>Ga0070737_10000913_pt1 | contig 50132 bp, 44 predicted proteins | sample Coa_R1_10_FD_66438 | JGI IMG/M metagenome (GOLD analysis project Ga0070737, IMG submission 66438) | Surface soil microbial communities from Centralia Pennsylvania, which are recovering from an underground coalmine fire - Coalmine... | ecosystem: Environmental > Terrestrial > Soil > Unclassified... | reverse complement strand
CTTTGGGAAGTGGGTGAGCGTGACGCTCTCGGCCGAGAACCATATGCAGATCTATATTCCTAAGGGATTCGCGCATGGCTTTGTCGTGCTCTCCGAGACGGCCGATTTTCTCTACAAGTGCAGCGATTACTTCGATGCGGGCGACGATCACGGTGTGCTGTGGAATGATCCGGAGATCGGGATCGACTGGCAAACGCCCTCGCCGGTCCTCTCGGAAAAGGACCAGCGCTACCTTCCGCTGAGACAAATTGCGCACCATCAACTGCCGAGGTACCAGCGATGAGCTCCCACCCTGGGGCGCCAACCCTTCCCGAGCACGAAAATACAGCGCGTTCCAGCCGGCCCGGCTCCACGGACGCGCCGGAGATAACCCCGGGCTTGCGGCTGCTCATCACCGGCGCGAATGGCCAGGTGGGATGGCACTTGCAGCGCACGCTTGCTCCTCTGGGCGAAGTAACGGCGATCGACGTTGAGCAGGTGGACCTGACGGACCTGGATGCGGTCGCCCATGTCCTGCGCCAGTCCGCACCGGACATCGTGGTGAACGCCGCCGCCTACACCGCCGTGGACAAAGCCGAGAGCGAACCGGAGCTGGCCCGTGCCATCAATGTCGCCGCTCCCCGCAGAATCGCCGAGGAATGCGCGCGCACCGGGGCGCTGCTGGTCCACTATTCCACCGACTACGTCTACGACGGCAGTAAGCCGGCGCCTTACGAAGAGAGTGATCCTACCGGTCCCCTGAGTGTCTACGGCCAGACCAAGCTCGCCGGCGACCAGGCGATCATGGCCAGCGGCTGTGCCCATATCATTTTGCGCACCTCGTGGGTCTATGACGTGCGCGGCAAGAACTTTCTGCGGACCGTGCTTCGCCTGGCGCGAGAGCGGGAAGAGCTGCGCGTGGTCGGCGACCAGTACGGCGCGCCGACCTGGGCACGCATGCTGGGGGAATCGACGGCCCTGGTCCTTGCTCGCTCGCTGGGGCAAAAAAGTGAGACAGGACGCTGGCCCGAGGGCGGAGTGTTTCATCTCACGGCGGCTGGCCGAACGTCCTGGGCGGGCTTCGCCCAGGCCATCCTGGAAGACTATGAATACCTGGTCGACTGGCCCGCGGATACGGGTGAATTTGGCGGCCCGCTCAAAGCCAAGCGAGTGGTCGAAATCACCACCGAGCAATATCCCACCCCGGCCCGCAGGCCGCGCAATTCCGTGCTCGCCAACCGCCTGATTGCCCAGCGCTTCGGCATCTTCCTGCCGGATTGGCGCCGTCAACTCCGGCTTGCCTTGCAGAGCGCGATTCGCTGATAATCGCTGGAGTTATTCGATGGAAAATCCATGTTCTTGCGTTCTGGCAACATGATTTTGCAAGTCCCCAGCCAGGACTACGGGAAGAACTTGTAGCCCGCGCTGTTCACTACCAACGATGGGAGACCTATGAAGGGAATCGTCCTGGCGGGCGGAATCGGCTCGCGCCTGTATCCGCTGACCCGCGTCACCAACAAGCACCTGCTCCCGGTCTATGACAAGCCCATGATCTTTTATCCGCTGCAGATCCTGGTCGACGCCGGCATTCGCGACATCCTCATCGTCACCGGCGGTCACAACGCGGGCGACTTTCTGCGCCTGCTGCAAAATGGCAAGGAATTTGGCCTGCAGCAACTCAGCTTCGCCTACCAGGAGGGCGAGGGCGGCATCGCCGATGCGCTGCGCCTGGCCGAGCCCTGGGTCAAGGGCGACAAGATTTGTGTGGTGCTGGGCGACAACATCATCGAGGGCAACATCCGTGAGGCCGCCCGCCAGTTCGAACAGAGCGAACGGGGCGCGATGGTGATGCTGAAGGACGTTCCCGATCCCGAACGCTTCGGCGTGCCCGTCTTCGAAAACGGACGAATCATTCGCATCGAGGAGAAACCGAAGAAGCCGCTCTCCTCCTACGCGGTGATTGGCATTTACTTCTACGACGGCACGGTCTTCGATCGCATTCGCCGGCTCAAACCCTCGGGCCGCGGCGAGTACGAGATCACCGACGTAAACAACAGCTATATCGAGGAAGGCACCCTGCACCACTGCCTGCTGGAGGGCTGGTGGACGGACGCGGGGACGTTTGAATCGCTGTGGCACGCCAGCAACATGCTGCGCGAGAAGATGCGGCGCAGCGCGGAAGAAGCGGTCAAAAACCCTGGAGAGGCGACGCCAACATCCCAACCAGCGCAACCGGGGCGCTCGGCCGGGGCCCCGTCCGAGGTGCGTGGCGCATGAAGCTACTGATCACCGGCGGCGCGGGATTCATCGGCTCCAACTTCGTGCATCACATGCTGGCGCAGCACCCCGGATGGAAGCTGGTGGTGCTCGACAAGCTGACCTATGCCGGCAACCTCAAAAACCTGGAGCCGGCGCTGCGTGAAGGCCGCTGCGAGTTCGTGCAGATGGACATCTGCGATCGCGGCGTGCTGGAGGCGGTCCGCGGCTGTGATGCGGTGGTCCACTTCGCCGCCGAAAGCCACGTGGATCGCAGCATCGAAGACGCGTCGGCTTTCGTTCGCACCAATGTCGACGGCACCCACAACCTGCTGCAGGCCTGCCGCCAGGCGACTGTACCGCGTTTTGTCCACGTCAGCACCGATGAAGTCTACGGCTCGCTCGGCGAAACCGGCCAGTTCTTCGAAGACACGCCCTTGAAGCCCAACAGCCCGTATTCAGCCACCAAGGCAGCATCGGATCTTCTTGTGCTGGCCTACGTGCACACCTACAAGTTTCCCGGCATTGTCACACGCTGCTCCAACAACTATGGCCCGTACCAGTTTCCCGAGAAGTTCATTCCGCTGATGATCGCGCAGGCGATGGCGGGCGAGCGGCTGCCGGTCTACGGCAAGGGCGCCAATGTTCGCGACTGGATCCACGTCCGCGACCACTGTACTGCGCTGGATGCGGTCTTGCAGGGTGGCCGCGAGGGCGAGGTCTACAACATCGGCGGCGGCTGCGAGATGCGGAACCTGGAGGTGGCGAAGCTGATCCTCAAAGCCCTGGGCCGTCCGGAAGACCTGATTCAGTTCGTGACTGATCGGCCGGGCCATGACCTGCGATACGCGATCAATTGCGAAAAGCTGGGCCGCGAGCTGGGCTGGCGACCGCAGGTGAAGTTCGAGCAGGGCCTGGCAGATACCATCGCCTGGTATCGCAACCATCCGCAGTGGCTCGATGAGGTTCGCAGCGGGCAATATCGCGACTACTACCAGCGTCATTACGTGCATCGCGAGAAGACCTTCGCGCAGAAGAGCTGATTCACCACAGAGGACACGGAAAACATCGGGAGGAAGAGTTTCATGGCAAAGGAAATCATCCCCCGCTGGGAGTGGAGAACGTTCCGCGAGAGCGCGGATGAGCTGGCGGGAGTGTTTGCCGGGCTCACGCCGGAGGGCGTCCAGGAAAGCGATGAAATCTACTTTCTCTCCTCGGCGTCGGACGGCAACGCCAAGGTGCGCGACGAGTTGATGGACATCAAGCTGCTGCAACAGGTCAACGCCGACGGCCTGGAGCAATGGAGGCCGGTGATGAAAGGCCGCTTCCCGCTCGCCGCCAAGGACGTCTTGCAAGTCTTCGACGCGCTGGCGATCGAATGCCCCACGTTAAGCCGCGGCGCTTATCCGCTGGAAGACTTCCTCGAGCAACTGGTGAAACCTGTGCCCGAACTCCATGCCGTCAGGGTGCACAAACGACGGAGCCACTACACAGTAGAGGGCTGCCTGGCCGAGAGCACCGAAGTCGTGGCCGATGGCAGGCGGGCCCGTACGGTGGCGCTGGAATTGGAAGATCCGGCGCGGGTGATCGCCGCCGTGCGCAAGCTGGGTCTGGATCGCTTCCCCAACATCAATTATCCGCGCGGGCTGAAGCAGCTTCTGGGATGGAAAGGCTAAGGGATTTTGCCCATGCCTCGCTATGCGGTCATCGACGTCGGCACGAATTCCGTCAAGTTCAACATCAGCGAGCGGCTCAACGGCGGAAGCTGGCGCACCATCATCGACCGCGCTGAGATCACGCGGCTGGGCGAGGGTCTGGAGAAGACGGGCAATCTCAGCCCCGAAGCCATGCAGCGGACCGTTTCCGCGATTGCCGCTATGGCGGCCGAGGCCAAGGACAACGGGGTGGTCGCGCTCGCCGCGGTCGGTACTATGGGCTTGCGAACCGCGCACAACAGCCAGCAGTTCATCGCCGCGGTCGAGCAGCGCTGCGGGGTGCGGATCGAAGTCATCCCCGGGGAAGAAGAAGGCCGGCTGGCGTACCTAGCGGTCAAGTCCGGCCTGGGCTTGGCGGAAGGCTCGCTGGTCATCTTCGATACCGGCGGTGGGAGCTCACAATTTACCTTCGGCCGCGGCCCTGCCGTGGAAGAGCGCTTTAGCGTGAACGTGGGCGCGGTGCGCTATACAGAGAAATACGGTCTGGGCGGTGCGGTGTCTGCCGAGCAGCTACAGGCTGCACTGGCCGCCGTGGCTGCCGACCTCGGGCAGCTCGACGGGCGGCCTTCGCCCGACACTCTGGTAGGGATGGGAGGCGCGGTCACCAACCTTGCGGCTGTGAAGCATGGGCTTGTCAAGTACGATCCGAACATCATCCAGGGATCGACGCTGGAGCGCGCCGAGATCGAGCGCCAGATTGAGCTGTATCGAACCAAATCGGCTGATGAGCGCCGCTCGATCGCCGGCTTGCAGCCCAAGCGCGCTGACGTGATCCTGGCAGGCGCGTGCATTGTTAAAACGGTGATCGACAAGCTCGGCAAGGACAGGTTGTCGGTCAGCGATCGCGGCCTCCGGCACGGCCTGCTGATCGACCGCTTCGGAAGCCGAACCTCAGCTTGAAACCGCCCTCCGGAGCTTCTTCCCATTTCAGGAACAGGCGCGATCGAACGCGACGGCTGGGGCGGCGGTCATAGGAAAAAGCGCCGAAACGGTCTAGCATAATTTGAGGAGTGGTGTCGGGTGAGGACAGCGCACTTCGGTCACGTATGTCTTCAAGGCGGGCCGGCCGTTGCCATGCCAGGCATCGCGGCGTCGCGGCTGGCTTGAAGGCATCAGGAACAAAGAGAGCACAACCTGAGTATTCTCAGTAACGGCCGGTAAGGAGGTTGATATGCCAGACCAAAAGTTGCGTTCCGTACAGCCTGACATGGGTTCTCTTGAATTGACGGAGGAGTTGATTCGCAAGCGTGCTTATGAATTCTACGAGCAACGGGGCTGCGAGCACGGCCACGACCTTGAAGATTGGCTGAAGGCTGAGGCTGAGGTCATGGGGAAAAAAGTCGCAGACTCGGCCCCAACCCCGATTGAGAAGACCAGGAGCGCGGTAGCGGCGTAGGAACAGGGGCGTCCGCACCTCAGCCGAAAGTCATAAACACCGCAGCCGGTCAGCGCGGCAGGAAGAGAAACTTCAGCATCCGCCCCACGCGCAGGCCGGGGAGGGACCTATTCGTGCTGGGCGCCGGCGGCTTCCAGATACGCGAAGTCGCGGCCCAGCACTTATGGCGCGGAAGCATGGGGACAGCTATCTTGCGCGCGCGTCTCGAGTTTCAGCCGCTCCGGCCTGCGCGGCATTCACCGGTTGCAGGATCAGCAGCTTCGACTTGCCTTCCCGGCCGCCGGGCAGCAGAACAAGATGCTCGGCGGCGTCAAACGCAACCGTGTGACCCTTCACTTCCGGTGTGATCGTTTCGACGGCGGTCAGCTTTCCCTTGGCGGACATCACCAGCAACGAGCCTTCACTGGCCGCATAGAGCGTATGCGAGGAGGGATCGAGCCAGAGCGCATCCACCCCCTCGGGCGCCTGCACGCGATCGATCTCTGCGCCGGTATCAGCGCGGATGGCCAGTACCGCCCCGCGCACTGCCACGTACAGCTCGCCATATTGCGGGTCGTAGGCCAAGCCGGTCGGCTGTGATCCTTGCAGGTTGAAGCGGTCAACGATGCGCAGTTGCGAATCGAGCGCCACGATCTGATGCAGGTCCTGCACGGTGGCGAAAACCAGATGGCGTGCGGGATCGAACGCCAGATTGCGCGCCGGGCCGCCGATATCCACCGTGCCGATGGTTTGCCGGGTGTGCAGGTCGAGCAGGGCGATGGCGCCGTCCTCGGCATCGGTCCAATACAGCTTGCCTGCGCCCTCCAGCAACAGCGCGTCGGGCGGGCTGGGCAGGGGAATCGAGCCGATGACCTTCCATCCGTCGGTGCTCACCACCACGATCGACTTGCTGCCATGGTCGGCGATGTAGACCTTGCCCGCCTGCTCATCCACGGTGATAGCGCGTGGCGATGTGAGGCCGACAATCTCGGCGACGTCGCGACGCAGGGTGGGACTGAAGACATCGACCGCCGCTGCGCCGGGGTGCGCCAGCAGCAACACCCCGTTGGCAAACGCTAGCTGGCCGAAGCCCGGCGCGCCGGGCAGGTTCACCATGCCGATCTGGCGAAGATCGGAAGCACTGGCTGTCCCCGGGATGCAAAGCAAAACGATGGAGAGAATGATTTCACCGCTGCGCATTCTTGCCTGTGAGCCGTGAGATGCGTATTAGGGATGGCGAGGCTGCCTGCAAGTCAAGACAGGGCCATGGTAGAGCGGCCCTCAGCATTCGGTCCCTGACCCGAACCGGCTTCAGCCCATGGCACCTATCCTCAAAACTTCTCCATCCACAGCCGCGTACCCGGATATCGGCAGGAGAACGTTGCAACCCGCGCGGCCGCACCTAGCGCCTGGCGAAAACTCTGCTCCGGCTGAGCGATGTAATAGCAGAAGGCGCCGTGAAAAATGTCCCCCGCTCCCAAGGTGTCGACGGAGCGGACCTCTCTCACCGGCATCTCGCCACTTTCACCGTGATCGAGAAAGCGAATCGGGCCGGCGCCGCGCGTAATTGCGACCTGCGGGATTCCGCGCGCGGCCAGAAAGCGCAAGACATCGGCGGCGGAAGAGCAGCCCGGCGGGCGGTAATCGTCGGAACAGATGGCAATGTCGATGAAAGGCAGAAGCCCGGCCATCCCTTTCTTCCAGCTTCCACTGTCGAGGACCACCGGAATGCCGCGCCGGCGCGCCGCCTGTGCAGCCGCAAGACAGAGAGGCATGTAGTGGCCATCCACCTGCACGATTGACACGCCCTTCAGCCAGCGTGGGTTGAACTCGGCGTTGATTGGGGAAAACACAGCGGCGTTGGCCGAGACGACGGTGCGCTCGCCGGTGCCTCGCAGCACCAGGATGGATGAGACCGGCGGCGGCTCTTTGCGCTGGCGCGCAAGATCGTGCAACACGATGCCGAAACGCCCCAGGTCACTGCGGATGATCGCTCCCAGCGGATGCGAGCCGACGGCCGTCACCAGCGCGGCACCTCCGCCGAGAAAGGCAAACGTCGCAGCCGCGTTCGCCGACGGGCCGCCAGCCGTAACAGCTTGCGCCGGCACCGAGATCTTCTGATCGCGGCGTGGAATCGCATCGACGGTGTAGCTGATGTCGACGGTCGCCAGGCCAACGAACAGCGCTTGGGGCCGATAACGGGCTGATCTCGTATTCATGGTTTTCGAGTGCTCATCCTGCGGTCATCGCTTATCGCTGGAGCTCGGAGCGTCACCTGATGGTGCGGGCCGTAAAGAACATCAATCCGCGGCGCTGTCACTCGGCTCATAGACGACGGTGCTCATGCTGCGTACCGGCAGCCAAGCGGCCATGGCGGCGCCCAGGTACATTGCGCCTACAATCCAGAAGCCGTAGCGCAATCCATTGCGATGCGCCGCCTCGCCCGCCAGCAGCGCGGTGCCGATCTGCAGCGCGCTGGCCAGCAGGGAGAATGCATTCTGCACCCGTCCCATGAAGTGGCGCGGTACCAGTTGCATCATCTCGCTGGAGAGCGCGATGCCGCCCACCCCGCGGCTGGATCCCATAAGGAAGTAGATCGCCACGGCCAACGCCAGCCAGTGTGACACCGGCAGGAGAAACAAGCAGGCTGCAATCACGGACATGGTGAGCGTGACGCTCCGGTTGGCGCCTTGCCGGCGAATAAACGCGGCGGCGTAGAATACGCTCACGAATGCGCCCACCGCCCAGCCTCCGTTCAGCCAGCCGTAACCGACCGCGCCGCCGTGCAGGATGCGCTCGCTGAGCGGCGCCGAGAGCACGCCCTGGGTCATCATGGCCGCGACAAACAGCGCCCAGGCGATGCCGATCAGCAGCACGCGACGGTTCTCGCGCACATGGCGATAGCCCTCGGCCAGCTCATGCACATAGCGCCCGACCTCGGCGCCTCGCTCCGGCGCCCGCTGCGCCTCCGGCAGGAACACCGTCACCCGTCCCTTGCGCACCTGAAAGACGCAGGCGATTGAGACGGCGTAGCTGGCGCAGTCGATCAGCAGCACGCCGCCCAGCCCGATGTGGTTGTAGACGAAGCCGACCAGCGCGCCCGCCATCAACCAGCCGCCCTGCAGCGCCGCCAGCAGCAGCGCGTTGGAGTCGAGCATCTTGTCATCGGGCGTCAACTCCTGGATGAGGGCGTTCACCGTGGGAAAGAACATCCAAAAGCCGATGGCGACCAGCACGTTCATCAGGTAGAGGTGCCAGAGGTGGACCCGGTGGGTGAACACCAGCATCGCCACGGTAAAGATGATGAGGCCGCGCGCGCTGTCGAGCCACATCATCAGGTGGCGCCGGTCCTCGCGGTCGATCAGCACGCCGGTGAACGGCAGGAGGACGAGCGAGGGCAGCGTCTGCAGCGCAATCAGCATGCCCAGCGAAACCTCGGAATGCGTGGCCTGCAGGATGTACCAGATCACCGCGGCGGAGTTCATGCCGCTGCCGATCATGGAGACCAGATTGGCGGCAAAGATCAGCCTCATCCCGCGGTGCTGCCACATCTCGCGCATAAGCTCCATCGTAACCGTTTGCGGTTAACCGTGCGTGGCCCGCTGGCCGAACTTGTAAGTTCTGTGTTGTAATAGAGAAACCACTATGCCAAAGCTGAAGACACATAGCGGAGCGGCCAAGCGCTTCAAGAAGACGGCCACGGGCAAGATCAAACGTGGGCACGCCTTCAAGCGCCACATCCTGACGTCCAAGGGCACCAAGCGCAAGCGCCAGCTCGATACCGATACGATTCTGGACAAAGCGGACCAGAAGAAGGTCGAAAGAATGATTCCGTACTAGCCGCAGGGTGCGGCAGCCGGCGGGATTTTTCCCCCACGGAGACCAAGCTCATACGGAGTTTTGCCGGCACTTCCTCCGTGTACGCAGTGCCTCCGTGGTGAATTCCCGGTCCCGACGGTCAACAGCGTGTGAAGAGGTACATCAAGACCCCTCGATCACCCCAAGAAGCGCAAAAGCGGCGCTCGTCGGGGACCCCGGAAAGGCCGGAATCGAGCGTGGTCAACTTCTTACCTCCAGCCGCTATTCGCAAGTGAAAAGGAGAAGCTATGCCTCGCGTCAAACGTGGTACTAAGCGCCGCGCGCGCCGCAAAAAGATACTGGATCGCGCTAGCGGCTATTACCTGACAAAATCGAAGCTTTACCGTTCGGCAAAAGAGTCGGTGGAGCGCGGGTTGAAGTTCGCCTACAGCGGCCGCAAGCAGAAGAAGCGCCAGTTCCGTTCCCTGTGGATTGTGCGCATCGGCGCCGCCGCCAAGCTGAACGGCCTGAGCTACAGCAAATTCATCAGCGGGCTGAAGAAGGCCGGCATCGAGCTGGACCGCAAGATCCTGGCCGATTTGGCGGTCAACGACCCCGCGGGGTTTACGACGCTGTGCAAACAGGCGCAAGCCGCGACGACGTAGCGCAAAGCGCGCCCTACAATCACCACATGCGACTTCATTGCAGAACCGCGTTGGTGGCGGCCCTGTTCTTCCTGCAGGCGCTCTGCCTGAGCGCGCAAAGCGGCACCCGGTTTGAAGTTGTGGTGCCGCCGTCGGCGCACGCCCAGCCGATCACCGGACGGGTCTACGTCATCATCAGCCGCAAGCCGGGCGCCAGCCTGCTCGACCGTATCGGGTCCTGGCAAGAGGAGACCCCGTTCTTCGGCGCCGATATCAGCCGGCTTCCCGCAGGGCAGGCTGCGGTCCTTGACGCCGGCACGCTCGGCTACCCACTTGCCAGCCTGAAAGACATTCCCGCCGGCGATTACTATGTGCAGGCGCTGGTCAATGTCTACACCGAGTTCCATCGTGCCGACGGGCACACTATCTGGGCGCACATGGACCAGTGGGAAGGCCAGCAGTTCAACAAGTCGCCGGGGAACCTCTACAGCGAAGTCAAGCCGGTACATCTCGACCCGGCGAAGGGATACGACATCCGGCTGGAAGCCAGCCATGTCATTCCGCCGGTGCAGGTGCCGCCCGACACGCCCTGGGTGAAGCACGTCAAGTTTCAAAGCAAGCTGCTCAGCCAGTTCTGGGGACGGCCGATTTACATTGGCGCGACCGTGCTGCTGCCCAAGGGTTACGACCAGCATCCCGATGTCCGCTATCCGGTGATTTACGAACAGGGACACTTCGGGCTGCGGCCGCCGCTGTTCCTGCAGATGACACCGCCGGAGGCCGGCTCGCAATGGCAGAAGCTGCGCTACCAGACATTCCAGGCGTGGAGCGGCGACAACTTCCCGCGCATGATCGCCGTCACCTTCCAGCACCCCACGCCCTACTTCGACGATTCCTACGCCGTTAATTCGGCGAACGACGGCCCTTATGGCGACGCCATCATGCAGGAGCTGATTCCGTATCTCGAAGAGCACTTCCGCATCATTCGCCAGCCCTGGGCGCGGGTGCTGATGGGCGGCTCGACCGGCGGATGGGAATCGCTGGCCTTGCAGCTCTATCATCCGGAATTTTTCGGCGGGACGTTTACCGGATTTCCGGATCCCATCGATTTCCGCCACGATCAGTTGGTTGATATCTACCGGGACCCGAACGCGTTTGAAGTGCCCGGCTATGAATGGGTGCCGCGCGAGCGTCCCATGATGCGCACGGCCGAGGGGCAGGTGGTGGAAACCATGCGGCAGATGAGCCAACTGGAAGACGTGCTCGGCTCGCATGGCCGCTCCGGCCAGCAGTTCGAGGCGTGGGAGGCGGTCTACGGGCCGGTGGGCGCGGATGGCTATCCCAAACCGCTGTGGGACAAGCGCACCGGCGTCATCGATCGCTCGGTGGCCGACTATATGCGCGATCACGGCTATGACCTGCGTTACTACCTCGCGCAGAATTGGGACCGCATCGGGCCGCAGATCACCGACAAGATCTTCATCTGGGTCGGCGATATGGACAACTTCTATCTGAACCTGGCCGTGTACGACATGGAGGACTTCTTCAGGTCGCATCCCGAAGCGCACGCCAAGTTCCAGTACGGGCGGCCGGAGAAGGGCCACGGCTGGTTTCCCTGGCAACCGAGCCAGTTCATCAGAATGATGGCCGACCACATCGCCGCCCATGCGCCCGCCGGTGCGGACGTGAAAAGCTGGCAGTATTGACCGGCGTTCCGCGATTAGTTTCTATTTGGCCATGTACACCGTTCCCAAACTCGAGGACTACTCGCCCGAAGCGCTGGATCGTGCCGTCGCCGATTTGCTCGCCGCGCTGGATGAGGAATCCGCGGCGCTGCGCAATGAGGCGGATTGGAAGGCGTTTCGCGATCGCTGGCTGGCCCGCAAGAACGGAGTGCTGACGCAGGTCAACGACACCTGGCTGAAGGCCGCGCCCGGCCCGGCAAAGCGCGCGGTTGGTCGCTGCGTGAATGACCTGAAGAGTCGCGTCGAGACGGCAATCGAAGACGCTCACGGAGAAATTCACGCGTCATCTGCCGACGCCCGGCTCGCCGCTGAGCGCCTCGACGTCTCCCTCCCCGGCATCCAGCGTTCCATCGGCGTCAAGCATCCCGTGCTGCAGGTGATGGACGAGATCGTCGCCGTCTTCAAAGCGATGGGCTACTCCGTCGGCGAAGGCCCCGAGGTCGAGACCGATTACTACAACTTCGAGTCGCTCAACTTCCCGCCCAACCATCCCGCGCGTGACACGCAGGACACGCTGTTCATCGCCGGGCAAGAGTCGAAGCCGGCGCGCGATCGTCTGCTGCTGCGCACGCACACCTCGCCGGTGCAGGTTCGCACCATGGAGAAGCAGCCGCCGCCGCTGCGCATCGTCATTCCCGGCAAGGTGCACCGCAACGATCCGCTGGACGCGACGCACTCGCCGGTCTTCCACCAGGTCGAGGGGCTCGCGGTCGATACCAACATCACCTTCTGCGACCTGAAGGGCACGCTCGACCATGCCATGAAAGCGCTGTTCGGCGCGGAGGTGAAGACGCGCTTCTATCCGTCGTTCTTCCCCTTCACCGAGCCCAGCGCCGATATGCAGGTAAGCTGCATCTTCTGCGGCGGCAAGGGCTGCCGCAAGTGCAAATTCAGCGGCTGGATCGAGCTGCTGGGCTGCGGCATGGTCGATCCCAACGTCTTCGAGTTCGTCAAGCAGAACGGCTACGATTCATCGAAGATCTCCGGCTTCGCCTTCGGCATGGGCGTCGAGCGCATCGCCATGCTGAAGTACGAGGTGGAAGGCATCCAGTTGTTCTACGAGGGCGACGTGCGCTTTCTGGAGCAGTTCGCGTGAGAATCCTTCCCACATGGCTGCGTGAATTCGTCGCTGTTCCCGCTGACGACCGTCAGCTTGCCGAAGCGCTGACTTCGTCGGGCATTGCGGTGGAGTCCATCCAGCAAGAGAATGGCGAAACCATCTACGAGATGGACCTGACGACCAACCGCGTGGATGCGATGAATCACTATGGCGTGGCGCGGGAGGCGGCGGCGATCTACGACCTCGAATTGAAGCCGGTCTCGCCCAAGCTGCCGAAGCAAAAAATACGGCGCACGGCTCCGCCGAGCGTCTCCGGTCCCATCGGCATGACCAGCCTGGCGGAACAGATGGAGGCCGTGGCCGGCGGCCTTGATGCTCATGTGTTCCCTATCATCATCGAAGATCCGCAAGGCTGCGCGCGATATACGGCCCGCATCGTCCGTAATGTGAAAGTCGGTCCCTCGCCGGAGCTGGTCGCTAAGCGATTGGAATGGCTCGGCTCGCGTTCCATCAACAATGTGGCCGATGCCACGAATTACGCGCTCAATGAGCTTGGCCATCCCACGCACGCCTTCGATCTCGACCTGCTGGCGGGCGGCACGATCATCGTGCGCCGCGCGCGCGAGGGCGAAGTGCTGAAGACGCTCGACGGCGTCGACCGCAAGCTTACGCCCGATGATCTGGTCATCGCCGACGCCGAGAAACCCGTTGCCCTGGCGGGTGTCATGGGCGGCTTCGACACCATGATCACCGAGCGTACGACGAACGTTCTGATCGAGTCGGCGTGGTTCGATCCGGCCACGGTCCGCAGCACCGCCAAGCGGCTTGGTATGCACACCGACGCCTCGCACCGCTTCGAGCGCGGCGCCGATTACGGCATCACTCCCCTGGCCTGTGATCGTGTCGCCGAGCTGATTTTGGCCATCGCCGGCGGCGAATTGTACGGTGAGCGCATCGATGCGGTCGGCCGCGAGGTGAAGCGCGCGCCGATTCCGCTGCGGCATTCCGAGATCAAGCGTCATCTCGGCATTGATATTGCCGAGAGCGAGATCGAGCGGATTTTGCGACGGCTGGGCTTCGTGGCGACGCCCGGCAGAAGAGACTCTTCCACGAATAGGGGTCCTTCGACTCCGGCGGCGAAAAGCGCGCCGCCTCCGCTCAGGATGACATCCGATGAGAGAGACGAGGCGAAGGCCGCTCGAAATGACAATGCTGTTGCGGCAGATGACAATGCTGTTGCGGCAGATGACCGTGCTGTTGTGGCAGCCGCGACGCTCGCTCAGACTGAAAGCTCTTATGTGGTCCAGGTCCCCACCTGGCGACTCGATGTCGAACGTGAGATCGACCTGCTGGAAGAAATTGCGCGAATTCACGGCTACAACACTTTTCCCAACACGCTGCCCGCCTTTTCGGGCGCTGTGGTCGAGTTGCCGGACGCGGTCAAGAATGCCAAAGTTCGCGATACCATGCTGGCGCTGGGCTACAACGAGGCGATCTCCATCAGCTTTATCTCGGAGCAGGACGCGAAGACCTTCGGCGGAGGCGAGCCGCTGGCGGTAGCCAATCCGCTGAACGAAGAGTCGGCTTGCCTGCGCACATCGCTGCTCCCCGGCCTGATCAGCATGGTTGCCTACAACCTGAATCGCGGCACGGCCAACGTGCGCCTGTTCGAAGCCGGCCAGGTCTTCGAAAAACTGGGTTCCGGGCACGACGAGCGCCGCCACCTGGGCTTCGCCGCTACGGGCGAGGCCATCGCCAAGAGCGTGCACTCCTCGGCCCAGCCCTATACCTTCTTTCACATGAAAGGCGACGTGGAACAACTGCTCTCGGCGTTTGCGCACCAGTCGCTGTACTTTGATGCCATGGTTCCGGCGTACTTCCATCCCGGCCGCGCGGCGCGCGCCGTGATAGACGGCGCAACCGTCGCGTACTTCGGCCAGTTGCATCCCGAGCAGGCGGCGGCGCGCAAACTGCGGCAGGAAGTTTACCTCGCCGAAGTCATGCTCGACCGCGTCTACCGTCATGCGCTGCGCCAGCCGCACTATCAGCGCATCTCGAGGTTCCCGGCCGTGGAACGCGATTTCTCCTTCGTCTTCGACGATGCGGTCAGCTTTGAGCGCATGCAGGCGGCCGTGGCGGAGCTGGCGATCGCCGAGTTGCAGAGCTTTGTTCCGGCTGAGATTTATCGCGGCGAAAAGCTGGGCGCCGGGAAATATTCGATCCTGCTCCATGCCGCCTTCCAATCGCCGGAGCGGACCCTGCGCGACGACGAAGCAGCACAGTGGTCGGCGCAGATCATCGCCCAGCTGGAAGCGCTGGGCGGCACGCTGCGCGCCCAATAGGGACCGCATGGCAAGCGCCGGGCAGCCAATCCGCACCGGCCAATCGCCCGCTCGCATCTAACCATCATGAGCACGCAAGTCCAGGCGCGCAGTCCCGTCCAGCGCCCACTGTTAACGGCAGAGCTGACCAAGTCGGTGTGGCTGTCGTCCGAGACGAAACATTTGGAGTTATCGGTCAGCGGACTTGACAAGTTCGACTTCGCACCCGGGCAGTTCATCACCATTCGCCACGCGCGGCCGGACGGCAAGGTCCATAGCCGCGCCTACTCCATCGCTTCGCCGCCGCGCGACAATGCCACCTTCGACCTCTGCCTGAATCGTGTGCCGGACGGCTTTTTGTCGAACTGGCTCTGTGACCTCGAAGTCGGGTCAGCGGTGCAGTTCCACGGACCGCACGGATTGTTTGTGCTGCGCGAGCCGCGGCAGAACGCGCTGTTCATCGCTACCGGCACCGGCATTGCGCCCATTCGCAGCATGATCCAATGGCTGTTTGCCAAGCCCGACCGCAATCGCGGCCATGAATACTGGCTGCTCTTCGGTACGCGCTACGAGCAAAGCCTCTATTACCGCGAAGAATTCGAGCAGATCGAGAAGGACAATCCCAACTTCCATTACCTGCCGACGCTCAGCCGTGGTGGTGACAACTGGCCGGGACGCCGGGGCTACGTTCAGGAGCACGTACGCGCCATCGTTGCCGGCCGCAACGACGTCCAGGCCTACCTGTGCGGCCTGCATCCAATGGTGGACGCCAACCGCAAGCTGCTGCGCGAGGAGCTCGGCTGGGACCGCCGGCGGATCGCCTTCGAGCGCTACGACTGAGGCCGCGATTCCGCGATCGCATTCGTGCCTGGTGAAGAACCCGTGAGGACATCCGCTATTCGTTATGTGCTAACCACGATCCGCACTCATCATGTAACGTAGTACTCGATGGGCCGCATCCACGTTCTCGCGGAAAACGTCGCCAACAAAATCGCCGCCGGCGAGGTGGTGGAGCGGCCGGCCTCGGTGGTCAAAGAGCTATTGGAGAACGCGCTGGATGCCGGCGCGCGCCGCATTCGCGTGAACGTCGAGGCCGGCGGCAAAAAGCTCATCCAGGTCACCGACGACGGCTGCGGTATGGTGCGCGATGACGCCATGCTCGCCTTTGAGCGCCATGCCACCTCGAAGATCCGCAACGCTGACGACCTGCTGAACATCGCGACCCTGGGCTTTCGCGGCGAGGCGTTGCCGTCGATTGCTTCCGTCAGCCGCCTGCGGCTGGAGACCCGCGCGCCGGAAGATGCTGCCGGAACGATTGTCGAGATCGCCGGCGGAAAAATCCTCACTGTGGAAGAGGCCGGCCTGCCGCCGGGGACCTGCGTTACGGTCCGCGATCTCTTCTTCAACGTCCCCGCGCGGCGCAAGTTCCTGAAAGCTGAATCGACCGAGCTGTCGCACATCGCATCGCTGGTGACGCACTATGCGCTGGCGCATCCCGAGATGCATTGGGAGCTGCACTCAGCCACCAACGCCATGGTGGTCGCGCCGCCCGTGGCGGGCCATGCGCAGCGCATCTATCAGGTCTTCGGCAGGGAGACGCTTGATCAACTCATCTCGCTGAGTGCGCTGCTGCCGTTGGAACGGACCGGACTGCCGCAGCCGCCGCCATGGCGCCGGAGTGAAATCGAGGGGCCTGCAGAACCAACGAAAGGCGAGCTCAGGCTGCACGGCTTCGTCTCGCGCCCGGAAATTCAGAAGCTCAATCGCAACTCCATCTTCATCTTCGTGAATGGCCGCCTGATTCGCGACCGGCTGGTGCAGCACGCCCTCACCGAGGCTTATCGCAACATCATTCCGCCGTCGGTCTACCCGGTGGTGCTGCTGTTTCTGGAGACGCCGCCCACCGAGGTTGACGTCAACGTGCATCCCTCGAAGACCGAGGTCCGCTTCCGCCAATCCTCCCTGCTGCACGATTTCATTCGCGACTCGGTGCGCGCGGCGCTGATGAAGTCGCGGCCGGTGCCCTCGTTCACGACGGAAATCCACGCCAGTCCGACAGCCTCAGCTTCGCTGACGCCGGCTGCGCACAGCATCGGCAGCAGCGAGTTGCCTGGCGACCGCGCATTCCCGGCAGGGCTGGAGGTGACCGCTGCCGATGCCGCCTTCGCCCTGCGGGCGCAAGAGCCGCCGCCGCTGACCGCACCGCTACAGTTCGAGGGCGCCGGTTTCGCTGTCGAAGCCAACGCCGCGGTTCCCGTCGCGCGCTTCACCCCGCAGACGTTTGGCGGCGCAGTTGCCGCAACACCCGATCTTGGCGGCAATGGCTGCGCGCCGGAAATCGCCGACGAGGAGACTGCGGTCGGCTTGGAATCGCTGGCTACACTCAAACCCGTCGGCCAGATTCGCGACTCCTTCATCCTGGCGATCAACCCGCAAGGGCTGTGGATCATCGACCAGCACGTCGCCCATGAGCGCATCCTGTTCGAAAAGATTTGCAAGCAGCGGCTGGGGGAATCGCCCGAGCGCCAGCAACTGTTGATGCCGCTCATCGTCGAGCTGACGCCCCCTCAGATGGCGGTGTTCGCGGAAATCTCGGACGAGCTGCAGCGCAACGGCTTCGAGGTGGAACCTTTCGGCTCGCGCACCATCGCCGTGAAGACAACGGCTGCCGGGATCACGGCGGAAAATGTCGAGCACCTGTTGCACGAGATCCTGGAGCAGTTCGAGCGCGAGGAACAATCCCTGAACCTCGACAAGGTCCGCACCCGCATCGCCGCCAGCATCGCTTGCCATGCCGCCATCAAAGTCAACATGCCGCTGGAGCAAAACAAAATGGAGTGGCTGCTGCGCGAGCTTGCCCGGACCGATTGCCCCATGAGCTGTCCGCATGGACGCCCCGTGGTTCTGCGATATTCTGTGAAGGACATTCAGAAGGCGTTCAAGCGGATCTGAAGAGAGCGATTAGCAATTAGCGATTAGCAATTAGCAATTCGTTCTTCGCGTTCCGAGATTCGCGTCGGTCCCTTCCGGCCCGTAAAGAACCGTGAGATGTCCCCTAGGCTCTCTCGTTGGAGTGATCGGCTTTTGCTAGTCGCTAATCGCTAATTGCTAATCGCTTGCTGCTTTTCCTATGCACGAAAACGAACTCCACGAACTGCGCCGCGAGAAGTGGCGGCTCAACGGACGTCCGGTGCGCACGCTGGACGACGCGCGCGCCTTCATCGACTCCGTTGGCTTTTGTCTGCTCTATGCGCAGCGTCCGGTTGTGCTGGTCCCGACCTTCATCGGCGCCTACAAAGGTAACGGCGACAAGCTCCCTACCGCCCCAATGGCGTTCGCTGATCCCGACGCCCAGGACGCCAAAGATCTGATGGTCCGGCTGCTGCGCGAAAAATCCGCTTACGAGACCAATGTTTTTCCGGAGAACAACTTCATTGTTTCGGCCTCGGTGTTCCCCTATTTCTACGGCTTGGTGGGAGACCGCACTCCGCGGCAACGGCCCAAAGCCGGCCCGCGTTCGGAGTATTCGCCGCTGGCGTTGGACGCATTTCAGCTCATTCAGAAGCAGGGACCAATCTCCAAACATCGCTTACGGGAATTGCTCGGCGGCGCCATCTCCGAGTCGGCGCTGGACCGCGCTCTCGACGAGCTCTGGGCCAAGCTGCGCATCACTCGCGTCGACTATAAGCCCGGCGAGGGGGTCTTCTGGGACGAGTTGTTTCGCTGGTCGCCCGACGCTGTGAGAAGTGGCACGCAGGTCTCTGTGGCCGAGTCGCTGACGGCGCTCGTCTCCAAATATCTGGATTGTGTACTGGCGGCGCAGCAGGACGAGGTGGAACAGTTTTTCTCTCCTTTGATTGGCCGGGCGCGGGTGCGTCAGGCGATCAATGCTCTGCAAGCGGCGCGCGAGTTGGGCTATGTGCATATTGGCGGCCGGGTGCTGCTGCACCTCTCCCCGCTGCCCGCGCCGGCGGCCCGGGAGCTCTCTGCGAATTCAAAATCACGAGCTCTGCCGTCGCGAACCGGCAGGCCGCTGGTTCATCGCGGCGCCCGTACCGCGCGCCGCACCAGAACGGCGGAGGCCACGCTGCCGCCGCCGCAGACTTCACAGCGGGACATCGGCAAGAAATGAGCACCCCGCGCAGGTTGATCATCGCCATTGACGGTCCCGCCGGATCGGGCAAGAGCACGATTGCCGCGCGCCTGGCCCGGAAGCTGGGCTACGTCAACCTCGAGAGCGGGGCAATGTACCGAGCCCTGGCGCTGAAGGCGCTGGAGCAACACGTGCCGCTGGACAACGCGGAGGCCCTGCGGCAACTGGCGGAGCGCTCGACGATGCAACTTGCACCCAGCGAGGAAGGCAATCGCATGCTGCTGGACGGCCGCGACGTCTCCGCACGCATTCGCGAGGCCGATGTGACGGCGGCCGCCTCGCTCGTCTCGGTCCATCCGGCGGTACGCCAGGTCCTGGTGGCGCGGCAGCGTGAGCTTGGGGCCGGCGGCGGCGTGGTCATGGAAGGCCGCGATATCGGCACCGCTGTCTTTCCTCATGCCGATGTGAAGATCTTTCTGGACGCTGACCCCAACGTGCGCGCCGAGCGGCGGGTACTGCAGAACGGATCGCGATCGGCGGAAGAAGCCCGTCGCGTGCAGGCCGAAATCGCCGCGCGCGATGAGCGTGACCGCAACCGCGCTGCTTCACCGCTCCTGCCCGCGCCCGATGCCGTCATCGTCGATACCACGAACAAGACGATCGATGAGGTGGTGGCGGAGGTGGAAAGGATCGTAAAGAAGCGACTGGAGTCTGCGGGCTAGTGCTGCAACCCGTCGTTTGTCGGCTCCCGCACCTGGTCGACCCCGGGCAGGCCGGCCTGCTAGCGCCGCGCGATGGCCGCCGGCAGCTCTCCGCGCTCCAAATTAGAAACGCTCTAGCCCTCCGTGGCCGGAGGTTGCGGACCAGGATCTTCCGGCGCCGCGCCGGAAGACGGCGGGGCTTCCAATGCTTCCTGCGGGGCGGGCGCGTCGTACTCCACTGTAGCGGCTACGGCCGGCATCATCTCCGCATGGCCCCCATACCAGGTCATCGCGCTCGCCAGTTGCCACAGCCGCGCCGCCAGTTGTGTAAAGATGATCAGCTCCAGCACCAGGAAGGTAAGCGGTACAGTGGCCGCCGGCAGGTGGGCCCAAATGACCAGCCCAACCGCCAACGCGATCCAGGCGAGCAGTGCAATCCGCAGGTACATCCAAAACAGTCGCCCCAGCTCCTTGCCGGTGATGCGCCACGCCTGCCACAGATTGCGCCACATGCGGCGCTCCTTCTGCGCTACCGCGCGCACCTGCGCGACATCGAACCAGAGCCGCACCGCCAGCGCCAGCAGCAGGAAAACGATCAGGGCGGCCAGCGAAAGGAAGATGCCGACCTGGTCGGCAATGGCGCGGTCGCCAATGTGGTCGGCCAGCTTGCTCAGGGCCTGATAGATCAGGTTGACGATTACAAAGGGGACAATCGAAAGCAGCATGAGCCGCACAAAAGGCCAGAAGAACGCGCCTGAGGCGGCGAAGAAGTCGCCGCTTCCGAGCCGGCGGTCCTGGCGATAGGTCTCCAGAATGCCGCCGGTAACGAACAGCATGAAAATGAAAAACACAAAGGCGAAAAGCAAGGAGTTGGCCGTGAAGCTGAAGAGATTCACGCTGGGCAGCCTCACCAGTTCAAAGAACATCCCCACGTCGAAGCCGTTGCTGAGTTTGGCTCCTGCCAGCGAGTGGGCCAGCGCGCGATGCAGATGGATCGCGACGGGCGTCGCCCCCAGGACCCCGCACGCCAGATTCACCACGAACACCCACCACAGCACGCTCTGCCGGCGCCACAGCAGACCGTAGCCGGTGGAAAACGCGGATCTCTGCTCGTGGGAGATTTCGTCGTTGTTCATCATGGTGTTGAATCCACTCCCTCAGGGCTAATCGCTAATTGCTAATTGCTAATTGCTAATCGCTAGTTGCTAATCGCTCCTCACACCAGCCAGGCCAGCATCTGGGCCAAAAGTTGCGTCAAGAACGTCCAGTAGGTTGCGATCTTCGCCGTCGCCTTCGTCTGCGGCTCGCTGACGCGGCTGTTGTTCAGGTAATTGTTGTCCAGCGTTACCTGATAGTCGGGATCGATCTGCACGGATTCGACCTTAGCTTTCTTGCGATAGACATATCGCACCCAGCGCTCTTTGCCATCCCAGCGCTCGCGCGTCGTCTCGCCGTCGTCAAACTTCACCACCGCCTCCACCGGGAAGATGAAATCGCCTTTGCGATGCAGGATGACCTGCGTTTCGTACTCGGTCTGGCCCTTCTCTTCCTCCAGGTTCTCGTCGTACCACTTCACCGGCGTGGAATCGGCGCGCTCAACGTCATAGTCCAGCATCTGCGTTCCGTAGACCGCCTGGTTCCAATACCAGCTCAGGTCCTGGCCGGCAACCTGGCTGACGGTGTTGATGAAATCTTCCGTGGTGGGATGAGTGAAGCGATATTTCAGGAAGTAGACGTGCAGCGCCTGGCGCAGCGTCTGCTCGCCGAGGATGGCCTCCAGAGAAAGCAACATGCTCGCGGTCTTGCCATAGCTGATGGCTCCGTAGCTGCTCATGCTCATGTCCTGATAGCTATGGCGCGCGAGGGGATCGAAATCCGGCGCGCTCAGATACTGCATGCGTTGCGTATCGGGCTCGCCCATCTGCGCGCCCAGCAGGTTGATGACGCTGGCGTTTTTGCCATACATGTTGTCCAGCACTTTGGCTTCGGTGTAGCTGTTGATGCCTTCGTCCAGCCAGGCGTTCTCGAACTCGTTGGTCGCCACCATGCCGTACCAGTACTGATGGCCGAATTCATGCTCGATCACCAACTGAATCAGGTGCAGGCCGCTGGGGATAAACCAGCCGCTGTCGCCGGTGATGAACGTGGGATACTCCATGCCGCCGGCTTCCTCCGCTCCGTGCGGCGGATCGACCACCGTGATCTGCGCGTAAGGATACGGTCCATACCACTCGTCGAAGCGCTGCATGGTACCGCGAACGCAGTCGATGTAGGGCTGCCAGGCGCGCTGGTGACTCTGGTAGCTCAGCAGGCGGATGCGCACCGGGCCGACGCTGCCGTTGAAGGTGCCGGTGATGACTTTGAAGTTCGGATCGGCGGTCCAGGCGAAGTCGTGGACATCCTCGGCGTGGAAGGCAACGGTCTTGGTGCCATCGCCGTTGTCCTGCTCGCCCACCTGGACGCCGGTCGAGCCGATAACGTAATTCGTCGGCAGCGTGATCTTGACGTCATAGGTGCCGAAGTCGGAAAAGAACTCAGTCAGGGCGTGGAACTGATGGCAATTCCACTGGCCGTGCCACCAAACGCCGACTTTGGGGAACCACTGTCCGGCCAGCAGGAACGTGCGCTTGTAGCCGGTGCGCGCGATCACCTCCGGGAAGGTCGCCCGGAACTTTATCTTGAACACGACATCCTGGCCGGGAAGGACCGGCCGCGGCAGTTTCACCTGAAAAACGGTCTTGTCGTCGGGATTGCCGTCGTCGGGCGAAATAAATTGCATCTGCTTGGTCAGGTCGCCCATGCCCACGACCTCGAAGGAGGTCACGACGTTGGAGCCGTAGTCCTCGGGTTTCCAGTGTTCCAGGCTGCTGGTGCGGAAGTTGCCGTCGCGGTGCGCCTCGTGGATCCAGGTCGCCTTCGGCTGGAAGGCGTTGAGATAAAGATGAAACGGAAAGGTGTCCAGCGGCTGGCCGGTGAGGTTGTGATAGGTCAGCGTCTCGCTGGCTGCGACCGTATGCTTGGGCGGATCATACCTGGCGTTGATCTGATAGGCGACAACGCGCTGCGACAGCGGCCCGGTAACTTTTGGCGCAAAAGGACTCTGCGCCGCCGCCGCAGCGCCCCCGAGCAGCAAGGTGACGGACAACCAGGACACAAACCGATGCTTCACCCCGACCTCCCGGGCTTTCCTGCCGCAAATGCTTCGCCTGCGCTGGCGAACTACGGGAAAAGCCAAAAAATACCGGCAGCTAGTGTACACTCTGGCGCAACGGGGTAGTTACGATGACCGCGCCCCCAAAGTTCCATTCCTACGACGAGTTTTTCGCCTTCTATCTGCGCCAGCACAGCCACGCCGGCAATCGTTGGCTGCACTTGGCGGGAACTTCTCTCGGCCTCATCGTCGTCGTCGTCGCCTTCCTCACCCATCATCCCTGGTACGCGCTTCTCTGGCTTCCCATCGGCTACGGTTTTGCCTGGGCAGGACATTTTCTGGTGGAGAGGAATACTCCGGCAACCTTCGGTCACCCATTCTGGTCGTTCATCAGCGATTTTCGTATGCTGGGGCTGATGCTCACCGGCAGGCTGGGTCCCGGCGCAGCGCACAATTCCCGCCGGAAATCAACGGGCCTCTAGCCCTCGCGTGCCACCCGGAACAGTGAGGCCGGCCCGCGCTGGAACGGATTGACGACCAGAAGGCCATCCAATTCCTGATCGGCCTGCAGGTCCTCCGTCAACAGGAATCGGCAGGAAGCGGATTTCGCCGCAGCCACAATCAGCGCATCCCAGAACGAGAAACGATAGCGATCTTGAATTTTCCAGGCACTTTCCACCACCGCCTGGTCGATGACCACCGGCCGCCAGGCCAGCAGATCACGCACTTCAGACCGGGCCTCCGATTTCGCCAGGGGCCATTTTTGGGTGACCTTGACGTAGAACTCCTGCAAAACCTGGAAGCTGGTCCGGCCCAGCCGGCTGCGCCACAACTCATCTCGCCACCAACGCGCCGCCGCCTGTTTTTTCCGGTCGGCCTCATCCAGCGCGTAAAGGAAAACGTTGGTGTCAACGAAGACCGGAGCGATCATGCGCCTCCGCCCGCGACAGGTAGCGCCCGTCGCTCTTCAGAAAAGGTTGCCGGGCCAGGGCGCGACGCATCGCAATCTCATAGCCGTTTTTCTCCCGCATATGGTCCTTCAAGATCCCGGCCACCAGACGCGAGACGCTGGTGTCTTTTCGGGCAGCTTCCAGCCGGGCCCAGCGGGCGACCGGCTCTTCCAGGGTAATGGTGACATTCCGCAATCGTGACTTCACGGATTCAGTGTAACACGAATTTCGTGACAGCCGCGGCGTTGCTTTTAGCTCCTGTTACACTCGCGGCAATGCGAGTTCTGGGCATCGATTGCGGCGGGGAGTACACCGGCTACGGCGTGGTCGAGCAGGACAGCCAGGGAAGCCTCTGTCATCTCTGCAGCGGGGCCATTCGCCTCTCGCGCCGCGACCCGCTGGAGCTGCGGCTCAAGAAGATCTGCGAAGAACTGGCGCGCGTCATCACCCTCTGGACGCCGCAGCAGGTCGCCATCGAAGACGTGTTCTACGCCGTGAATGTGAAATCGGCGCTGCAGCTCGGACATGTGCGCGGCGTGGCCATGCTGGTGGCAGCGCAGGCGGGGCTGGAAGTCGTCGCCTACTCGCCGCTGTCGATCAAGTCGGCCGTGGTCGGCTACGGCAAGGCGGAGAAGCGGCAGGTGCAGCTCATGGTGGCGCGCCTGCTCGGCCTGCCCGCGCCGCCCCAGCCCGCCGACGCCGCCGACGCGCTCGCTATCGCCATCTGCCACCTGCACACCGCCGGAACCCTGCGACGTCAGCAGGCGGGCGCGCGCTGATAAAATGTCACATCGTAATGAAACGGTCGTTCCTCTGGCTGCTTTGCTTGCTGCCGTTGCCCGCGGTGACGCAACAACCCTCCCCGCCAGCCGCCGCGGCAATTCCCGCCCAGGCTTCGGTGCGCTTCGGTTTCGACTGGTCCCAGGGTTTTCCCTGGCAGTCGTATTCCATCACCGTGCAATCGGACGGCAAGGCCCGTTTCGAGGGCATTCCCCATCCCGATGAGACCAGCGACTCCTCGCCCTACCACCAGGACTTCACCATCACCGAGGCCAACTGCCAGAAGATCTTCATGCTGGCGGAGAAGCTCAATTACTTCCAGGGCAACTTCGAAGCTCACCTGAAGCACGTTGCCCAGACCGGCCAAAAGACCTTGCAATACCAGTCGCCGCATCTGCAGGGCTCAACCACCTACAACTTCTCGCAGGACCCCGACGTGCAGGAGCTCACCCGCCTGTTCACCGGTATCGCGATGACCATCGATTATGGCCGCAAGCTGGCGTTCCAGTATCGCTATGACAAGCTCGGCCTCGATGAGCGCCTGAAGGAGCTGGAAGGACTGGTGGCCAGCCACGGGGTTGAGGAATTGGCCCTCCTGGTCCCCATGCTGGAAAAAATTGCCGATGATCCCGACCTGATGAACATCAGCCGGCAAAGCGCACGGCGCCTGCTGCGCGGCATCAACCAGCCGGGAGTCGCGGCCCGGAATCCGGCTTCGCAGTGATCCTCCGGTTTCGACAAAACGTCCCCCTCCCAGTGCAGTCCAGCAAATTCTTCGAAACCTCAGCCAAATTTGGTGTTAAATAGGGGTAGCCAGAGAAGGCTTCGACGTGGCTCGTCGGGTCACTCGCCGATACCGTCTCCCAAAAGTAAGCCAGCACGGGTCAAGGAGTACTGCCATGAGAAGGCACCTGTTCTCTGCACGATCAGCCGTTGCCGCCTTCGTTTTGGCTGCCGCCTGCATCGCCTTTGCCGATTCCCACGTTCGGATCGTTCGCCTCAGCTCAGTCGAAGGGCAGGTCCAGATGGATCGCGGCGTCGGCGCGGGCCTGGAGCACGCCATTTTGAACGCACCCATCGTCGAAGGCACACGCCTCGTCACCGGCAGCGATGGCCTGGCGGAAGTCCAGTTCGAAAATCAAAGCGCCTTGCGCCTGGCGAGCGATTCTGAGGTCCAGTTTTCCCAGCTGCTGATGAACGACGCCGGCGACAAGATCAACCAGGTCCGGGTCATCAAGGGCCTGGTCTACCTCGATGCCGCCCCGCACGGCCACGATGTTTATCGCCTGCAGGCCGGCGACAACACTTTTCTGGTGCACCGCGATAGCCAGATGCGGCTGCGGGTAACGCCGGAAAAGATTCAGGTCGCCGTCTTTAAGGGTGATGTGCAGATGGAAGGCCAGTCCCACCCGGTCGCCGTGCACAAGAAGGAAACCCTGACGGTGGCCGCCCAGGACGCGCCGAAAGATACGCCCGCCTACACCCTCGCCAAAGGTGTCGAGGAGGCGCGCTACGATGCCTGGGACCGTGAGCGCCAGGCTTACAGCGACGCCTATGCTGAGAACGATGGCTATGCCGGACCTAGTGGCGCCTTTGGTCTCGACGACCTCAATTACTACGGCAACTTTTTCTACGCCGGCGGCTACGGATACGTTTGGCAGCCTTACGGCATGTTCGGTCTAACCGGTTGGAACCCCTACATGAATGGGGCTTGGATGTTCTATCCCGGCATGGGTTACTCCTGGGCCTCGGCGTATCCGTGGGGCTGGTTGCCGTATCACTACGGCTCATGGGCGTTCATCGATGGGATGGGTTGGGGTTGGCTGCCGGGCGGCGGCTATGGCGGCCAGTGGTACGCCAACAATTTCCAGGCCGTTCCTCGAATCACCCGCGCGCCTGCCGGTTTCGCCGCGCCGCCTCCTCCTGCGGTCACCGCGGGCAGCAACTTCACTCCGCGGACCGTGCTGGTTGGAAAAGCGGGTGGCAGTCCCGTCGCCATCCCCGGCGGACGAGCGGTGCCCGATTTCGCCAGCCTGGTTCCCGGGCGGAGCGTGACAACTACGGCCGCTCAAGGTTTTGCTCATCCTGAAACGGCCAGGACCTCGGTCAGTCCCAATGTCTTTGCTACCCCCCATAACAGCCTGGCGGCAGCCCATCACGGTGCACCGGCCCATGTGTTTGCTCCGCCAATGCGCGCCGGCGCCTTCGGCCCGGGATTTGGCTGGTTCGATGGCCGAAACTCCGGCCGGTCCGGGATCTTCGGCGCTTCGCATGGCATGGCCAGCGGGCACTCTGCGGGTGGCGGCGGCGGGGGGCATGGCGGGGGCAAATAGGAAATTCGCGAAAAATGCCAAGGCGGCCTTGCCGGGCCGCCTTTTTGCTGCTTACTCGATGGCCGGCGTCAGCCCGTGGCGATCGCCTTTGAGAAGGCGCGGCGGCGCGGCCTGGCGGATGCGCTCTTGCTGATGGCAATTCCAGCACAGCGGGCGCATCTCCTCTAGCGTAGCTTGCAACTGCTCCAGAAACATGTCGCGCAGCTCGAACAACTTCTGCTCGCGATTGAGTACCGCCAGCCGGCTGCGCCGCCAATCGGACGGCGTGAGCGCTCGCCCGCACAGGGCGCAGCTCTTGCCTTCGTACCATTTCCTCAGCAGGCGATCAATGTTTTCCGGCGAAGGCTCAAGCTGCTGCAGGCACTCCTGCCCGCAATCGCCTTTCTCCGGCCAGCGCGAACACGACTGCAGGCGCCAGTGCTCCTGGCCGCGAAATGCCGTCCAGAAGGCGAACTTGCGGTCCACTTCCACATCCGCCGGCTGCCCGGAATCGGGACAGGTGACCGCCTGCCGCCCGCGATTGCGGAAGTAATTCTGCAGGCTAAGGGCGAGCGGAAGGCCGACCTCGACCGCTGCGCTAATGAGAAACAGTGGAATGAGGAAGAGCACGAGAGTGAACATGAAGCACCTGCGGCCGCGGGAGCAGCTCTAGCTTGTTTCTATCGCCCTTGTCACAGCGATTCAGTGATGCAGCGCACAGGCGGGTGTGATGACGAATTTTCCCCAGTCGGCTCGTGATGACAATTTCGCAAGGCTACCAGCCTTGGCAACCGCGAGGTGCCACGATAGTTTGCAATCCCCAAAATAAACTCCGTGCCCCTCCGTGCCTCCGTGGTGAAAACACCGGGCCTCAAGCCGAAGGGTGCGGCAGGAAGCGATACCCCACGCCGCGCACGGTCAGCAGATGCTGGGGATGCGAGGGGTCCTTCTCAATGTACTTCCGCAGGCGCACGATGAAGTTGTCGATGGCCCGCGTGTCGGTGTCCTCGCGCAGGCCCCAGACCTCTTCCAAAATGTTCTTGCGCGAGACGATCCGGCCGCTGTTGCGAATCAGGTGACGCAGCAGCTCGGCCTCCATCAAGGTCAGCCGGAAGACCTTGCCATGGGCCCGCAGTTCCAGCGTGCCGAAGTCCACCTGCTTGTCTTCGAAGACGTAAACGTCGAACTCGCGCAGCGCGTCGCCGTCCTTAGGCTCGGCGACCCGCACCTCCGCCGGAGGATCGCTGAGCAAGGTGCGGCCCCAGTCGCGGCGGCGCAGCAGGCTGCGAATCCGCGCCAGCAGAATTGCCAGGTCAAACGGCTTGGGCAGGTAGTCATCGGCGCCCGAGGCAAAGCCTTTGAGCACGTCCTCCGGCCGGCCCCGCGCCGTCAGCATCAGCAGCGGAATATAGTTACTGGCGCGGCGCAGCTCACTGGCCACGGCAAAGCCGTCCTTGCCGGGGAGCATGACGTCCAGCACCAGCAGGTCGAAGTCGCTGCGCTGTTTCAGCAGCAGCTCAAGCGCGGTCTCGCCATCGCCGACAACGCTGGTGTGATAGCCCTCCGCGTCCAGATTGAACTTCAGTCCGCGGGCCAGGTGTTCTTCGTCTTCCACCAGCAGGATTTCGTTCACGGGGAGTTCCTTGGCAGCTCAATGGTGACCGTGGTGCCGCGGCCCGCGCCTTCGCTCTCCGCGTAAGCGTTGCCGCCGTGACGGCGGGCGATGGCGCGCACGATGAACAGCCCCAGGCCGCTGCCCTTCACCTGCGAGGCAAACGGCGTAAGCACGCGATAGAAGCGCCTGAACACCCGCTTCAGTTCGCCTCGCGGAATGCCAATGCCATTATCGCGCACCCGAATCTCGACATGCTCGAAATCGGGCGTGACCACCGCAACCCGTATCTGGGGATCGTGGGGCGAGTATTTCACGGCGTTGTCGAAGACATTGGCCAGCGCGGTGGAGAGCTCCTCACGATCGCCCATCACGCTGAGATGGTCGACGGGCTGGCCGCCGGGCGCCCAATCGAGGACCTCGCGCGTCAGGTGATGGCGCGAGCGGGCCCACTCGATGGCCTCGTTCACCAGCGGCCCCACCGCCACTTCGGCGCGCGAAAGCTGGGCATTCTTCTGGGTGACGCGCGCCGCCCGCAACACGCCCTCCACTGTGCCCATCAGCCGCTGCGTGTCCTCCAGCATCACCTGGTAAAACTCCCGGCGCTGCTCGTCGTCCATGCTCCGCTTCTCGAGCGTCTCCAGATAAAGCCGTATGGAGGTGATGGGTGTCTTCAGCTCGTGGGTGACAGCGTTCAGAAAGCTGTCCTGCTGCTCGTTGCGACGCACCTCCCGTACCAGGAAAATGGTGTTCAGGATGACGCCGACGATGATGAAGCCGAAAAAGATGACGCCCAAAATCAGCGGCACCAGCTCGCGCCAGTTGAGGATGATCCAACTGGTCGACAACACCGTCGCCGCCGCGGCGATGCACACCCCCAGCGTGACAAAAAAGACGATCTTCGTTCGGCGGCTGATGGTGCGCATGGGAAAGAAGCAATTAGCAACTAGCAATTAGCAATTGGGAAAGCTCCAGTTTGAGCCCGGTTCCACCAATGGGGCGGGCTTCAGAAACGATGTCGGGACCGGCAAATAAATTCCGCGGTAGAACAAATAGCGCTAATTGCGTCACCCACAGCCGCGTAGCCGGGGCCCCCAACAAGTCCTGGTTTTGGACTGGTTGGGGTGGAGGAGCGGCGGAATTGCAGTTAGCCCAGGGCGTGAGCCCTGGGTCAAGTGATGAAAACACCCGAGCCGCGGAGCGGCGACACCAGCCGCAATACAATTTCTTCAGGCCGTCCGTAAATACCACGACAATCAACTCGCCCTTGGCCGCTGAGGGACTTCGTTCCGGCTTAATCAGGGTCTCCCTAGCAATCAGCATTTAGCAATTCGGGAAGCTCCGGTCAAATCCGTTGCCACGAAGGCGACGGCCTTCCGAGACTGTGTCGACACCAGAAAAGAAACTTCGCGGTAGAACAAATAGCGCTCATTGCGTCACCAACAGCCGCGTAGCCGGGGCCCCCAACAAGTCCTGGTTTTGGACTTGTTGGGGTGGAGGATCGGCGGAATCGCAGTTAGCCCAGGGCGTGAGCCCTGGGTCAAGTGATGAAAACCTCCGAGCCGCGGAGCGGCGACACTGCCCGTGACACACCTTCTTCAAGCTGTCCCTAAATCCACAAACATCACACTCTTACACGCCGCTGAAAAAGTCGGCTTTCCAGACGCCTTGTAACAGAGCACGACTTCCATCGTGCCGATAAGCCCTTTAGTTTTGTCATCCCGAGCGGGCTTCAGCCCGTGAGGGATCTGCGCTTTCGCCTTCTTCAACGGCCTCGTCAGTCTTAGTGCCGCAGCTCCTCGGCGGCCCGCAAACTCTCGCGCGCCTGCTCGGTCTTGCCCAGCTCGCGATAAGCATAACTCATATACGTAAGTGCTCGCGCTTTCTGCTCGGGATAGGGAGTAGAGCGGACCACAATCTGGTAGCGGCGGATGGCTTCCTGCAGATTTCCCCGCCGCTGCTCATAGACCCCGAGCGCGAAGTTGCTGTCGGGGTCTTTCGGCGTGATGGCGAGCGACCGCTGGTAGTGTTGCATGGCCGCATCAGGTTCTCCCCGCCGCAGCAGCTCGTTGCCCATCCGATTTTCAGCCAGGAAATTCGGGCCAATCACATCGTTGACGTGCGACCACAGCGTGAGGTTGTCGCCCCAATAGCCAAGCTGGCGATGGGTCACAACTACCAGAGCGAGTAGGACCGCGACGCTCGTCGCCATCAGGCCAAGCGAAGCCCGGCTTGGGCGCGGCCTTAAAGATCGATCGGGCCCGGCCGGCGTCACAGCCGGCGCGAACCAATCCGCCAGGCCCCACGAGACCATGAGGAACAAGCCAATGAACGGCAGGTAGGCGTAGCGGTCGGCCATCGCCTGATATCCCACCTGCACGATGCCGATCATAGGCACCATGGTCCCCAGAAACCAAAGCCAGCCCACCAGCAGATAACGCCGCTGTCGCGCCCGCCAGACCACGATGCTGATCGCCAGCAGCAGGAGCAGCGCCACGCCCGCCTGCCACGTCTTAATAGCGTTTCCCGGATGCAGGTACATCAGCGCCAGCTTCGACGGCCAGAAAGCCTTGCCGAGATAGCGCACATAGGCGATGAGTGCGTTTTCCAGCCGTACGCGCAGCGGAAACTTCCCCAGCGAGGTCAGCGCGCCCCCGGCCCGCTGCGCCTGCAACGTCACCACCGAGCTGGCCACGCAAAGCGCGCACAGCGGCAGTTTCTCGAGGGCCAGAAGCCGCCATTCGCGAAGGCCCCGCGGTTCGCGGTTCGCTATTCGCTTTTCGCCGGAAATCTCATCGCCGGTCTTCTGGCGAAGAGCGAACAGCGAAGAGCGAATCGCGATTTCCGGCGAAGAGCGAACCCCGATTCTCTCCAGCGGCCAGTAATCCCACAGCAGCAGCACAAACGGCAGGGTGATGACCTGCGGCTTGGCCATCAGTCCCAGCGCAAAGCACAAAGCCACCAGCGAGTAACGTCCGACACCCGGCCGGCGCACATACCAGCGGTACGCCCCCAGCGCCAGCAGAAAAAACAACATGCTCAGAAGGTTTTTGCGTTCGGCAACCCAGGCCACCGACTCGACGTTGATGGGATGCAAGGCGAACAGCGCCGCCACCATGGCGCTGCGGCCTGCCTGGCCGGTTGCCCCCTCCAGCACCCAGAACAGCAGCAGCACATTGAGGACGTGCAGCAGCAGGTTGACGTCGTGGTGCGCGCCGGCGTCCAGGCCGAACATCTGCACGTCCAGGGCGTGGGAGAGCCAGGTCAATGGGTGCCAATTGAAGGCGTCGTAGCTGGTGAAGGCCCACTTCACCGTCTCCCACGTCAGGCCCTCCTGCACGTGCAGATTGTTGGTGACGTACTGGTTGTCATCCAGGTTCAGGAAAGGATGACGATGCACAGGGAAGTACACCGCCACCGTCGCGGCGGCAAGCAGAACGCTGAGTACCAGCTTTCGTTTAAGTCGCGACACAGAACCCTAATCGCAAGTTTCTCACCCTGAGTTTTGCAAGGGCACGGCTTCAGCCGTGCCGTGCAGCGCCAATAAAATTGCGGGCTTTAGCCCCTGAGGGTTCGCGCCAGATCTATTGCAGCCCGGCCTGCGCCAGCATCTCCAGAAACTGGCGCCGGGTGCGCATGTCGATCGATTCCGTCACCAGCTTGCCCTCGCGATTGTAGACGAAGCTCTTGGGAATGCCGTCGACTTGAAACAGATCACCCACCTTGTGGCCGGGATCAAGCAGAATGGGATAGGTAATCTTGCGCTCGGCGATGAAGGGCTTGACCGTGCCGGCCTCTTCGTCGGAGATCGCCAGGATCACGAAGCCCTGGTCCTTGAAGCGATCGTAAAGCGCATTGAGATCGGGCATTTCCTTCTGGCACGGCGGGCACCAGGTCGCCCAGAAGTTCACCAGCACGATTTTGCCCTTCAGGTCCTTCAGCGTCCAGCTCTTGCCCTCGAGATCGGTGAGCGTGAAGTTGGCTTGCTGGCGGCGGGCGTCATCGGCCTCCAGCTTCGCCATCGCCGCCTTGAAGTCCGGCGAATCCAGCGAAACGTGAACGCCTTCATAGCGCACGAGCTGCGCTAGCTCGCTGTAGGCCGAGGTCGAGACCGTCGTCTTGTCCTCCGGCGGCGCCTGCTGCAATGCCTCGGCGAGCGTAGTCGCAACCTCCTGCAGCGTGTCGTGGCCAAAGTCCCCTTCGGTGGCGCGGCTGGCAAGATAGAGCGCCAGCCGCAGCTTGTTCAGGCTCGCCGGCAGCGGGCGAATCTCCAGCGCGATGTTCTTGGTGGTGCGCGCGCGCACGTCGTCGGGCAGGCTGCGCAGCGTCTTGATCTGATCGTAGATCGGCCTTTCCTGCGCGCTCCAGACGACGTCTTGCTGCGCCTGCAAGGGCGAGGCAACGACGGCCGGCAGAATCGCCAGCCACAGAAAAACCGCGCCGGCAGCCGCCTGCCGCCCGTAGTACCGTAAAGTGCGCTCCATCAGCTCCTGACCTCGACCGCCATTCTAAGCCCTGCGTTCAACGCTCGTCGTCTCCAGCCACACAAAAAGACCGGCCCTCGGGCCGCGAGCTACTCGCCGCTTGCTTCTTCACTCCGTTCGCAGGGCTTCCATCGGCTCGACCGAAGCCGCCCGCCGCGCATCACTATTCACTATTCCCGCTTACCTCACTACAATGGGACACTTGGCGCACGCTGCCAACCCTCCGGAGGATACATGGCACAAGTGAAGATCATCGTCCGCAACAACGGACCTTACCGCGTAGAAGCCCCCGAAGGCGCTATCGAGCTGGTCGATGCCGACGGCAATCATTACGATCTGAGCGGCAAGACCGCCTTCTCCCTCTGCCGCTGCGGCGGTTCTACCAACAAGCCTTTTTGTGATGGCGCCCATTCGCGCATCGGCTTCCAGGGCGCGGAGCGCGCCGTGGCTGCGGCGCAGAAACAGGAGGGTTCGCCTCAGGAGCCGCCGAAGTAGGCGGCCGAATTATTCGCCCCCGCTCACTTTCGGCGCGTAAGGATTGTCGTCGGCCACCTGCCAGACGGTGTCGAGCACCGTCCCATCCACCCACTTCACCACCGCAACCGGCTTGTCCAGCAGCCGTGGCTTGGCCGGCTTGCCGCCGCAAATTTTTTCCACCTCCGCCTTGATCTCCTCGATCGGGCGGACCGGCAAGCCTTTGCCCTTCACGGCGTCGATTAAATCCTGCCGCCGGGGATTGATGGCCAGGCCTCGCTCGGTGGCCACCACGTCGATCAGCTCGCCCGGCCCGGTTACGGTCGTAACCTCGTCCACAATCACCGGGATGCGATCGCGGAAGGACGGCACGGCCAGGATGGTGCATCCCGCGAACAGGCAGTTCTGCCAGCCGCCGATGCCGTGCAGCAGGCGCCCGTCGGAATGGGTGACGACGTTGGCGTTGAAGTTCACGTCAACTTCCGTCGCCCCCAGCACGCAGGCGTCCACCATCGAGGCGAAATTTCCCTTGCCGTGAAAGTTGTACGAGGTGAACGGGCTGGTCGCCACGTGCCGCGGATCGCTGGCGATGGAGCGCACCGCGTCCAGATCAAACGTCTGGCCGTCGAGGATATAGCCCACCAGTCCTTCGCGCAGCAGATCGACCAGATATTTCGTCGAGCCGCCGCGCACAAAGCTGGCCTTGATGTTCGCCGCTCGCATCATGCGCGCCAGATAGTCGACGAAAGCCAGCGCAATGCCGCCGGCCCCGGCCTGGAAGGAGAAGCCGTCGCGCAGGATGCCGCTGTCGCGCAGAAAACGCGCCACCAGCTCGGAGATGCGCAGCCGGTCCGGACTGCGCGTGATCTGTGTGGTGCCGCTGACGATCAGCGCGGGATCGCCGATGGAATCCACTTCCACCACGTAATCGACGTTGTTGCCCTGGATCTGCCATGGAATACAGGGGAAGGGCACGAGATGGTCGGTCACGACGATGACGTGATCGGCATAGATCGAATCCGCTAGCGCAAAGCCGAGCGAGCCGCAGGCGGAGGGGCCGTGCGAGCCGTCGGCATTACCAAAGTAATCGGCCGTGGGTGCGGCAATCACCGCAATATCGATGTGCACCTCGCCGTCCTGGATCGCCTGCCAGCGCCCGCCGTGGGAGCGCAGCACCCCCAGCCCGCGCATGTGCCCGTGCGAGCAGTAGTCGCCCAGCGGGCCGTTCATGCTGCCCTCGATGTGGTGCACCGCCCCGGATTTCATCAGCTCGATCACCGGTTCGTGACAGGGAAACGACGCGCTGGGAAACCACACCAGGTCCTTCGCGCCCATGCGCGCCGCGGTCTGCAGTGCAGTCAGCGCCACCCGATCGCCATTGCGCAGGTGATGATGGCTGCTGAGGGTCATGCCGTCGCGTAGCCCGCACCGCCGCAGCGCCGTCTCCAGGTCAGGAACACGCTTGTCCCCGTTTGTGGGATAGTCGGCGTTGCTGCAAATCGGCGGTCCGGCCTTGCGGCCGGTGGGACGATGGCCGTTGACCCCTTGATAGGGTAAAGCGTCACGTCCGTTGACCGTCACCGGCACGCGGCGCCCGATGGCGTTGCTCACCAGATTGCTCGTTGTGACTGCTGCACTCATATCGCTTGCTATTCCACCGGCGGACCCATCTGTTTGGCCCGCGCCACCAGCTTCAGGGCGCGCTGTACCACGGGAGGATCAATCATCTTGGAGCCGAGGCTCACCACCCCCAAACCCTGCTTCTGTGCTTCTTCATAAGCAGCGACGATCTGCCGTGCTTTTTCCAACTCCGACGTTGTGGGAGTAAAGGCGCGATGGATGGTCGCGATCTGGATCGGATGCAGGCAGCCCATGCCCTCGAATCCCATGGCCCGCGACGCCTCACCCCAGCGCAGCAGCCCCTCGCTGTCGGCGACATCGCTGTATACCGAATCGATCGCCTGAACATGGGCAGCGTGCGCGGCATTGACCACGCGCTGCCGGGCGTACAGTGATTCCGCTCCGCCGGCCGTCTTCGCCACTCCCAGGTCCGCGGTATAGTCTTCCAGGCCGATGGTAAGCGCCACCACCCGCTCCGAGGCCTTGGCGATGGCAAAAGCGTTTTCGATGCCCAGCGCCGTCTCCAGGATCGGCATCAGCCAGATGGGGCGGCCGACGCCGGCCTGCTTCGCAATGGAATCCATAGCTCCCACAATGTCAGATACCTGGTCAGGAGTCTCAACTTTCGGGATGAGGATGAGGTCAGGCGCTTGCGGAACAACTTCCTCCAAATCAGAGAGCCCCAACGGCAACGGATTGATGCGGACCATGCGCTCCGCGGCGCCAAAATCTACCGCCCGCAGCGCATTGCGCACCAGCAGGCGCGCCGCGTCTTTTTCCGCAAAGTGGACCGAATCTTCCAGGTCGAGGATGATGGCGTCCGGCGCGTGCAGGCCGGCGTTGATGAAGTACTTCGGCTCGTTGCCGGGAAGGTACAGGCGCGAGCGCCGCAAGCGGTCACGCGGCGAGGGCGGCGCGAGCGGCAGCGCCTCCGGCAAGGCGGATTTGCCCTGGGCCAAGCCGGCGCGCTTCACCGCAGCTTCCAGCCGCGCCGCAATCACGAAAGGCAGCGCGCCTTCGTCAACAATAGTGACCTGGCCATGCTCAACCCCGAGTGCCTGCAGGACCTCGCGCACCTGCCGGCGAATGTCGTCGCCGTAATAGAGCGCGACGCGCGAGCGCAGATCGATGGCGATGCCGCCGCTGGAGCGCGCCTCGAAGCTGACGTGCAGATCCGAGCGTACGTCGCCGCCCGCTCGACCCGCTTCGCCGCGCCCCGCTTTAGTTTCGACGGCTGCCGGCATAAGCCTTTTCCGCCCCCACCTCAAGTTTGGCGATGATGGCGTCGGTCATCTGCGTGGTGGAGGCTGCGCCCTGCCGGAGCGCCTGCGCGCCGCCGGCCATGCGCAGCATGTCGTAAGTGCGGACCTTGCCTTCGGCGACCACCGCCGCAATCGCATCGCGAATCCGGCCGGCCTTTTCCCGCTCGCCAAGGTGATCGAGCATCATCGCCGCCGACAGGATCATCGCGATCGGATTCACAATCGGAGGATCCAGCTCCGCGTATTTCGGCGCCGAGCCGTGCGTCGGCTCGAAAACCGCAACCTCCGCGCCGATATTGCCCGACGCCGCAAAGCCCAGCCCTCCCACCAGCCCCGCGAAGGCGTCGCTGATCACGTCACCAAACAGATTGCTGGCGACGATCACGCCATAGTCCTCCGGATTCTTCGTCAACCACATGGTCTGCGCGTCAATGTTGGTCGACCACAGCGGAATCTCGGGATAGCGCTTCTGGACTTCTTTGGCCACCTCTTCCATCAGGCCCGAGGTCTCGCGCAGCACGTTGGGCTTCTCGCAGATCGTGACCGATTTATAGCGGAACTGGCGCGCGTGGCGGAACGCCGCCTCGCAGATGCGTCGCGCCGCCGGGCGCGTGATGATGCGCACCGACACGGCCAGGTCTGCGCCCGGCACATCGTCGAAGGGCTTGAACTTTGGATGGCTCCGCAGCGCTTCGCGGACCTGCTGCGGAGGATTGCTCCATTCCACCCCGGCATAGAGGCCCTCCGTATTTTGCCGGAAGACGACAACATCAACCTTCGGCTCCTCAAATCCCCCGCTGGGTTTCTTGCGGACGAAGTTCAGCGGATTGCCGGGAAACGACAGGCAGGGCCGCATGCAAATATCGAGGTTGAAGCGCTGCCGCATGGCAACGATGGGGCTGAAGTACTGGTAGCCTTTGCCCTGCAGCGCCGGGCTGAGTTCGGCTTCGGCCTCCCGTTTGGGCTTGGAGGTGATCGCGCCAAACAGTCCGATCTTGTGCTGCTGCAGCAGCGTCAGCGTCCGCTCCGGGAGGGCATTACCCTCCCGTCTCCAGCACTCCCAGCCGATATCAGCATGAATGTAATCGGCGTCAAAGCCGGCGGCCTCGAGCACGCGGACCGCCTCCGGCAGCACCTGATTGCCGATGCCATCGCCGGGCATGGTGACGATTGTATGTTTTGCCATAATCTTTTGACTCATCCTTACGCAAACAGCCCGTGGTGAAAGGCGGGTTTTGATGGGGCACGGCTTCAGCCGTGCCGTAAAGCTCGCCACATCAACGGGGCTTTAGCCCTTGAGGAATCGATTTCACAAAGTCTCGACCTTAACCATGGTTGCTAAATTCATCCCACATTGTGGGATTGTCCCGAGAGCGCGGCCGTGACCACGCCGCTCTGGAGTTTGCTCCTGACCAGGTTTTCCACTCCTCCGGCAACCACCAACGATTGCGGCACGCTGCCCAAAGCCGGGAAAACAAATTCCCGGCCGCCATAACGGATCGTGCTGGCCGCGAAATCGACCTCGATGCCGTCGCCGGGAATGATGGTTTTCTCCTTATGTCCTACAGCGTTGGAGAATTGCGAGCGCAGGTGGTGTACCAGCTCCGGCGCCTCAATGCACAGAAAGCCATTGTTGAAGGCGTTGCGCAGATAGGTCTGCGAAAAGCTGCCAGCGATCACCAGCGGGATGCCTTTGGCTTGCAACGCGGTGACCGCCTGCTCGCGGCTGGAGCCGGTGCCGAAGTTGAAGCCGCCGACCACCACATCGCCCCCCGCCGTGCGCGACGCAAATTCCGGATCGTAGTTTTCCATCACCACGCGCGCCATCAGCTCCGGCGTTACGTCCTCGCGATAGGTGTAGTCCTTACCGTAGATGCCGTCGGTGTTGAGATTGTCCTGCGGCAAAAAAACCAGCCGTCCGCGGACGCGAGCAGGAAATCCAGGCAGAATTTCGACCTTCTCCGCCGCCGCCGGGGCAGCCGCCGGCTTCTCAAACCGGTATGCCACATTGTAGGACTTGCCATCGCGCGGCCCGCAAATGTAACCGGCGACGGCGGAAGCTGCGACCACCTCCGGGCTGGCGAGATAGCACTGCGCCTCGCGCGAGCCCATGCGGCCCTTGAAATTGCGATTGGTGGCCGAGATGCCGACCTCGCCCGGCGCAAGCAGGCCCGCGCCCAGCCCGATGCACGGGCCGCATCCCGAAGGCAGCGGACGGGCGCCGGCCTCGAGCAAGATCTGCCAGATTCCCCGCTTCTCCGCTTCCTGCTGCACCGCCCGACTCGCCGCCGCAAGATAGAACTGCACGCCGTCCGCCACCTGCTTGCCGCGCAAAACGCTGGCCGCCGCTTCCAAATCTTCCAGCCGCGAGTTCACGCAGGAAACCAAATACGCCTTCTGGATCGCCACTTTCTTCTTGGCGATTTCAGCTACAGGCTGCATCACCTGCACCGTGTCCGGTCCGGAGACATGCGGCGTCACCTCAGCCAGGTCGAGCATGATACGTCCCGCGTAAACCGCGTCGCGATCGGGCGCGGGAGGATTTTCCCGCCACTCGGCAAATCGGCCCTCCGGAATACGGCTCACGCCCGCAGCTCGCAGCTCGCGGCTGCGAGCTTCCAGGAAGGCGAGCGTCACCTCATCCACCGGGAACCAGCCCACCAGCGCGCCCCATTCGGTCGACATGTTGGCGATGCTCAGGCGCGCGTCCATCGTGAGCGAGGCCACGCCCGGCCCGGTGAATTCGACCGCCGCGTTCAGCGCCTCCTCGCGGTTGTACAGCCCGCAAAGCGTGATGATGACGTCCTTGCCGGTCACGCCGGGCGCCAGCTTGCCCTCCAACACCACTTGCACGCTGCGCGGAATCTGCCACCAGAACTCGCCCGTCGCCCAGATGGCCGCGGCGTCGGTGCGCACCACCGGCGTGCCGATGGCCCCCAGCGCACCATACATGTTCGAGTGCGAATCCGAGGCCACCACGAAGCTCCCCGGCAGCACGTAGCCCTTTTCCACCATGATCTGGTGGCCGATGCCCGTGCCCGGCGGATAGAAGTCAATGCCCTGCTCGCGCGCGAAGGCCTCCATGCTGCGATACTTCGCCAGGTTCGACTCTTCCGTGTTCTGGATGTCGTGATCGGCGGTGAAGACCGGCTGCCGCGGATCGTGGACCCGCCCGGCGCCGATGGCCTTGAACTTCTTCATCACCGCGGCGGTGTTGTCGTGCGTCATCACGTGATCGGGACGGATGGAGAGAAAATCTCCGGCGCGCAAAGGACGGGCGGGGCCCTGGGTCATGTGCGCTTGTGCGATTTTTTCGACGACGGTCTGCGGCATAGGCGCGCTTACGATGACCCGCTCTCCTTCCTGTCTGCCTGCAACAGCTTCATCAATCCACTCACGCTCGGCTGTTTCTCCAAACTCCAAACCGCCTCGATAACGCGGCGGCGCGCCGCCGGCGACATCACCGGCCCGGCCAGCGCCTCAAATTTTTCCTCCACCTCCTGATCGCTGAGGGGATTGCGCGCATCGCCCTTGGGATAGTCGAGCTGCTGCATGAATTCGCGCCCGTCGACGGTGTGGATCCTCACGATCACCCGCTGCAGCTCGGGAAATACTTTCTCGATCTCGGCATCGGCGCTGACCACGATCTTCGGGAGCTGGGCGCGAATCACCGGGTCCATGATCTTTTCCGGCGTAAACTGCAAGGGCGTGACCTGCCGCTCCGCGATGGCCGCGGCAATCACGTAGGGCAGCGAATGGTCGGCGGTTTCCTTGCTCCGCGGGTCGTACTTGCTGGCGTCGCTCAAGATATCGGCGCCGCGTGCGGTGGTGCGGACGTGCACCCTGGCAACCGCATCAGGGCTGAGCTCGTGGTCTTTGACGATTGCCAGCACGGCAGAGATCGGGGTGTGGGTGAGCGCTTCCGTGGGAAACGCCTTCATCCCACATTGTGAGATACGCCACGACTTGGGGGTGGAGGACTCGCCCAGGCCGTCGGTCAGCACTTCCAGCTTCCATTCCGGGCCGAGGCAATGCGTCAGGCCCTCTTTGCCGTCCAAAACGTGCTCCGGGCCGGTGTAGCCCTTCTCCGCCAGCAGCGCCGCCAGCATCCCACTCTGTGTGGCCAGTGGATCGACGGTATTTTTCATCATCGTTAGCTTGCCGGCGGTGACCGCGCCCAGGGTTGCGCGCGCGCTGGCGCCGATGCCGATCGCGTGCTGAATCTGCTCGGCCGTGAGGTGCAACATGCGGCCGGCGACCATGGGCGAGACAAACGCCGTCAGCGTCGCGTGGTGCCAGCCGCGCTCGCGGATGCCCGGGAACGCCGCCTCGCACAGCCGCATCTCGAACTCATGGCCCAGCACTAACCCGACGATCAGTTCGCGGCCATCATTGCCGGCGCGCTCGCAGGCGGCCAGCGCGGCGGGGAAAATGTCGGAAGGATGACAAGGGTCCTGCTTCCAGTAGATGTCGTTGTAGTCCATGCAGCGGACCATCAGCGCGTTGGCCAGCGCGGCCGAGACCGGGTCCACCCGCTTGCCGCTGCCGATCAGCGTCGCCTTCCCCGGGCCGGCGATTTCGTCCAGCACCTGCAGCGCCAGCACCACATCATGCTGCCGGTACCCGCCCAGCGCGCAGCCCAGGCTGTCCAGCAGAAAACGCTTGGCGTGATAGACCGCCTCGGCAGAAAGATCGTCATATCGCAGCTTTGCCGCGAACTCCGACATTGTGGCAGTCACCGAGCGCGCGTGCGCCGGTTTCGTGGGAGATATCGTGGAAGCCATAAACTAGTTTTTTCGAACTCCGTCGGAGTTTCGCCCGCCTTGCCGCCCAAGCGGCGCCGAGCGTCGCCCCAAGGCCGCTTTCACCGTTTACTTCCCCAGGTTCTTGAACGGCAAAAACGCCATGAAGTCGGCATGGTGCACGATGTAGGCCTCAGTCGTCCGCTTCACCAGGTCGCCCTCGGCCGCGTGCGCCGCAATGATGTGGCAGACCGCGTCCGGCACGCCGCACTCCATCGCCAGCGCCACCCCGGTGAAGGGATGGCGCAGCATCTCGCCGCGCTTGCTCTGCCGCGTCTTGCCGTCCACGGTTTCGTATTCCAGCAACTTGCCTACATCGGCCAGGATCGCGCCGGCGATCACCGTATCCAGGTCAACCGGCAGAGCGGCCCCCATAAACTCGATCATGCTCTCGGCGGCTTTGCGCGCGATGTGCACCACGCAGCGTTTGTGCTCCATGAAGGTCGTGGGGCAGTTCGGCACCAGCAGGGTGAACGGGATGCGATTCAAGTCCTCGGGCGAGAGCGGACTCAGCTCCAGCGCCCGCTCCCAGGTGCGCGCAACCTGCTCGCGCAGCTCCGGCGAACGGATCCACTCGATCTCCGGCCAAAGTTTGAGGACGGCGTCCCGCATAACATTTCACTCCGGCCAGGCGGCCTGGCCCGTTTATGCCGCAAAGGCGCCTGTCCGAGAGCAAACCGATATTCCTACCACGTTCGCGGCGATGCGAGCTAGGACGCGCGTCACACGCAAGATCGTCTCCCCGCTGCCCTACCACTTCGAGGGTCCGGTCTCACGGCGCGAAGCTAGGTCCTCCGTTCCTTCGCCAGTTGCCGCAGGTAGCTCACCTTCTTGCGCACGTAGCCGGCGTAGATGAAATTCAGCCGCCAGCAGAGCGCGCCCTGCCGCCAGCCGCCGCGCACAAATTGCCGGTAGAAGAAGGTCCACGCCGGATTCAGGACCTGGTTGAGCCGGCTTCTGCGCCAGGCCGTATTTTCGTGTTCCAAGTAGTGCTGCGCGCTGAGACGCGCGTACTGGTCCATGGTTTCGGCGAACTGCCGGACGTCTTGGTAGGCGTAGTGCAGCATAGGGTTCTTCAGTTGCCGCACCTTGCCCTCAACCTTAATCGACTCATGAATGATGCGCGGCTGGAAGCGTCCCGCGCCCTTTCGAATCAGGCGCAGCTGCGCATCGGGATAAAAACCGCCGCCCTTCACCGGCGAGTCGCCGATCAACAGGACGCGCGGTATCTTGAAGCCGGCGATCTCGTTCGGCACGCCGCCCTGCATGAGGCCGCGAATCTCCGCCACCAGCGCCGGCGTCAAAACTTCGTCGGCATCGAGGCTGAGGATCCACTCTCCCGAGGCAAGGTCGATGGCCCGGTTCTTCTGCTCGGCATAGCCCAGCCACTCCTGGTGATAGAAGCGCACTCCGAAGCTCTGGGCGATCTCGGCGGTCCGGTCGGTCGAGCCGCTGTCGAGGAAGACAATTTCGTCGGCAAGCTCCGCGACCGCAGCCAGCACCGCCGCAATCGTTCGTTCCTCGTTGCGGGCGACGATGGTTACGGAAAGCGGCGGACCTCCGGTCTTGGTCGGCATGGATTGCAGTGCGGCACAAGGGGAAACCGCTCAGAGACTGTCGCCGGCCGGAAATGAAATCTCCCGGTGGGAATAGACAGTGCGAATCGCGTCACCACCAGCCGCGCAGCGGCGGAATTGCAATTAGCCCAGGGCGTAAGCCCTGGGTCAAATGGGAAAAATTCCGAGCCGCTGAACCGGGCCCCCATCGAGCGCCGGTTTAAGCTCGATGGAGTGGAGGAGCGGCGGCACCACTCGCGACACTGTCTCTTCAGCCCTGGTAGCTCTTCCGCCCAGCCAGTCCCTTGAAGAACGAGCTGATCTCGTGCCGGAAGCGCTCCTTGCGCAAATAGCGGTCGCTCTTCACCCAGTTCATTTGCAGGCTCATGCGCTTTCCGTCGAACGGCTTGTGCCCGTGCCAGGAGCGCTCACTACGCTTGAAGATGATCAGGCTGCCCATGGTGGGTGGCACTTCAGCGACATAGTCTTCCAGCTCCGGCGAGCGCAAAAGCCGCAGCCGGCCGCCGCTGTCCGTCCATCCCGGATTCAGATACAGCAGCACGGTAATCACTTTGTCTTTCGAGTCCGTGTGGATCCGGCCGTCGGAGCTGCCGTCGCAGCGGCCGCGCACCGTCAGCATGGTGGGGTATGAGCTCAGGTCCATCCCGAACTTCGCACCCACCGCAGCGGCGAACTCGGGCCCCAGCAGCTCCTCCGTCAGTTGCCGGAACGCCGGGCCGTAGCTCAGCCGCGAGAGCGGAATGCTGCCATTCTTCTCAATCCGCGGGAAGTCTTCGACAATCGCCGGCTTGCAATCCGGAAACAATATGTCATCCACCAGGAGATACTCGAATGGCTCGGTGTGCAATTCGGCCGCCGCGAGTTTGGCGAGATTCAACATGAAGTTGTATCGCTCTTGAAGCTACGGAACCACAGCCAGGCTCCTGTTCTGAAAGCTGATCCCCGCTTCGCTCAGCCCATCGACCAGCGCCTGGAACACTGCTTCGGGGCGAATGCGCTGCATGCATTCGTTGGTGCCGAGCGGGCAGGTCCGCTTGTGGCAAGGCTGGCACTCGAGCTCGCCCTCGCTCGAAAACAATTTGATGTGCGGGCTGCCGATCGGCGGCGTGCGGCGATAGCCGGTCGGCCCGTAAAGGCCCACCAGCACCGGCACGCCCATGGCGCCGGCGATGTGCAGCGGAGCGCTGTCCGGCCCGATCGCCGCCTGCGCGCGTTCGTACAAAGCGTACATCTCCGGAATCGGCAGCTTGCCAAAGAGATTGCCCACGCGGCCGGCAAGCTGCGCCGGCGAAAAATTCCCCAGGATCCGCGCCCCCACCGGCGCATCCGCCGCCGATCCCTGCACGACCAAATTCAGGTCGGTCTCCCTCAACAGCAGCGACACCAATGCTACCCAGTAGGCTTCCGGCCAGCGCTTGCTGGTCCATTGGGTGGCCGGCGTTAGCACAACCAGCGGCGCCGGCTGCGCCAAGGCCCCATCCAGAAGCTCGGCAACTCGCTGCCGGGCGCTCTCGCTCACCCGCGGCGGCTCAACCGCGTAGCGCACATCGTCTGCCTCGCGTTCCCCGGTGGACGAACTAATCCTGGCGGCCAGCTCGGCCATGTGGTCCAGATGACACACCGCCGGATCGAAATATTCCTTTCGCTCCAGATAGCGCTCAGTATAAAAAGCGCTGCTGAATTCGCGTCCGTGTTTGTATCCGATGCGCCGGCGGATACCCGCCAGATACGGTAGCAGCGCGGTCTTGAACAGTCCTTGCGCGTCAATGGCCACGTCGTAGCGGACCGAGCGTACTTCGTCCACAAAAGCCTGGAAGCCGCGCAGCGCCAGCGGCCACTTTGCCGGATTGGGCAGTGTCTGCCCCCAGCTCCGGCGCGAGCAACGATGGATGTAATCCAGCGCAGGATGGCCTTCAATCGCCGGCGCCAGCTCTGTGTCGATGGCCCAGCCGATCTTGGCTTCCGGGAAGGCGTCGCGCAGCATGGTCAGGATGGGCAGCGTCTGGATGACGTCGCCCAGGGCGCTGAAGCGCACCAGCAGAATTTTGGCCGGCTTTCCCCCACCGTTCGCCGAAAGCTCAGGCTGGGCCCGGCCATGAGGGGTGCGCCCGGGATGCAGATCGCTCTTCAAAGTGCCAGGCAAAATCAATGACTCCAGCGCGTTGCCCCAAAAAGTGTAGCACGCCGCCAGCGATCTCCCCCGTCCTTGTGAACCAGCAGGTCCCCGGCCTCTGCAAGAATTTGAAACTTGATCCGCAGAATTGGGGAAACCCCATTAGGTGGCCGGCGTATCCGGCATCTGAAATAAATGTGACGACGGGGTGGACTTGTCGTCCGAACGGTACGACAATATAGGCAACAGCGGCTGGCAACAATTCGCCTTGACAGGGGTTAGCATCAAGGGATGGCCGCGCTTTCTGGCTGAGCGGAAGAAGGTGTTATCATGCGTTCCTCCTATCGATTCCTGAGCATCAGCATTTTGGCCTTGCTGTTGGTCCCCCTGGGCCTGGCCCAGAACCAGAGCTCGTCCACCAGCCAGGATTCCTCCGACTCCGGCCAATACGCTCCCGAAAAGCCGGACAAGCATGCCCCGCCCAAGAACGTCATGGATAACCTCGACGCCATCGGCAATCGCAACGTCGGTTGCGGTGAGGGCGTAGGCAACTGGTACTCGCTGGAAAAGCAGGTCGCCATGGGGCGCCAGTATGCCCAGCAGGTAGAGCATAGCGCCAAGATGATTAGCGACCCGGTGGTTACCGAGTACATCAATCGTATCGGCCAGAACCTGGTGCGCAACTCCGACGCTAAGGTGCCCTTCACCATCAAGGTGATTGACACCGATGAGATCAACGCCTTCGCCTTGCCCGGCGGTTTTTTCTACGTCAACTCAGGTTTGATTCTGGCCGCCGATAACGAGGCCGAGCTGGCCGGCGTGATGGCGCACGAGATCGGACACGTCGCCGCCTGCCATGTGGCCCGTGAACAGACCCGCAACAACCTCGCCAACCTCGCCAGCCTGCCGCTGATTTTCCTGCCGATGGGATGGGGCATGTACGAGGCCACAAATGCGGCCATGGGCCTTGGCGTGCCGCTGGCGTTCATGAAGTTTTCCCGCACCTTCGAAGCCCAGGCCGACTTCCTCGGCATGGAATATATGTACAAGACGGGTTACGATCCCGAGTCGTTCATCTCCTTCTTCGAAAAGATCGAAGCCCAGGAGAAGCAGAAGCCGGGTCTCATCGCCAAGGCTTTCGCTTCCCATCCCATGACGCCCGATCGCGTCGCCGCCGCCCAGAAGGAGATGGAGACGGTGCTGCCGCCACGGCCCGAGTACATCGTCGATACATCGGAGTTTGAGAATGTGAAGGCCCGCCTGGCCATGATCGAGAACCGGCACAAGCTGCAGAGCGATAAGGACAACGCCAATCGTCCCACCCTGCGGCGCGCTACCGCGGAAAATCCTTCGCCGGACAACAGCAATGGCACCAGCGGTCAGGGCGATGACGGCCGTCCAACGCTGAAACGCAACGACGGCTCCGGGTCGCCGTCGTCGTACAACTAAATTTTTCTTCGGCGTTCGACTGAGCTGCTGGATCCACGAGTGCCATCCGTGGCCCGCGGCATGATCTCCCACCGGGCCATTCGCCAGCACTGAACCTCCCTCCAGCCATTCCATTCCCAATTCGGCCCTCCGTGCCAATTTGGACCTGCCATTGTATCCAAAAACAGCAACAATTTTATTGAATTGCTGCTCTGTCCAGACTACCCTTCCGTCAAAGCAGGTTCTTGTCGAAAACAAGTTCTCTCAGGGGGCGAACATGGTTGCGGAGCGGACATACGTATTGGCCGCAATGACTCTTGTCATCGTCGGGTTATTCACGACCATCGCAGGGACTGCCGCTCAGGCGGGTCACAGCGCAAAAGAGCACTTGGCCAATCTCAACCAGAAGGACTTCCGGCAACTGCAAACCGCGGCTCGCAAGGGCGACGTCGGGGCGCAAATTGCAATGGGAGTTGCCTACGAGGAGGGCATTCAGGTTGCAAGAAACATGGAGGAGGCGATTCACTGGTATCGCCTGGCTGCGGCGCAAGACAATTCCCAAGTGCAGCATCACCTCGGAGTGATCTACGAAGAAGGGCGCGGGGTAGTGCGCAGTTTCGAGGAGGCCGCAAGCTGGTACCGCAAGGCAGCCGCGCTTGGCTACGCGCCGGCGCAATGCAATTTGGGGAACCTTTACCATGACGGCCACGGTGTGGCCCGCGATCTGGAACAAGCCGCGAAATGGTACGAGGTCGCAGCGCGTTCCGGAGACGCCCAGGCGCAGAGCAACATCGGTTACATGTACGACAACGGCGAAGGCGTGGTGCAGGATGACCAAAAAGCCGTGTTCTGGTATCGCAAGGCGGCGGAGCAAGGCTTCGCTGTGGCTCAGCGCAATCTCGGAACGATGTACAAGCTGGGCCGAGGCGTAGAGGCCGACGAGAAGGAAGCCGTCCGCTGGTTTGAGAAGGCCGCCGCCCACGGCCTGGCCCGGGCCTGGATCAACGAGGCGATCCTCTACATGGAAGGCAAACAGCTTGCTCACGACTACCGGCAAGCTTACAAACTGTTGCAGCAGGCCATTGCCGCCGGCGAGCGAGACGCTCAACCTCTGCTGCAGCAGTGCCAGGCGCACTTGCCGCACAGCGAAGGGGTTTCGACTGCAGCCGTGAGCGCGCCTGATTCCATGCAGTAAGGCCCACTCGGAGGGTTCGGGCAAATTTGTTTGCGCGAGTGGACCCGCGCGCCTACGGCGTGATCTCGAAGATCACCCCGCAGCCGAGGCCCTGATAACAACTGCCAACCGTCGAGCCGCCCGCACTCGCAGTTCCGTAAATGTTTCCATTTGCGTCCAGGACTAATTGTCCCCAGGGATTAGCGCCGTCGCTGCCACCAGTGAAGTCGTGAAGCGTGGTATAGGTCCAGCCGCTGTCTGAGTGAGTCAATTTGAAAACCGAGCCCTGACTGTACGCGCCGTCAAGCACCGTGGTGCCGTACAAGTTGCCCGCGTTATCCATTGTCAAAACGGAGGCGGTGCCTGGCGGAGTGAGGCCTATCATCCCCGAGTAGGTAAAACTGGTCAGCGTGTTCAGCAGCCATGTGCCCCCGGAGGGAGAGAGTTGCCAAACCGTGCCTCCGTTACCTGAGCCCCCAAACGAGGTCGTACCTAGAAATCCGCCGGCTCCGTCGGGGATCACTCCCGCCTCCGGACTAGCGCCATCATTTTGACCGGTGAAACTGTACAAGGGGGTTAAGCTCCACCCGCCATGGCCATCGGGAGCGAGCGAAAAAACGGTGCCCCATTCACCAGATCCACGGAAACTGGTGGTGCCGACCAGATTCCCTGTGCTGCCAAACCTCACTCCGTTGGGGAATGCGCCGTCGTCGTTCCCTTCAAAGTTGTAGAGAACGCTTTCGGACCATCCCTGCGATGAGTGCGTCAGCTCGTACACCGTCCCGCATGGCGAATCGTTAGCACACGTGTAGCCGCTATTGCCGCCGTTATACGTTGCGCCGTAAATATTGCCCGAACTGTCGAAAACAACATCATCCCTCGAAGGAGACGCTCCGTCGTCCGGATAACCTGAGAAGCTATGGAGAACCGTTTCCGTCCATTCGCAAAAAATAGTGGGACACGCATTGCTGCGCGGTTGGAGCTTATAGACCGTTCCGTACCCGTAAGCCCCGCCACCGATGGTAGTGCCATACAATGTACCGTCCGGACCGAAGACGATTCGAGCTTCGGGTAGTCCGCCGTCGCCGCCGCCCTGAAACGAACGCAGTACGCTCAACACCCATCCACTGCCGCGGTGCGACAATTCGAATGCCGTACCACCACCACCAGCCCCTCCAACACTTGCGGTCCCATAAAGGTTTCCCCCTCCATCCATGGTTAGGCCCGCATAGGGATTTCCGCCGTCTGCGCCGCCCGTAAAGTTGTGGAGCACGGTGAAGGTTTGCGCCTGCGCCGGCAGCGTCAGGCAGAATGCAGCACCAACGATCGCGAGGTACAAAGCCACACGAGAATAACTCGCGCTCAGTAGAGAGAACATGGGAAACTCTCCTTAACCGGCAGGATTTCAAAATGGGTTCCCTATTGAGTTGTCCACCGTTGACGGTGCAATGCGACAGAACGAGGCTGGTAGCGCGGGGGAAAATTCTATCCCAGACGCAACCGGGTGTCAAATGAATTTCCGGCCCTGTCGGAATCCTGTTGTGAGGCTGCGATAATCACGTCAGTGCTTGTAGGCTGCCAAAGTGCCGTCGCCCCTCCCAACTTTACGGAACTTTACGTTTCTCCCGGATGAAATGGGAGTAGAAACGAGATCAGGTCCACCGCTGCCGGCGATCGCCAGTACGGTGCTTGGCGGGGCGCGGTGCCGAGGTGACGTTGCTGACCGATTTGACTGACGAGCAATTGCTCGCGCAGGCCCTCGCCGGAGACGAAGAGGCCTTTACTGCTCTGTATCGCAGGCGGCAGGGGCCTATCTTTCGCTTCGCCCTGCACATGAGCGGCTCGGTGCACATTGCCGAAGAGGTGACGCAGGAAGTCTTCCTCTTCCTGGTGCAGCGCGGGCGTGACTTCGATGCCGAACGCGGCACCTTGGCCGGATACTTGTTTGGCGTGGCCCGCAATTTTGTCCGCCGCGCGCTGGAACGAAGTTATCCGGAAAACGTGCTTGGCACGCCGGCGGAGGATGAGGCTGCGTCGCTGATGGTGGAGAGCGACCCCAGCGAGGGGATCGCCCGCCGCCAGACTTCAAGGGCAGTGTGGAAGGCGGTGTTGTCGTTGCCGCAGCACTATCGCGAGGTGGTGGTGTTGTGCGACCTGCACGAACTCAGCTATGCGGATGCCGCGCAGGCGCTGAACTGCGCCATTGGCACCATCCGCTCGCGCCTGCATCGCGCGCACGACATGCTGGGCCGGAAATTGCAGCATTCGGCGGCGCTGGCGCCGGGGATCTCGAACATGGCGGCGAGGTGCACATCATGACATGCCGTGAGTTCAAACATCAGGCCGAAGCTTTCACCTTGTGGGAGTTGGCGCGGGGGCAGGACGGGGAAATCCTGCACCACGTACAGCAATGTGATAGCTGCGGCGGCTGGCTGCAGGAACAGCGCCGGTTGGCCGCCTCGCTGCAGACGCTGCAGGCGCGGACCGCCGCTCTGCAGGCGGGTCCCGAGGTAGAGTATGCGGTCCTGCAGGCCTTTCGGCAACGCCTCGCCGTGAGCGCCGATTTGGTCAGGACTTCTCCTGCCGAGGACGGGTTAGCGAAGAGCCAAGAGCAAACAGCGAACAGCGAATGGCGAATGGCGAAGAGCGAGCTTCCGCTTGCCCTGCGGCTGAGCCGCTGGTTTGAAATTGGCGCCTACGCTGCAG
>Ga0070737_10000912_pt1 | contig 50247 bp, 42 predicted proteins | sample Coa_R1_10_FD_66438 | JGI IMG/M metagenome (GOLD analysis project Ga0070737, IMG submission 66438) | Surface soil microbial communities from Centralia Pennsylvania, which are recovering from an underground coalmine fire - Coalmine... | ecosystem: Environmental > Terrestrial > Soil > Unclassified... | reverse complement strand
GCGGGCGAAGCCGGCGCCTGCGGGCGAAGCCGGCGCCTGCGGGCGAAGCCGGCGCCTGCGGGCGAAGCCGGCGCCTGCGGGCGAAGCCGGCGCCTGCGGGCGAAGCCGGCGCCCTACCGAGGGGCGCCGGCCCCGTCCAACGCCGGCAAGACCGCAAAGCCCTACGGGGCCACGAGGACCTAAAGGGTGAGGGTGACCTTGGTGTGCAAAGTGCGTCCCGAGACCACAACTATCGCCGTGCGAGCCGTGATCGTGTGGTGCTTGGCGTGCGCCAGCAGGCGCATCGCCGCCCTGTCCAGCTTGATCCCGAGCCGCGCTGGCCTCCCGGTGGCCGCGAGGTTGTAATTGCGGTGGCCGAGCGGCGTTATTACGTCCTTTAAGACGATCGAGCCGCGACAGCGCGCCCGGCTGCAGCGGAGCGCCAATACGATGGCTCCCTTGCTCACTTTTATGTGCGGGCTAGCCAGGACCACGAGCGGGACAGGGTGCGGCTTGGGCCTCTTGGGCTTCGCCGGCGGCTTGGGCTTATGGTGCACCACAGTGGTGGTCGTGCTCCGCGGCGGGACAGTAGTCGTGGTCACGGGCACCGGGGCAGGCCCGGTCACCGCCCCGACGAGCGTGATCGAGTAGGTGCTGCTGGGAACCCCTGGGTTTATCACGTCCTCGACCGTGAGCGAGAGGACGTCCCCGGAGTTGACCGTGTTCGGAACGCTGAACGTGACGTCGTTGGTCCCCCCGCCGGCGAGGCCCGCGCTGACGGTGCCCGAACCTGAAGAGGTCGTCGAGTCTACGATGTGGTAATAACCCGGGTTGTTCGGGAAAACCGTGCCTGCCGGCGCCTGCAAGCCGATCGTGCTCGAGCCGCCTTGCAGTACGCCTTCCGCCCGCAAGTTCGAGATGGTGTAGGTGGCGACAGCACCAGCTGTGGTCGGCTCCACAGTGACCACCACGCCTGGACTGGCGCTCGGCCCGATCGTGTAGGGAGCAGCGTCTGCCGGGACTGGGTCACCGGACGTGGAGACCGTGAAGTCGCGCACTATCCCTGCCCTCGGGTTGGTCACGTTGGCGAGCACGACGCTCACCGAGTCGTTCGCCCTTATCGAGTCGGCAAGGGGGATGACGGCCGTCCCGTTGGCGAGAGCCGCCCGTGTCGCGACGAAGTGCCAGTTGGCTGTGCTGTCGATGACGAGGGCGCCGGTAACCGTCGTGAAGTTGGTCGGGCCGGCCTTCTCGCTCAAAATTATGTTGCCGCCCGCAGCCACAGCGTTCGACGCCTGGAAATCAACCGTGTACAGGGTGGTCGCCCCGGCGACCGTGTTTTGGGGAGAGACGCTCACGCCGCGGACCGATCCGCCGAACACTATCGAGTTGGTGACCTGCGCCGTCCCGTTGCCCGGTTGCACCGTGATGTCGTCGGCTTGGACGGTGCCGCTCGGCGGCGGGTTGGTGCCGGTCGCCGTTATGTTCAGCCTGTCGCCGTTTTGGAGGGCGTCAGCCAAGCTCAGCGTGGCTACCGGCCCGCTCGCCGACACGGCGGTCACCTGGTCTGCAGCGGTGCCTGAAGGACCGGTGTAGGTAACCGAGTAGCCTGCAGGAGCGCCGAGGAACGACAGCGTCTCAGTGCCCTCAGTCGCTGCCGCCTTGAGCACGAGGGTATTGCTGCCGCTCGAAAGGTTTTCTACCGGCACGTCGGCGATGCTGTAGGTGGTGTTGGCACCGAAGCCTTGCAGCGCTGCCGACAAGATGACCTGTGACGGCACGACCGTCACCACGTTGGAGGTGCCGGGGCTCGTGTTCGCGGTCGTCGTGACCGAGAAGCTGAAGGTGCCTGTGCCTGGCGGAGCTGCCGCGCTGAAATCGACCTCGACTTTGGCCCTGGCCGCGACATTACAGCTCGCCGCCAGGTCGACCACAAGCGAGGTCGGGGTGGAGCTGCCCGGGCCGGCGGCACCGGCCGTCCCGGCTTGGATGCAGCTGCCCGACACAACGGCCACGTCTGCAGGGGCCGACGACAGCGCATCCGAAGGGGTCACGCTAATGGCACCTCCCTCGGCCCCGCTGAAGGCCGCACCGACATAAAACACCAGCTCAAAGCTGGTCTCAGCCCCTCGGCTGACAGTCGCCGGCGAGGCGCTGACGTTGACCACTGCGCCCGAGGGCGACCCGATCGTGTAGTGGTTGGACGTAACATCTGCAAAAGCGGGAGCGACCGACAGGAGCAGGCCTCCCAGCGTGGCTGTCCCGGCCAAAACTGCTCCTAGGACACCCAGCCTCAGGCTCCGCCGCTGCGGCCCGCACCCCGCTGCCTGAGCGGATAGTTGTTCCATAGGGAAAAACCTTACCGATAGTGCTGTACCAGCCGGCCACCTGCCCCCCTACGGGCGTACCTGCCAGCCCAGGCACCCCAGGGTGCCCCAGCACTGCGAACGGCCTCGAGCTTGCCTGCGCCCTGCTCGTGCGGGCAGGCTAGGACCATGCCGAGCATCGACCTGCCTCTTCACGAACTGCGTTCTTACGTACCGGAAGAGACCGAACCAGAAGACTTCGACCAGTTCTGGGCGAAGACGTTGGAGGAGGCCCGCTCGGCGGGCCCAGGCCTGCAGTTGGACGACCCCTATATGCCCCTCGCCGGCGTCGAAGCCTTTCACGTATGGATGACCGGGTTCGGGAGCGCACGGATTTCGGGCTGGTACGTGCGCCCGGCGAAGGGCGGGCCATTTCCGGCTATTGCCCACTTCCATGGCTACTCCTGGCGGGCAGCAAGGCCCCTCGAAACTTACGCCCTGGCTGCCCAAGGGATAGCAGTTTTGTCCATGGACTGCCGGGGCCAGGGAGGCGACTCTCCCGACGTGCCCCCCTTGGCCGGCGGGCACCACCCGGGCTGGCTCACCGTGGGCCTGACGGACCCCGCCAACCACTACTACAGGTACGTGTTCGCCGACGCCGTGATGGCGGTGGACGCCCTAGCCGCGCAAGAGGAGGTCGACCAAAGCCGCATCGCCGTTACCGGCGCCAGCCAGGGAGGCGGGCTCAGCCTCGCGGTGGCGGCTCTGTCGGGTCGGGCGAGCTTTGTGTGGGCGGACGTGCCGTTCCTCTCCGACTTCCCCCGCGCGGTCGAGGTCGCCCCCCACTCGCCCTACACCGAGGTCTCAGAGTTCCTGCGCCGGCGCCCCGAGCTAAAGGAAACCGCCTTCCGCACCCTCGCCTACATAGACGTCGCCAACCACGCCCGCCGGGTAACGTGCCCGGCGCGCGTCACGGTCGGCCTGTGGGACGACATTTGCCCGCCTAGCACGGTGTTCGCCGCTTACGGGCGCCTGGCGAGCCCTGACAAAGACCTCCTCGTGTTCCCCTACCACGGCCACGGCCTGACTTACGAGATCGAGGAGCGCCGCTTCGCAGAACTGGTGCGCAGGCTCGGCGTAGCAGCCGCCGCGGCCCGTCCCTAGGTCGCCCGCGGGCAACCAGGTATAGCATGCACGAGTGCTCGCCGCCGCAGTAGAGGTGCGCGAAGAGGCCAACCCGTGAAGGTAGCTGTCATCGGGGCCACCGGCCACATCGGCACTTACCTCGTGCCACGTCTCGTAACCGAGGGCTACGAGGTGGTCGCTTTTTCGCGCGGCCAGCGCCAGCCCTACCTAGCCGACCCTTCGTGGGGAAAGGTCCAGCAGGTCTCAGTGGACCGCGAACGCGAAGACCAGGCAGGGACCTTTGCCGAGCGCGTCGCCTCCATGAACTTTGACGCGGTGGTGGACCTCATCTGCTTTTCGGTCGGCTCGGCACGCCAATTGGTGGACGCCCTGGCCCCTAGGGGCACCTACCTGTTGCACTGCGGGACGATCTGGGTGCACGGGCCCGCAGTAGAGGTCCCGCTCACAGAGGACGCCCCGAGGCGGCCCTTCGGAGAGTACGGCACCCAAAAGGCCGCCATCGAAGAGCTGCTGTTGGGCGCTTCGCTGAGCGGCCGCCTTCCCTGCAGTGTCCTCCACCCTGGCCACATCGTCGGGCCCGGGTGGGCTCCGGTGAACCCCGCCGGCAACTTCAACACTGCCGTGTTCGAGCGCTTGGCAAGGGGTGAAGAGCTCCCACTTCCCAACTTCGGCTTGGAAACCGTGCACCACGTGCATGCTGCCGACGTCGCGCAAGCCTTCGTTTTGGCGCTTGCGCAGCGTGACCGAGCCGCCGGACAAGCCTTCCACGTCGTCTCGGAGCGTGCTCTCACCCTACGCGGCTACGCAGAACAGGTGGCTGCATGGTTCGGCCAACCAGCCCGGCTCAGTTTCCTCCCTTTCGAGGACTGGGCCAAGACCCAGTCTCCCGAAGACGCTGCGGCGACCTGGGACCACATCGCTCACAGCCCTTGTACCAGCACCGCCAAGGCATCTTCCGTGCTTGGCTACCAGCCGGCTTACACGTCTCTAGAAGCGGTCTACGAAGCGCTTTCTTGGCTCATCGACAACGGCCGGGTCGACGTAGGCGGGGCCAAGCTCGCCAGCCAGAAAGCCGCTTCGAGCCAGAAGAGCACGCGGGGTTGAGCGCGCCTAGGACGTTGTACTGCACATGTCCTCGGCTGGCGCCCCGAGGCGGCTAGTCAGACTTCAGGCTCGCACCACTTCGCAGCCACTGAGCAAAATAGAGCCTTGCGCGCTCAGCGCGCTGCTCCAACACTCCAACATCGGCTCCCGGCCCGACAGCCGCTTGGGCCGGCAAGCCCAACCACTTTGCTGGCCGGGTAGCCGCAGGCCAAAGTGGCTCAGCCTGCCGCCTCTCTTGGGCCCACGCCCGAGAAGCTGGGGCCGGCGAGAGTTGACCGCACCGTGGGCTCCCGGTGACGCACCGCTGCACAGGCGCGTCCATGAGTGCCTGAGCGGGCCGCGATGGCCAAGAGACGGGCAGTCACCTGCGAAGGCGGCCTCGCCGCGGCCCAGATGGCCCGGATCGAGCGCTGTAGGGACAGTTCCTGGCAGGGGACGGCCACGAGCTGGCCGGCCTCCAGCTCAGAACGGACCGCCAGCGCCGAGACGACCGCCGGGCCGCCGCTAGCGATCGTCGCAGCCTTGATGGCAGTCGTGGAACCGAGTTCCATGGCTACGGTCGCCCGGAGCCCGTGGGCCGCGAGAGCTTCGACCAGTACATCTCGCGTACCCGACCCGGGCTCGCGAAGCACCAGCGGCATGACTGCGAGCTCGGCCGCGCGTACCGGCCTACGGCGGTGGCTCCAACGATGGCCGGCCGCGACCACGATGACCAGTTCATCGACCAGGAGGTCCTTGGACCGCAGCCTGCCGGGCGGCCGCGGGCCTTCGATGAACCCGAGGTCGGCGCCCCCTCGGCTGACCAGCTCGGCAACGCGGGCTGAATTGCCCATTTCGAGCGACACCTGGGTCGTGGGGTGTTCCGAGGCGAACTGCTGGAGCCAGCGAGGGACCAAGTACTCGGCCACCGTGAGGCTCGCGGCCAAGCGTAGATGCGAACCTCCGTCCGAGCGCAAAGCGGCCGTCCCCGCCAGGAGCGTGCGCATGGCACTCAGCACCGCGCCAGCCCATTCGGCCGTGGCGGTGCCAGCCTGCGTGAGGCGCGCCCCGGTGGCCGCTCGCTCCAACAGCTGGATCTGCAGGAGCTTTTCGAGGGCCCGGAGACGCATGCTGGCAGCCGGCTGCGTCATTCCGTGGGCGGCTGCCGCGGCCCGGATAGACCCCAGCTCGCCCACGCTCACGAGCAGGTCGAGGGAAGCTAGGTCCGGGCATGGTTCCGGGAGGGGCACAAAGCGAGCTTAGGGCACCCCTGGCGCACAGGCCTCCATGCCGGGCCAGTCATCGCCATGCCGGGACAGTCAGAGCGTGCCGGTCAGAGCTTGGAGGCCGAGGCTGGTCAAGCCGACCGTGAGCCACAGGACCATCCCCAGCCCGAGAGGCCGCGGACCGGTGCGGCGGATGTGGCTCAGGTCCGTCGACAGCCCGATAGCTGCCAAGGCTGCCGTGATCATCCACGTGCCCAGGTCCGAAAGCGCGTGATGCCAGCCGGCAGGGACGAGCCCGAGCGTGTTGGCGACCACAGCGACCATGAACACGCCAATGAAAAGGGGCAGGATCCGCTTCAACTCGACCTGGCCACCCGAGACCTCACCCTTTTGCCCTCGAGGCCAGGCACGGAGCCCGGCGAGACCGAGGGAGATGGGGATTATGGCCAGGGTGCGGGTGAGCTTGACGACCACCCCATAGGTGGCCGCGGCATGGCCGTAAATGGTGGACGCAGCCACCACCGACGAAAGGTCGTTGACCGCCGTACCGGCCCAGAGGCCAAAAGCGTGCTGGGACAACCCCAATAGGTGACCGAGGGTCGGGTAGGACAACACGGCCACGACATTGAACGTGAAAATGGTGGCGATCGCGTAGCTCACGTCTGCTTGGTCCGCGTCGATCACCGCGTCCGTGGCGGCGATGGCCGACGCGCCGCAGACGGCGGTGCCGACCCCGACCATCGTGAGCACGTCGCCTCGTAACCCGAGCAGCCGGCCGGCCAGCCAGGCCATTGCCAGAGCCGTCACCAAAGTCCCCACCAGCACAGGCAACGACTTGCCCCCGATCGAGAGCACCTGGCTGAGCGAGAGCCCCGTTCCGAACATGACAATCGAGGCCTTGAGCACGTTTTTCGAGCTGAACGCGATCCCCGGCTGCAACCTGACTGAACGCTTCCTGACCGACGAAAGAGCAATACCGCAAACGATAGCTATGACCGGGGCACCGACAACGGGGGCCAAACCCCCGAGTGCCGTCGCCACGGCGGCCACCGCGGCCGTTATGCCGACGCCGGGGCCTAGCTCGGCCACACGATAAGGCAACGTTCGGGCCCACGAGGTGACCGGGGGCATGGCGGTCTCGCCAAGCCGAGTTTCGAGCGCGAGTTGGACGTCTTCTAGTACGGGCACTGGCTACCTCCTCGGGTGACTATTTTTCGCTCATTTACCGGCCTCGAGGGCCCGCAATCTCCTGATCCAGTTATAAGTGGCTCTTATATTTGCCGCCAGGAGGTCCAGGTCGAGGGCCGTACCTCGTTGCCCTAGCTACTGTTGTGGTGCCGTAGCGGGGGGTAGGCGGCCTGAGGAAGCCGAGAGCTGGCCCGAGGTCAGCGAGGCGTTCAGGCGGGCGACGCGATCCGAGCCCGGGTGACGGCCAAGTTCGCTCCGAGCGCTGCCCACAGCCGAGCCGGGCCGCGTGCCAGGGAACCGGGCTCTGGCGCAGGACCGTGCTCGAGACCCTCCTGACGGTCGTACGGTGTCACTGCCGCCCCGAGCCCCAGCGGCCCTTCAGGAGCCGAAGATGGGCCCTCCCGCCTCTAGCGCCGAGGGCGGGCGAACATGTCGGGCACTCTTTTGGCAGGACCTGTGCTGTCTCCTAGATAAGAAAGATCTCTGGACAGCTGAGCTGGGAACACGTCTCGAGGCGGCGAGCGGGATCGAACCGCTGTAGAGGGCTTTGCAGGCCCTTGCCTGGACCACTCGGCCACGCCGCCCGGGCTTAGACCGCACGTTCACTGTACACCGCCGGCGCCTCGTCGCCCACTGCCCTTTGTACGCCGGGGCGAGCGTACGTAGTGCCGCGCCCGTGCCGCGCCCCGGGCCCCTGACCTGAGGTCACCTGCTGTACCGGAGGCACGTCGTAGCCTGCACCACCGCCCCAGCGCCGTCACCTCGCCGGCTACCTGCGGCCGGCTCTACCTGCCGCTCGGCGGACCTCGGTGCCCCTGCCCCCCGCTACTACTGTCGCTGGCATCGATGCCACCCCGCGCCTCCAAGGCCCGGCGTGAAGCCGGCCGCCGGCCCTCCGGGCCGCCTAGAGCGAGAGCTCGCTCCCAACTCGGGCGCTCGCGGAGCGGGCAAGCTGCTCGCCGGCCCACAGGTGGCCACCATCTTCTTCAGCGCTGTGCTCTTTGCTGCGACCGGCGCCCTCGCCGGCACCGGGGCTCCCGACGTATCGCGCTTCGTCGTCTCCGCCCTGGCGCTAGGCGCGCTCACCGCCCTGGTCGGCGAAGCACTGGAACAAGTCGGCCGCCATCTCCGCGCGGGCGCGACCGGGCTTCTCCAAGCGACCCTCGGCAACCTCCCAGAACTTCTGTTCTCCGTCTTCGCCCTGCGCGCGGGGCTAACAGCGCTCGTCCAGGCGGCGCTCATCGGCTCATTGCTTTCCAACTTGCTCCTGGTGCTCGGCACGGCTTTCATCTTCGGGGCGCTTCGCCATGGGGCCCAGAGCTTCGAACCCGAGGCGCCCCGCATGACCGTCGCCCTGCTCACGCTCGCCGTAGGGTCGCTCGCCGTCCCCACGCTCGCCAGCCGGCTCGACACCCCCGCTGCCCGCCACAGCGTCGGGCTGTCGGAGGCTGTGGCCGCCGTCCTGCTCGTCGTCTACCTAGCCAGCGTCCCCTTCTGGCTGCGAGGTGGCCCCCCCGGCTCCGCAGGGAGGCCCACCGCCAAGACCGTCCAGGCAACAGCCGCCGCACCCGCCGGCGCCTGGCCTCTCCCGCTCGGCATCTTGGTCCTAGCAGGCGCGACAGGCGCATCAGCGGCGGTATCTGACTGGTTTGTCGGCGCGCTTGAACCGGCGACCCGCTCGCTCGGCCTTTCGCAGGGGTTCACCGGCCTTGTCGTAGTAGCTATAGCCTCCAATGCCGTGGAGCACGCGGCAGGCGTCCGCTTCGCCTGGAAGGCGAGGCCCGACTACGCCATAAGCACGATCTTGAACAGCCCTCTGCAAATAGCCCTGCTGCTCATCCCCTTCCTCGTGCTCGTGAGCCCGGCGCTCGGCTCGGCTCATTTGCTGCTGGTTTTTCCTCCCCTCTTGGTCGGCGCGCTCGCTATCTCTACGGTCGCCGTCGGTATCGTCATATACGACGGCGAGTACTCGTGGCTAGAAGGGGTCTTACTGGTGGCGCTCTATGCGATCGTGGCTGCGGCGTTCTGGTGGGGCTGAACCATGGCCGGGCCACGCGCCGGCGACCGCGCCCGGCTTGGTTGAGCTCGGGAGCTGACGATGAGCTCGCCTAGCGGTCCAGCCGCCGAGCCGCCAGAGGACATAAGCCCAGGCGAACCGTACCCGCTAGGGGCCACCTGGGACGGCTCAGGCACCAACTTTGCGGTTTTCTCTGAGAGCGCGGAGCTGGTCGAGCTGTGCCTGTTCGACGAGCACGGCAACGAGTCACGTTACCCGCTCCCCGAGGTCGACGCCTTCGTATGGCACGGGTACTTGGAACAAGCAGAACCGGGCCAACTTTACGGCTACCGCGTCCACGGCCCTTACGAGCCCGACAAGGGCCTCCGTGCCAACCCCGCCAAGCTGCTGCTCGACCCGTATGCCAAGGCCATCGCTGGCGAGCTCAGATGGGGCCCCGAAGTGTACGGTTACCAGCTCGGCACGGCCGACGACACGACTCTCTCCACGGCCGACTCAGCCCCGTTCGTGCCGAAGTCCATAGTCGTCGACACTGCCTTCGAATGGGCAGACGACCGCCGGCCGCGCACCCCCTGGCACGAGACGGTCATCTATGAGACCCATGTCAAGGGCCTCACTTGGCGTCACCCAAAGGTCCCGCCGGCCCTGCGCGGCACCTACGCCGGCGTTGCCCACCCCGAAATGCTCGACCACTTCGTCTCCCTCGGGGTGACAGCCGTAGAGCTCATGCCGGTCCACCAGTTCGTGCACGACCACGAACTGGTGCAAAGGGGCCTCAAGAACTACTGGGGCTACAACTCGATCGGGTTCTTCGCCCCCCACAACGAGTACTCCTCACGCCCCGGCCACCGGGTCGTCAACGAGTTCAAGACCATGGTGCGAGCGCTCCATGCGGCGGGGATCGAGGTCATCTTGGACGTGGTCTACAACCACACCGCCGAGGGCAACCGGCTGGGGCCCACGCTTTGCCTGAGAGGCCTCGACAACCCCACCTACTATCGCCTCGACGAAAAGAACCCGCGTTACTACACCGACACTACGGGCACCGGCAACACGCTCAACGTGAGGAACCCCCAGACCCTCCAGCTGCTCATGGACTCACTTCGCTACTGGGTCTTGGAGATGCACGTGGACGGGTTCCGCTTCGACCTCGCAGCCAGCTTGGCTCGCCAGTTCCACGAGGTGGACAGGCTGTCTGCCTTCTTCGACCTCATCCACCAAGACCCGGTGCTCTCACAGGTGAAGCTCATAGCCGAGCCCTGGGACCTCGGCAGCGGCGGCTACCAAGTGGGCAACTTCCCGGTGCTGTGGTCAGAATGGAACGGCCGTTACCGCGACTCGGTGCGCGACTACTGGCGCCAGCAAAGTACCTCCATCGGCGAGCTCGCCTACCGCTTGACCGGCAGTTCCGACCTCTACGAGGCCACTGGCCGGCGGCCCTGGGCGAGCGTCAATTTCGTGACCTGCCACGACGGGTTCACGCTGTCAGACCTCGTCTCCTACAACCAAAAACATAATGAGGCCAATGGCTTTTCCAACACGGACGGCACCGACGACAACCGCTCGTGGAACTGTGGCGAAGAAGGGCCGACAGACGACCCGCTGGTCCTCAGCCTGCGCCAGCGCCAAGCCCGCAACTTGCTGGCCACCCTCACCTTGTCCCTCGGGGTCCCCATGATCCTCGGCGGCGACGAGATAGGGCGAACCCAAAGGGGCAACAACAACGCCTTTTGCCAAGACAACGAGATCTCCTGGTACGACTGGGACCGAGCAGACGCAGACCTACTGGCTTGGGCCAGGCACGCGCTCGAGGTACGCCGGGCCCACCCGGTTTTCCGCCGGCGGCGCTTTTTCCAAGGTCGGCCCCTGCGCCAAGCGGACGGCAGCGCCGATATCGGTTGGTTCCGCCCCGACGGCGAGCTCATGAACGACGAAGACTGGGGGGTCGGGTACGCAAAGTCGCTGGGGGTCCTCCTGAACGGCCAGGCCAACCCCGAGCGCGACCGCCACGGCAGGCTGGTCCTTGACACGTCGTTTTACCTCGCCCTCAACGCCTGGGAACAGCCGATCGAGTTTCGCCTGCCGTCCGCGGAGTGGGGCGGGCCCTGGCAGGTCGTGCTCGACACCTCCGACGCGCGGCCCGTCTACAGGCCTGACCTCCTCACCCCGGGGCAGGCCCTCCCCCTCCTCGGGCACCATCTGGTGCTGCTCGAGAAGGTCGGTACTGCTGCTCAAGAAGCTGGGTACCACAAAAAGAGTACTTGAGACCACTGAGCGTGGTGAGATGCGCCCAAAATGGCGCCTTTGCTACTGTGCGTCCATTGCGTCGGCTACTGTGAGCGTTGCACAAACGGGCACAGCCACCACATTGCCCGTCTGACAGGGAGGCCAAGATGAGCACCGCCGACGACATGACCCCCGCCTATGCCCGCCAAGTAGGTGAGAGGCTCCGCAACATCCGCCGCCAACAAGGCTTGTCGCTGCAAGCAGTGGAAGAGCAGTCGGGCCGAGAGTTCAAGGCTTCCGTCCTCGGCGCCTACGAACGCGGCGAACGTATCATCTCAGTGCTGCGCCTCCAGCGCCTGGCAGCTCTCTACGGGGTACCTGTAGACCAGCTACTTCCCAAGATGTCCGGCGAGGGCGACCTCGGGGCCGACGCTCGGGCAGCCGACACCAAAGGGTCGGTCACGATCGACTTGTCCCGCCTCGAGCAGCTCGAAGCGCCCGAGCGAGAGGTGATCCGCCGCTACATCGGCCAGATCCAGATCCAGCGGGGGGACTTCAATGGCCGTCTCATCACTATCCGAGGGGAGGACGTGCGCGCCCTCGCCCGCGTCTTCGAGCGCGACGAGACCTCTATGCGCAACCGCATCGAAGAACTCGGCATCCGCCACTAAGGCCGCTAGCGGCCGACTGCGCAGTCCCGCCACAAGCTCTAAGCGGCACCGGCAGCCCTAGCTCCCCGCCACAAGCTCTAAGCGGCACCGGCAGCCTTAGCTGCCCAGTCCTCTCCTAGCTGGCCTGCACTTCCCAGTTGGCAGCACCAGCGCCGGCCCCCCGCTCTCAATGGGCAGGCCAGCGCCCGGCCTGTAACGTGGCCCGGCGATGCGTACCGAGGGCGGTGGCACGAGGAGCGGGGCCGAGACGGACGGGGCCAAGACGAGCGGGGCCACGAGCGGTGGCGCCGTGGGGGCGGGCAACGCCGCCGAGGCAGCGCCAAACAACCACGGCCAGCCGCCTGCTGGCCTCGCCAGCGAGCTGCGGCAAGCCTATTCGATGGGCTTCACCCGCTCGGTCCCCTGGCGCCAAGCCCAGCTTCGGGCGTTGGCAGAGATGCTCAGAGCTGGCGCCGGCGCCCTAAGCGAGGCCATGGCCGACGATATGGGCAAACCCGGAACGGAGGCCTGGCTCACCGACATCGCCTCGGTCCGGCGCGACATAGAAGCCATGGCTCGCCTCCTCCCCCGCTGGGCCGCCCCACAGCGCCGGCAGGTCCCCTGGCAACTGTGGCCCGCCCGCGCTCAGGTGGTCCCCGAGCCTCTCGGGGCAGTGCTCGTGATCGGCCCGTGGAACTACCCCGTCCGCTGCCTCGTGCTCCCGGTCGCCTCGGCGATCGCCGCCGGCAACACGGTCGCAGCCAAGCCCTCCGAGCTCGCCCCCGCGACCGCCCTCACCCTCTCCCGTCTGGCACAAGAACACCTCGACTCTCGGGCAGTGCGCTTGGCCCTCGGCGGCCCCGAGGTCGCCCAAGGGCTCCTAGAACAACGCTGGGACCACATCTTTTTTACCGGGGGTACCAGGACCGGCAGGGTCGTCATGGCCGCTGCGGCTCGGCACTTGACCCCGGTCACTTTGGAGCTCGGGGGCAAGAACCCCGCCATCGTCGACTGCACCGCTGCTCAGAGCCATGCAGCGAGGCGCGTCGCTTGGGGGAAGTTCTTGAACGCCGGCCAGACCTGCGTGGCACCAGACTTCGTGCTCGTGGACCGCCGGGCCGAAGGCCCCTTCCTCGAAGCCTTGACCAGCCATGTAAGGCACTTTTACGGCGAAGATCCCGTCGTTTCGCCGGACTTTGGCAGGGTGGTGAACGGAGCTCACCTAGAGCGCCTGACTGGGCTCATATCCGCCACCAAAGGCCGGGTGGTAGCCGGCGGGAGAGCCGTACCAGACCAGCTCTACCTCGCGCCCACCGTTGTCGCCGACGTGGGCTGGGACGACCCCCTCATGCAAGAGGAGATCTTTGGGCCCGTCCTCCCCGTCGTCGCCTACGAAGACATCGACGACGTCCTGGCGACGCTCGCCGAGCGTGAAAAGCCGCTCGCCGTCTACGTCTATACCCGCGACCGGCGGCTCGCAGAGCGCGTCGTCGCCGAGACGTCCTCGGGCGGTGTGTGCGTCAACCACAACTGCGTGCAGCTCGCCGTCCCCAGCCTCCCCTTCGGGGGCGTAGGGGCGAGCGGGACGGGTGCCTACCACGGCAAGGCGGGTTTCGATACCTTCAGCCACCAAAAGGCCGTCCTAAGAAGCCCAGCCGGGGCCGAGGTACCGGTCATGTACCCTCCCTACGGGCGGACGAAGCGCTGGCTGTTGCGAAAGGTGGTGTAATGGTTGCACACGTGAAGAAAGATGAGGGCTCAACGTCGCCAGAGCCTGCCCCGGCACGCAGGCGCCGCCTCGCAGTCCGGCGCGCTCCATCGGGAGCCGAGCCGGCGACGAACGGCAAGGAAAGCCCCGTGGCCAGCATGAACTTGGGCCGCGTCGTAGCCCTCTCGGGCGTCCCAGCGAGCACAGTGCACCACTACCGCCGGCTCGGGCTCCTGCCCCGCCCCAAGCCCGCCGCCCAAGGGCGCTTTTCCTACGGAGAAGTCCACGTACGGGCGCTCCGGCTCATCCGCACGCTCCGGGAACAAAGGGGCCTTTCGCTCCGCCAGATCTCCTCGGTCCTGCCTGGCCTGCTCGAAGGCAAGCAGGCAGAGTTGCCGGCACCTAGCGCCGAAGGGCCCGAAGCGAGGCTCATAGAGGCGGCCTTCCGGCTCTTTTCCGAGCCAAAGGGTTACGCGTCTGTCACCGTTAGCGAGATCGCGGCGGAAGCCGGTGTCGCCAAGGGCAGCGTCTACCGCCACTTCGCTTCCAAAGAAGCCCTCTTTACGGCCGTGGTGGAGGCCATCTGCCGCGAGACGGCCGAGCGCTTCGCTGAATCGGTCGCCAACTTGGGAGGGCCGCAGGCGATGGCGAGCGACCCGGGCAAGGCCGCCTCGGTGTTCGGGCGCGAGATCGCCCCTGCCATGCCGGTGCTGCTCGAGCTCGGCGCCAGGGCGGCTCGCGGCGACGTGCCTAGCCAGGCTCTCGCCGCCTGGGTGCTGCGGACCCTCGCCGAGGCCGCCGGGCGGCCCCTCGCTGGCGCTTCGGGCGACCCCGTTCCTGCGGGCCTCCAGGTCATCCAGCATGCGTTCGCCAACGTCCTCCAGTGGGCCGTCGGCCCCGACTGGTCGGTCGGGCCGGACTGGGCCGCGCCGGCGGCCAGCTCGTCTGAACTGAAGTACGTACCTGACGCGACAGCTCCTATGTAGCCGGCGCCTTGAAGACGACCACCGTCGCCGGGGACCTTGACGGCCGCTTCGCTAAAGAGGGACGCCGAACGTGCGGGCCCAAGACCGCCTTTTGGCTATAGGCCAGTGGTGCCGGGGTGGCTGGACGGCGACGCTTTGGGACCTAGAGGGGCTTCGAGAAGCCTGCCAGCTGGCGCCCGCGAACGGAAAGGCTTGCAATATGCCGTCTGCTGGTGTCTAAGATGACCCAGTGGTCAGCGAGGTTGCACCGCTGCCGGGAGCGCCGGAGCTGCCCCCCGCCTACCTTGTCCTGGGGCGGGCAGGGTCAGAAAACTTCCCCGTAGCTTCACGCGCCCTCCCACGGGACGTGAGGGCAGACCTCATGGCCCTCTACGGTTGGGCGCGCCTGGTCGACGAGCTCGGTGACAACTACGCGGGAGACCGGCTTGCGGCCCTCGACGAGGCCGAGCGCCAGCTTCGCCTGGCCCTCGGCCAGCCTGGGCCAGCTGCCGGCCCAGGCGGCCGGCTCCACCCGCTCATAGTCAGCGCCGCAGCGGTGGCCCGCCGGCGCAACCTTCCCGCCCAGGCGTTGTTCGACCTGCTCGAAGCCAACCGCCAAGACCAGCGCGTCACGCGCTATGAGACCTTCGCCGACCTCGCCGGCTACTGCCGCCTGTCGGCCAACCCGGTCGGAAGGTTGGTGCTCGGGGTCTTCGCTGCGGCAACACCGGAGCGAACCGCCTGGTCAGACAAGATCTGTACAGCGCTCCAGCTGGTCGAGCACTGGCAAGACGTAGCCGAGGACGCCGTCGCCGGCCGGGTCTACGTGCCCCAGGAGGACCTCCGACGCTTCGGCGCCCGCGAAGAGCAGCTGGTGCCGCCCCCAGCGCCGGCGGGAGGCGTCCCGAGAGAGCGGGCACCACTAGAGTGCCGGGCGCTCATGATGTTCGAAGTGGCCCGCTCCCGGCAGATGCTCGAAGAAGGCGCCCCCCTCGTGGGCAGCCTGCGGGGACGGCTCAGGGTGGCAGTGGCAGGGTTCGTGGCCGGAGGGCTAGCGGCGCTCGACGCCCTCGAAGCAGCTGGCTTCGACATCTACGCGCCGACGACCCGCCCGGCTCCTCGGCGCCTTGCCTACCATCTCCTAAAGCTGCTGCTCGCCGCCCGTCACAGCCAAACCGAGGCCGCCTCAGCCGGCCCAGCAGCCCCGGAGCTCGCCAGTTGAACGAGGCCGCCGTCGCCCTCGCCTACCGCCACTGCGAGCAGATAACGCGCTCGCGCGCCCGCAATTTCTACTACGGCATCCGCCTCCTACCCCCAGCCAAGCGCCGCGCCATGTGCGCTTTGTACGCCATGGCCCGACGCATCGACGACATAGGAGACGCCCGGACGCCCCGGCTCCTCGCCGATGCGGGGGCCCCAACCCCGCCGGCGCAGTGCTCGTCCCCCGCCGGGCCCCGGCTCCTCGCCGATGCGGGGGCCCCAACCCCGCCGGCGCAGTGCTCGTCCCCCGCCGGGCCCCGGCTCCTCGCCGATGCGGGGGCCCCAACCCCGCCGGCGCAGTTGGCAGCCGTCCGGTCGTCGCTTGGGATCGTCGCCAAGGCGGCTGCTGGGGGGCCTCCCCCGCCGCCGGGGGACCCGGTCGTGATGGCGCTGGCAGACGCCGCCAGGCGCTTCGCCTTGCCGCTGGCGGCTCTCGAAGAGCTCGTAGAGGGATGCGAATGGGACCTGGCGGGCCGGAGCTACGAGACCTTCGAGGATCTCCTCGGCTACTGCCGCAGGGTCGCCGGCAGCATAGGCCGCCTTTCGCTCGCCGTCTACGGGAGCGATGACCACGCACGTGCCGAGAGCCTGGCAGACTCGCTTGGAGTGGCGCTCCAGCTGACGAACATCTTGCGGGACCTTGTAGAAGACCGGGACGTCTACGGGCGCGTCTACGTGCCCCAAGAAGACCTGGCGCGCTTCGGCGTCGGCCCCGACCTCAAAGCCCCGGCCAAGAACTTGACGGCGCTCGTCTGCTACGAAGCCGCTCGCGCATCAGAGTGGTACAGCCAGGGCCTCTCGCTTCTTCCCCTGCTCGATTGGAGGAGCCGGGCCTGCACAGCCGCCATGGCTGGGATCTACCGCCGGCTCCTGCAGCAAATCCAGCAAGCGCCCGCCAGCGTGCTCGCAAAGCGCGTGAGCTTGCCCCCTGTGCAAAAGGCGACCGTAGCCGCCACCGCCTTGCTCAAAGGAGCGGCATAGAGATGCCCCACACCGTGGTCGTGGGCGGGGGGCTGGCAGGGATCTCTGCCGCGCTCGCCTGCGCAGACGCAGGCGCCAAAGTCACGCTCTTGGAGAAGCGGGGCCGCCTCGGCGGCCTCACGTGGTCGTTCACCCACGGCGGGCTCACGATGGACAACGGCCAGCACGTGTTCTTGCGCTGCTGCAGCGCTTACCTCGATTTCCTCGACCGCATCGGCTCCGCCGGCGACGTGTACTTGCAACCCCGCTTGGACCTCCCGGTGCTAAAGGCTCGCCCGGGCGGCGCCCCGCAACGAGCGACGCTGCGCCGGGACGCCTTGCCGGCGCCGTGGCACCTGGCCAGGAGCCTCGCGACGTTTAGGTTCGTGCCGCTGGCGCAGCGGGCACGCCTCGCCCTTGCCGCCGCTCCCCTGGCCCGCTTGGACCTCGACGACCCCGAGCTCGACCAGCAAAACTTCGAGGAGTGGCTCGTCAAGCATTGCCAAGGCCCCGAAGCCCTCTCGGCCCTATGGGACCTGATATGCCTGCCGACGCTCAACTTGCCAGCTAGGCAAGCCTCGCTCGCCATGGCGGCAAAAGTCTTCCAGACAGGGCTTTTGACCGACGCCGCCGCGGCCGACATCGGCTGGAGCCGCCTCCCCCTAGGTGCGCTGCACGGTGAAAGAGCCGAGCGGGCACTGAAAAAGGCTGGTGCCACCGTCCAGCTCGGCGTCGCGGCGGAAAAGGTCCTCCAAAGCCCAAGAGGCGGGTTCTTGGTCAGCGCGGGCGGCCAAAGCATCGACGCCGACGCAGTGGTCGTTGCCCTCCCGCACAATGTGGTGGAGGGCGTGCTGCCTGAAGGCGCCCTGCCCAAAGGTACCAGGCCGAGCCAGCTCGGTAGCTCGCCGATCGTAAACGTGCACGTCCATTTCGACCGTACTGTCACTGACTTGCCCCTCGCCGCCACCATCGGTTCCCCGGCGCAATGGATCTTCGACCGCACGGCGTCCTCGGGGGCTGGGCGTGGCCAGTACCTCGCGGTCTCGGTGTCCGCCGCAGGCGAGCTAGCCGGCGCACGCCCCGACTACCTCGGCGAACTGATGGCGGCCGAGCTGCGCCGCCTTTTCCCACCAGCAGAAAACGCGAAGGTCCTCGCCACTTTTGTTACTCGCGAGCACCAAGCGACCTTTAGCGCTGTCCCCGGCTCCGCAGCCCACCGCGCGCCCCAACGAAGCGCCTTCCCCGGCCTCGCCATCGCGGGCGCGTGGACTTCGACCGGCTGGCCCCCGACCATGGAAAGCGCCGTGCGCAGCGGCATCCTCGCTGCTCGGGCTGCGCTCGCCGGGGCGGGCCAGCGCGAAAGGCTCCCCAGGCTCCCTCAGGCAGGGAAACCATCACAACTACAGGAGGTCAAGTGACTCCGACCACCGCGGTCGGCGACGTTCTCGAACGTTCCCGCGCTCTTTGCCTTCCGCTGTTCCACCAGGCCATCGAGCGCCTGCCGGCCAGCATCCGAAGCGCCGCCGCGTACCATCTTGGCTGGATAGAGGCCGATGGTAAGCCGAGCCCCGAACGGGGCGGCAAGGGCGTGCGGCCGGCGCTCGCGGTCCTCTCCGCCGAGGCTGCCTGGGCGTCGCCCGAGGTGGGCGCGCCCGGCGCGGTCGCGGTCGAGCTCGTCCACAACTTTTCGCTGCTGCACGACGACTTGATGGACGGCGACACCGAGCGCCGGCACCGGCCCACCGTCTGGGCGCTGTGGGGGCCTTCGCTCGCGCTGCTCACCGGCGACGCTCTTTGCACCCTCGCCGTCGAGGTGCTCTTGAGCACGCCGAACCCCGCTGCGCCAGCAGCAGCGAGAGCCCTCGAAGAAGCAACTGCCGAAATGATCGCTGGCCAAGCCGATGACCTCGCCTTCGAGGCTCGTCGTGCCGTCTCGGTCGAGGAGTGCATGGCCATGTCCACGGCTAAGACCGGCGCCCTCCTCGGCTGCGCCGCCTCCATCGGCGCCCTCTTGGCCGGTGCACCGCCAGCTACAGTGCGCGCGCTACGAGATTTCGGGCGCCACCTGGGAGTCGCCTTTCAGGCCGTGGACGACCTGCTCGGGATCTGGGGCGACCCCGCCCGGACCGGCAAGCCCGCAGGCAACGACATCCGCCAACGCAAGAAGTCCATGCCGATCGTCGCCGCACTCGCAGCCGGCGACGACGAGTCGCGCGAACTGGACGCTCTCCTCTTCGGCGACCCGGCGCGAGAAAACGGCCGCTCCAACGGGCACCGGAGCTCTCCCGACCCGGCCAAGACCGGGCCTTTCCTCGCGCCCCCCCAATGGGCCCCCCCGCCGCCCCGGCCGCTCTCGGACGCAGAGGTCGCTCGGGCGACTGCGCTCGTCGAGGCCTGCGGCGGCAAAGACTGGACCGCGGCGCGCGCCAAGGCGCACCTCGACGCCGCTTTGGGCTCGCTCGAGCGAGCAAGGCTGTCCGCCCTGCCCCGGCGCGCCCTCGCCGACCTAGCCGTCTACGTGGTGGAGCGCGAGTCATGACCGCCGCCCGCGCCCAGAGCGCACCTGCGGACCGAAAGGCCGCTGCCGCAGCCGCCATGGAGCGAGCGGCCCGCTGGCTAAAAGAGGCCCAGCGACCCGAGGGTTATTGGAAAGGCGAGCTAGAGACCAACGTCACCATGGACGCCGAGGACATCTTGCTGCGCCATTTCCTCTCTGTCCTCGACGGCACCACCCTCGCCAAGACGGCAGCCCGCCTGCGCTCCAAGCAGCGCCCCGACGGGGCTTGGGCGACCTTTTACGGCGGCCCGGGTGAGCTTTCTGCCACCGTCGAGTCCTACGTAGTGCTCCGCCTGGCCGGCGACACCCCTCACGCGGAGCACATGGCCAGGGCTTCGGCCTGGGTGCGCGACCACGGCGGGGTCGAATCGGCGCGCATTTTCACTCGGATCTGGCTCGCCTTGGTCGGCCTGTGGGACTGGGAGGACCTCCCAGTGGTCCCGCCGGAGCTGATTTTTATACCAGCCCGCTGGCCGCTTTCCATTTACTCCTTCGGCTGCTGGGCCCGCCAGACGGTGGTGGCGCTTTCGGTCGTGTCTGCCCACCGTCCTTCGCGGCCGCTGCCTTTCGATATCGCGGAGCTGCGCGGCGGAGGAACACCGCGCCGGCGCCCTCTCGACGCGGCCGGCGCCGCCCTCTTGGCCGCCGACAAGCTGCTCCACCGCTACGAAAGGTCCTCAGCGAGGCCGAAGCAACTGCTGCGAAGGGCCGCTCTCAGGGCAGCTGAGCGCTGGATCGTCGAGCGCCAAGAAGCAGACGGCTCCTGGGGGGGGATCCAGCCGCCCATGGTGTACTCGACCATCGCTTTGGTGCTGCAGGGCTACCCGCTCGACCACCCAGTGGTAGCGGCTGCGCTCCGTGGGCTCGACGCGTTCACGCTTGACGACGAGGCCGGCCGGCGTATCGAAGCGTGCCAGTCTCCAGTTTGGGACACCGCGCTCGCCATGGTGGCCCTCGCCGACGCCGGCACACCACCCGACGACCCCGCGCTCGTGAAAGCTCGCGACTGGCTCCTCTCCAAAGAGGTGACCGTGGCCGGCGACTGGGCAGTCCGCCGGCCGGGTCTCGAGCCTGGCGGGTGGTACTTCGAGTTCGCGAACGTCAACTATCCCGACATAGACGACACCGCCGAGGTCGTCCTCGCCCTGCGCCGTGCTGCCCCCTCCCCGAGAAGTGACGCTGCCTGCCGGCGCGCCCTGGCCTGGGTCGCCGGGATGCAGTGCCGCGATGGGGGCTGGGGCGCCTTCGACGCCGACAACGACAGCGAGCTGCCAAGAAAGCTCCCGTTTTTCGACTTCGGCGAGGTGACCGACTACCCGACGGCTGACGTGACCGCGCACGTGGTCGAGATGTTCGCCGGTGAGGGCCCCGGACCGGCTTACAGCACGGTCTTGCAGCGCGCGGTGGACTGGCTCTCGGGCCAGCAAGAGCCCGACGGGGCCTACTGGGGCCGTTGGGGCGTGAACTACGTGTACGGCACCGGGGCCGCCGTCCCGGCGCTCATCGCGGCCGGTGCCGACCCCTGCGAACCAAGAGTGGCGAACGCCGTGCGCTGGCTCCTCGCCCACCAGAACCCAGACGGCGGCTGGGGCGAAGACCTTCGTAGCTACGTCGAACCGGCGTGGCGCGGGCAGGGTGCCTCGACGGCGTCACAGACGGCTTGGGCACTGCTTGCCCTCCTCGCCGCCGGCGAAGCCGGAAGCGAAGCCGTCGCGCGAGGCATCGAGTGGTTGGTGAGCACCCAAAATAGTGACGGGACTTGGGACGAGCCTCAGTTCACAGGCACCGGTTTCCCCTGGGACTTCTCGCTCAACTACCACTTGTACCGGCACGTCTTCCCCTTGAGCGCGCTGGGCCGCTACGTCTGCGGCACGGGCCCCAAGGCCCTGAGGGGCAACGGCCACGCCACGGCCGGCGTCCCGAGGCTCGGGCCAGCGCTCCAGGGGGCCCCGGGGGGCCCCGAGCCGGCAACGGGACCTTCTAGCTTGCTGGCCGTCCCGGGCGTGCGCGAGCAGGCAAAAGCGGGGCGCTCTCATGTCTGAGGCCGGCGCCCGGTTGGCCGTGCTGGCCCCCCTCCGCATAGAGGCTGCCGCTCTCGGCCCCTCTGGGGCGCGAGTAGGGCCCGCCACCTTGACGGTAACCCGCATCGGGATGGGCCTCCGGCGAGCGGAGTCGTCTACCCGCCGGTTAGGCGGTGAGCTTGCCGGGGCTTCCGCCGTCGCCGTCGCCGGCCTCGGCGGAGCTCTCGTGCCCGGCCTGCCCACCGGCTCCCTCGTGGTCGCCGACCGTATCCTAGATGCCTCCGGCAACGAGGTCGCTCGGCTGCCGTCCGCGCCTCTGCTCGCCGGCGAGCTGCGCCGAGCCGGCCTCGACGCCCGCACCGGCGCCGTGTTGTCGACAGACCACATCGTCGCCGGCGCCGAACGCAGCGCCCTCTCCCGTCTGGGGGCGCTGGCCGTGGACATGGAATCTTCGGCGGTCGCCGGCGTCTTAGCCGAGCTCGGGGTACTGGGAGCCCGCGAGGCTCCAACGGCGGCTCCGGTTGGTCCTGGCCGGCCCTTTGCTGTGTTGCGGGCCATATCGGACAGCCCGGGCGCAGAGCTGTTCTCGCCCGCTGGCCTGGCCGGCACCCTCCGGGCACTGCGGTCGCTACGGGCTGCCAGGCCGGTGCTGACGCGCTGGGCCGCCGCCGCTGGGCCGCGCAAAGTACTGCTCGGAGGTCCCCGCTCGTTTTGTGCGGGCGTGGAGCGAGCCATCGAGACCGTCGAGCGGGCCGTCGAGCGCTACGGCGCACCCGTGTACGTGCGACGCCAAATCGTCCACAACTCTCACGTAGTTGCTCGCTTGGAGAGCCTCGGCGCCATTTTCGTGGAGGAGCTGTCGGAAGTCCCCGACGGCGCCCGGGTCGTTTTCTCAGCGCACGGCGTGGGCATAGACGTGCTAGAGGAAGCCGAGAGGCGGGGCATGGCGACGATCGACGCCACTTGCCCACTGGTCGCCAAGGTCCACACCGAGGCACGCCGGTTCGCCAACGCCGGCCGGCGCGTGATATTGGTAGGCCACGCCGGCCACGACGAGGTGGAAGGCACCCTAGGCACGGTCCCGGGCACGCTGCTCGTAACGACCAGGTCGGACGTGGAGGCCCTCGAGCTCGACCGGCAGGTACCGGCGGCGGTCGTGACCCAGACAACCCTCGCCACCGACGAGGTGCGTGACGTGCTGGACGCCCTCACTGAGCGCTTCGACGACCTCGCCCGGCCCTCGGCCTCCGACATTTGTTACGCGAGCCAAAACCGCCAGGAAGCCGTGCGCCAGCTCTCCCCCTTGGCTGACCTCGTACTAGTAGTCGGCTCGCTCAACTCGTCGAACTCAAACCGCTTGGTCGAGGTCGCCCGCCGCTGCGGTGCTGAAGCCCACCTGGTCGAAGACGCGTCGTCGGTCCACCTCGACTGGCTTTGCGGGGCGCGCACGCTCGGGGTGACGGCTGGCGCGAGCGCTCCGGAGCAACTCGTGAGCGAGCTCCTCGAATGCCTCGAGGGCCTCGGGCCTCTCAGCATCACTGAGCATATTGCAGCCAACGAGCACGTAAACTTTCCCCTACCACTGGAGGTGCGCTGAGAAATGGGTATAGAGCTTCGTCAGACAATAAAAGTAGGCAGTTACGTCGCCAAGCAAAAGCTGAAAGGGCGTGACAAGTTCCCGATCATCGTCGAGCTCGAGCCCCTTTTCGCTTGCAACTTGGAGTGCAACGGCTGCGGCAAGATCCAGTACCCCACCGAAATCTTGAGAAAGCGCCTGAGCGTCGACCAAGCCGTCGCTGCCATCGAGGAGTGCGGGGCTCCGATGGTCTCTATCGCCGGCGGGGAGCCTCTGCTCCACCCTGAGATAGACAAGATGGTGAAAGCCCTTCTCGACCGCAAGCGCTTCGTGTACCTGTGCACCAACGCTATTTTGATGGAGCGAAAGCTAGACCGCTTCCAACCGCATCCCGCCTTCGCCTGGGTCGTGCACATAGACGGCCTGCGGGAGCGCCACGACGAGTCGGTTTCCCGGGAGGGGGTCTTCGACAAGGCGGTCGCCGCGGTCAAGGCTGCCAAGCAACGAGGCTTCCGGGTCATGACCAACACCACGTTTTTCAACACGGACTCGCCGAAGACCGTGAGGGAAGTCTTGGACTTCCTAAACGACGAGCTGGGGGTCGACAAGATGATGCTGTCGCCCGGGTACGCGTACGAAAAGGCCCCTGACCAAGTCCACTTCCTGGCCGTGGACCAGTCCCGCAAGCTGTTCCGCGAAGCCTTCGCCGGCAAACGCAAGCACTGGCGCTTCAACCACAGCCCTCTCTTCTTGGACTTCTTGGAAGGCAAGGTAGAGTTCGAGTGCACTCCTTGGGGCATACCTTCTTACAGCGTGTTCGGGTGGCAGCGGCCCTGCTACCTCCTGGCCGACGGCTACGCGCAAACCTACAAGGAGCTCATCGAGACGACTGACTGGTCCAAGTACGGGCGCGGCCGAGACCCGCGCTGTTCCAACTGCATGGCGCACTGCGGCTACGAACCGAGCGCCGTGCTCGCGACCGCCGGCTCGTTGCGCCAATCCCTGCGAGCTTTGGTCGACGCTCACTGAGGGCGCCTGAGAGGCTGCTGGCCAGGTCGGGCTGAGCGGGCTATGCCTATGCTCCGGGTGCTCGTGACGGGGGCCTCGAGCGGCATCGGCGCTGCCGTGAGCAAGCTGCTTTGCGAGCGCGGGCACCGGGTGGTGGGTAACGGCCGACGGGCAGAAGCGCTGGCCCTGTGGCCGGACGGCCCGTTCGAGGCGGTCGTCGTGCGCGACTTGACCGAGCCCCGAGCGGCCCAAGAAGTCATCGAGAAAGCTGTCGCTACCCTCGGCGGCCTCGACGTGGTCGTATCGTCCGCCGGCGCCGGCTGGCAAGGGCCTTTCTGCACGATGTCGCCCGATGAGATCGACGCAATTGTCGACATAAACCTGCGCGTCCCGCTCCACCTCGCTCACGCTGCCGCTCCCTACCTAATAGCCTCCCGGGGCCAACTGGTGCTGGTCGGCTCCATTGCTGGCCTCGTCGGCGTGCCAGAAGAAGTCGCCTACGCCACAGCAAAAGCGGGCCTTCGCGGGCTCGCCGACAGCCTCCGGGTCGAGTGGTGGCGCGAGGCGGCGAAGGCGCTGGCACTCGAGGGCGCTCCCGACGCCTCGGTGGCCCCCACCGAGGCGCGGCTGGCCGGCGAGGCCACCCGGGCGGGCCGGGTGACCATCGGAGCAGAGGGCCCTCAGGCTGTACCACCGCGGGGCGCCGACCGGGCGGCTCCACCTGGGCGCGGCGGGCAGGGCGCCTTGGTAGAGCGTGGCCTGCGCCACCCCACGGTCACGCTGGTCAGCCCAGGAGCCGTGGCGACGCCGTTTTTTAGCCGGCGCAACCTTCCTTACACCCACTCCTGGCCTCGGCCCATGCCCGTGGGCAAAGTGGCAGGCCGGATAGTCCGAGCGATCGAGCACCGCCAGGAGTACGTCGTGGTGCCAGCGTGGCTAGGTCTCGCTGCACGCCTCAACGGCGGCTTCCCCGGTGTCTACCGGGTGCTAGAGGCTTGGCCTCTGCGGCGCCGGTGGTTGGCGTCCAGCTGACGCCAGCGCGCGACAGTGCCGTGCGCAGTAGGCTCGGCAACGGTGCATCCGATCAGGGCTCTCAGGCCCCGGGCACGGCAGCGGGCTCCCATGCCCCGGCTCCCCCATCGCCGCAAAGCGGTGGTCGAGGCTGTCAGCCTCTTGCTAGCCGCCGCCAGCATAGGGGCGCTCGTCTGGTACGCAAGCACCTCCCGAGGAGGCCGCTCCGAGCTCGCCAGCACCTCAGCGCTTGCCGGCGAGGTGCGGTCCGCCACCGGTGCCGGCCAGCGGCCCGGCGGCGCAAATACCCCCCTACGGCGTTGCACCCGCCCGGCTTTCAGCTCTGCCGCTCGCTACGGCATCTGGAGCAAGGGCGCCTACAACGTGTTCAATAACATATGGAACGAGCCGAGCCCTCCGGCGTCTGGCCCCGGCAGCCAAAGGATCTACGTCTGCAACTATTCCAGCTGGTACGTGGTCGCCGACATGCCGGCGCCCGGCCAGCCCGCCAGCAGCGTGAAGAGCTACCCTAACGTGCAAGAGAACTTCAGCTCGGTCCCGCTGCAGCGCTTTTCCAAGCTCACAAGCACGTTCGCAGCCTCAGGCCCGAGCACGGGCGACTACGAGTTCGCCTACGACACCTGGCTGAACGGGGTCGCTTCCAACGGCTCCAACGAGGTCATGATCTGGAACTACGACCACGGCCAGACGCCGGCAGGCTCGCCCGAGGCCGAGGTCAGCTTCGCAGGTGTGAAGTACACCGTGTGGAAGACCGCCGGCAACGGTTACATAGCGTTCGTCGCCGGCTCCAACTTCGCCAGCGGGCAGGTAGACCTGCTCTCGTTCTACGACTGGCTGATAGACAGAGGTTGGCTGCCGCAGCGGTCGGTCCTCGACCAAGTGGACTACGGCGTCGAGATCTGCTCGACCGGGGGGAGGCCCGCGACGTTTTCCTTCACGAACTTTTCCCTGCAAGCCAGGCACTGAGCTAGGCCCGAAAGCGCACTTCACTGGCGAGGGCGCAGCGCCGCCAAGGCTGCGACGCCCAACAGGCCGGCCGCCCCCGCCGAGCTAAGGACCAACCAGCGCCCTCGCTCTGGGAGCCGCGCGAAGCGAGACAGCGTCACGCCGGCGTCGACTAGGTCGGCGAGGGCCCCAGCAGCCAAAAAGAGGCGGAGAGCCGGGCCCTGCGACAGCGACGCGGCGGCGCCCAAGCCAAGGGCTAGATCGCGGCCTCCCAAAGCTCTGCCCAAGATCTTCGCCTCCTCGCTCGAGGCGCCTCGGCCGACCCAAGGCTCAGCGACCCGTTCTGGTGCGACGAGCGCCACGACGCCGAGCCCTGCGCGCGCTGCGGCCAAGGCACCGCCAGCAAAGGCCGCGGCTCTTAGAGCTGCAGCAGCTCGGCGCTCTGGGCCCGTGCATGCTGGCGAGCGGGAGAGGACATCTCGGAAGCGGCGCATGTGCCTAGGCTAGCATATTTAGTGCTAAACTCAACTCGTGGTCCCCAGGGCAGCAGGCGCCTCATGGCGTGAGGCAGTTGACAGCTTCTTGGAGGCCACGGTCCTGCTCAGCTGGTCCAACATCGGTTATCACGCAAGGCAGCTCATGTGGGGGTGGTCCCCGGGCTTGCCCGCCGGCTCGATGGCGGGACGCAACGTGGTCATAACCGGGGGCACCAGCGGTATTGGGAAGGCGGCTGCCGCCGAGCTCGTGCGTGCAGGTGCCAGGGTCTGCTTGGTCGGGCGCAACCCTGTGCGTGCTGAAAGAGCCGCCGAAGAAGTGAGCCGAGCCGCTTGTCGCGAAGGACCTCCTGGTCGGCTCCAGCTCCCGGGCGCTCCCAAGGAGCGCTCGCGGGCTGGGGGCGCTTGGCCAGAGACGGCTGACATGGCCTCGCTCAGCGAGGTGCGGGCCCTCGCCAAGCGCATCTCGGACAGCATTGGCGACCTCGGTGCACTAGTGCACGGCGCCGGAGGGATCTTGAAGCGCTACGAGACCGTTGAGAGCTCAAGCTCTATTGAGCGCACAGTCGCTACCAACGTCGTCGGGCCGCACCTCCTCACTGCTCTGTTGCAACCCTTGCTGGCCGCTGGGGCTCCTTCGGTCGTGGTGTGGGTCTCCTCAGGAGGTGCCTATTTGCAGCCTCTCGCCGTCGACTTGCTGCGCGACGTGCCTCAGCCTTACAGGGGGACGGCTGTTTATGCCAGGGCGAAGAGGGCGCAGGTGGCCCTGGCCCGCCAGTGGGCGCTGCGCACGGCGAGCCAGGGCATATCTGGCGTCGCCATGCACCCGGGGTGGGCGGCTACGCCGGCACTGTCGAGCGGTTTGCCCAAGTTCGCAAAGTTGTCCGGCCCTGTCCTGCGGACCCCACCGCAAGGTGCTGACACGGTCAGCTGGCTCGTTGCGGGACAAGCGGGGCAGCGGCCAAAAGTCGCCTTCTGGCTCGACAGGTCCCCGCGGCCAGAGCACAAGGCAACCTTTAGCTTCTACCCTCCACAAGAAGAAGACAGGCTTTGGGACTGGTGCTGCGAGCTTACAGGTGCCCCTGGCCGAGCGCCCCGGGAGGACGCGCCATGAGGCTCGCCATCGTGGGGGGCGGGGTCTCGGGCCTTCTCAGCAGCTATTGGCTGCGCAACACCCACGAGGTCACGCTCTTCGAGGCCGAAGGCCGTCTCGGGGGCCATACCAACACCGTAAGCGCCGACCTAGGCGACGGGCCTCATAGGGTAGACACCGGCTTCGTGGTGTACAACGAGGCCAACTACCCTCTCTTCTCCCAGGTGCTGCGCGAGCTCGGCGTGGCTACTCAACCTTCTGAAATGAGCTTCAGCGTGTCGAGCGCCAAAGAGGACTTCGAGTACCGTGGCAACGGCCTGCGCCTGTGGTCGCAGCCGGCCAACGCGCTCAGGCCTTCGTACACGCGCTTGCTCATAGACATAGCGAGCTTCAACCGCGCAGCGCGCAAGATGCTCATCGAAGGCTACGACCCCGGTACCCTCGCTGATTTCGTTGGTTCTGGCCCCTGGGGGCGGCGGCTTTGGGAGCACTACGTGCTCCCGCTTGGAAGCGCGATCTGGTCTGCCAACCCCCTCACCTTTGGCAGCATCCCCGCCAAGGCGTTTGCACAGTTCCTCGACAACCACGGCTGGCTTCGCTTGAAGCACAGGCCTAAGTGGCGTACCGTCCGAGGAGGCGCTACAAGTTACGTAAAAGTGGACTTTCGCACTTTCTCCCACGGCTGCCCGAACGCAGCATGCCGGCTACGCAGCCATAGCGAGGGCCTCTACTAACAGCGTTGTAATTTCACGGCCTTGTTGGCCGCTTTGGGAAGTCCCAGAAATTCGTTCTCGCCAGAGGGCTTTGCGGAGCTGGGCAAGGGCGTCGGCGAAGGACGGGAGGCGTTTGGAGGTGTACCAGGGCTGCGTGCTGAAGGCGGGGCTCGTCCCGCTGGTCACCAGGTACCAGAGCCACACGGCCCCGTGGAGCCAGAAGGCCAAGTTGGCGGCCCGTTCTGGCCCTTGGCCTTTCCAGGTCTGGGGCTCTTGGCCGTGGGCGAGCTGTTTCACGTCGCGGTAGGTGCACTCGATCGCCCAACGGTCGCCGTAGAGGGAGAGGACCTCGCCCGGGGCCATGTCGAGGCCCGTGGTGAAGAAGTAGTCGTCTGGTTCTTTCCCCTCGGGGTCGCGCACGACCACGAGGAGGACCATCGCCTTGGGGGAGACCTTGTACCAAAGCACGGGGCGGGACCAGATCTTCCTCGTGATGGCCCGGCCCCGCCAGGGCACCTCGACGGTCTCCCACTTGCGGGCCCGGCGGCCGAGGGCTTGGGGCGCGGGGAGCCGTTCGCCTCTTTCCCGAGGACGGCCACGTCTGCCCGTGCGGGCCGGGGGAGGGCCGTAGATCGCGGCGTCACGGCGCATCCGGGAGACGACGGTGGTGCGGGGGAGCGCTTTGCCGGCCAAGCCGGCATAGGCGCCGTCGCAGCACAAGACGAAGTGCCGGCCCGGCAGCCGGCCGGCGAGCTCGGCCACGAGCCCCCGGGCGAGCTCTGGGAGCTTCGGGCCGCCCTTTCGGTGCAGGGCTACCCCGACCGGCACGGCTACGGGCATGCCGCCCCAGGGGAGGTACAACCTTATGGCGAGCACCACGAGGCAGAGCCCTCGGGCGTAGACGGCCCGGCGGTGGCTGGAGCGCACCGCGTCGCGGTAGCTGCCGGCACCTTCTACTTTGCGGCCTCCTCTATGCCACAAGGTGTCGTCGACCAAGATGACCACCTTGCCTTCCGGGCCGAGGTGCTCGGCAAGCAAGCAGACCATGGTGGCCCAGAGTGCCCCGAGGTCCCACCTGCCCGCCCGCACCAGGCGGTGGTAGGCGTCGTGGGCCCTTCGGCTGGTGGGGCCCATCACCGCCACCATCCCGGTTATGGTGCGCCGCCCGGTGGCGCACGCCCACGCGCTGAGCAGCTCGACGAAGAGGGCGAACGAGGGGGAAGTGAAAGCGCCGGCGGCACGGGACAGGAGCGCTTCCCAAGCCCGCCCTGGGCTGTTCATGACCGCGAGCGTCCTCGGGCGGCGGCCAAGCTGGAGCGCAAGGCGGCGATCCCGGCGTCGGCGCGGCGGTCCAGTCCCCCCTTGGCCCGTTCGTAGCGGGCCAGAGCGGCACGTACCTCTTCGAGGTTCGCGTTGGTCAAGGTGAGCGTCTTGGTCCGCCCACCTTCGGGATAGGCGAGCGCCGGGCTCTCGTGGGGCTCGCCCGTCGCGCACCGGCAAGTTGGCTTGCCGCAGCGTCGGGAGAGGGTGAACAAGGTGCCCCGCAACATCATGGCCTCGTCGGGCCCGCTTTGGTTCGTCGGCATCGGTACGGCTCCTTCTCTTCTGTTGGTAAACTACCTACAGCCAGAGCATGCCACAGAACCATGCGCGAATGGTGGAACAGGCGGGTCGACTGGGGCTTCCGGCACAGGTACGGGCCGTCCGCCGGGGCTCTTGAGCCGCGCTACCCTCCGCCTCCTGGGCAGCTGTCGAAGATCCGGCTGATAGGACGCCTAGATCAGCAGCGTCAAGCCCTCAAAAGTGCGAAAGTCGACTACTACCTGGAGCGTCCGATATACCAGAGTTCCCGACAACCGAGTAAGCGTCATTTTGGGCCACACGGCCAAGGCTGGAGTAATGAGCGTCCGGCACCGTGTACCACCTACCGCCGATGTCGCCATAACCGTACAAGGATACAACTGCAAGGGGTCTCGGCCTCCCAGGAAGCAACCACCTAATAGATAGACCCAAGTACGCTCCGGCAGAATGCCCTACGCACGCTACTCGCTCGGGGTCGCCGCCCCAGAGCCTCGGTCCCTCCGCTCTCACCCACCCGTCTGCCGCTTCAATGTCTGTGAACAGTTCTGGCAGTTCGGTTCCGCGTGCCCATCGGTAGTCTATGGCCACCACCACAAACTCGTTCATGAGCCATTTGTCGAGACGCGCAGGAGCAATCTCCTTCCGCGAACCAAAAATCAGCCCTCCTCCTCCGTGAACCCACAGGATCACAGGCCCGCTCGCCTCGGCTCCCTCTGGAAAGCATACCTCCGCCAAGAGATCCCGCCCCCCAACCCTGCGGTAGGCCAACGTCTCCGAGGACCACTTCACAAACCACCTACACTATCACCGGCTTGAGCACCCCAAGTCCATCCACGGTCGTCCAGAAGTGCATCCCCTGATACTAGTGTAGTCCCCATTTTTAGCTTGCCAGTTGGTCCAGGGCGACCCTGCCGCGGCGCACCTTGTTCAACATCTCCTCTGCGCTGGGCGTCCACAGGAAGGGATTGGGGTCCTCGTTGTTGGCTGTGTCCACGCCCAAAACGGGACGGCCGTGGCACGGGGCACCAGGCGTATGCCCACCTGGGGAACGATCAGGGAGTTTCTCGCGCGCCCACGTCCGCTCATAAATGAGCAGTTAAGTCCACCTCCCAAGCGCGGGAGCATCCATCAAGCCCCGGGTACTCCACGCCCCCAGCTCCCTCGAACTCCACACTATCCAGCTCCAGAAAATCGCACTCTCAGCCAAGCAAGACCTACTAGCAATTCAGGCGCACCAGGCTCCTCTTTCCAGACGCATGACATCATTTCGTCCCTACGGCTCCCGCCCACCGCCGAACCTAACCTTCGTAAATACCCGCGAAATCCTTTCCTTGTCGCCGCTCCGCAGCGCTGCCGCGAGCATAGCGTACGTCTCGCCGGCCGCGTAGCCTCGGGCGTCCACAGCCCTTATCGTCTGGTTGACGTAGTCGTAGTTATATAGCCCGAGCCGCGGTTCGAACCCAGCCTCCCACTCAAAGTCATCTACCAGCGACCAATAGATGAACCCCCGTACCGGTACACCTTCTATCATGCACCTCACCACGGTCATCAGCCGCGACCTAAGGAAACGGTCCCGGTCCCAGCCGTCTGGGCGCTCCTCTGCAATTCCCCCAATCGGCTGGCGGTAAGCCAGGCTATTTTCTCCCATGTACACGGGAAGGCCCCGGTTGGCATCGTTGTACGCATGGATAAAGGCGTAGTACACTTCTGGGTCAGCGCCAAACTCCCACCACTTCGGGAACGCAGCGGCCACACCCTTGCTCTTGGCCCTTCCCAACGGCTCGTACACGTTCACCGAAATGTAGTCCAGCTTGTGCTCCCGAGGCGAACTGTAAAGCGCGCTCAACGCCTTGGTGAACCTCTCTACTTGCACCACCCGCTGCGCTTCAGCCGCCTGTCCGACGTATGCCTCGTACTGTTCATCGGTCAATTTCGTGCGCGTCAGCCGCTCCATGCGCGAAGCCCAAACATCCCGCAATTCTCGAATTGCACTGTCTACCTCGTCCTGGCTCACCCCAAAACTCCGAAGACGGACGAAATCTAAGAACAGTCGGTCGTAGTCGTACTCCACCGCACTCGCCGTCCCGAACCCTACCTGCAACGGTCCCCAAGACTTCCTTTCAAACAGGTCGTACAAACCATCATACACTGCGATATGAGCGCGAAGCACATTGTCATAGGCCGGGCTCACTCGCATCACGTTTTCCTTGTCCCGTTTGTCGCGGAGAACGCCGAGGTAATATATCTGTGGAATGAGGTTGAGCTCATTGAAGGTAATAAAATGCCTAATAACGGATCGCCCAGAAGCGACGAGGCGGTTGTTCACCTCCTCAACGACCCGCAATTCATACGCTATCAGAAGGTCTACAGCCTCATCGCTTAACCACATTTGCTCGCCGAGCCATGCCGGGTGCGTAAAATGGTGTAGGGTGATTATCGGCTCCAGGCCGTAGTCCCTCACCGCTCCTACGATCTCCGCGTAATGATCCAGAGCCCTCTCGTCCCACCTCGGCGCCGGCCCGATCGCGAGCGTGGCAGCTGGCTGTACCCGCGACCAGTCTAGGCCCATTCGGAACACGTCCATCCCCAACGAAGCAGCCAAGCTCACGTGTTCGCGGAAACGGGTCCAAAAACCATTGGTCTCCCCTGAACGCGGCACCCGCCCGTCCCGCTCATAATAACCGTAGTTGTTGTATGGCCCGCCGGGCACGTTGTAGCCGCCCTCACAAAGGTAAGGCGCGTTGGCCACTCCGAAGAAGAACCTTCCCTTCGCGAACTCCTTGGCAAAGTCACAATCTAGTCTCAGGCACACTCTCCCGTACCTCCATTCAGCACTCCAGAAGCACCACCGTGTAAAGGGGCACGTTCTCGAGTTCGATCCTATGGATCTCCCGCAACTCCCTTACGTAGCTCAGCTTCCCAGTTGGCGTCCCACATGGGCTGAACACCTTCATCGACCTGAACGGGCGCGCCAAACGAACTCCCAAGGAAAGCCGCTCCAGCGTAGGCACTGCGTCGATCCTTTCGTCATAATCGTAACGTATCAGGTGCACCGCGGCCGCCCTATCGCCGACTCGCTGTACGTGCAGATAGCAATCTACAATGGGCTCAATCACGATCTGTGGCCCGTCGGCAAGATCGCTAAGCTGAAGACTCGACCCGCGTAATACCCGTGGGTGAGAGAACAGCTCAGCCTGTACGCCTTCGCCCACCTGAGTTGCAAATTCCCCTATGGCCCGCACGTGACCTCCAGAGCCGAGGAACGCTTCCAGCGCGCTGACTTGCGACAAGCTCAAGTCTGTGCACTGTGGGAGGACAACTGTTCGATACTGGGAGAACACGTCCCCCGAGACCTCCCCTTCACCCAGTTCATTGTCGCCAAACACGACGACGTCGAAGGGCTGCTTCGCGTTCACTAACACATTGCAGGCCTCCCAGAATGGGAAGTTCGTCCCCGTCCCGTACGCCTCCGCGAACCTGTAACTGCTTTCTACGCTGTAGACCACTGCCGTCTCTGCGAAGCTGTTTACGCTGTACAGCAGGTCCTCGTAGCGGGCCAAGAAGTTCTGTACCTCCACCACCAAGTGGTGCGGCGGCCAAAACGAGTCCTCTATAACGCTACCCATCCACGCCCCGTAAGGCACGCCCATATTGAGACCTAGCGCCGCTGCCTCATAGTGCATCATCCTAAAAAGGTCGTACCCTTTGCCCTCCTTCAGCTTCTCCAACAGCTCGGGAGGGCAGCCGCCGTACGGGTTCTCGACCACGATAGTAGCCTTACGGCCGGCGAAACCCGCGGCGTAGCGGTACCACGCCGGCTGCCTATAGCTCGTGGCGTTCATCTCGGTGATCAGGATGTCTGCTTTTTTGGCCATAGCGTGGAAATGCGCATTGAAGGCGTAGAAGTTCCCAGACACCAGTACCTCGCGCCCGACGGACGCTGCGTACTCCTTCACGTAGTCGGCCAGCTCACCGAAGTACTTCGTGACGGTCTTCCGCTGGAACCTTAGGTACTCCCAATATAGCGGTGTTGACTCCCTGTTCGCCTTGAAATCGTAACCCTGGTCCAAGAGCCACGAACCGTAGTGGAACGTTGTGAGGTCGACTCCGTCCAGCTCTGGGGGCAGACGGTCTTTCGGCAGCTCCTTCAGGTACTCACGGAAAAGCCGCATGCAGTCCTTGCAAAAGCAGCCTCCGTAGCCAGTTGCGAACATCGGTAGGTCCGCCTCGTCCAGCTCCACGCCAGCCACACCCGCGTCTATCTGGATCCTAATGACCGCTTTGAGGTACTCGCGCCAAACCGGGTTATTTCGGTCCATCAAGTACGCATAGTGCTTCCGGTCGGGGCACTCCACCCAGGTGGAGTGCAGCGCGGCCCCGTAGATGTCCCTTGAAGCGCATTCCTCTAGGAGGTCCCTCACCTCCTCGCCCTCGCTATTGCGGAGGCCCTCTGGGAAGTAATGCTTGAAAGGCTTCCAAAGATGCGGGTAACGGTCCTGAGAGAACTCGCGTAACCCTAGCCAGCCCTCCTTCCCAGTCGAGCGCAGTTCATTGAGCGACAGGAGTTCACCTTCGTCATCGCTCAGCTCAGCAGGGAACTCCCAACCCTGGACTTCGAAGACGATCCCAAAGACTTTGATCCCCCTCTTCTGGCACTCGTAAATAAACTCGGCGTCGTTCAGGTACCCATAAAAGCGGAACCGTGCGTCTATTGGTCCCCACGCCTCCTGTTCCAGGTAGGGTAGGGAGATCGAGCCTCCGCCCAAGGCAGACCAGACCAGTGTCGTGGCATGGTACTGCTCCAGGTCTTCGATCATCTTGAGGCGGCGAGCCGGCAGGCTTGGGTGATAGCAGTGCTGGCGCGGGTACCACGCATCGAAATAAACTCCGCGTTCCATTTATGGACTTCTCCTCCTATCAGTTCTGGTCTTCAATAAGCAACTACCGTGACAACAATTGAGGGGACCTGGCGGGTAGCGGCGGCTGCGGCACCGCCGTCGCAGTCCTTATGGTCACAAAAGCTCCGCTATGGAAGGTGCATCGGTATTGATGTCGGGCCCGAAGAACTTGATGACAAGCATGTCCTCGTCACCAGAGTTCTCGAATTCCAGCGGACAGGTGGCCCGTTCGTGGGTCACAAGGACCTCGTCCCAACCGGGTCTGCGGCCTTCGACCGGGAGCCCACCAATGGTACCCCTCCCCTGCCAGACCAGGAGGACGTACACCCCCTTGTCCAGCGACAGGTAAGTCTTCCCTGCGTAGACCGTCAGCTTCTTGCCACTGAACTTTTGCGTGCCGAGGAACAGCCAGTGCTCCTCCCCGCCGGGCTGCTGAGAACCCACAACTGGGGCGGGGGTGAAGTGGTGGTTCTCGTAAAAGTACGGGTCAGCATTAGCGGGCCAGTCAACCCACTCGAGCAGGAACCTCTCCCCGTAACGCGTGCGGTAGTCGTCCGGCACGTCTTTAAACAGCAGGTCCTTCGAGATGATCTGCCCTGCGTTCAATGCTTGGAACATCGCCAGCGTGTCGGAGTCCTCCTGCAGCTCGATGGTCAGGGCGGTCCCCGGCGCATGGAGCACCCCAGATGGCACGAAGAAACCGTGTTCTGGCAGCTGTTGGTAGGCCGGTGCGTGCTGGAGGATCCGGTCGTCGTCCCAAGCGACTAGGTAGGGGAGAAGGACCTCTCGCCGGCTCGCCGCACCTAGGTAGGGATGGACGCCGAGGAACGTCTCTGGGTGCTTGCCCATGTCGGTACCGGGCGGGAAATAGTACGCCTCGTCCTTGGACTTGCGGCCAACCAAGCGGGCATGCTCTTCGCGGGGGTGGATGTGGTACGGGATACGCTCCTCGAAGTCGAAGATCTTGGCCAGTCGCCCGAGGCCGTCGTGGGTCCTGGCGTACACGTCGCCCATAACCCATGACGGGTGCTCACGGACCAGCTCCGCTAAAGTGGTCTCCGGGCCATCCCAGTCGATGTAGCTCAGGCCTTCGTCCACTGGCCCCGTCCGGTTATCAGCATGAGTTGTGGACCCAAGCCATCGCTCGCAGATATAGCCACGCTCGCCGACATCGTACTCCTCATCACTCAGACCAAGACGTCGGCCCGGAGGGAGCCAGTCGCGGGCCACCCAGGCGGGCTTTAGGCGCAGGAGCCCTTCGCTTCCCTTCAGCAAGTCGAGCGTGCTATCCCGGATGCTCCTCATCGACCCTCCCTCGCTAACTGCTCTAACCCCTTTGCTGCGGGCCAAAAAGGTCCAACCGCCCGCGCCCAGCCCGACAGCCCAACCAGCGCCCCGTGCCCTCCGCGAGGACAGCCCTCACTCCAAGGCACGTAAATGTGGCTCTTCTCGAAGACCCTAGTACCGCTCCTCTCCCCATTTCATGGCTCACTTTCTGCTCTGGTTGGCAAAATACTATACTTCGCCTAATTTTTCGACCGCGAGGACAATCTTCAGTCGTTGACTGGCCTTCTAGGCACCGGTCCAGTCAAAGACCATCCCCAAGGACTCTTCGGGATGAGCCAGCACCATGTCGTAGGCCTCTTTCGCCCGCTCGAACGGTACACGATGCGTGATCAGCGGCTCAATGACGAGGCGTTTCGTGCGCAGGTCGTTGACTATCTGGGCGTTCGAGTCGTCGTCCCAGCCACATGGCACAACGATCGTCGGGCGCTGGATATGCGCCGGGTGGAAGTCGATCGTTATCGGGTCCGGGTAGTAGCCTTGCAGGACTACGCGGCCCTCTCGCCGGATCAGTCGGAGGCACTCAGCGAGGACGGTCGACACCCCCGTGGTATCGATTACGACGTCCGCGCCCCTAGGTGAGACCGCCTTGAGGACGGGCTCGATCTCCTCCTTGGTGACGTCGACGACGACGTCTGCCGAGTACTCGGCACCCTTCGCCAGCCTCAGCGGGACACGCTCCGTAGCTACCACAAATGCACCGACGCGCCGTGCAGCCTGGGCTGTCATTTGGCCCACCATCCCGAGACCCAGCACAAGCACCACTTCGTTCGCCGCGATCCTTGCCAGCCGTACCCCGCTGCGGGACACGCTGGCGACGTGGTAGTGAGCGGCGGCAGCCAGATCCACGCCAGGGGGGAGTTTCGTCACGCTCTCCACGGAGGCAACCAGATAAGCGGCATGGGACGCGGCACACGGCCCTCGGTACTTGTGCCCGGGGTCAACAAAACGCGTCCCTGGCGCGATCACGGCGTCACCCACCTCCAAGCCCAACACCTCCGGCCCTAAGGCGTCCACCACGCCAGCCGCCTGGTAACCTGGCGAGCAAGGGTACGCAGCGGCCGGATCTTTGCCGTAGTTGTCGTACCGCCCGAGCAGGACCCACCGTTCGGTGCCCTGGCTCACACCCGAGTACGCCGTCTTGACCCTGACCTCACCTGGCCCCGGGTCGGCGACCTCCATATCCCGAACCTCAACCTCACCCGGAGCCGGAAACACGATGGCAGGTACCTGCACTACTACCCACACTCCTTCACGCTCATGTCCTTCCTTCGCCTCCGCCAGTGTTCACCAACGCCAACCACAACAGCACGCATACATTCCTTTTCTCTTGCTTCTCTTCCTATGAACTCTACCCGCTTCAGTCGCAGGACTACAACTCTCGAACTGACCCACGTACCACCAGTTCACTTGTAAACGACGCATGCTTCTCACGGCTTCGCTGGCCCAAGAGGCGACTAAACAGCAATTCGCCCGCGAGGCGCGCCATATCGTTGATCGGCTGTCGGACGGTAGTCAGCGCGGGCTGCACAATCCTCATCCACGGAACGTCGTCGAAGCCGACGAGAGACACATCTGTCGGCACTCGGAGGCCTTCGGCCACGAGGGTCAGGTAGCACCATTCCGCGAGGACATTGTTGGCGGCGAAAATAGCCGTCGGCCGCTCTGACAATTGCAGAAGGGCCGTGGTCGCAGAGCGCCCGTGGTCTGCGAGGAAGGAGCCAGCGTAAATCAGCTCCTCTTGTACTGGTATGTGGTGTGACCGTAAGGCCGCCAAGTAGCCAGCCAACCTAGCGTTCCCCGTCATGAGCTCGGTAGCACCAGTTATAATGCCGATACGCCTATGTCCAGCATTGATTAGGTGTTCCGTCGCAGCCCGTGCAGCACTCTCATTGTCCACGGTCACTGAGTCGATCCCCCGCCGGACGGCAACCCGGTCAATCTGCACAACCGGTATGCCACGCTCAGCCATGTCTCTTAGGCGCGTTGCAGCTCGAGGCGTCGCCGTGATGATGACCCCATCGACACGAGCCCGTTCGAGCACCTCCAAGTACTCGGCCTCCACCGCGGGTTCGTCGCCGCTGGTGCACAGCATCACGTGGTAGCCAGCCTGGCGTGCTACGGCTGCAACCTCGCGGGCGATCTCACCATAAAACGGGTTTGCGGGGTCGCTGATCAGCAGCCCAATCACTTTGGTCCGCCTTGTTCGCAGGCTCCGCGCTATGTCGTTCGGCACGTACCCCAGGTCGCGCGCTGCCTCTGTCACCGCCTTCCGTTTCTCGGGCGAGACGTAACCCCGTCCAGCTAGGGAGCGCGCCGCTGTCGCTCTCGATACCCCAGCTCGCAAGGCAATGTCGGCCAGGGTGACCAACTGCCGGGCACCTCCCACTGGGTCACTTTCCTGCCCTCGATGCTGTCCCGACACAAGCACCTAGCCTGCCATTTCGGACCGGACCCCGACAACTTCCCGCCATTTATCTAGCAGCACTGCGTTCCGCCAAGACGCGCTCAGGTCCATCATCGAGTGTTCCAGTTCGCCTCGACAGATAACCTCGCCAACCCCCCGGACCTCTCGCTCGTACACGTCCATCCCCCCGGCGAACAGCAGCTCCTCGCTCTTCCCCCGCTGCTCAGCGATGGTCAACCTCGTCTCGGCTCCGTTACGCCCAGGCAACCAGGGGTCGTGCACGACAATGGTTCCTTGCGTACCAAAGATGCGGACTTCATTAGCGAGCCACACCCCTATCGCGCTAGCAACAGAAGCCAGCCCCATGGGCGAAAGCTCGAACAGGCACCCGGACAAAGTGTCCACTTCGTCACGCCACTCCGCCCCAGCACCAACTACCCTCTCCACTCTCCCGCCCCCGGCTTCGGCAATGAGCATCACCAGAGCCGTAGTGTAGCAACCAACGTCCAGGATGCTCCCTCCCGCCAACTCCCTCTTCAGCAGGTAGTTGCGCGGGTTAGGCCCTGCGTCGTAGCCAAACGACGCCTCCACCATCCGAACCTCGCCGATCCTGCCAGACCCCACGAGCTTGAGTAACGCGGCCGTCTGTGGGTGGAACAGGAACGGGTACGCCTCCATGCAGAACCTCCCGCTCCTCCGAGCCACTTCCCGTACCCGCCCAACCTGTGCCGCGCTCATACCCATCGGTTTTTCGCACAGTACGTGTTTTCCGGCTTCGAGAGCCGCGACCGACAGTTCCACGTGCGACGGGTGGTTAGTAGCGACGTACACCAGCTCGACCTCCGGGTCGGCCAGCACCCCCTCATAGCGACAATAGGCTCGAGGGACTTCGAACTCCATCGCGAAACTCGCGCCACGCTTCTCGCTTCGGCTCCCCACCGAGACCACCTCCAAGCCCTGAGCCCTTACCGCCCGAGCCATCAGCCGCGCGATCTTCCCGGTCCCTAGGATTCCCCATTTCCTAGCCGCGCTCAACAGCGATCCCCACCCAACTAGCTACCGGCCCCTCCGCCATCCAAGTCACCTTCCTTTTAGGCCGTTTTCGAGCCCCTACGATCATGCCCGCCTCGTCAGTCACCTACGACCGCGCCTGATAACAGGCCGCTCCTAACAAACCGCTGCAGGAACGGGAACAGGACGATCATTGGGAGCACGGACACCACGGAACCCATCAGGATCTCTTGGTACGGGGGAACCGACCCAACGCTCCCCGCTGTCCCCAAGTCCGCTACCCACGTCGCCAACCCGAGAGTAGACGGGTACAGATGTGCATTACTAAGCAACACCAACGGGAGGAAGTAACTGTTCCAAGTCCCAATAAAGCTCAGCAGGAATAACGTTGCCAGCCCGGGGACCAGGAGCCTCAGGCCAATGAGGTGGAACAGCCGCACTTCGCCCACCCCGTCCACTCGGCCTGCGTCTAACAGAGCAGCCGGGATCGCCTGCCGGCTGTACACATAAATGAAAAACGTCCCCAACGGGTACGCCAGCGTAGGCAGGATAACTCCAACATAGCTGTTGATAACATGTAGCACCGAGCTCTCCAAAATATACGTTGGTATGACCAACACTGACGCCGGCACCGTCAATGCACCTACGGTCAAGGCTAACAACAGTCGCCGTCCGCGAAAGTCAAACCAGGCCAGAAGGTAACCGGCCATGGCGGCGAAGTACACCGCTAGACTTGCACTGACACCCGCGTACACTAGCGAATTGACAAGCCACCGCCCGAACTGAGCCCCATTGAAGGTAAATGTGCTGTGCAGGTTCGCTCCATACTCCAAGTCCGGGCCAGGAACAAACGTCGATGTAGAGAACAGCTCATGGAGCCCCTTACCGGAAGCAACGGCCAGCCAGTACAACGGCCCGACCACGTAGAGTGCCGCCACCAGCAGGACCGCTGTCACTCCAGCGCTCTTAAGCCTCTGGGCGCTCCTGCCCACCTTACCCACCCCCAGGCGCCGGACCACGATGCGCCCTCTGCGTGAATGCGCGTCGGCGAGCAATGAAGGCGAACGCCACGCCACCTACGATCGTTATAGCAGCCAACACAGTAGACTCTGCCGCAGCCAGCGGGATGTTACCTGCAAAAAACGCCGTGTTATAGATAGCAAAATTCGGTGTGTAACTCGGGCTGAGCCGGAAAAAGGAACTGATGATAGCCGGCTCGTTGAACAACTGGAAAGTGCCGAGCACCGAAGTAATCGTTGTAAAGATCACCACATTACGGATCAAGCCAAGTTTCAGGTACCAAGCCAGCCCAATCTCGCCGCACCCGTCGATCCGACCAGCGTCAGTGACCTCCGACGAGACGGATGTTAGGCTGGCCAGGTACAGGGTCATATTGTAGCCCGTCCATTCCCAAGTCACTATCGCGGCAATGACATATAACACGGTACTGCTCGTGAGCGGTTGGACATGTACGACCCGCCAGAGCGAATTCGTCGTGGGTGACAGAATGAACGCCCACATGATCGCAGCTATGACGCTGGGCACAGCGTACGGGAGAAAATACACGAGAGCGAACAGTCTGCGTCCCTTGCAGTACCGGCTGTCTAGGAAGAGCGCCAAGACCAAAGCCAAGGCCAGCATCACTGCTACCTGCAAGGCCGTAAAGTACACCATCCTCAGGATACTGTTCCAGAACGCTGTCGTATGCAAAACTGTCTCGTAGTTTGCCACGCCAGTGAAAGCGCCCGTAAGGGGGGATTGCGTGCTGTAAATAACTGAGTACACCAGTGGTGCCAGGAAGAAAAGTGCATATATTGCAAAAAAGGGGACACCAAGCAGTAGCGGAGGCTTGTTCCGAAGCCCACCATATCTCCGCCGACGTCCCCGAGCAACAGCACTACTTAGTACCTGGTGGGGTCGCCCGAGCGCTGACGCCCGTTTCCTGGATTCAGTTGCCGGCAGTTCGGCTGATGACAAGACGCACCTCAACTAAAACGTTATTCGCGTGACGCGACCGACCCAAGCACCTACCCTCATGCAACGTACCTAAACCTCCATGTGGGACCGCCTGCCTGCTCAAGTAAGTGCTGAGAGCAGGCAGGCCCACGCTGACCAAGAGGCCGGCAAACAGGCTCCCGGCCACATCCTTCTAGCGTCGTAATTACGACTTCACCGTGATGCTGTAGCCTTCAGACCTTGCGAACTGAACCAAACCCTTCTGAGTATTAGCCAGAACCGCTGAGAACGGTTCATGCCCTTCGGCGGCAGATGTCAGCTGGGCGCCCAGTTCGGTGTCTAGATAACCCTCCCAGGGGCTGTAGGTGAAAGGTGTCGTGATCTGCTTCGTTAGAGCACCGAACACCTGGTTGACATTCTGCGTACCGAAGAGAGGGACCCGGGCATTGAACGCAGGTACCGTGGCACGGGCGTTCGCTGACTCGAAAAGCCCTCGGCCGCCACCTTTCGCCGTGCCCGGCAGAGCAGCAACTTGCAGTTCAGCGCGGTCGGTATTGATGAAGACGGCGAATAAGGCGGCTGCCTGCGGATAGGGGCATTGGTCGGTCACCAAGTTCAAGGAGGCGACGTCTGATGAGTCCAGTGGCCGGGTGGCGTTCCAGTTTGGAAGACTAGTCAAGGTGAAATGCTGGGTACCCGGTTTTATAGCGGGGATCAAGAGATATGTGGGACCCCACACGGGCAAGACATAAGAAGCATAAACGCCAGCGGCCATGCGAGCGTCGTCTGGAGCGGTGTACTGAGCTGCTGGGAGGATGGCTCCTTCCTTGATGAGGTTTCCCCAAAACTGCATTACGCGCTGAGCCGCAGGCGTGTTTAGCGCCACAGCCCAATGGGTCCCGCCGAGGTGCTCGAACGGGTTCAGCCCGGCTTGCCAGAGGATGTCCCAGACGTAGGACGAATCCTCTGGGAACTCGGCTAGGTACATCTTCGGGTTTTCTTTGTGTAGTTTGACTGCATCAGCGGCGAACTGCGACCATGTTTTCGGGACAACGAGCCCATATTTGTGAAAGACCGCGGGTCGATATGCATAGCCGTTCGTCCCCCAGTCTTCGGGCACGCCATAGACGGCGCTGCCGAACTTCACCAAGTTCCAAGCAGCAGGTGCAAAGTAACTTCTGTACTGGTTGACGTAAGGTGCTATATTGAGTACCTTGCCGGTAGCGACGAACTCCGGGAGCGTTGGGTACTGCATTTGTGAGACGCAGGGCGCACCTGAACCGGCCCTGAGTGCAGTTAACAGCTTGCTGAAGGTGAGAGTACCAGCACCGGGGTTCGCAATAGTAACATGGATGTTGGGGTACTGCTTTTCAAAGATTGCGACAACTTTCTGCGGGTTAGCAGTCCACGTCCACCAGGTGATATTGGCGTGACCTGTGAAAGGCGGGTAGTTCGGGTAGGGATGGCTGGGCGAATAGGGAACCACCGTGGTGGATTGGTACGATCGGCTAGAGGCTGCCGCTGGGAGTGCGCCAGCTGCTGTGGTAGCTAATGCCAGGGACACGGCGATCGTGGTGCGAACGAAATGTTGCGTAGTTTTCCATGTGTCAGACGGCATCATAAACTCTCCTTTCGAATAGTTTTTGCAGTTGAATAGCCGAGGGCAAGCAATGACCTCTCAGTGGTCAGAGTTGATGAGTACTGGGCGCGTTGAACATGCAACTATGGCACCAAGTCATAGCTTGCGCCGTTATGACCCTTTTGTTCAGACGAAACGAGGTGACTAATCTTAGTTGGGCGGGAGTGACATCGATCTCATAGATTCGTACTGTAGCAGAAAGTGTGCGTATGTCAAGTCAAGAGGCACCGTCGACTTGGGCAACGACCGTGAGCCGGGTTGAAGCGGCCTGGGTAGCCGAGGGTTGCCCCTCCCCTATGGCGAGGACGTCAGCGCCGGCCGCGACAAGCGAGCGAGCCACGGCTGGGGCGGCAGCCGAAGGCTCCGAGGTGCGAAGGAGGTAGCTCCCGGGCTGGTCGGAACGCCAACCCTCTACTCCTGGGAGACCCTCGAAGACCTGGCCCGGGTCGGGCAAAGCCGAGAGCGTCCGCACTTCCAGCGCCCTCGTGAAGAGCTGCCGGCGGAGTTCCTCGGGCCTGCCTGTCAAGCGGAGCGTCGTGTTGAATATCGCCACGCGGTCGCAGAGCCGCTCCGCCTCCTCCAGCCGGTGGGTAGTCAGGAAAACAGTGACCGCGTGCCGGCGAAGGCTGTCGATCAGTTCGTGGACTTCACGGGTGGCGACCGGGTCGAGGCCCGCGGTGGGCTCGTCCAAGAAGACCACTTGGGGGTCATTGAGCAGCGCCCGGGCCAGGGCGACGCGCTGGCGCAGGCCCTTGGAAAGCGAACCGCACGTGTCAGATGCCCGGCCCGACATGTTCACAGCTTCGAGCGCCGCCCCGATGCGCCGGCTCGAGGGTCGGAGACCGTACAAGCCGGCGAACAGTTCCAGGTTTTCCCTAACGCTGAGGCGGAGGTAGAGACCCGGGGACTCGGGCATGACCGATATGCGCCGGCGGATCTCGACGCCGTTGCCCGGGGCGAGCGGTACGCCGGCGACGAGGGCCGAACCCGAAGTCGGGACAATGATCGTGCCGAGCATCCGCACCGTTGTGCTCTTGCCGGCGCCATTGGGCCCGAGGAACCCGAAAACCTCCCCTCTTGCCACCTCGAGGTTGAGGTCGTCTACGGCCGTGCGGTCCCCGAAGCACTTGGTGAGATGTTCTGCCACCAATACCGGATCGGCGAGTCCCCCGGACGGGGTGCTGACTGCCGGTTCGGGCCCAGTGCCGGCGAGGGAGCGGGGTGAGTTCACTACCGTAAAGTGATATCACTCTGACATAAGACAGTCAAGACCACGCTGAGGTCGCTTCAAGTTCGTGGGGGGCGCCCCCGGCGGGGCATGGCCCCAATGTGCGGTGGCAGCCTGCCGGCGTCTTCCAAAGCCCTGCGGAGGATGAGCTCTATTTGGGCCGTCGTGCTCCGCAGTTCGTCGGAGGCCCAGCGAGCGAGTGCGTCGTACACCGCCGGGTCCATCCGCACGAGCACGCTTTTGCGCTCGCCCCGGCGCCCTGCCTGCCCGTCGGGGCCATGAGCCTGCCCGTTAGGGTCACGGGCGGGCCCGGTAGAGCCAGGATCCGGCCCGTCGGGGTCAGTGGTAGAGCGAGCCAGCATTCACGATCGGTTCTGTCGGGTGGTCGCTGCACAAGACGACCAGCAAGTTGCTCACCATGGCTGCCTTGCGTTCCTCGTCGAGGTCGACCAGTTCGCCCTCCGCCAGGCGCTGGAGGGCCTGTTCGACCATCCCCACGGCGCCCTCGACGATCTGCTGGCGGGCGGCGACGATAGCGGCCGCCTGCTGGCGACGTAGCAACGCCTGGGACACCTCGGGGGCGTAGGCAATCCTCACCACCTGGCTTTCAATGACGGTGACGCCCGCTGGCTCGAGCCGGCGTGAGATGTCGGCCGACAGGCGCGTGGCGACCTCGTCGGTGCTCGAGCTGAGGGACAACGATCGAGCGCCCTGGTTGTCGTAGCGGTAGTTGGCAGCAACCCGCCGCACGGCCGCCTCGGTCTGCACGGCTACGTACTGCACGAAGTCGTCCACGAAGAACAGTGCTCGGGCCGTGTTCGTGACCTGCCACACGACAGCCACCGAGATCTCCAAAGGGTTGCCGTCCGAGTCGTTGACCTTGACAACTGGCGTCTCGTAGGTGCGCACCCTGGCAGACACGGCCCGGCGCTTCGACCAGGGGTGGGCCCAGCGTAGCCCGGGCGCGCGGATCGTCCCGACGTAGGCGCCGAAGAGCTGGACCACGACTGCATCGCCTTGCTGCACCCGGGTCAGGCCCCGGAAGCCCAGCACGCTGGTGGCGCCAAGGACGACGGCGACCGCCCATAGGACGCCCCAGGCACCGCCGGCGGCGCCCTTGACCTCGTGGCTGACAGCCACACCCAAGAGCACGAGCGCACCGGCCAGGCCCACAGAGCACAACGCCAGGGCCCGGCGGCCGTCACGCCCGCCGATCTGCACCTCTTCCATGCCCAGGCCTGGCGGCAGCGCCACCTCTGTCCTCATTTCGGCCCCCACGATCGCTGGCACCTTGCCCCCATAGTGATATCACGTTTCTTCCGGGTGCGGAGCCCGGGGCCGGCCGGTGCGGCACCGGGGCGGTCGGGTGCGCAGCCCGGGGCCGGCCGGTGCGGCACCGGGGCGGTCGGGTGCGGAGCCCGGGGCCGGCCGGTGCGGCACCGGGGCGGTCGGGTGCGCAGCCCGGGGCCGGCCGGTGCGGCACCGGGGTGGTCGGGTGCGCAGCCCGGGGCCGGCGTACCGGGGTGGCCGGGGTACCGGCGTGGCCGGGGTACCGGCGTGGCCGTACCAAAAACTGACCGATCTCCGCCGGCGAAAGCCACATTTGCCAGAAACCTCCGCGCTTTCGCGCCAAAAACCGGTAGATGTGTGGCTGACGACTTCACTTCGGTCAGTTTTTTGCACGGCCCTGGCCGGCGGCCGGCCCGCCCTAACGGGCGGGACCGGTTGAACCTGTGGCCGGCTCCTGCTACGTGATGGACTACCGCGGACGGTTCCACTTTGCCGTGCCGCCGGCCGTGCTCTGGTCGAGGATCGAACAGTTCGATCAGTTCGAACGATGGTGGGGGTGGCTCGGTAGTTTCCAGACTGATGGTGAGGGCCTACGAGCCGGGTCGGTCTTACGGGGTGTCGTAGCCCCGCCCCTCCCCTACCGGATGGCCGTGCAGGTAGAGCTGACCCGGTGCGACCCCGCCCGGCGCCTCGATGCCGACGTGACCGGGGACCTGGTCGGCGACGCCCATCTGCGCCTGCGCCCCGACGGGGAGGGAACGGTCACCGACGTGGAATGGAGCCTGGAGATGCTGCAGAGGCCCATGCGCTGGGTGGCACGAGTTGGCTACCCATTGCTCCGATGGGGGCACGACCGGGTGGTCGAGGCGACGGTCGGGTCGTTCCGCTCCGAGGTCGAACGTTTCCAGGTCCCACCGGCCCCGTAGCAGCCGGCTCCGCAGCAAATAACAAGCGTCGGGCCGAAGCGCCGGCGGCCACCAGGGCCTAGCCTTGTACACGGCAGGTTCTGAACCCATGACCGACCCCAATGAGCTCGCCCGCCGGCTATTCGACGGGCTCCCCTCCCGCTAGGACCAGCTGGCCGAGGTGCTCTCCCTCGGCCAAAACCGGCGCTGGCGGCGGGCCATGGTCGACGCGGTCGTAAATGCGTCGCCGGCCTCGTCGCCGGCCTCGGTACTGGACGTGGCCACCGGGCCGGCCGGCGTGGCGCTTGAGCTCGCCGCCCGTAGCGGGGCGAAGGTCACCGGGCTCGACCTGACCCTGGAGATGCTGCGCGCCGGGGCGGCGAACGTCGCCAGAAGCGCTTACTCGCGCCGCGTGTCGCTCGTGGCAGGCCGGGCCGAGCAGCTACCTTTCCCCGACACCACCTTCGACGCACTTACCTTCACCTACCTGCTGCGCTATGTGGCTGACCCCGGCGCCACCCTCGCCGAGCTGGCGCGGGTGGTGAAGCCGAAAGGGGTAGTGGCGGCCCTCGAGTTCCACGTGCCGGCGGGCCCGCTCTGGCACCCGCTGTGGCTTTTGTACACCCGGCTGGTGTTGCCGGCCGCCTGCTACGCCACGGGCGGAAGGGAATGGTTCGACGTAGGCCGCTTCCTTGGGCCCTCCATATCGGCCTACTGGCGGCGCTACCCGTTGCCCTGGCAGGCAGAGGCGTGGGGACGGGCGGGCCTCGCGGACGTTCGCTGGCGCTTGATGAGCGTCGGCGGAGGGGTGGTGATGTGGGGGACAAAAACCTGACGGCCAGGCCACGAGCCGCCTGGTACACACCGGCCCGAGGGCCATGGAAAGACTGGGTCAGCCTGCTCCACCCGCCGTACACGGCCTGGCACCTCTCTTATGTCCTGATAGGGGCGGGCTTGGCGCCCCAGCTCTTGGTGGGGCGTCTGGTGGCGACGTTGGTGGCGTTCGGCCTGGCGGTAGGGCTCGGCGCCCACGGGCTCGACGAACTGCGGGGCCGGCCGCTCGGTACTTCCATCCCCCCCCAGGTGCTCGTGGCGGTCTCGGCCGCAGCCATCGCCGGCGCGGTGGTCCTCGGTGGGTTCGGGGTGGCCCGGGTGGGTTGGGGGCTGGCCATCTTCATAGCCGCCGGCGTGGTGCTCGTGGTCGGCTACAACCTGGAGCTGTGGGGGCTGCACAACGACATTTGGTTCTCCATGGCCTGGGGCTCTTTCCCGTTGCTCACCGCCTATTACGCCCAGGCCGGCACCCTGCGCCCGGCGGCGGTAGCCGGGGCGGTGTTCGCCTTCGGCCTTTCCAAGGCGCAGCGGACCTTGAGCACCGAGGCCCGGGACCTGCGCCGGCGGGCGGTGGAAGTCTCGGGCGAGAAGACCTACACCGACGGGAGCCGCCGCACGCTGTCCAGGGAGTCGCTTTTACGACCGGTGGAGGCGAGCCTCATGGTCCTGTCGGGGTCGACCTGCGCCCTTGGGGTGGGGATGGTGCTGGCCCGGGCAGGTCACTGACGTGGGCGCTCGTCGAGCCGACCGGCTACCGCGGCCCTCGCCGCCAAGAGACCCGCAGTTCCTTGCCAACTTTGGCCCGAAGCTGAGGCCTCGGTAATGTCAGGGATGCCGAAGAGGGGCCATGCCGGGCCCGGCGCCGGCCACCGCCTAGTGCCCCATACTGCCGACCGCATCATCGAGGCGTGGGGCCCCGACCGGGCTTCGTGTCTGGCCGAGGCGCTCACGGGAATGGTCGAGTCCTTCGCCCGGCCCAAAGGGACCGAGGAGCCTGGCCGCGTCCTCCCGCTCTCGGCCCCGCCGGGACGGCCGGAGGACACGCTCGTGGCCCTCGCGGAGCAGGTCATCTACGCGCTCGACGTGTTCGAAGCCGTACCTGTCGGCTTCCGGCTCGAAGAGACCGAGGCCGGTGGCATGGCCGGGACTATGGACGTGGTCCCCACCCAGGCCGTGGAGGTCCTCGGTGCACCGCCCAAGGCCGTTTCCTACCACGAGCTTTTCATGGAGCCCACCGAAGACGGTTGGCGATGCCGCATGCTGGTAGATGTATGAGCAACCGGGCCGAGGCCCGGCTGGGCCACGTGGGGCTACTCAGTACGCCCGGCCAGCCTGTGCGCTGGTGCATTCCCCAGGAAGGGGCTATGCGGGTGCCAGGGGTAGTCTTCGCCTCCGAGGCGTTGCTGCCCGAGGTCGCCCAGGACCAAGCCCTGCGCCAGGTGGCCAATGTGGCCTCGCTGCCCGGGATCGTCGAGGCGTCCTACGCCATGCCCGACGTCCACTGGGGTTACGGGTTCCCGATCGGCGGCGTGGCCGCCACCGATGTGGACAAGGGCGGAGCCATATCACCAGGCGGTGTCGGCTTCGACATCTCTTGCGGCGTGCGGCTGCTCCTTTCTCCCCTGACTGCTGCAGAGTTGGCACCGAAGCTCGGCGCGCTGATGGACGCCCTCTCGGCCGCCATCCCATGCGGCCTCGGCGGGGGCGGGGTGTGGGGGCCGCGGGACCTCGAGCCTGTCCTTAGGGAAGGCGTCAGGGCTGCCATCGCCGCTGGGCTCGGGACCGAGGATGACCTACCCCACTGCGAGGACGAGGGGACGCTGGCCGGCGCCGACCCCTCCCGGGTGAGCGAGGCAGCCCTGGCGCGGGGGGCGCACCAGGTCGGGAGCCTCGGCTCTGGCAACCATTTCCTGGAGGTCCAAGCGGTCGAGGAGGTCTACGACCAAGAGGTGGCCGAAGCTTTCGGGCTCCACCTCTCGCAAGTGTGCGTCATGGTCCACTGTGGCTCCCGCGGCCTTGGCCACCAGATTTGCTCCGACCACGTGCGCGTCATGCTCGGGGCTATGGCCAAGTACAACATCACCGTGCCCGACCCTCAACTGGCCTGCGTGCCAGTCATGTCCCCCGAGGGCCGTGCCTACATGGGAGCGATGGCGGCCGCGGCCAATTACGGCCGGGCCAACCGCCATGTGCTGTCCGTGGCGGCGCGCCGGGCCTTCGGTTCAGCTGTAGGGACTGACGCCCTCACCTTGCTCTACGACGTCTCGCACAACCTGGCCAAGCTCGAGCACCACGAAGTGGCCGGCGAGCGCCGCTTGCTCTGCGTGCACCGCAAGGGCGCCACCCGGGCGTTGCCCCCCGGGCACCAAGACCTGCCGGCAGACCTCCGCCCCTTCGGCCAGCCCGTGCTCGTGCCGGGCTCGATGGGCACTTCCTCCCACGTCATGGTGGGGGTGCGCCCCGGAGGGGCGTTCAGTTCGGCCTGCCACGGCGCCGGCAGGGCCCTCTCCCGCCATGCGGCCGCCCGCCAAGTAAGAGGCGGCCAGCTCCGCCACGAGCTCGAGGCGAGGGGCATAGCCGTCCGGGCGGCGTCCGCCCGGGGCCTCGCCGAAGAAGCTCCGGTCGCCTATAAAGACGTCGACGAAGTGGTAGCGACCTGCGAGCGTGCCGGGCTCGCCCGGCGGGTGGCCCGGCTCCGGCCGCTCGGCGTGTTGAAGGGATAGCCATGACAACAATGTTCGCCGACCGGGCCGATTCCGGCAGGCGCTTGGCCGAAAAGCTGCGCTACCTGGCCGGCGAGGACACGGTTGTCCTCGGCTTGCCCAGGGGTGGTGTGCCGGTCGCGTTCGAGGTCGCCACCGCCCTCGAGGCGCCCCTCGACGTCCTCGTCGTGCGCAAGCTCGGTGTGCCCTACCAACCAGAGCTAGTGTAGTGTCTCACTTTTAGCTTGCTAGTTGTTCGAGCACCACCCGGCCTCGCCGGACCTTTGCCAGGATGTCTT
>Ga0070737_10000909_pt1 | contig 50372 bp, 41 predicted proteins | sample Coa_R1_10_FD_66438 | JGI IMG/M metagenome (GOLD analysis project Ga0070737, IMG submission 66438) | Surface soil microbial communities from Centralia Pennsylvania, which are recovering from an underground coalmine fire - Coalmine... | ecosystem: Environmental > Terrestrial > Soil > Unclassified... | reverse complement strand
GGAAAGATCTATTGAGCGCATATCCAAATTCCTGCATCTATTCGCGTACTGGTACAATCACATAAGACCTCATGAGACATTCAAGGAGAGAGTGCCATCAGCCTTATCTTGACGGTACCTTCTAGGCAACCAAAAACCGTTATTACATGGGCAATGACCAATTCTACTCTGTATTCCTATTGACAGATTATTTCTCTGATTGGATACCGTACGTACAGAAATCCGGGATCAGAGAGATATTCGATCTCGCCGAGAAAATGCCGAACCTCATCAACCTTGGCATCGGAGAGCCCGACTTCAAAACCCCTTCATTCATCAACGCGGCTGCCAAGAGAGCATTGGACAGAGGATTCTCAAGGTACACGACCAACGCGGGCATACTTGAGCTCAGGCAGGAACTTGCAAGAAAGCTCAAGCACGAGAATGGAATTGAAGCGGATCCGAAAAAAGAGATCATAGTGACTTCGGGAGCGACGCAGGCAATCTTCGTGCTGATGAATTGCCTGCTCAATCCGGGGGAGGAGGTGATACTTCCCACTCCGCTTTTCAGCGCGTACAAATACAGTGTGAGAATCGCAGGGGGAGTCCCCATCGAGGTGCCCATGGATCAGAGAAACGGTTTCTCTCTGGATGTAGGACGTTTGCAGAGCGCAGTTAGCTCGCGATCAAAAATACTAGTCATCAACTCTCCATGCAATCCGACCGGGGCAGTCTTTCCCAAGGATAAGATTGTCGAGGCATGCGAGTTCGCACAGAGGAACAAACTCTTCATAGTGTCAGACGAGATATACGAGGACTTTCTTTATGGGAACACGACCACCCACTTTAGCCCGGCATCACTTCCAGAATTCAGTGATCGGGTGATCACGATTAACGGTTTTTCCAAAAAGTACGCTATGACGGGCTGGCGGATAGGTTATGCTGCGGGCAACGAAGAAATTATCCGAGTCATGACACTTTTCAACATGTACAACGCCGTCTGCGCAAGTTCCTTCGTCCAGCTTGCGGCCCTTGAGGCTCTGAGACACTCGCAAGCATTTTTCAAAAGAATTCTCAAGATATTTGAGAAGAGAAGGAGCATTGCTTGCAAGATGCTACGCGAAATGGGATTTGAATTCGTCGAACCAAGAGGCGCGTTCTACGTGTTTCCCACTCATAAAGGCGTACGCATGAGCTCCCAGTCGTTCTGCAAGGACCTTCTTGTAAAGAAGCAGGTTTCGACGATTCCAGGAACGGCATTTGGCGATGCTGGAGAAGGTCACATCCGAATATCCTATTCAGTAAGGGAAGAAAAGCTCGCAGAGGCGCTCTTGAGAATAAAGAAGTACCTCAAGACCATATCCAAGTAAGATGGAGAGTAAACCATAGCAACAGGGGTTCCTACAAAAGGCGTTCCTGCGGTGGTGTGAATTCCTGACTTTTTTTATCCCTTTAGTCTTACAAGGAAACTGCCTTCTACCTGCATCACACTTTCCTGTCTTTGGTTTGTTACGTCTGACTCAAGTATGACTCTTCCTCTGTTTTCCTTTGGCGGATACTTTTCTTTCACCTTTACCGTTACGGTCAGGGTGTCTCCCGCAAAAACAGGCTTGATCGCCTTAAACGACATTCCGAGTAGAGCAACGAATCCTTCGCCGAATGGCCCTGTCGGGAGCTGATAGGTGAGCCCGGTCGCAATCGACAGCGTGAGTAGACCGGGAGCGATTCTTCTTCCAAAGGAAGTCTTCTTCGAATACTCCTCGTCTAAAAAGAGTGGATTACTCGCACCGGTCATGCTTGCAAAGAATATGATGTCTGCCTCGGAGATGGTCCTGCCGAACGTCTTCTGGACTTGGCCGACCTGGAAATCTTCGTAATACATGGCTTCATGAGTTTGTGACATCCTCTATTTATCAAATATTGGAACCCATCAATCTGTTTCGAAGCTCTCGCATTTGCAGAATTCGAAAGAAAATCAGTTTCGAGATGAAAAACATCATTAAGGCTATCTTGTGCACAAAATCACCTCTCGGAGAAGTGTGTGGGGCAAATGAATTTGCAGACAAAATACAATCCAGACGCTGTGCCAGCACAGACCCTGGATTCGACCGAGACACACGCGCTTCCAAGATGGAATCTCGGTGATGTAATGCCAGCGAGAAGTGGAAGGATATTCCAAGCGGAGATTTTAGATCGTCTTGAATCACTCATTGTTGAGTTTGAGCGCGAGAGATCTGAACTCAATGAATCCATCTCGCAAGAGCGCTTTCTTCAACTGCTCGAAGAGTTCGAGAGAATTGAACGATTGAGGAGCAGGCTTGGTTCATACGCTTACATGTACTTCTCCGAGGACACGCGCTCGCAGGATGCTAGGACTTTCAAGTCGCGCACCGAGGAGATCGAGGCAGACGCGGCAAACAGGATCCTGTTTTTCGAACTTTGGTGGAAATCCCTCAGTGATTCCAAAATAGACTCACTCATCTCTGTTGCAACAGGATATCAGTACTTTTTGAAAAAACTCATCCAGACAAGGCCTTACACTCTCTCGGAGCCCGTTGAGCAGGCGATCAACCTGAAAGATGTGACAGGGCGTAGTGCGTTACTCCAAATTTACCACCAGGTTCGCGACTCTTTCACTTACGACGTTGAAATCGAAGGCGTCACAAAGAAACTAACCGACGAACTGGTTCGTGATCTCTTCCACAGTAACAAACGAGCTGAAAGGAAGGCTGCCTACTCAGCAAGCCTCTCAAGATTTCACCAGAACTCAGATCTGCTTGGAGAGATCTACAAGGCTCTCGTGCGTGACTGGCTGAATGAAGGGATCAAGCTCAGAAGGTACGGTACCTCCATTTCAATCAGAAACGTTGCAAACGATGTTCCCGACGAAGCTGTTTCCGCTTTGCTAGAAGTATGCAAGGAGAACGCGGTACTCTTCCAAAGTTTCTTCAAGCTGAAAGCAAAACTCCTCGGAATCCGAGACTACTCGAGAATAGACCTCTATGCTCCCCTTCCAACCATTGAGCAGAGGAAGTACACCTGGGAGGAGGGCATGAATCTCGTCCTCTCAACCTTTGCAACATTCAATGAGGAATTTGCGTCCTACGCCAAAAACATTTTCGAGCAAAATCACTTTGATGCTCAGATCAGGGAGGGAAAGCTAGGCGGGGCGTACTGCATGAGCGTGTCGCCAGATATCACTCCTTACATCCTCTTGAGCTACACGGGAAATCCTAGGAGCGTCGCGACGATGGCTCACGAATTAGGTCACGGCATCCACTCTCAGCTTTCCGCCAGGAGAAACAAAAACAATCAGCTTACATTTGAGGCACCACTTCCACTCGCAGAGACGGCCTCCGTCTTCGGAGAACTACTCCTCATGGACAGGTTGCTCGCGGAGTCGGACGCCGAGAGTCGAAAAAGCCTGCTTGTCGAGATGCTGAACGATGCCTACGCCACGATACTCAGGCAATCTTTCTTTGTACTCTTCGAGATGGAATCCCACGAAGCCATTGGATCAGGCGTCAACGTCGATGAACTTTGCTCAAAGTACTTGAGCAATCTCAAGACGCAGTTCTCCGATTCGATGGATGTGCCCGAAGAGTTCGCGTACGAGTGGCTTTCGATCCCGCACATCTACCAGTCACCTTTCTATTGTTATTCCTACTCATGGGGCAATATCCTAGTGATGGCGTTGTACAAACAATACCGAGAAGAGGGCGCCAAGGCATTTGCTCCTCGATACATGAAGATTCTTGCTTATGGAGGTTCGGAATCGCCGGAGAAAATATTGAATGAAGCTGGATTTGATATTAGGTCAAAGTCATTCTGGCAGAGCGGTTTTGACGAACTTTCGAGATCCCTCGGCGAGCTTCAGAAGCTGGTCTGAGTAACGGGAATTATTGGGCACTCCGGATTCAATGTCAAACCTAGAGCAATCGAATCCAGAGAGAACGCTGAAATAGAAAGTCGGACTGATTCATCTCCAGTCCTTCGACGGAGCACTGAATCTGTTCTCTTTGTTCGACGAAAATTCAGAGGGTGCCATGTTTGTCTGGAAACCACAAGAGGAGACCATCGCTCGAGCGAATGTAACGCGCCTGATGAAAAAACAAGGAATCAAATCCTTCAAGGATCTTTGGAGCAAATCCATATCAGATCCAGCGTGGTTTTGGGCCTCTGTCTCAGAGGACCTTGACATAAGGTGGTTCGAACAATTCACCGATGTGCTTGACGAATCTTCGGGCATTCAATGGTCAAGATGGTTCCTCGGTGGAAAGACAAATATTGCCCTCAACTGCTTGGACAAGCACGCCACTGACGATGAAGATTCCGCCCGCACAGCTCTGATTTCTGAAACTGAAAATGCTTCTGACAGGAGGGAGGTAACCTACGCAGAACTCCACGCGCTCGCAAATCAGATCGCAAACGCCCTAATATCTGAGGCGGGTATCAAAAAGCAAGACAGGGTTGGGATCTACATGCCGATGATACCCGAGGCCGTAGCCGCTTTTTTTGCGGTGTTGAAGATAGGGGCAATTGTCGTACCCGTGTTCTCCGGATACGGGAGTGAGGCGATTTCGAGCAGGCTGAGAGATTGCGAGGCTTCTGCCATCCTGACTGCAGAATCGTATTTCAGGCGAGGCAATCGCATCAACATGAAGGAGACGGCTATTGAGGCGGCAAGGAGCGTGCCTTCGCTTCGATCAGTTCTCATTCTCGACCGGGCCTCTGTCCCCGCTGTTGCAAGCGTCGCAAACCAAGAATTGGGGCCAGCAGTAAAGATACCCCAGGTGATTCATTGGGCAACCGTGCTTTCACATTCAAAGTCGTTCGACACTCTACCTATGGACTCGGAGGATCCCTTCATGATAATCTACACTTCGGGAACGACTGGGAGACCGAAAGGTGCAGTACACGTCCACGGTGGTTTTCTTGTGAAAATCGCAGAGGAGGTGGCCTACCAAGGAGACGTCAAGAAGGAAGATCTCTTGTTCTGGTTTACCGACATGGGGTGGATAATGGCTCCTTGGGAACTCGTGGGAGGCCTGTGCCTCGGTTGTACTGTCGTTCTCTACGACGGTGCTCCCGATTACCCGAACCCAGACAGATTGTGGGAGGTTGTCGAAAAAGACAGGGTCACATTTCTTGGCGTCTCTCCAACCCTAATTAGAGCACTTATGAAGTATGGAATGGATCCAGTGAAGAAGCACGACCTCACTTCACTCAGGGCGTTTGGATCCACCGGAGAGCCATGGAATCCAGAATCTTACAACTGGCTATTCGATAAGGTGGGCAACAAGACGCGCCCCATTGTCAACCTCTCCGGTGGAACGGAGGTTGGGGCCTGCTTCCTCTCTGTTCATCCAATCATGCCATTGAAGGAGTGCAGCCTCGGCGGCCCGTGCCTTGGGATAGATGCGGATGTGTTCGGAGAGGACGGCACCCCCCTTCGCGCTGGCGAGACAGGCGAGCTTGTCATAAGGCGGCCGTGGCCAAGCATCACTCGCGGGCTTTGGAAGAATCCTCAGCGGTACATTGAGACCTATTGGTCTAGGTTTCCCGGAACTTGGGTCCATGGAGACTGGGCCTCCAAAGACGAAGATGGATATTGGTTTCTTCACGGTAGAAGCGACGACACAATCAAGATTGCGGGAAAGAGGGTAGGCCCGGCCGAAATCGAGAGCGCGCTTGCATCTCACCAAGCTGTCCTAGAATCGGTCGCCATAGGCGTGCCGGATAAGTTGAAGGGAGAGGCAGCAGTGTGCTTTGTAGTGCTGAGACCCGGATTTGTCCCGAGCGAAGAATTACGAGCAGAGCTCAAGCAACATGCTGGCAGATACCTGGGCGAGTCCCTAAAGCCTGCACAGGTACGATTTGTCACCTCGATCCCCAAAACGAGGAACGCGAAACTGATCCGAAGATTAGCAAAAGCTGCATATCTTGGTCTCCCGCAGGGGGACATTTCCAACCTTGAGAATCCTGAAGCTCTCGATGCTGTGACCAACTCGAAATGAAGTTGCAGGAAAAATCAAAATCTTTGTTCGATTTCTTGCCCAACGCCGATCCTTCCGATGTGAACCAGGTACTTCACCGACTAGACGACGAGGCAAGGCTCGCTTTTCGTACTTTGGCTTTTGGGAATGGAAAGGTGTCGTCTGGCCCTGCGTCTTGCGTAATCTGCTTCTCAGGAGGGATAGATAGCTCGATCCTTGCGTCGCTAGTTTCGGATGAGCTGTCAAAAGACCTCCCTCTCCTGCGTGTTGGAACGATGAGCTCACAGGACGCAAATGCGGTCGCCACCTCGTTTGCCACGCAAGCGGTTTCAAGGTTAGACGAAGCAATTGTCGAGCAGGCCGTCCTTGCCGTTTCGAGCCTAGCAAAGCCCCTTTCGCTTTCCCATTTTGAAGACTGCGTGGCTTTCTGGGTCATAGCGCGCGAAGTGCGGGAGAGGTTCAAGGGCGCACGATACATACTTAGTGCCAACGGACCAGATGAGCTTTTCTGTGGTTACGACCGGTTCAGAAGAATTGCAGACACTTCCGGTTACAAGGCTGTGAGCGAGGAGATACACAGGGCAGTTTCGATAGCTAAAATTTTGGCCCAACAGGTTAGAGTGATACTTTCCTCAATTGGTATAGAATTGCTTAATCCATTCCTCTCAGAAGAGTTTGTACGGTTTTGTGAGCTTGGGGTGCCAGTCAAATATAAGATCGCCATCGGAGACGACCGACTTCGGAAGAGAATCTGGAGGCTCTACGGGAGGAAGCTCGGGCTCGCTGAAGAGGTCGTGCAAAAACCCAAAAAGGCGATGCAATACAGCATGGGAATTCACGCGGTGGTTAAGAGGATGCTGAAGAAAGGAAAGTTAGAGATTGGTTTGCAAAATGCAGAGATGGAGCATAGAACTTCAAATGCCTGATGCAACCATAGCTATCGTAATTCTGGTTTTCGAAAATCGAGAAGTGGGAAATCAGATGTCTGGGTTGGTATCGGGACATCACATCGCTTAAACGTGACGGAGACGGACAAGTAATGTAGATTACAAAAGTGGAGAGAAGTTGAGGTTGAACCCCTACTTTTATCCTCTGATATTCCATAAACGTATAGTGATTGAGTCATTAGGGCAGCAAGTATCTATTTGAATCCGATATCCAGTGGTAACACGTTCCAAGGCTTTCTCGACAATTGTCGAGAAATCAGTGGGGTACCCCCCTAGAGGGGGGTACGTAACGGTGCTATTATGGTATTTAAAGCGGGAAACCCGAACAGAAAAGCGAGCTCATTGCATTCCTTTTCCACTTGAGTTGAGGATCAGGGACGGGTGGATTGTGGATGGAAGAAAGAATTCGGAGTTCTTCGGCGTGTCGAAATCTTCTAATGCGAAACACACAGAACCGCTTATTAATTTGGCAGAGGCGGAGGCATGTTTGCAGAAACAATGAACGACAGAATCATTCTGCTTGGAGTAAGCATCTTGATTGCGAACTTGTTCGTCCTCTTCGCAGGGGTTTACAATTTCAACTACTACATCTTCGACGCGGTCATCATTGCAGGAATAGTTATAGGCCTTGCAGGAGCCTTTGCCCCGAAGGCAAAGCGCCAGGTAGAAGCAACAAGTAGCAGTGCCTCATATTAAGAGTAAAAAAAAGCAGATGCAATTCCTGCCAATTCCGGGCACGCGACACGACGCTTAGGACCTAGGCACCTGGTCTGCAACGCTCGATAACCTTTACCTTCGTCGCAGGAAGGGACAGGAACAAGAAGGTGAGTGCTCGCGAAATTGAAGGAATCCGAAAAGCTGGTTCGGCCTGCATCGCTCTGGCCTTTTCATCGACTTTCTTCTCCTCGAGCCTCAACTGGTTCGGTCCCGATTATTCTTCGTGCATATCCCCAGTTCGTCTTTTTCATATTCTGTGCTTGTCATCGAATTTGGTTGAGAAGGTAAGCCCGCAACTTTCGTCGTTCCAGAAAGCAGAGAAATTAGAGGTGTGAGACAGTTAAAGTGCGTGATTCGGCCAGTACACCCCATGAAATGAAACAGGTTTTCGATTACATCGACTCTGTCAAGGATCGCTCGATCGAAGCTCTGAAACAACTTGTTAGACAGCCCAGCGTCTCGGCCACAGGCCAGGGGATAAAGGAGTGCGCTTCTCTGGTCGCGAAGATGCTTGAGAATTTAGGCGCATCGCCGAAGATCCTTGATGTTGAGAAGGGGGGTGCCAGCCCGCTCGTAGTTGGCGAGATAAGGAGCAAGATGAATCCGCAGAAGACCCTTCTGTTTTACAACCATTACGATGTGCAGCCACCCGAGCCCCTCGAACAATGGGAATCGCCGCCATTCGAACCTCGAGTATCCGGCGGTAGAGTGTATGGCAGGGGGTGCGCCGACGACAAGGGCGAGCTAATCGGAAGGCTCAAGCTCACCGAGGCATTTCTCGAAGCGTGGGGAGACGTGCCTTGCAACTTCAAGTTCCTAATTGAGGGCGAGGAAGAGACCGGGAGCATTCACCTTGAGGAGTACTTCAAAAAATATCCAGAGTCATTCAAAGCCGACTCCGTTGTCTGGGAATTCGGCGGTATCAACGTCGAGGGAAGGCCCATGGTAACGCTGGGAGTCAAGGGCATACTCTACGTTGAACTTGTAGCTAGGAACGCCAAGGTTGACGCACACTCTTCTCTCGCAGCAATTATCGACAACCCCGCCTGGAGGCTCGTAGCGGCGCTCAACACAATCAAGAAGGCGGACAAGATACTCGTGCCGGGCTGGTACAAGGACGTACGCTCGTTCACGAAGGAGGAGATCGAGCTCCTAAAGAGAGCTCCCTCTGAAGAACAAGCAATCAAGAGGAATTATGGCGTGAAGAGTTTCGTTAACAGGGCAAGAGGACTCGAAGTGAAAAAAGCGCTCGCTGGCAAGCCAACCTGCAACATTTGTGGGATTTCAAGCGGGTACAATGGGCCTGGCCCGAAGACTGTCCTCCCAAACGAGGCAAGGGCCAAGATCGACTTTCGACTTGTCCCGGATCAGGATCCGCTCGATCTTTTAAGAAAGCTCAAGCGCCACCTGAACCAAGGTGGGTTTTCTGACATTGAAGTGACTTCGATTGAACATGAGAGAGCTAGCAGAACCTCCCCTAAGCAGCTCATCTCAAGAGCAGCGATAGAATCGGCAAAGCAATTGTACGGTCCTTCAAGGCCCCCAACGGTCAACATCTCTTCTGCGGCTACGGGCCCGATGTATCTCTTCGACTTGCCGTGCATTGCAATCGGCGGCGGCCACTCCGAATCCAGAAACCACGCGCCTAACGAGAACCTGAGGATCGACCAGTTCATAATGGGAATGAAGTGGGTTGCCGATACCGCCAACTTGTTCGCCAGTGGTACGAAGGAGTGAGTGAAAAGAAGTGAAGAGTCGCTCTGGTTTTCTTTCTCTCACTCACTGTTGTGCCTTGCCACAGGTGTGGCAGAACACTTCGCCCTGTCTCAAGCTTGCGCCGCAGAACTTGCACTTTGGCCCAACTGAGGCCATACGCGGAGAAGGAGTTGTATTGATTACCCGCGCACCACTCTTTCTCCCGCCAGAGAAGAGACCGAGCCCAACGACCAAGATACCAGCAATCGCGATCACGATGGGGATGCCGCTCTCCACGGCCGAGGGAACTGTCCTATTGTCGGTGAGGTGCATCAGAACATCTGTCGATACTCCGTGTGAGACAAATACCAGAAAGAGGTCTCCGCTAAAGCTCGTTTCGTTGAATGTCAGCGCATAAGTGGATACATTGAGCTGCGACTGTGGATAAACCGCATAGGCTGATCCGTTCCCGGCAGAAAAGCGGCTGTAGTTACCTTGGTTCATGAGAAAAAAGTCAACCGGCGCAGGGCTCGTCTTGAAAGACAGGCTGAGCGAGTCCTGAGAAGTCAGCGGCACCCTGACGGACGAGGTGTAGTTTGAAGGCGAGATCTGGACAAGCACGTTCCGGTCGAGAATGTTTTGGGTAGGCGACAATCCGATTGCTCCCATTGTACCGCCGAGAAGCGAGGTCTCGTAGGCAAAAAAGAGCCCGATCACGATGAGTACAACTCCCAAGACAACTATCGCGCGCTTCATTGCTTGTTTGCTTACTCTTTTTCCAACCGAAGTGGTGCTCCAGGTTCAGGTTACACGCTTCAAATTTAGTGATTTGGGTAAGACAAAGGAGTGGGAAAAAATCAGAGCGAGGAATTTCTTCATCAAAAAGACGAATCGGAAGAGTCTTCCTACCTGCACGTTGACGCTCTTTTATTCCAGTTCTTAAAAGATATACTGAACAATCTCAAATAAACAGTGTGCCATAGCAAGCAAGAAGAATGGAATTGAAGCGGAGTAAAAAGTAAATGCAGAGGGGGGCCATTCACACACACAGATTTCAAAGCAGGGTGCTAAAATCAAACCCGCTGAAGGACCCTTCCGTCCGCGACCTCATAGTTTACCTTCCTCCGGGCTACACTCAGAGCGACTCTCGTGGTTACGTCGCGTCATACTTCCTCTCTGGGTTTGGCGGGACGGGCAGGATGCTGCTTAACTTTGATCCAATGAGCGAGAATCTGGAACAGCGTATGAACAGGCTGATCTCGTCGAGAAAGTGCGGCCCGATGATCTGCGTGCTCGTTGATTGCTTCACAAAGTTAGGCGGAAATCAGTACATCAACTCTGTAGCTACAGGACAATACGAGGACTATATCGTGAAGGAAATTGTGCCATACATTGACGCTAACTACAATGTCCGCAGCAGAGCAATCGTAGGTAAGAGTTCCGGCGGATACGGCGCAATCGTGATCGGGATGCGCAACCCCCGGGTATTCCACGCGCTCGCAGATCACTCCGGCGACTCTGCGTTCGAGTACTGCTACCTTCCCGACCTCCCGAAGGCCATGGATGCGCTGCGTGAAGCTGGGGGCGCAGCTCGCTGGCTTGAAAGGTTCAGGAGAAAGAAGAACAAGAAAGACTGGAAGGACAACCAAGTCTTGAACATCGTGGCGATGGCCGCGCACTACTCACCGAACCCGAGATCAAAAGATCTTGGAATAGATCTCCCCTTCGACGTCGCAACCGGAGAGTTCAGGGAAGACGTGTGGAGGCGCTGGCTCGCGTGGGATCCCGTCAAGATGGTTCGGAAGTATCGAGAGAATCTGAAGAAATTGAAATTCATCTACCTCGACTGTGGGTCGAGGGACGAGTTCAACCTCCACTGGGGAGCAAGGCTTCTCCACCTGAAACTCAAAGAGTTCGGTGTCAAGCACCACTATGAAGAGTTCGACGACGGACACATGAACATTAGCTACAGGTACGACGTCTCTATTCCAATGATATACGGGGCGCTGAGCGAAGGGCAGAAGACTAAGATCTAGTGTTCGTCTGATTCGAACTTTTTTGCCACTTTCTCTGCCGCAAACGTCGCGGCCTCGACAGCATTCATTATGCTAGTCCTCAGCGACCCCTTCTCGAGTTCGTATATTCCCGCAATAGTCGTACCCGCGGGAGTCGTCACCGTGTCTCGAAGCTCCGCCGGGTGCATCTTGTTTTGGCTCAAAAGATCGGCGGTTCCAGTGAGCGTCTTCGTCGCGAGCTTGAACGCAATGTCTCTCGGGATCCCCACTTTGAGGCCCGCTGACACCATCGCCTCTATGAGCATTGCAATGTAGGCCGGGCCGCTCCCGCTGAGCGCAGTCACGGCATCCATGAGCGACTCTGGAACCTCGATATAGTCCCCGAAACACCCTAGAATGAACCGCACTTGGTCAATGTCTTTCTTTGTCAGGTTGCTTCCCGGCGTGTAAGCCGTTATGGCTTCTCCAATCGTTGCGGCAATGTTTGGCATTGCTCTGACAATCTTTGACCCAGGAAGCGCTGCTTCGAGACGTCTCACTGAGATTGCCGCCATGAGTGAAATCACAATCTTGCCGGTGCATTGTTTCGATATTTCCGAGAGCACGTGCTTTGCATCTCCCGCTTTCACTGCGATGAGCACGATGTCGGCCTTTTCTGCAGCTTTCGAATTGTCCGAGGAGAGTTCGAGCTTGTCCCGAGCGTGTTGCTGGTGGTGAGTGGTGGAGCTTGCTCGTCTCGTCATGTACACGCGCGAGACCATCTCTGATTTTGCAATGCTCTGGGCTACCGCATAGCCAATCTTCCCCGCACCCAAAACAGCGACTGTTGCCAATTTCCTACTTCCAAAGCTCCAAAAGAGAGAGTGAGATTCCACTTTTGCTAGGACCGAGTTGCTACGTCTTCGTGTCCTTGACAATCTCCGGCTTATAACCCTGCTTGGTACTGTTGGTATGAAAAGCTAGGAATCTTTACGTTAAAGTCTCTTCAATGTTTCATTGCGTTTGCCACAATCGGAAAGGAACCAACCTTTCCTGTTTCTTCATATACGCACTCATAGAACTGCGGGGAAGTGAAGCGTCCTAAACATCTTGTCGAAAAATCCGCCAAGCGCTTCAAAGAATTTGTTCAGTTTGCCGTCTATCACGAACAGCCCGAGGAAAGTGATAGCCCCTGCCACAGCGAGTCCTCCGAGAACGTCGCTGGGAAAGTGCGCTCCGAGATAGACTCGCGAGTAGCACACGACCGCCGATTCAATGACAAGCAACACGACCGCCACTTTGTTTTTCACCTTGGCGGCGACAAACATCGCGCCAATCCCGACAATGATCGCGTGGCCGGAGGGGAAGGAGGAATCACTGTCGGTCGAAACCCTCAACTGAATCTCGGATGGCATCACGAGGAAGGGTCTGTCGCGATAGTAAGCGAACTTTAGCGCCTCGCCGACTACTATCCCAGCTGCGAATAGTACAGCTAGCTCTATTGCCAGGATCTTTGTCTCGCGCTTGCCGAAGATTAACATCACTGCAACGATCGCAGTCCAGAAGTACTCTCTGCCGTAACTGGTCGCGAGCACCATGAGCTGGGTGAAGGCTGCGCCCAGGTAGCCGTTGATTGCTAATGCTGCGGCCTGGTCTGCATTCTGAAATATCCCAGTGTATACAAGCGCAAAGATCAGGAGAAATAGAATTAGAGATGGCCCCCCGGCGATGAGGTAATTCCTCATGACTGATCTGCTCGCTACCACTTTTTCCGATCCGTTGTTCCCGTTGATTTTCATGTTCTAAATGTCAAACTCGCAGGATATCTGTGCCTCTCAATCAAGCGCGAGGCTGCGCGCCTCCATGTTTACCCCCATTTGCTTTTGCGTCTGAATGTGATTCCTGAGCGGAATATACGCCGTGCCCATTGAGGGCAAATGAAAGAAAGTGACAGCCACTCACTTTGGCACCTCCTTCAGGTTCTGGAAACGAGTGATAATGATATCGTAACGCCTACCATTGCAAATGCAGTAAGGCTTAAATTCACCAAAACTTTTCCCGAATTTAATGAATAAAACAATCTCCACGGCTGGAATCGTCCTGATAATAGTTTCTGGTTTTCTCTTTCTCATTACGTACTCTGGAGGAGCACTAGGAAACTTTGTGATCACTGGAAGTGATCCGACGTTGAACTTCGCGGCGTTCTTGTTTGTGATCATCTTCCTTCCGATCGGATCTGGACTGGCATTTTTTGGTATGGCTTATCGGCCGCCGGTACTGGTCGCAGGCACGCAGGCAGTATACAGAGGTTCGTCAGGAGTCGCAAAGGGGGCGCTTGCTCTTGCTGTTATTGCGATCATAATCGGGGCCGGCGCCTTAGTTTACGCAGGGGCTACATTGGCGAGCCAGAATGACAAGCTCAACTCCATCAACAATTCCGTGAGTACCCTGAGCTCAAAGCCGAGCGCAGCGTCTATCAACCGAGCTCCGGGAGTCGTAGCGTATAGAGTCGACTGGAGCAACACAGATCCCACCGGTCAGGACAGGTTCAATCCTGAGACTATAGTAGTGGTACAAGGTGACATTGTTCAACTGTTGTTCGAACACAACGATACCGATGCCCACACCTTCACAATGTACACGGCCACGACCGCGTACGGCTTCCAGATCAACCTGAGCTACACCGGAATGAGGAACTTTTTGACCAACTTGAATTTCAGCGCTCCATGTGTGAATGGCACATACAACCAGGACACCAGCGGACTGACCTCAAATGGAGTGTCCACTACCTACTGCGTCTCGGGGACGAGCTTACTATCTCCCGACTTTTTGGCATCGCATGCCGCAACGAAATTCAAGATCGCTGCAAACCCCAATCCGGCATCACCCTTCACGCCAACGAACCAATCTGGCAATCCAGGGCCTGTCCTGCTAAATGTCAGTAACACCGCGATCTTTTCCGTGGCCAATACTCAGCAGGCCTTACAGTTCGGAAACAACACTGCAGAGGCATATGGCATCGGCGCTTTCCAGGCGACCACACCAGGAGTCTTCGAATACTTCTGTGACTATCACGTATCCAACGGCATGTTCGGATACCTCGTGGTGTTGCCCAATGCGTACTGCGTCGCGCATGGTTCTGACTGCGGAGTGACAAACTCGACTTCTTAACCTGAAGGGCTACTAATCAGAGACCTACACACGGACAGCAAGGAGAGGCTTCACTCCCTCTCCGCAACCCTTTCATTTTTTGCAAGCCTGTTGCCACATAGTTTTTCCTGAATCGAGTTCATTTGCTTAGACTTTCTTCGGACTTTGCCTTCAGAGTCCTTCATGCTTCTTCCGAAATTTGATCCCTCGAGTCATCAGGCCGCCAAGTTGTCTGCCTTTGGCCTAAACGAATAAAGCAGGCTCGCGGGTGAAGCAAACGCACGGCGAGCGTGAACCAGGGAGGGGAAATCGGATGCGAATGCATATCTTGCGCCCAATGCGGATCTTGGGAATCTCCTTCCTGCTCTTAGGTATGCTGATACTCCCATATTCACTTACTACCGTCTCTTTTTCCTTCCCTATAGCTTCAGCAGCTTCGATGGGTGGATTTCAATCAGGTTCGGGCGCTCAAGTTCTGAATTTTACAGAGCGAGCGTACAATATGACGCAGTTTCATCTTCCACAAGGCTCTTCGGGTCCTTGGTATATCTCGACAGACCCGCTAACCGGATTGATCTGGTTCGTAGAACAGGGCTCTAACCAGATCGGTTCCATCAATCCGATCAACTCAAAGTTCTCCGAGTACAATATCACGACCCCGAACTCTACTCCGGAAGCCATCACTTCAGACAACTCAGGGAATGTCTGGGTCACGGAGCTTGGGGCAAACCAGATCGGCGAACTTCCTGCGAAGAGTAGCGAGATGTCAGAGGTCAAGATACCGAGGGGGCCTGAGAATTTAGCCTGTGGCCCCGATGGGATCACTGCTGCATCAGACGGCTCTATATGGTTCACCTGCGAATTTTCAAACCAGATTGATGAGTTCTTTCCTTCGAACTCGTCCTTTCACGAGTACAACCTTCCGGTTTTCTTCTCCGCGCCTATTCAGATTGTGTTTGACAGGAATGGGAACTTTTGGTTCACGGCTGCGGACTCTGACATGATAGGCTATGCAAGTGTCTCGCAGCTTAGCAACGGGACCGAAAACGGGATTCAAGAGTTCGCACCTATTAATCGGTCCTTCGTTACCACGATCTCAAACCCGCAGCAACCGTCGGAAAAGATTGTTACCAGTCTCTCCACGCCGGCGCAGCTCGCACTTAGTTCCGATGGAGGTTCGCTTTGGATAAGCGAGCACACGGCGAGCTCCTTCGACAGGTATGACATTGGGTCAAAGACGCTTGTAAAGTACTGGACGTCCCAGACCCACAACTCAAACTACGCAGAGTCGCTCCCAAATGGAATATCGATTGACACTTCGGGGAACGTCTGGATCGCAGAACACTATGGGAACAAGATTGCCGAGTTTGATCCTTCGACGGAGCAGTTTGTAGAATATCCGATTCCATGTTGTTCGGGTGGAATTGCTGGAACACTGTATCTAACAACTGGACCCAACGGGTCAGTTTGGTTCACAGAATTCTTTGGCAACGCGATAGGTGTGCTAAAACCCGCAGGCGGCACTACGGGGCCTCGACTCCAAATGCGGATCGGGGATGGTAGGCAAAGCTATCACATGTCCTCCGCTTCTGGCCTGTCAGCGGAAAGCAATCTCACCGTGCCCATCGTCGTGCAAATCTCTGATGGCGGTACAGTATCGCAGAAACTCGTTTTCGATATTTCAGGCGTGAGCGACACCGGAGAGCTGCATAACCTCTCAGCTGTTTTTTCTCCCTCGACTGTTTCAATTCAGGGCTCAGGACTGAATGGTACCAATCTCGTTCTGAAGGCTCAAAGTTCCACACTCCGTCCCGGCATCTACTATCTTACTGTGAGCGTAAAGTCCTCGCTCGACAACTCCACGTACTCTGGAATTCTCAAGCTGACTGTCAGCGGTGACACTACCAGTTCGCTGCTCTCCAAAAGTCTGCTATTGGAAGCGCTTGTAGTAAGCGGAATCACTTCGATAATCGTTGTTTCCTCCATCGCTTTTGTTACGAGAAACAGAAAGTATCATAGGAAGATTGCTAAGAGTAAGGCCAGGCCGAAACACAGATGATGGCTACTAGCAGGGTACGGACGAAATTAATTTCCAAATTCTCCGTGATACTAGAGTCGGTTGCACTGAAAGTATCGAGTACACTAGGCGGTAAGCCATTGTTACGAGATTAGATTTCAGAGTGTATTGAAAGGGCGTACGCGCATCATCCGACTACTTGTATTAACCCTTGCATCGGGTGGACTTGACAGATGTAGGGAAAGTTACCATCCGAGCTGAATGTAACGGGCTTTGAAGATTGACCCGGCGAAAGAATTCCGGTATCCCATATTCCGCTGGTTGAAGTAGACGTGTGCGTTGTGTCATCAGCGTTCTTCCAAACTACAGTGGTCCCTTTGCTGATCACTACAGTCTGACCGGTGCCAAAAACGGAGTTTTTGATGGTTATAGTACACGGATTAGGGCAGTTAACGGCCGCAGTACTTCCGCCCCCGCCGCCTGAAGGAGTAGGCGTTGATTGAGCCGATGGTGCCGTGTAAAGATAGACGATAGGACTGACGGCCAGAAGAAGCATTATGATTCCGACCACGAGCCAGAGGTACTTGAGTTTAAAGGTTACAGTTACAGTTGCAGGTCCCTTTGGGCGTGTTTCTTCAGAAAGATTGCTCATCTTGCTTTTTCTTTCGCCTCGTTCCTCATACTCTCTTCCGACTAATTGTGTGTCCGAGCTTCCAGAGATTTATGTTTTTTCCTTGAAGAAACGGGTAGAATTTTGAGAATTCAGACACCCTACTCTTCTACTTTTCCACGATACAAGGCATAAATATTTGCCATTCTTACACAGAGCTGCCATGTCCAAAGTATCAAGGTCAGTTGAGATATCTGCGCCCGTTGAGAGCGTATTCAACTACTACGCTCGTCCGGAGCACATCGCAAAAACGTTTCCAGAAGATGTAAAGATGAAAGTGATTCCGATCAAAGTCACTGAGGGCTTTGGAATCGGAACGGTATTCAGGATCGAGGGGAGCTTTGGGAATAGGCCGCTTGCATGGGATATGGAGACGATAGTTTACGAGACCAACAAGATGATTCAGGTCAAGGCTATCAATGGTCCTTTCAAGAAGAACGTAATCACTGTGTCTTTCGCTCCGATAAAGGACGGCACCGCGCTTACTTTCGAGGCGGACTATGAACTCGGTTACAGCCTTCTAGGCAAGGCGCTAGACAAGATTCGCCTAAAGAAGGAAGTAGAAATGGGTATTGAGAGAAGCTGCTCGGCTGTAAAACAGTACATTGAAGCTGGCAAATCCTCAAAGCAGATGGCCGCAGAAATCTCGACAGAGAATTAGCGGACCATACCCCTCAGCTCTTTCTTCCCTTTCTTGTATTTTGGCTTTAGGGCGTTTAAACGCTCGCAGCCATCTTAAGTATTCTCCCACCGAGAGGTCTGGCGGTGTCGGGATGAAGAAACCTTCCATATTAAATTAGAGCCGCAGGCACCTGTAATGCGACTGTTTACAACGTCGAGAAAAAGCAACTGTCCGCTAGGGCACCACGTTGATGAGGCCGATCATTGACGGATGTATGTTGCAGTGATAGTAGTATTGACCAGGCGAGTAATTGCTATCGATGGTCAATGAATACTGCTGGCCGGGCCCAATCGGGGGACTACTCCAAGCGCTCGAATTGAAGGCCGTACTAGTATGGCCAAATCCGTCCTCGTTTATCCAGATGATCGTGGTGCCCACTGTGACATTAACGGTGCCCGGAGAAAAGGTAGCGTCGGTCATGTATATACGGCAAACATTGGAGCAGACCACGCTGCCGGGATTAGGTCCCGAGCAAGGAATCAGCGGGGTGCAAATGTAGGGGTTGTCTGATGCGGCTAACTGCGCACTGTTAAGCTGATAATATGCTACCGGATATACTACGGCGGCTACCGCGATTCCCGCGATCAAAAAGTAAAGCCATTTTGATTTCATTTTTCTTATTCGATTTCCCTCCGTGTTTTCCCTACAATCTTTTTCTCTCAGTTTTCGCTGACCTTTACGTTCTGCGTTCTTCAGCGGCTACTTTTGGTTCATTAATCGTGATTTATTCTGCTTGAAGCCATGTCTTTCGCGCTTTCTCGTAATAATGGCTTTACTTCTTTCTGGTTATTTTGCGTTTTGTATCATTGAGGTCCACGAAAGAAGGCTTCTTTCTATTGTAATACTTCCACAGACCCACGAAAACAATGGCTGCGATCACCCAGACGGTGCCGAAGACCGTTATAAACGGAAAACTCGTTGAGAGCCCCGAGGGGATGCTCATCGGCGTCGCCACGTTAGAGGCTTGAAGTTGATATGCACCCGCTCCCCCCGCCATCTGAATCGCAAGGCCTGTCGACCGGTCAAACCAGAAGTAGTACTGGCTGCCGTTGGCGTCCTTCCCCGAGTACTCCACGGTGCTAAAGGAACCCGCGGGGACACTGATGTTTGCCGACTTTACATAAGAGCAGGTGACATTCTCAAACAGTACTTGAGCAGACGCCAATTGGCTTGTAGGGATGGCGGGAAAAACTTTCGGATGTGAAATGCTGTCAGTATAATTGAAGACTTGGAAGGTTTCAGGTACCTCCTCGCCCTGTGACATGTTGGTGCTTACGGTTACGTGCATTGTGCCGTTAGTGTAGACCGATGTAACAACGTAAGAGATCGTGCCGTTGACGCCGCTGAAAAATGGGATGAAACCCCCTTCGGCGACAAAAGTAGCATAGGCTCCCTGCACTGCAAACGGCACGGTGGTATCAGCCGCAACTCCCAAGCACGTTGTCGAGATGAGCAAAATCGTAACAAGCGCCAAAGTCGCCATTCTGGCTTGAAAACACTCAGAGCGTGGTAACTTCATAGTGCCAGTTCTGCCTCTCTCATGCGTTTCAGACTGATTGATAATGTTTGATTCATACCAGCCCGCTTCTTTTTTATGAAGTAGGCTAAGGCAGGGCCAGCGGACTAGCAAGAATTGACGCACAATGGAAGTGGGCGGCAAGATTCTCGCGAACAAGAGATACAAAAAGGCCTGAAAATTGTTGTCACGCTGGACAAGCCGCCATGCATCGTGCCAGTTGATTGAGAGAGTCATGCCGATGTTCTTTAATGGAGCATGCATGAAAAACCCCTGACAACGCTAACATTCCCGCTTGGATTGCTTCGATCGAATCAAAGGGGCGTTGTTACGACTTGGCATCCTGACGAAGTTTTGGCTTTGAAACAGATTCTGGCGTTTTCTTATCATCAAATGCGCCGAGAAAGGCCTGAGCCATCACGATGAACGCTCCCGCCGTCGCAATCATATCGATCAGGCCATAATCGGTAGAATGGGAATATTGGTAGAAATAAAAGAGCGGAAACATTCCTAGAACGTATATGATTGCTCCGATGAGCCAAATTGAATCGCGCAAACGAGTGTATGGCAATATGATAATTCCATTCTCTCCCTAAAAGCCCACTCTACCACATCGCAGCAATCGATCCGGCAACCATAGAGATTGCCCCACCGAGTACCATTATCTGTAAGCCATACTGGTCTTCGACAAACCCGGCATTGCTAGCGCTTGAAATGGCTGTCATCCAGAAGATCCAAGGGATGACGAATATAGCGAGTGCGACCAGTCTCCTCTTACTCCATCTTACCAATTTTTCGATTCCACGACTCCTTTTTCTTTGTTTATTCCCAGATTATTTCCTAACTTGGCCGACCTGACTCTTACTGCTCCGAATTTGTCTCTATTGCCTGACCTTTTGGCCTTTCTATCCCAAAAGCCGACGTAAACCCTTGAATCATCTTTCCAAAGAAACTCTGATGTATCTTCTCTACCGAAAGGGATTTTGCGGGCGAGTCCGCTTCGGTCGTAGACAGCGCCTGTAAGCCCACCGGATAAGCAATTCGCGAGTAGACGTGGTCTGGGTCGAAGGTCCCCTCGTTTATCCTTGCCTGAGCCTCTAGCGCAAGACCAGCAGTAACCCATCTCGGAACCAGTCTCGGGGGCATTGGTTCGCCAAACCTCCAGGTCATGAGAAGATTTACTGCAAACGAGACGACGGAAATTGCGGCAAGCCACGCTCCGATCATAGCCATCTGGAACCACGGCTCGTAAAGCTGAGGCCATGCAATCTCTCTCCTGACAAGGCCCATCATGCCCTGAATCTTGAAAGCAGCCTCAAGTGCGCCCATACCGACAGTCCAGCCAATAAAGTGGAAATTGGCGAGCCCCTGAGAGTAGATCTTTTTGCCGATAAGATCCGGGAACACGTAGTAGAGAATCGCGAAGAATGCTCCTAGCGTGAACGTGGCCATCATGAAGTGGATGTGGCCTGGAATCCACATTGTGTTATGGACGGTAAAGTCAACAGCTGGAACCGGTTGTGTTGGCTCTGCGGTAGCACCTCCCACGATGTTGCCAGCGATAGCCGTGACAAGAAAGAGCAATGAAGCGTCCCACTTAGGCCTCGAATACTTCAAAGTGATCAAGCAAAGCGTCCAGGTGATGACGAACGGTATCGCTATCAGTTCCGTCGCGACCTGGGCGAAAATGTCGCGTACCCACATTGGGATTGGGTCCATTGCCATGTGGTGAATGTAGACAGACATTGTAAGAACGAAGAGCACCGCGATCATATATCTGACCATTTTTTCACTGTAGATTGGACGTTTTGCATATATCGTGACGAACCAAATCATCAGACCCATGGTTAGGAATGAACCAAAATACACCAGTGGATGACTCTCAAACCAGAACGCTGCCCTAAACACTTCAACGTTCGGGATCGAGAAAACGTCTAAACCTAGTCCTCCCAGCGGAGAGAGAATTGTCCAAGTAATGGCCGAGAGGACCGTGATAATACCGATCCCCATGGCGACGCAGTCCATCGTAATGAACGCGATTGGTATCGAGAACTTTTCGTTCGGGAGCTTGTCCTTGAAAGCAGTCGCAAGCAGAGCAATCAGCAGTAACTCGTCACCGACAAACTGGACAATTTCACCAATGTAGAACGATGAGGGGTTTTTCAGCGGGATAAGGAATGTAAACATAAACTGGGAGTTTGAGCCCATGACCATGTAGAGACCAAAGACTACTAGCCAGTGACCAATGTTTGCGACCTGAGGTACCGCGAGTTTTCTCGTTCCCCTGATCGTCGGGACCGCATAGTATGCGATTGCAAACCCTGTCGTGAATATGGTGCCAAAGAACATTACGACGGCGTGGTATGTCATCATCTGGAAGTACGCGATCGTCGAGTAACCGAGCTGGGTCAGAGGAAGAAGGGCTCCAGTGTAAGAAAATCCCGCCTGAGTGCGGAGCTCTAAGCCAAAAGATCCGGCCGTAAACAGCCAGATCATACCGAAACAAAATAGCTTTAGGGCAAAGTGCTTGTAGTCCTTGCTATATAGAATGTCCTTTGCTATCCCAACGATAGTATTGCGCCCTTCAACCTCCCCTTCGTATCCCGGAGCTTGTGCTGGTTGTGTCTCTTCTGTCATTCTATTTTTACTTCAACTCCTCTCTTTGTGCTGCCTTTCTCTAAGAAACAGACCCTGTCAGGATCGGCGGAGTATTGTTGGCCATCTGTTGTCTTAAGATGGCAATCCCAGTCTGATTATTAGGCACGACCTGAATTAGAGCATCCATCCATGGATGACCCAGTCCGCTCGCGGTGACTCCGCAATACTCTGAGCACTGGACGTGGTAGAGTGAGATATTCTTCTGGAAAACCGTGGGCTGGAAGTTCCACACGACATAATCGATGTATCCAGGAACTGCCATGACACCAAACTGCAATCCTTGCGTCACAAAATTGCCCTCAGTGTTCACGTAGAATCCGTGTGTGACATCTACTGAGCGCACTATGAAAAGGACAGGAATGCCAGCAAGGACTGTGGTCACACTCGGGACGCCCGCGACGTGCGGATAAAACAGGAACTGCCACTGCTCGCAAGTCACGTAAACAACTTGGTATTGTCCCTCAATTTGCGGATAATCGGCTTGCGCAACGCCTTCGCCGACATTATTCGAAATTCGATACCCTGCGTAATCGTATGGGGTATACACAATCTCAAGGGCAACTACCGTCAGGAACAGAATTAGGACCCAGACTAGGAGAACGTTCCGCTTCTTCAAATTGGCTCGATACAGATAATGCAAAAGTTAATAAGCTTTTTTCGGCAAAGTTTTTTGCGTTTTTTTCCGATTTTGTCCAATTTCTTGCCCTCCTGGCAGGCAAGCTTGCTGCGCTGGGCGAAGGGGACGAGACACAATGTAAATGGTAACGGATGCCTTTTCCTACCGAGTGGCGTAGGGAGAAGGTCTAGACGACAGTTTGAGAACAGATTGCCTCAGAAAAGCGAAGCCTTTGCATCTCATGATGCCATTCTGGCCAATGGTTCCTTCGATGAGCCCTAGGCGCCGCTCTCAAACGGATCCAAATCATCGTGAGGCGATTCTTCAGATCCTTCCTTTGGTTCGAATGCGCCTTTCGCGGGGGGGCGGGCAACTTGAGGAAACATATCAGAACCGGGTCTCAGCATGAGGTTTCTGTCGGAAACGGCATTCATCAGTCTCTTAAAAGTGGGATAATACTCGCTTGAGACGTATTTTTGGACCCTGCTACCGTCCAACGGGGTTCGCTCGATTACTGATTGAATTGAGAAAAGCGTAGCCCAGTAATCTGTAAGAATTCGTGATTCCCGGTTTTTCTTTTTGATTGCATTGTAACCAGCGCGTAGTTCATTTGCGATTGCGGAAAGAGCTGTAGGAAGGGATTCCTTTGGTTCGTCGCGGAGCGTCTCGATTGCAGTGCGTGTGATACTCTCCAGATTCTGGCCATTTCTTGCTTCAACTTCCATTTTCTTTCTTTTTATGAACGCTTCATCGCTCTGCTTTTCGATGTTAGACTTTACTCTGCGAGGATCGAGCTCCCTCAAGCCGAACTTGTGTGCCTTGTACATCTCGTCCATATTTGTCTCTCTAATGGACCACTCCAATCGCCTCAACTCGTTGGTGAGAGATCGCAGCTTCCTTTGCAAATCCCTCTGCTTTTTCTGATCTTTTGTTTTGCCAATCTGATCCTTGGTACGTTCGATTTCTTTCTTTACCTCAATCCATCTATCCTCATTCTTTTGAGAGAAACTCGGGTCTTGGTGTCCCGTCGTTGATGAAACTTTTCCACCTTTCTTTTCCCTCTCCCAGATTATAATCGAGAGTACGATCGAAAAATTCCAGACGAGGAGAAGCGACTGAATAGATAGAAGATTAAGAAAGAAAAGAGAGACGACGATTGTTATTGACAGTGCCCAAATTAGAATTATCTTTGCCCTTGCGTTTTCCGGTACTATGCCTAAACGCAAATTAATTGTACACGCTATCTTGATTTTTCCTTTTTTGGGCCATGCATCTACTTAAGTTAGATAGCGGAAATGATACATCGCAAAAGAAAAGCGGAGGGGCTCGAGTGGCAAGCTTTGTCACTTTTTATTAGCATGCGCGCGCTCCGAGGAAGAGAAAGATCTGGGAGCATTACGATAAGAGTCTTAGTGATTGTTTGTGTGCGAGTACGCTCTAAGCTCCGCTTCGTCACTTTGAGGCAGAAGATGATGGAGGTGCTTCAGCGATATCCTCGAGCGCGTCAATGTCATACTGTGCAGGTGGGTCGGCGACCAAGATTAGTCCGAGCATTACGAACCCCAACACTACGAATAAGCCGAAGACGAAGTAGTAGATTCCGAACTCGCTAAAGGTTAGCGGCGGGAGGGCAAGAACTGGTATCAATGACGAATATACCCACTTCCTGCCGAGGAAGCAATTACAGTGTTATTTAAGCATAGATGAATCCCACGGTCTCATTCGTGAAAAAGTATACGCGGCCCTGAAGGGAAAGGAGTAAAGAGGGGATGATTGATTGGTCAGGAGCGGGTCCTAGCGAGGGGAGATCTTACACAAATGTCAGCGGGAGCGTCAGACAGTGTAGATAAGGAGGCAGGAGCAAAGAAAAGCGCCGGTAAGGGTGCTGATAAGGCGACTCCTACACCCACGCCGACAACGTTAGCGAGGAAAGGACCATATGCCTCTTCTCGTCGCAAATTCTACGGCTATTTTACCGTGGTACTGTCTCTCGCCATTGTAACCGCAGGAGTCATGTGGATTGTTTATGGTTACTTGCCGAATGAATATTACTTCCCAGTAAGTTTCTCTCTGCTGGCTACTTTTGGAGTAATTGCATACGTAATCCTAAGCAGGCGGCTCGATATTTCATGATTTTTAAAATTTAAATATTGTAATAGTGGGCTGGGGAAGCAGAAGTTTTCTAGTTGCGCAGAACCACAAAATACTTCTTTGTAGGGATGTCGCTGGTTATAGCATACGTTCTTCTCTTCTTCACGGTCTCTTTTGTCATAAATGCAGGGTCTGCCTCACTCTCCACTTTTCTGGTGCAAAGAGTCAACGGCTCTCCGGATTTTTCAAATCCCGGTGGCGAGGCATTCTGGTCTAACGTCAATTCAATGAATGTTCCGTTGATCGACGCAAACTCTTACCCAGGTACTCCCTCAGGTCACACGGATCATGTCAACGTGAAGATGGCTTGGACACAGACATCATCTGGAACTGCAGAGCTTCTGATTAGAATGGAGTATCCGGCTTACGGTTCCGTATCTCCTTCACCACCTAGCCTTACAACTCCAATGCTGAACGACACGACTCATGGCCAGATTATTCCAATGTACAATTCCAGCTGCTTGTACCCCAGTCAAGCCTGTTATGGCGCAGTTTACCCTCAGGCTGTCGGTTTCATGCCTCTTGCTCAGGGGAGCCAGTATGTTTATCCTGAGCAAGCTATCGTGATGCTTGGAATCGCTCCGGGAGCAAACACTGACGCTTGGTATGCTGTTTCATACAAGCCAAAGATGGTCCTTGGTACAAGTGGTGCACTCGGCACAGGTGGTGGCGGCGCAGCAGAGCTTTGGATCTGGTCCAGGTCTCCGACAGATAATGCTTCCGTCGACACGGCCTATCCTGGGATAAAATATCCGAATGGAAGCAATGTTGATCCTTCTGCATTTGGTCTGCCCACGCGCGCCTCATATGCAATGGACGGATACGCCAACGCCTCCTCGTTCTTCCAGATTGGAGGGATGCCTCCTTCTTCGACGTTCCCATACATCAATACCCCGCAATTCTATACGACGAATAATTTTTCCACGATTCAAGATTACAGGAACATTATGAATCCGTTCGAAGTACAGGCGAAGGGAGTTGTTCCCAGTAGTGCGACAGGGAACGATTGGGTCGTAGAATTTGTGAGACCACTCACAACCTCTTCTAGCTTCGGCGAGAATCAGTACCAGCTTCAGATGAACCAGACCTCGTCGCAGAACTATCACATCGCTTTTGCTGTGTCGCAAGAAGCCGCGAGCCAAACATATCTGATCTACTACAACAGCGTCTCCTTCTGGTATCAGTTCAACTTCCAGACTCGCTCAGGGTTCAATGGATACAGCAACCAGTATGGTGCGGTAAACCTCAATCTTGCGCCTTTACCGGGGATAATCGCTCTCTTCGCATGCCTTTCTTATTTCGGCAAGAAAGCAAGCGAAGAGGCGGTGACCGCTGTGACGTTCTATAGCACATGACCGAGGCGTACTCGATTTCATTCGCTTGGGATGCGAATCTAGCAGAGAGATAAGAAAGGTCTCAGCCCATGCTGGAAGATCGAGACGCACCTTTCCCGTTGCAATAAATCCAAAAGCAAAAAATGAGTAGCCGCCAACCGTTTCTTTCTAAAGTACATGACCGCGCACTCTAGCCCCCACATTTTCAGTGTTCTTCCTCATTATGCATTAGGGCGCGATTACTTCCTTAAATCCCAGAACAGAAGGGCGTCTGCTCGCTGAGTTCAATTTGAACAGAGGTGCAGATAGAATTGAGCGAACAACGCTCGATGGCAATTCCTTGTTCTTGTCTAGTTTTCTGTCCATGCTACAAGATTCCCTATTTCATCTCGAGATTCACTACGTTCTAGTGGATAGCGGCCACTTAACGATAGCAATGGTTTGTGAGGCTCCCAAAAACATGTTTCTCGTGCTCAACAACCATGTATATTGGAGGAAAATTCTGCCATGAATTCCTTAAGTGGACAGTATCGTTCTAGTGAATGCGAAGAGATGCCCCCAAGATGACATAGAGGAGGATCCATTTTTGCCAAAGGAAGAACACGTTCGAGAAAGCAAAACAAGACCCATTGCGGATTGTGAGGTCTGTGCTGATCTCGCCGACAAGGCATTTGAAGCCACCAAACCTTCTATGATGGGCGAGATTGCGACTGCTTTCTTGGATCACGTCATAAAAAATCATACGGGCGAACTCTTGTCATTGCTCGCGGAGAAGTACGTCCCCATATTCATGAACAAGCGTGCTATGAGATAACTCACGTCAGGCAGAGAGATAAAGAAGCCCCGCGAAATCGCATGACCTTGTCTTGGCGATAGGCATAGTAGCCAGGGCGCAAGATGCGTCCAAACATCGGGCCAAAAACTATTGCCCTTTAATTGCTCAGCCGCCCGAAAGGGCCGTCATCACCACCACGATTATGAACACGATTATGGCGAGCCAGATAAAGGGATCTTTGAGGTAGTTTCTTCGCACCCGCCGAAGTGCCATGGTTTGTGTATTAACATTATCCCGCGCATTTGAGCCTGTGGATGGTGCGATTCCCCGAACTGGCGGGGAATAATCCTCTTATCATGCATGTTATGGACTACGTAGGGACAAAGGGTAAGACGGAGTGAAGGATGTAGATTCGGGGAAGGGGAGCGAGGGAAATGTTGACCCCGAAGATCAGGAAGAGTTCCGTGGACCTGAGAATCCAGTCTCAGTTCGAGAAGATACAAGCAACTCTTCTCCCAAGACGGTTAGTGGTTATGATACGCCGTCAGGGCAACCCAAGAGAGCGGCGCGCTCCGGTCGGATCTGGGTACCCGTGATCATTGCTGCACTTGCACTCGTCTTGATTTTTTCGATAGTAAATCTGGTCAATGCTGATGCGACCACCTCTCTTACAGTCCTGTTTTCCACGCTCATTACGACTTTTCCTCTAGTGATAATTGTAGTCCTAGGAGTCTACTTTGTTTTCGTCGGGGGTAGGCGAAGAGGAAGAAGTAGAAGCTCTAGTATCACGAAAAGAATGCTTGGCAGAGTAACAGTGGATATGGGGATATCCTCGGCTCAGTCACAGCCGGTCCTCACCCATCGGAAATTCATGGAGTGCCTGAATCCTTCGTTCTCTATCTTTCGTTTAGCATACAAGGCAAGCGAACATAAGAGACTGCTCTCCACCCGCATCAGCAGTGTCCACTTCCGCCCTAATCTAGATCGGTTTCCTACATCATATAGCAAATTAGCTCAGTTACGTACCCCCCCCTAGGGGGGTCCCCAATGAATTCTCGACAAGTGTCGAGAACACCAAGGAGAAGAAGAGTGGAACTTGCTCCGCTCAGTACGTCAGAAGGTCTCCACAATGGTCTTTGTAAGAAAAGCAAAAGCTGTTTCCTAAGACTATCTTGCCCTAAGCATAATTACCGTGTTTATCTGTGGCAAGCGAGTTACTGCATAACAATGTCTATCGTATCTTTGTTCATCGAGCCGCTTTGCGTGTATTCCCTCGAAGGAAGCTTATCGTGGAGAAAGGGGAATGAATACGGGAAAAATAGGTTATGAGAACTGCAGAAGGAAAATCAGCGAACTGCGAAGGGAGTTTGCAGGAAGTGTCAGCGGAATGCAAAAGGAGAGGGACAGCCAAGCGCAAGTTGACCCAGGATGAGAGGAGTGGAGAAAAGCCGGGATAGAGAGGTTTGTCCCCTCTCCCCCGGACTAGTTTTCTCCCCTTCGTATCCTTTTTTCTTTCTGCGGCTGCTTCTCTCTTCTTTTCTTCTACATTCCTGCCATTTCTTTGTTGGCTGCGCTATTCGCGCAGCAAGTATGGGAAAAGTCCTAGTTCCTCACGTGGAGCAATCTAGAGACCTTTCCAGGCTGCTCTGAAAGGAAGGTGCTCTCGACTCCTGTAAGAACTACCATGACGCGCACTCTGCCCTGTAGCGAGGGATCAACTCGCGCGCCCCAGACAACACGTGCCTTTGGTGGTAGCGACCTCGTGATCATCTCACCCGCCTGAGTTACCTCATCGAGTGTGATGTCTTCACCACCAGCTACATGGATTAGAACTCCAAAAGCCTTAGTCGAGTCCTTTATGTCGAGCAGCTGTGCATCGAGTGCAGACTGGACCGCCCTTTCGATTCTGTCTTCACCTGTGGCCTCTCCTACACCCATTGCAGCGATTCCTCTCTTCTCCATGATAGCCCTGAGGTCGGCAAAGTCGATGTTGATGAGGCTCGCAGTCGTGATTGTCTCAGTGATTCCCTTGACAAATTCTCCGACGAGCTCGTTCGCAACACCGAGTGCTTCCTTGAGCGGAAGGTCTCCCGCAACTTTGGCGAGTCTGTTGTTATCAATTACCACGACAGTGTCGCATTGTGACTTCAGGCGCGTGAGTCCTTCTTTTGCGCTGTTGTATCTGAAGCGCTCCACCGCGAAGGGAAGCGTCACGACTCCGATCATCAGAGCCCCGCTCTCCTTAAGGGCGTTTGCAATTACCCAAGAGGCACCAGTTCCGGTTCCTCCACCGAGCCCTGTGGCAACGTAGATGATGTTTGATCCGCTAGCGTCCTTCTTGACCTGGTCGATAGATTCGCGCGCCGCGAGTTCTCCTCTTTGAGGATACCCACCGGCACCCATTCCACGAGTGGTCTTCTCGCCGAGCAGAATCCTTCTGTCCGCCTTGACTATGCTCAGGTGAGTCGCGTCCGTGTTCGCCGCGATGAGTTTCGCTCCAGACACACCACCTTTCTTCTCCTTGACCCAAGAGACAATGTTGCACCCGGCTCCTCCCACTCCAATTACGGAGACTTGAGGCCTCGCCGCACGCATTATTGCCTCGATCTTCTCTGACTCCAACATCTCGTCCATTTTTGATTGAGTATCAGTATCGTACGACAAATCTCAGTTATCGAGAAGAACGTTGGTCCAAAGTAATTATACTGTTTGTGAAGCACGGAGTAGAAATCGCGAAACTGATTCCTACGGTATTATTCAGATCAGTACTTGGAATCCCTAACCAATATTTGAGGGTGACCAAGTTCGCTCGGATTAGGTACTGTACAGCGTCTCAGAAAGTGGGAATACGACCTATAAGTTTTATTGGGCGAAAGTGCATTGCCCTAAGAAAGTGTGGCTCCTTACCCTAACCTGGTGAGCTCAAAAGTGAATCATACACTTGATATTGAAGGCGTCGGCGAATCATTTCTTGTTGCAATTTGTGGTGTGGCAACAATGATTTCGAGCTGGCTGCGGAGTGTGTTATAGTTCTGCAACACTCGTAAGCCCTTCTCCGTTAATATGTAACTTCTCTTCCCGCCATTCTCCACCAATCTGATGAGGCTCCGACCTTCCATCTCGTTTACGAGTTCGTGCATGTTGCTCCAAGACAAGTTAGAGCGATACATAATGTGAGCAGGTCTTCCCACTCCCTCCGAAATTGCGCGCAGGATATCTATCTTGACCTCCATGCGCGATCTCCTGGATCCCACCGCAAAGTGATCTGCTTGCATGTTTGCCTCGTTTCCACCGGGTAATGACTTAGAATCTGTGAGGGGTTTCGATTTAGACCTTCTTTACCCGATCTTACAAAAGTGTGGTTACAGAAAGTATTAGGCGCAGAAAGAGGATCTTGCCAAGGATTTCGTCCTACTACTAGTTCTTATCTAGCCGAATATCGAGTGTCGGCAGATACGCCTACGTGCCCTCTTTCGTCAATTATGAGAGAATTATATCAGATCTCGTTATGCAGGAACATTAGAGCGATATTGGCCGCTTCGACGAGATTCTTTTCGGTCTACATTTCTCTCGGCAGATTGTCGATGCAACGATAGCAGAGTTTCCGCCCCTCATACTCAACCCACTTTCCATCTGCAATTGCTCTCCCGCAGCTCTCGCAATCTACGGCGTTTGACCTCTCCACGTCCTCTCCAACGGCTCCCTTGTGTTATGTCCTTGGGAAAAGAGAAATAGCAAGAACCTTTTGTTTTCTTTTATGATTGTAAGACTCGGATGAGAGAAATTGTAATCTCAACGCCAGGAAAATAATCCAATGGACTCACCCCAACGTACGGCGCATTATTGCCAGTGGATTTCATTCGCTGAGCGACTGGTTCGTCTCTCTGAGGCGTCTAGCCATCTCGCGCAACAGCGCGAGTGCCATTTTCGGCTCACTGTCGAGGAACCCCCTGAAGTTCCAGGCCGTCGTGAGCATGCAACTCGTCGGTTCAAGAGCGACTACAGTTGCCGATCTGGGTTGTTTGTCGATCAGCGCCATCTCGCCGAAGAACTGTCCTCGACCCAATTTAGCGAGGTTCCTTCTTCCCTTCCGAACCTCAACCGAGCCGTTGAGAATGAGGTAGAAAGTAACACCCATGTCACCTTCTCTCTCTATCACCTCGTTCGCGTCGTATCTCCGCTCGGAGGAGTTATCGACCAGGGTCTTTAGCTGCTTTTTGTTTAAAGCTGAGAAAAGCGGGACTTGCTGCAACATCTGGACGATTTGCGGATCATCCTTCAAATTGGAACGAACGGACACGAGCTCAACGGGTGAGGGCGGATTATTTAAGCAATTTCGAGCGCAGAGAATGTTGCTTGTTCGATGAATGCCGCTCGTGTGCTGATCTCATATCCGCTATGTACACCTTCCTCCAAGCGAGAATTCAAGTGTTTGAAACTTTACTCTCAGTTTGTTTTGTTGTTATGGAAAATTTAGTGGGCGTGTCTTGCTTTCCAAATAGGGCATGCTTCAAGGAAAAGGATTGGGAAACATGCGCCTCAATGTAAAGCCAGCATCGTCTCATGTAACAGAGGGACGACGCAGACTCTCAAATTGGTCAACAATAATTTAAAAGCAGTCATTTTGAGCATCTTCTTTGTCCAAAAAGAGAAACAATCCGGTGATTGCCTGTGATTTCCGACGTACGAAGCTCTGGGTCAAAACTTGAGGAGAGGGAGAGTGACATGCCTTATCAAAGGAGGAACTGAGCAAGTACAGGACTGTCGAAGAGAGAGAAGAGTCTAGAATCGGCTTTCTTACCCTGATTGCGGTCGGAATAGGCTTTGGTGCAGGGCTCATAGCTTACGCACTGTACCACCTGATAGGCCTTGTCGTGAATCTGTTTTACTTTCAGAGGATTTCGTTCACCTTTGCTCTTCCCTGGCAGAGTCCGCTAGTTTCAAGCAGCTATCTTTGGCCGATCGTCATTATCCTTCCAGCAATCGGTGGTTTAATTGCGGGGCTGATGATAAAGTACGGTTCGCCCAAGATAATCGGTCACGGGATCCCCGAAACAATCGAGGCGATACTGCTCAATAACAGCAAGATTGAGCCGAAGGTTGGCATCCTGAAATCCGTTTCTGCGGCGATTACGATAGGCTCAGGTCAGCCCTTCGGTGCCGAGGGGCCGATCATTAATACGGGTGGAGCATTTGGCTCATACCTGGGCCAGATCATCAAGATGACTGGGGAGGAAAGAAAGATTCTCCTCTCCTGTGGAGCGGCGGCTGGAATGGCAGCGGTCTTTGGCACGCCTGTTTCCGCGATCTTGCTCTGCATAGAGCTGCTTCTTTTCCAGTTCAGGGTGAAGTCCCTCGTCCCCGTCGGCATTGCCTCAGCAATCGGCGCGTGGATGCATTACTATCTGATATATTCACAGCCGCTCTTCAACATCGGTCCGGTTCCTTTTGGTGGGATAGCCGCGCTGCCATTTTACGCCCTCCTTGGAATCCTTTCTGGATTGCTCGGCGTCGGCCTCTCAGAGGCACTCTACAAAACTGAAGACGTATTTCGGAAGCTAAAGTTGAACCAGCCCTGGCTGCCTGCGATTGGCGGACTAGCAGTCGGCATGATTGCTATGTCTGTGATTTATCTCTCAGGAGTAATCGCGACCCCAAGAATTCTCGGTGTTGGGTATGATGTAATTACAGATACGCTCAGGGGTAACATCCCGCTCGACATAGTTGCTCTAATTATGATAACCAAGTCAGTCGCGTGGATCCTCTCAATGGGTTCCCAGACGTCTGGGGGTACACTTGCGCCGCTATTCATGATAGGAAGCTCGATGGGCGTCATTTTCGGATTTGGAGTTTTGGCAGTCGACCCATCGCTGAATGCAGTGCCCGCTGCTTTCGGAGTCGCCGCGATGGCGGCGGTCTTCGGGGCGGCCTCAAGGGCCCCATTCGCATCTATGGTGTTTGCCCTAGAAGTGACCAACCAGTACAACGTTCTTGCCTCAGCCGGCGTCCTGCCGGTAGTCGTAACGGTCCTGATTGCAGAACTGATGGCAGAGTATCTGAGCTCAGAATCTATTATGACCGAAAGGTTGTGGAGGCGAGGAATGCGCGTAAGGCACATTTACGAGTATAATCCGCTTCGACAGATTAGAGTCTCGCGAGTCATGACGACCCCTCTCACCTCTGTCTCATCAAATCAGAATGTTATCGCGCTCGCAAAGCAGCTGATAGACCCGAAGAATGAGTTATCTCAGAGGAAGCGCATTGCGGTTCTGAAAGATAAGGGCGTCGTCGGAATTCTCGATAGAGGCAGAGTGTTTGAGGCGGCCTCTACCGCGGATTCTGAGCTGACTGCCGAAAAGATCGCGACAGACGACTTTGTCACGATCAGAGAGGATGAATTCGCCTACGAAGCATTGAGGCGCATCGTTCTTTACGACATTCTCTATCTTATAGTCGTGGACAAGGACGGCCGCGCGGTCGGTTATGTTTCAAGGAGCGACTTGATTCGCGCGATGAAGCAGAAGATATCTAATGAATCATTGATAGGGTAACCACACCCCCTTGGTGCTGCGCTTTGGCCTCAAAATCTGGCTTTTACATTGCGCGACGAGTAGACTTTAAGAGCGGATAAAGGGCTACTTTGGGCAATACCTGAGAAGTAAGAAAAGCGCGTGGTCGTCAACTCTGCTGCGCTATACAAATCCCGGAGTGTTTTGGAGACTTTGCTAACAGAAGAAGGGATACCAGTAGACCAAGGCGGCATTGAGGGCAGCTCTGGAAACAACGAGAGGCTCAGAGTATCTGAAATTTTTACCTCGTTGCAGGGAGAAGGCCCTTACAGCGGAACACCCGCGGTATTTCTCAGACTGGCCTTTTGCAACATGCACTGTTGGTATTGTGACACAAAATACACATGGCTGTTCCATGAAAAACTCTTGCGCAGAGTGATTTCTGATACGAAGGGATCAGGCGTTATACCCCCACCTGATCTTATCGTCTACGATAAGGAAAGAGAAGTAAAAGAAATGGCGCTTGGTGACATAGCGTCAGAACTTTTGAAGAGCAATCAACGGCATCTGGTTGTGACAGGCGGCGAGCCGATGCTACAGCAAAGTGCCCTGATTCCTTTGATTACACGACTAAAGGAAAAGTCTGGTCGCAACTATTTTGTTGAAGTCGAGACCAGCGGCACTGTGAAACCCTTTTTGGAGATGCAGCTCTTGATAGACGAGTGGAACGTCTCACCAAAACTTGAGAGCTCCGGCAACACATCTGCGCGAGAGCGACCTGAAGTCCTCCGACTATTTGCCAATCTTCCCGATGCGATTTTCAAGTTCGTAGTTCAATCCTCGGAGGATCTGCGAGAGATCAAGAGTCTTGTCGAGAGATATTCCATCCCCTCCGCCAGAGTGATGTTGATGCCCGAAGGAACCGACCCGCAGATTCTCAAAGAGAGATCGGCGTGGCTTCTGAAGGTTTGCAATGAAACAGGCTATCGCTTCTCGAGCAGGCTTCACATCTTGATGTGGGGAAACAAGCGCGGAGTCTGAGTTCCTAGCGACAATTTTGTGTAGAACTTTCCTTCTGTTTGAATGTCGTTTTCTTGTTCTTGCACGATTCTACTCCGTTCTACCACTCGAATTGTGATTTGGTAGGGAACTGGCTAGGAGCATTAGTGTTTTTGCAAGAGTATCGAGACCTTAGATAGGGCCAAGGACAAATTCGAGGCGAGTCTGTGACCTAGGATTGCTGACGTGCCCCATTCGGCGTACAGCATAAAAGACTGTCTAAAGTGTTTATATCCACCTTTGACGGCTAGTCGCATGCAATGCAACAAGAGAGTAATTTCGTCAAGGTAGCAAAGACCTCGGACGTCCCCGAAGGGTCTATGAAATCTTTCGATGTATCTGGCACACAGGTTCTCGTGGCGAATGTCGGCGGGAAGTACTTTGCAATTGGTGCTATATGCAAGCACGCAGAGTGGGACCTCTCTGAAGGCACCCTCGAAAATCGCAAGGTTGTATGCGCAGGACACGGAGCCATTTGGGACCTGACAAACGGTCAAGCTGAATTCGAGGAACCGCTAGAGCCCGAACCTGTTTACAAGGTAAAGGTACAGGGCAACGACATACTAGTCAGCACCAGTTGAACCTGCGCTTATTCGAACGAGAAAGGAATGCAGTTTGATGCATTGAGGGGTCTCTCCCTTTCTACTTCAACTTCTTTCAACTTAGCGGCAGGGCCTGTTCGATGAGAACGATAAACCATAGTCAAAACGAGACGAAAGATTTGCGCGAGCAGATTCTGTCTTCCACAATGGAGCGCGAATCAGTTCTATTCTCGCACAACCAAGCCGCTTTTTTGGCGGATGATGTTGCAGAAGAAAATGACGAGCAGGCATCAAAAGTCGAAAGAAAGGGCATTAACGGAAGTTCAGTGAATACTGCAGACGCAGAGGTGCAGCTCGAAGCGAGCGAAATCGACGTGCTCGCAGGCATTACCGGTTACAGAACAATGCTGGATTTCCCTTACCTACACTCCACGGTCTCCGCTTCCTTATCGGTGATAACCGGTACGTCTGGGCACCGAGGAGTGCATATGAGCAGGCTTGTCTTGGCAGTGCAAGATGCCTCAAAGTGCTGCGATACGGTTGAAGAGTTCGCAACTTCAATCTTGAAGCAGGTAAACTCGGAGCAGCCAGGAACTCAGGTGAAATGCGAGTTTGACCTTCCCTTCCACGATCAGATCGCGAAGATTTCTATCGCGGTCTCCGATGCAAATCCTCTTTCTTATTGTTTCCTTGTCAATGGAATCACGTCGTGCCCCTGCAGCAAGCGCATCTCCGGCGTAGGCCACATGCAAAGAGCGACGCTTAAGCTGTTGATTGAATCGGAGGTCCCGATCTCGAAGAACTTTGCAGGAATACTGACGGAATTGTCTAGGTGTTTTTCCTACGAACCGGTCGCGATGCTCAAGAGAAAGGATGAGGCAGAAGCAGTCCTTGCTGCTCAGGAAAACAGCAAGTTCGTGGAGGATGTCGTCAGGGATTGCCTTCGCAGGTTCCCTGAGGCTAAGGAAATAGAAGTCACCTCCGCAGAGTCTATACACATGCATGATGCTGTAGCACGTTGGAAAAGAAAGAGGGAGAACAATGATGAAGCTCCTCTACGAGAGGTGCCGGCTGGTGTGCCCTAAATATTCGTACTCCATATTGCTTGCCCTAACTTTGTTTAACATCGCTTTACAAGGAAGATTCGACGCTCCGAACTGTTTCAGACATGTCATGGTGTTGCTACCTTCAGAGTCCAATTAGATCGAAATGCCAGAAGAGACAAAGTATCTGATTATTGGAGGAGGGCTATCCGGAGGCTATGCAGTCTCTGAGATACGCAAGAAGGATCAGACAGGGCGATTGATTCTTGTTAGCAACGAACCCACGGAGCCATATGACAGGGTGCCTCTCTCCAAAGCCTATCTCACGGGCAAAATTCGGCGCGAAGCTCTATTCTTGAAAAAACCAGAGTTTTACGCCCAGAACAAGATTGAGCTCCTGCTGGGGAAGGAGGTCTCTGAGCTCGATGTAAGAAGCAAGACCGTCAATCTGTCTGATGGCACTTCAATCAGATTTCAGAAACTCCTGCTCGCGACCGGCGGCACGCCTAGAAAAATTCCCCTTCCCGGTTCTGAGTTGCAGGGCATCCATTACCTGAGGACTCTTCAGGATTGCGACGTCCTCAAGGTGGTGGCGAGCAAGGCGCGAAAGGTCGCGGTTCTTGGGGGAGGTTTCATAGGATGCGAACTTGCCTCGGCGTTCGCCTCTATGGGACTCGAGTGCACAATAATTGAGATGGGCCCGTTCCTGCTCAACATGGCAGTGGATGAGGAAACTGGCAGGTGGGTCGGCGACTGCTTTTCGAAAAGAGGGGTGCGCCTCCTTCTCAACTCTACGGCAAAGAAATTCTACGGCGAGAGCGGCAAAGTACTAGGCGTCGAAACCAGCAGCACCCCTGTCGAGGCTGATTTCGTCGTCGTTGGAGTCGGGATCTCGCTCAACACAGCTCTTGCCGAGAAAGCTGGACTGAAGATTGAACGCGGAATACTAACCGATGAATTTCTCGAAACAAGCGAACCCGAAATATACGCGGCTGGTGATGTCGCTCGCTTCTATTCTTCTCTATTCGGCCGCTACCTCAGACTGGAGCACTATGACGTTGCGGTAAAGCACGGAAGAATCGCGGGAAGAAATATGACTGGAGATAGGGAAGCATTCAACGAGATGCCCTACTTCTTCTCCTACCAGTTTGATCTGAAGATGAACGCGTACGGAGACCTCTCGAGCAGAACGAACATAGTAAGAAGAGGGGACTTGGATGGAGCAGGCGGCTTTATGCAATTTTACTTCAACGGGGGCGTGATTGATGGCGTCTTAACTGTCAACTCGCCGTCCGAAGAGATCAAAAAGGCGAAAAACCTGGTTCAAAGAAGAGCTACATTGTCAAACCCCAAGGAGATTGCTGACAAGTCTAGAGAACTTGGCGATCTGTAGCTTGTTTTGGGAGGGTCTGGTCGCATGGTATGCCCAAATCGGTGACATTCGCGGTTACGCATGATCCAAATTGGGGAGAGAGGCCTTTCCCGCCCACGTGTGTGGCGGCTTCGACTATTGAGAGTATATAAAGCGAATTACAACAGCAATTAAATGACGAGAAGAGAGGGAATCACGGGATGTTCGACATCGGCCCGTCGATCAGCTCTTCGTTGCTGACGCTTTTAAGCGGCCAAAGTTATGAACAGAATGATACTCGCCAATTAGGGCAAGATTGAATCGCAACAAGTTTGCAAATGCGCATGAGAAGATCCGGTATACCCCGTTCTCTTCTTTTTCATCCTCCCGTCAAGACAAAAGTAACAATCAGAATTTGGGCCTCACAGCAACAGCAGTCTATTGGAAATAAAATGCCCTAGTAATTCCAGAGTGTGGAAGGCTTGAAATTCCCCTACTTAACTTTTTGTTTAATAAAACACGCACGCATTTGCTATTGATTGCTTTGACGCCGCAAGTGGCAACACGAACCATAACCCGTATATGGCGATTTACGACGAAGCTACTAGTCGAACCGATTTGCCGCGACTCTTGGCGTTTGTGGATATATTCGTGGACTCACCCTACATGGACGACGTAGTCCAAGCATTGTCAACACTCCCCAACATGGAAGAGTTGTATGAAGTAACTGGTGAGTTTGATATAGTGTCTCTTGTCTCCGCAGCCGACATCGAGGAATTCAGAGACATTCTGAAAAACAAGATTATGAAGATAAAAGGTGTAAAGAGTACTGTCTCCTCGGTCGTGCTACATGCACATAAGGGACCGCGGTGCTCTACCAACGGAAAACCCCAACAAACATCTAATGTTTCGCCCAGTGTTTCAACCATACGCCATTGAACACATGATCGATTCGATTTTTTCCTTCCTAATAGGCGAGCAAAGCTGAAGGGATTTGCTACAACCGATTCAGATACTAGACTTGGTACTTCTATTTGCAGTTCTGATTCCTACAGCTTGGGCGCTTTCGTTCTACATTACCAAGATATTTACCAAGACGCCGAGCAAGATCGTAGATAGATTTCTGCTTCCAATTGAAAATGCGATCTACAAGCTGACTGGCGTAGACCCCGAACATTCGATGGGCTGGAAGGAATACGCCCTAGCTGCACTTTTTCTAAACATTGTTCAGATGGCAATAGCGTTTGTCATCCTTACGAATCAGAACCGTTTGCCGCTCAATCCTGGCAATTTTCCAGGATTCTCATTGGATCTTGCTTTCAATACGGTCATTTCCTTTGCCACTAACACAAACCTTCAGCACTACGCTGGCGAGCAACAACTCTCAAACTTTAGCCAGATGACAGCGATTCAATTTCTACAGTTCACTTCTGCTGCTACTGGAGTCTGTGTGGCAATCGCGATGGTGAGAGGATTCGTTACAAAATCCACGCACCTTGGAAATCTGTACGTTGATTTCGTTAGATCTTTGACGAGGCTGCTTATTCCGCTTTGCTTCGTAGCTGCATTTGTAATGATTGCACTCGGCGTGCCACAAACATTGACACAGTTTACTGCGGTAAAGACTGTGGAAGGGGCGACGCAGACAATTCTGACCGGGCCAGTGGCCTCGCTGGTTTCGATAATGCAAATCGGTACTAACGGTGGTGGATTCTATGGGGCAAATTCCGCCTATCCATTTCAGAATCCGAGCCCGGTCACCGATGTGGCGCAAATATTCTTGATGCTGCTACTCCCAACAGCCCTGACATTCGTTTTTGGTCAGATGATAGGGAAGAAGAAGGAAAGTATGCCCATTTTTCTCGGGGCTTACCTGCTTTTCGCTATTGATTTGGGTATAGCGTTCATCCCGAATCCTATCCAGCTAGGCCCAGGAATCGAGACAAGGTTCGGTGGCTTCATGTCGACTTTTTGGACCGTCGTAACAACTGCGGTGACAACAGGATCCGTAAACTCTTCCCTCTACGGAAACCAACCTCTCGCGATACTCTCTGGCTTCTTCGGTATGATGATCCAGGCTACGCCGGGAGGCAAGGGTGTTGGACTGATGTACATGATTATGTTTGTTATTGTTACTGTATTCATTGTTGGCCTCATGTCCGGCCGCACTCCCGAGTATCTTGGGATGAAGATAACTGGGAGGGACGTTAAGCTTGTAATGGTCGCATTTTTGGTTCATCCGATTATCATCGTCGTCCCGACGCTAATCGCCTATGCTGGAGGTTTTGTCAGTGCCATAGGCATCGGAGGAGACTCTCTTGGCTTCACGCAGATCCTTTACGAATACACTACTGCAGCGGCGAACAACGGATCAGATTTTCTAGGGACGACTGGAAACACGCCGTTTTTCAACGTGTCAACTGGAATAGTGATGTTTATAGGACGTTTCGCGCCTATATTTATCCTGCTTGCTGTTGCCGGAGCAATGCTCGGCAGGAAAAGGGCGGAAACTTCTGCGGCGCTCAAGACTGATACTTGGTCTTTTTCATTCGTACTAGTAGCCAGCGTTATCATTCTAGTCCTCCTTACTTTTTTCCCATTTCTCGTGCTTGGTCCAATCCTGGCATTCTTCCAAGGTCATGTGAACTTCTTTGGATAAAACTCGTCTCGAAGGGGCAATCTGAGACTCATGGGTCAACCAATCCAACCAACAAGCAAGTCGGGCAGTGTATTCACCCTACTTTCAGGAAAGGTGATAATCGACTCCATCAGAAGGCTCGCCCCAACTTATCTGATTGCAAACCCAGTGATGCTTATCGTTGAGGTTACATTCTTCATAGTTGCCGCAATGGTCCTTGTTCCACAGGTATTCTATCCCATAGCCAATTCTTCGGACAGAGTTTTCTATGTCGAAGTTGCTGCAATACTGCTGATAACTGTATGGTTCAGCACCCTCTCGGACTCGCTTGCCGAAACGCAGGCAAGGAATACTGCAAACAGTTTGCGATCTCTTGAAACCGAAGTAATCAGCAAGAAGATAGTCCCACAAACTACCGGCGAGAAGGCGATAGTTCGGACCCCCTCTAATCAACTACGTCGCGGAGACTTGGTATTACTCGAGAAGAATGACATAGTTCCGATAGATGGTGATGTTATTGAGGGGATCGCAATGCTCGATGAGTCACTTCTCACCGGCGAATCTACGCCGGTCAGGAAGGCACCGGGCGACCAGGTAATTGGCGGTTCTAAGATCATAAGCGATATGCTTACGATCAGAGTATCAGTCAACCCCGAAGAATCCTACATAAATCAAATGATTCGTCTTGTGGAGTCGACAAAGCGCCCCAAGACACCGAACGAGCAAGCCGTAACCACCGTCCTGATCGGTTTGACTGCGATATTCACAGTAATCATAGTCGGACTGGTCTCACTTTCGGTTACTCTTGGTCTCGGCGGAGACCTTTCGGTCCTTGTTGCACTCTACGTGTGTCTGCTACCCACAACAATAGGTGCTCTGCTTCCCGCAATAGGTCTCGCGGGGATCTCGAGGCTATATGGTCGAAAGATCATTGCGAAATCAGGGAGATCGATAGAGACCGCAGGCGACGTCGATACAATTCTGCTCGACAAGACAGGAACAATCACGGTTGGCAACAGACAGGCGATCGGCTTCATGCCGTTGGGCGGTCATACCGAGAAAGAAGTGGGGGAGGCCGCATTCCTTTGTTCATGGCACGACGACACACCCGAAGGGCGCAGCATCATCAGGCTCGCATACGAATTTGGATTCGTGCCAAGAGAACTGAACGACCTAAACGCTGCCGAGGTCTATGAGTTTTCCGCCACGACGCGAACAAGTGGCGTGAAGCTCGTAAGAGGGTCGGGTTTTCTCTTGCCCAAGGTCCGGGGAGAAGACGGCTCGAGGAACAGGACTCGCTTTCGAAGAAAAGTCGCTGATGAAGCATTCGCTGAATTCGTAAACTACGACGTGAACAGCCTGCCGCCTACTGGTGACTTGATCGAGATAATCAAGGGAGCACCCGATTCCATTAGAAAGATTGCTTTGACGGTCCCTCAGGGCTTCGACGAAACAATTGCTAGCGTGTCGGAAGCAGGGGACACCGCCATTGCCATCGCCAGGAACCGCGAGATTCTCGGTATTATCAGGTTGAAAGACATTCTGAAGCCCGAAATCAAGGAGAAGATCGCTGCCATCAAGACTATGGGAATAAGGCCCGTAATGATTACCGGAGATCACCCGCTGACGGCGAAGAGTATCGCCAACGAAGTGGGAATAACTGAGTTTGTCCCACAGGCAAAGCCCGAGGACAAGCACGGAATCGTCCTCAAGGAGCAATTCGACAATAGAATCGTAGCTATGATTGGTGATGGAACCAACGATGCTCCCGCTCTTGCGGCAGCGGATGTCGGGCTGGCAATGAACTCAGGTACAGAAGCTGCGAAGGAGGCAGCAAACATGGTCGATTTGGAGTCGAATCCTGCTAAGATTATCGATGTCGTAATGTTGGGAAAACAGCTGCTGATGACTCGCGGAGCCGTGACTGCATTCAGCATCGCCAACGATGTCGCAAAGTATTTCGCGATACTCCCTGTGATATTCGCGAGCATACCTCAGCTACTCGCTCTTAATATTCTTGGCTTGGGGGTACACAGCGCCGTCCTTTCTGCGCTCATCTTTAACGCTGTGATTATTCCGCTTCTCATTCCGCTAGCGATGAGGGGTGTCCCATTTCGACCTTCGGATACCATGACGATCTTCCTGAGGAACACTTTGATCTATGGCGTAGGTGGCGTCATCGTGCCATTTGTTGGAATAAAGCTAATTGACCTTTTGCTCGCTGGCGTGTTTCATATCTAGGACAATCATTCAGAGAACTAACGAAAAGAAAAGAGAGTTGTAGAAAGTGGTTTGACAGCTACGGGCATTGCAAAAAAGGAAGATGACATAAAGCTGGAGAAGGGGAGAAAAGACAACACTGGTGCCCGCAGAAGCATCTTGCGTAGCAGCTACAGACCGATCATCAGCGTGGCAGTGATTTCGCTATTGTTATGCGGAGTCTTCTTCCCTCTTTTCGTCACCGGCGTTGGCCAGGTTTTGTTCCCGTACCAATCAAACGGAGAACTCGTCCAGTTAAACGGCCGAACCGTTGGCTCCTATCTCATCAATAACAACTTCACATTGCCGATATTTTTCCATGCAAGACCTGCAAACGAATCAGCCTCCGGCGTAGATCCGGACATTACGCTTCAAGATGCATATTCACAAGTGGCAAGGATCAATGCCGCGACTGGAATCCCTTCTGGCGCCCTAAATCAGACCATCCAACAGAACGTTGAGGGCGTATACTGGATCTTCGGCAGCCCATATGTGAATGTATTGAGGCTCAATCTAGCTCTCATTAATGAGTACCCCTCAGTGTATAGTAATTTCACTAACTTGGCTCCTTAAACCCCAAAGTAGCATAAGGGAAAGGGCCAATTCATCAGAGGACGGCCTCTACATTTTCCTTGGAAGAAGACTAGTTTCTTTCTGAGACCACGAGACTGGGGTTTGCGATCAGACTCGTCAATACTTCTAACTTCGCCATCGACCATAATCACCTTCAGTTTTTCAACCGAGTGAATCTGCAGAGCACAGAGGCAGTTATAATGTGAGTTGCCATTTTGTCTTAAAGCATGAGGTTTATTCTTGGTCGAGGATCGGTTTGTTACACTTTTAACATGCTTTCCGAAAATTCGAATGTTCATCTGCGAGTGAATACTCACGATGCTGACTTTCTTCAATAGAACTTGAGCATCATGATTGATTGCTCAAGTAATCAAATTCAACCACGCGAACAGTGAACAAAGAAAAGTCCCCCTCGGTCATACACAGGCTTTGAATCCTGTCGGAGAAAAAGGAGCCTCGGGCGGGATTCGATCCCGCGACCTATTGCTCTCCTTACTGGTTCCGTTTACAAGGCAACTGAGCAACGCTTACACGCTAATTCTAGCAGAAGTGTCTTCGCTCTGACCAGGCTGAGCTACCGAGGCATTCGAGAATGTAAGCTCGGCACCTTTTGCCGATCTTCATTTAATAATAATTTGGTCGAGTTTAGATGAAAATACGACCTCTTCTCACTACCATCATTGACCGACATCATCCCCACCTAACAGGCGATTTTGTGTGAACCGTCGCACTCTAGCCAGCAACCAGCGTACTCTCCATCGAAAGAAATTAAGTTGGAGAGTCTGAGTCGATACGTCCTTGGCTGAGGCATGTCTCTCCACATAATGTGGAAGACTCCAGAAAGAACATCAAGGCCATCTTGAGTTATGCGAAGTGCATCTGGCGCAAGAGGAATGAATGTGGTTGGGATTTTGTTATCCCCCCGGAACGTTTCCAGATGAATGATAACAATCTCGGGTGTTTGACCGGTCCACGTACTGGATGCTTCGTGAGTAGATTCCCCGTTGCTAGTCAAGATCTTCTCCTCAAGTTACGCATTGTTCAGGGGAGACAAAGATACGATAAATTTGCAATACTCTTGGAAGCGAATGGGGCGATCTGTAGAAGCGGGCAGGGTTGATTGGTGATTGAAAACTTGCAGTTTGTTAGATCAACAGACGAATGGCGTTGAACTAGGGCACTCTGCTCCGCTATCCTGCCAGGAACTCTCCTTCCTTGATAACCAGCCCCTTGCGCTCTAGCCGAGAGATGAACTCGTCAAACCGATCGTCCTTGATCGCAAGCTCTGGAGGTATCAATCCCTTCTCCGTAATCTTACCCTCTGCGACCATCTGCGCGACTATCGAGCATGGGTAGGCCGTGGTCCTCGCCATAGAGGTCGTCTGTGTCTCTGAATCAAAGTGGTCAATCATTTCGTAGCGGTGGAGCCTAGTTGCCCTGTCTCCCTTCTTCTTCCTGCCCTGCACCGACACACGCAGCAATGTCATGTCCTTGTCCCCTTGATGCATCGCGAGCTTCTTGTCAAGAAGCGTGGATATCAGAGCTCTCGGGGAGACTCTCGCCCCCGTAGTCTTGAGATTCACCGGCCGGTCGGAAAAGAGGCCAAGGTCCATTAGGAGTTTGATCTGCTGAGCATGACCGCTCCAGCGGATGGTCTTCTCCTCCATCTCTTTTACTCTCTTCATGGTCTCGGGGAGCGTGGAAAGGCCGTCGGTGATGAAAGCTTCGAACTTTTGATCCGGTAGGTCCTGGAACTCTAGCTCCTCAACTTCCGACAGGGCGGGTAGCAAGGTTCTCTTCCCATCCCGAATTGCAAGCGCGTCCCTCACGTACTCCTCGATTACGCTGTCTATTGAGAAGACCACCTTATAGTTGAGTGGTTGCTTTGGAACTTCGGGGATTCCCCCAACGAGAATCTTCACGGAATCAATTTCCTCCATCTGATCAGCCGCATACTTTGCGAGTATGTTGGTTAGCCCAGGAGCGAGGCCACAGGCGGGGATAACTGTAACTCCACTTTGCCTTGCCTTTGTGTCGATTGGATTAGTTTTTTCTAAGCGCCAGGAGTAAATCAGATCAACAAAATCCACTCCCGCTTCAACCGCGGTCATTATTGCTTCTGCAGCTATATCATGAGGGAGCGCTCCCACAGCAATATCGTACTTTGGAAGAAGCTTTTGCAGGTCCTCCTTCTTCTTGACTATGTCAAGCTCAACAATCTCGAGCTTCTCAGTGAGTTTTACCGTGCTACCTGTGGTGGGGTCGGTGCCAGAACGCTTGGAGGCTCTGAACTGCAGCGCCTTGAGTCGTTCCAAGCTAGCATCGACGACGGTAACTTTTGAGGCGGTGCTGCTCTGAAGAAGATCATAGGCTATGGATGAGCCCATGAGACCGCACCCTAGCACAACAAAGTTACCCTGAACCATGAAAAATCTCTCCTATTCTGTAATGTAGCCCTTGACTTTTTCCAAGATCACTGAAAAATACCCATTAAAAATGCATTGGTCGTTCGAGGCTTCTTTCCGTCCAAAAGTAGCAACGGGTAGGGAGTGTCGTTGGATGAACAGGCTGAAAATCCCACAGACGGTGATAATTCGAATTTCATTTATGCGGTAGTTACGCAGGGATTGCGATGGCAGCAGGTGGCCAAGCGAAATTTGCTCTCTCTATCAGGAGACGACGAAAGCAGAACCAACAGTTGTTAAAGAGCAAAGACATTGAGCAAGAGACGTACTAGTCAAGAGAATTGATAGAAACCATACAGAGAAACGCGAACGCATGACCGTTGCTTCGGGACGCTACTACTCTTTCTTCTTGAGCAGTTCGACTGGAGCACTAGGCTCGTACTTCCAAGTTCCAGATTTTTCGTCGAACAGTTCCACCGGAATAGCGCCAACATGCTCGGTATTTGAGTCCACGGTCAAGAGCCTGAGCCTACCGGGAATCTTCGCAAACTTTTCGTTGACGTAGCTCAGCACGCCGTTGGTGTATTCGCCGGGACAAGATACGTGCCATCCATACTCCCTCTCCGTTTTCCACACCCTCGTCGTGAAAGGTAGTGAGAGCGCCACAGTCCTTGCCTCGACCAGAGCCTTTTCGCTCGGAACCTCATACACGAAGATCAAGGTGCTCTGGAAGGCGTTTGAATCCTTCGACAGGAGCTTTAGGTAATAGCCCTGGATTGCGCGTCTCGCGTGGCTCTTGTAGTGATAGCGCAGATTGTGCTGATCAAGGCTAAGCTTCTTTGATAGCTTCGAAAGAGTCCTCGGCACTTTGAGCTGTAACTCCCGCAAGATCAAAAGATCTTTGTAATCAACGATCGGCGCCTGATCTTCCTTCGTGTACGGGGTCAGAAGAGGCTCTTTGTTTTGCTCGACGTCTTTCCAGTCGAATTTCCATGTTCTTTCTTTGAAATCGTAGAAAGCCGGATTGAAGGAAACCGCCCTTGACCACTCGACTTCTTCGAGAGAGTAGTTTTCGATGATGGAGGCGCTCTTGAGGTGCTCAAGCTGCTCCCTGAGCCTATAGTGTTCGCCAAAAGGTATTCCGACAAAGCCAAGCAGCGAGTTTGTGGGAACGATCCGAGCCAAGTACATCAATCCTGCGCCATTACGGAGGAAGGTCTCGATCGAGTCCGCGTGGCTCTTGTCAGTGGGGGTGATGCTAACCATCCAACGCCCTAATCCGATCCTTGGTAGATTCACTGAGATGCCAACCGATATCTTGTGCTTCGGAAGCTCCTCCCAGATCATGTATCTGGCAGTCTCTACGGGGATGTCAATCCACTTTGATAACGTGCTTACATTTTCGAGTCCATAACGCCTAATACCTTCGAGAAGCTTCTGAATCGTCCGTGACTTCATTTCCCTATTACTTCGGGCAGCTTTTCGTGAAACCATACATAATAGCTTAACCCCGTACCTGTTCACTTACAAGGTTTCGTGATTTCTCGTGACAATTTGTCATAAATCTTGGACCAGATAAGAAAACGTTGCTAATACGGATACGAAATGCGGCCTATGGCAATAGTACAGGAAGAAGCTTATCCAAGTGAATACGTACTTTACAAAAATGCCGCTTCGCTCTTGTTTATTTGACCTAGGAGAAGGAGGAGGGAGGGTAATCACAGAAACGAAACTGACTAAGGCGAAGCCGGATGATAGTTGCATAAAGGATAACTCGCCAATTAAGAGGTCCCAGATTCACCTCTCTTAGATCTGTGCGGAGAATTGGCAATGCGAATAGCATACTTTGTCGGCCGGTAACTTCGACTATTTTTGCCCAGAATTTGTCGGCAAGATTGTCCCTACTTCCCGGGCAACAGGATTGAAATAGCAGAACCCACGCTACAAAAAATTGCGGGGAAGAGGAAAAGATTGCAGAAGGGGCGTTGCTCCTGCAAGTCCCTTTTCGAGCCTCACTGGTCTTCTTTTCCCTGCTAGAGGGCGAATCAGTAACTGCCAGAAAAAGACGCCGTAGTGGAAGCAACCCGGATAGCAAAGGTAGCGAGCGAGAGAGGGGTCACCCTGAGACTCCTAGGCGGTATTGCGTTCAGGTTGCGCAATCCGAGCTCCTTGAGCGAGAACTTGAGACGCCACTACGTCGACATCGACTTTGTAGGCTTACGAAAACAGCGGAAGCAGATCGAGGCCCTTTTCACCGAACTAGGGTACTTCCCGAGGACCACGTTCAACGCGCTGAACGGACTCTCTCGGCTTATTTTCAACGACATCGAAAATGAAAGACGCGTGGACATTTTCCTCAACGTTTTCGAAATGTGCCACAAACTCGACTTTACTGACAGGTTGAAACTTGACTCGCAAACCCTACCTCTTGCCGATCTCCTTCTTACGAAGCTGCAGGTATACGAGATAACGGAAAGGGAGTACAAGGATGTAATCGCTTTGCTTAAGGATCATCGACTCGGCGAAGTCGACGACGCTAACACAATCAATCAAGCGTACATCGCAAAATTGACCAGCTCCGATTGGGGACTGTGGAGGACGATAATTCTAAACTTGGAGCGCCTCGATGAACGCCTGGACTCATACCTAAGGGATCATCAGCATCAAAGCGAAGTGAGGGCGAAGATTGCGCAGCTCAAGAAGAGAATCGAACAGGAACCAAAGTCTATGGGATGGAAGATACGCGCGCGAGTGGGAGATAAGGTAAAGTGGTACGAACTGCCCGAGGCAGACCGCGAAGTAGTGGACTCTAGGCCCGCTTCCGAACGAGTTGGCGACGGTCAAGGCAAAACGCTCTCTGAAGGGAGCGAGGCTTGAAAGAACCAAGAAGAAGGAATGCGAAACTCTTCCGACAAACACACTAAAGAGTCGTTTCTGGTCCAACCGATAAGCAAAGTGAAGTTGAACTTCTAATGTCGAGCACAGGAGGAGCATCTGGGGAAAGGTTTGCCCTTTACGGTTTCGAAGTCGAGATACCAACGGTGTGGCGAGTCGAGCTGAATCCCAAGAGCACCCGCGAGAAGGGAGACGTAGCCTTTCACACTGGTAAGGGCAACAGTGTTTTCGTTTCATGGGGGCCGCTCGACCTTGCAAAGAAACGGTTCAAAACTCTGGATGAGCAGAGGGATTCGAGTCTGAACGAGGTGAAGAAGAGATCGAGTGTAAAGTCAGTAGAGATTGGCGAGATGCGCGAGGACGTGGTCGGAGGGCACAGAGCCTTGATTTCCCATATCTCTGCATCGATCAAGCAGGCATTCCTTGCCAGAGGCAGAGAGAACGTACAGGACGTTTGGTCTGTTCACTTTTACTGTCCCAATCTCTCAAGATATTACGTGGTTTACAGCTTGCTCAAGGATCCGGAGAAGTACGAAGATTTCAGGGGAGTCTTCAACAATCTTGCAAAGTCTTTCGTCTGTCACACCGACCAGCTTGGAAACTTGATTACTTTGTGAATTCTCGCTCAAGCACGTCCGACGAGTTCAAACGCTCAACCCGCCGGATTCCACGAGTCAAGGGAGCCCGACAATTCCTTCGCATATACTACCTCGCCAGAGACGATAACCATCTTGCGGTAAAGGTTGAGTGCGTGAATCCTACCATACTTTTTTGAAAGCTCCGCGAAGCTCTTCTCCCTGAAACCGCGGGAGGTAAATAGTCCCTTGGATTCGGCGTTGTCCTCGCTGATACCTGCCAATACCGTCTGGGCGCCTCTTTCTGCAAACAACTTGAGCGAGTCGTCAAGAAGCCTGCCTGCTATCCCCTTGCGCCTGTACTCTGGAGAAACAGCTATGTAGTAGACGTATCCGTTCTTCGCATCGAGCATCTTGAGCATCGCAACACCAACCGTGGTGTTGCTGTCGATCAGGGCAACCCTGACAGTTTCTACTTCACGCAGGGTCCTCTTGGAGTGCCAGAGGTACCAACCCTCGAAGCTGCCCTCGAGTATGGGGAAAACGATTTCCCTCTGCTCGCGAGCAAGTTCTCTGATTGAGAGATTCTCGGCGACGTCGCTCAAACTAGAGTGAAAATACCCTCCTTGCGTTGTCAAAGAAAATTTTTGAGCGATCTTCCTCTTCAATCTTAAGCTGCTTTGCGAAAGAAATTGCCGAAGAGATTGCTTCGACAGGGTAGTCGGTCCCAAAAAGTACCTTCTCAGCGGTTCCGGCGAAGTACATCGCCTCGCTCACTTTCTGAACAAGAGAGTCGAGGAACTTTGCGCCGTAAGCACCCGCCTCCTTCTCCCTACCTGTGAAAAGGCCTGAAATGTCCGCGTAGACGTTGGGGTGCTTGTATATCAGCTCGGCCACATCCCCGATCCAAGGATTGCCAAAGTGGCACGCGATGATCTTCAGTTCCTCACGCTTGTTCGCGAGCGAGTCCAAGGTCAGCGGGTGCGAGTGTGCAAGACTCCCGGAACTGGTTGCCGTGTCGCCTGTGTGAAACAAGACCGGAAGGTTCACTGACTCGGCGTAATCATAAATTGGAGAAAAAACTGGGTCACTTGCAAATGCCTCGACGTACCCGAGGCGTATCTTGAAGCCTTTGACTTTTCCTGCGTACTTTCTTGCGAGCTCCAACGCGTCATTTACCGCATCTCTCGACGGTTCAACTGTCAGAATTGGGAGAAGCTTGCCACGGCTCTTATTGCACAAATCGATGATTCCATCGTTGGGAAAGATGCCGCCACCCTTGAGTGGCGGGCTCAGCAGCAGCCCCCCCTCGATATTCTCCGTCTCCATCTCGGAGAGTAGTTCGCCGAGAGTGTACTCCAGTCCATTGAATCTCGCGTAAGGGATCAGTAGGTCATCTTGCGACTCGGAACAGTGAATGTGGGCGTCGAAGATTCTTGCAGACAAAGTGAGCTAGAAGTCTGAGAAATGTCGTGCTGGCTTTTGATAAATCTTGTTTCCACCAAAGGGCTTTGGCACATTAACCGAATTGAGCAGGCAGTCTCGCTATTATTGACAAATTGTACGTCAACACCTTCAGCCTGATCTCGTTTTTCTGACCTCTCCTCTTCTTCGAGTAGAGATCAT
>Ga0070737_10000906_pt1 | contig 50622 bp, 43 predicted proteins | sample Coa_R1_10_FD_66438 | JGI IMG/M metagenome (GOLD analysis project Ga0070737, IMG submission 66438) | Surface soil microbial communities from Centralia Pennsylvania, which are recovering from an underground coalmine fire - Coalmine... | ecosystem: Environmental > Terrestrial > Soil > Unclassified... | reverse complement strand
CCAAATGATCCGTTGTTGTTGTATTGAAGCTGTCCGTTGGAACCGCCTGGACCACTGACTGTAGATTGCCCGAGGCTGCTGTTATTGATTGTCAGCGCCCCCGGGCTTGACTGGCGAGTCAAACCGGCCGCAGCAGCGTGGCCGCCAGCAGCTGCCGCATACTGTGCCTGTAGCGCTGGGTTGGAGGGCACGCCAGCGCCTGAGTTTCCCGTAGCCAGTGAGTTACCATTTGGATCGACATTGCTTTGATCGAGCAATTGAATCACACCAGTCCCGGTCGCGGTCACCCCAATCGGGCCTCCCGCGGCCATTGAACGAGCAAGGAGCACTTTGCTATTTGTGCCCGCCATAATGCCATAGTGGCCATTCCCGATAGCAGTGGCGCCATTTAGCGCCAATATGGGGCTGGATTGCCCGGCTTGCGAGATCGCGACAAACCCGCCATCGCGATTATCCGACGCAACGCTGTCCGCCGCCCCCACAAAGACGTTTGCGCTTGACGGAGCAGGAGACCCGCTTACTGCGATGCCAAGTAAGTTGTTGTTTGCTACCACCCCTTTAATCGTTCCCTTGACACTTCCAGAGGGCTCGATGTACAGCCCAGCGCCGCCATTGTCGGAAACGATGCTATCGCTAATAGTAAAATTGGCCGGCGTTCCCGGCAAAAGGCTTATGCCAGCATTGCTGAAATGCCGAAATACGCAGCGCATAACGTCAAGGGTCTGTCCTGATTTAAACAGAATTCCATTCGCTGCGCTCCCAGCGCCGTCAACGTTTAGGCCGCGCAGATGGACCGCATCGTTCGTCCCCGCGGAGATTGCGATAGCAGTCCCTCCGGCTGCAGGCTGTTCCACATTTACTATGCCGCCACCATCATTGACGACGCTAATTGCCTTTGTGATCGTTAGAGGGCCATAACTACCTGCGTCGAGGATATCGATCTCCCCGCCCGCACCGACAATATGATCATGCGCGTATTGCAGGCTACGGCACGGAGAGTTGGCGGCTCCACAACCAGCTGCATCGGCCCCATGGCTTGAAACCCAGGCCCGGTTCGACAACGCATTTGCGGATGAGGTGACGCCAAGCATGCCGGCAAAAGCGGCGAGCGAGATACATAAGCCGGCGGCCTTTATTGGGTTACCCTGCTCCACGTGAATCCGCCGGCTTCGTAGCATTCGGCTCGGGCCGGGTAGCCAGGTGAGTATTATAATCCTCAGACAAAATTTCGAACGAAACATCCGACGAACTTGTCCTTTCCTCAAACATCTGACTAATGTTGCCTATTGACCGGTGTATTCTTTGCCAACCCGGTCTATTTGATGAACCGGACATTGTTTCATGCCGATTTCATGTCGAGCTGCGGTCATCTTTACGTCGATCATGATTTCGTACACGAATCTCATCAAGGCAAACTGAAGGCCGGCACGGCCGTCGAGAAAACCAAGCCGCACTACGTACAGATAGAAAAAAACGAGCAGTGGGCGGCTGGGCAGCCGATAAGCAACTTGCTTCAGGACCGCTCTTCGCCTGGCGGGATCACTGTTTACGATTTGATTCAATTGTAGAGGTTTACTATACCTTTCTTCAACTAGCAGTTTGGCTTCCATACTTGAATAGCGGTTATGGCGATCGAACCACCATTCAACTCCCTTTTTGAATGGAAAATGAAGAAGATGGCCATCCAGGTAGCCAATGCAGCCGTCTGCGTGATACTCTTCATTGACGCTTCGTGTGACGAGAACCCGTCCACGCCGGAACACACGTGCAAACCAGGTTGGGTATCCCGAGGCCCGCCGCAGCCATCTGCCCATCATGATGTCTTTGCGGCGAACTAAATACATCGCGTCATCTGGATCGGCGCCGCGAATACGCTCCTCTATCTCGCTTGCGAGTTCCGGCGTCATCCTCTCATCTGCGTCGAGAACTACGATCCATTCATTGACGAATGGCAACGCTAATCCAAAATTTCGTTGATCCGCATAATCCGTGAAGCGCCGCACATGCACCTTAGCACCTGCTTCCCAGGCCATTTGCCGAGTCTCATCCGAACTCTCGGAGTCCAAGACGTGAACATCCGCTCGCCAGGGCAGGGACCGGATGCAATCTTCGACATTCAAGGCCTCATTGTAAGTAAGGATTAGGACAGAGAGCGGCACTACACATCCAGAACAAAATCAGAAATGAGAAGGCCACATAAAGCGGGCCAGTACTGCGCTAACCCCGTCAAGTTGTCATCGATCACGCAGCGCCTTCTCCAACTGCGTGCGATGAACGTATCATGCGTTTTTTCAACAGCTTTGCTGGATTGCCAACATACACCGTCCAGGGATCGAGGTCATGGAAAGTTACACCACGAGCGCCAAGAACTGCCCCTTCGCCAACCGTAACGCCGGGCCCAACGAAGGCTTCGGCTGCGACCCACGCTCTCGCTTGCACCATAATAGGTTTTGTGAACAGTTGAAAATTCGGATCGGTTATGTCATGGCTACCAGTGCAGAGATGTGCCCCCTGTGACACGATCGCGTGCTCGCCAATGGTGACCCGCCCCTGAGTATAACAATTGACTCGTGGTCCGATAACGGCATTGTTGGCCACGGTCAGGTGAGGTGGATACCACACCTTCACCGAAGGGTAGATGTGGGCGGAGCGAGCGATATTAGCGCCAAACAGTACCAGAACGAAACGTCGCCAGCGGTGAAGCGGCGCTGGCGTCCAGCGTGCTAGCACGAGCCAGCCAATTGTCCACGTCACCCGAAATAATCGATTTCCCAGACTGAAGCTCGGTCCCCCCTGTATTGGCTTGCTCTTTGCGGCGTCCAACAACATGTTTCACCCAAGGTCATAGGTCAGAATGCGTCTGTTGCGCTGCTATCTGAAATCCATCTATAGGAGCACTTCGAATGAAGCCGGGACGTTACCAGTTGATAAGGCGGGGATCGCGAGCGGCATAGAGATAATTGGCAGCCTTTGGTGGGCAAGCGGCTCCAAATTGATCTGTGAACCGGAAACTCAGTCCTTCGCCTATCAGAGCTGCCGCAAGCGTGGCCGGGTCACCGTATTCTGGATGGACTTCGGCCGCCAGCACGTCTATTCGAGACAGGAAATCGCCCGAGGTAACAAGTTGAAATTCTGCACCTTCAATGTCCATCTTACAAAAATGTACCCGATTGATTCCGTATCTTGTAAGTATGGATGCGAAGCCAATATGTGTATCATCGTTCTCTACACCAATAAATCCAGTAATGCGCTCGACAAGGTTAGCCCGTATGCCATTTGAGTCAAGAAGCAGCCTTGCGGCGGGCTTGAACTCCTCTATAGGCTCAACTGCAAGAATCTTCCTAGCGCCTAATACTTTGACAGCGATCGGCTCAAATAGGCCCCGGTTGGCTCCAAGATCGACAACGATTTCTGACACAGGCTCCTGCCGGAATCCGCGCAGATAGACGTCGTGGCCGTACATTTCGCGCACCATACCGAAAGCAGATGTGCTGTCGAAGGACTTCGTCACCGCATCGATTTCATCAAGAGGAAAATTAACAGATGTCCCCGGTACATAATGGCGATCTTTCCGTCCATCGCGGCATCGACAACGGTCAGCTTGCGCATACGTAGCACCTGCGCAGCATTACACCCAAGATAGAGCAAGTACCGGACGATCGTCTTCATACTGAATACGTGTAGAAGGCCAGCAATCTCGTAGTGAAGCCGCCGAAAACCTATCTCTGAACTGAGTCTGTGAAGAATACGCTGCATCTAGAATCGGTGGTGGCACTTGCCCAATGGTGGAGACGTTTAGGGGATCTCTGCAAGATCCTTAACGCGTCAAATCAACCTTCGCGTAAATCTGAAAATGGCCGGAGTCTACGAACATTTCGCTAAATCCGCCCATTAGGATGCAAGATATTCTTGCCTGCATTCTGATGGGAGCGCAATCGTGTTCCACGTCGCCAGCTCGATTTCTTCTTGTCCAGTTAGTGAGCAATCACCGTCATAGAGATAGTACATTTTCTCCCGGAATAACCTAGTGATGGCAGCCGCATTTTTATTGCTGACCTCACAAATGATTACAGGCCGGATATCGTCGAGCATTTTGTTTTGATTATGAAAAACCTCGACTTCTGCCCCCTCAACATCGCATTTGATAATTTTCGGCGGAGGCAAAACCGTAAGTAAAAAATCCAGATTAAATGCGGGCACGGTTTGCTCCCCTGATACGCCTCTTAATTTCGCCGAGCCATACTCTGCGAGCGCGTTCATCGCACGCGAGCGTCTTGCAATCCAGAATGACCGCAGCGACACTTGCGACGCCACTGCTACCGGTATAACCGTCACCTTCCCGCTTGAAGGCGGTTGCAGTGCGCACGAACGACTCAACAACTGGGCCAGCCAGGTGTCAGGTTCAAAGGCTATGATATGGCCACCGCGCCCTGTCCGGGCAGCCGCTGCGAAGGAAAAGAGGCCGACATTGGCGCCTATGTCCCACACTACGTCGTTTTCGCGTATGAGCTCGATCACGTTGCGCAAGAGCGGCGGATCGAGTTTCTCATTTGCTTTGAACAGATATTTCAGCCCAGCGGACGGCGTCACAAACAAAGAGGCATTTCCAAATTGTGCAGGCAGCCGCCGGCGGAATACCCATGAGCGCGTTGCTCTTTCAATCATGTTTCGCGTGATTGATACCATGACAAAGAGACAACCTTAGCACGCTGCCATTTGGTATAAAAGCGGAGTAATCATATAATCATGATCTCTTCGTTATCCAAAAAGGACCGTAAGGATCTGTGTTCCAGCTTACCTTTTCATAGCCTTGTAATGGCGGATCACCCTCGTGCGAACTTTGATAGTTTGCACCATCAAAAACACCGCGCCATGTTCAGCTCTTGACCAGAATCAAAGTATCCCACACCCCGTTTGTGGTCCATATTCGGCGCCAATTCTGCGTCAGATTGGCAAAATCCTTCCAAATCGGATCGGCAGGACCATCATTCATGGTGCGTGAGTTTGGCGCATATGTCACGCCCGGGAGAAACCAGTTCACATTATCGATGATGAAAAGGCCACCTAGCTTGACTTTCGGCACAGAGCGCACGGCGCAGTGATTCCGGTATATGCCGTCGATAAGAACAAAATCCAAACTCTGATCTTGGATAGTGTCGAGTACGCATACATACTTGGCTTTTGCGCCATCGGCATCGGCAACGTCACGCGGGCGGTAAAGCAAATCAACATTGCCGAGTGCCTCCACTTGCAGTTTTCTGCTTACGTGGCGATACCATTCGAAATTGTCTTCTACGCTGGTCAGCTTGCTCACGCGCCGCGAGATCCAAATGGTGCTTCGCCCCGCCCCGAACTCGATTCCTACGTCTTTGGGCCGCAATAAACCATCTAGAAGACAAATTGCCTGATGCGTCAACCATGGCTCATTGGGCCGCAGCTTCTCACCTATCCAGAGACGAATTCGCGCCGCTACGTAACGTGGCGTCCAATGAGAAATAGACCTCATTGAGTCTTCCAATCTTTGCTGTTAGCCCCGATGACGGGTGCCCTTGTTACAATTCCTTACCCATTACAGTAAAAGGTGGGGAGTTCTTAAGTCTCTCTTGGACAAATGGCAGGTTCCTGACGAACAATGCGTTGTTGCTGGACATTGGCGCGCCTAAGACAAGCCTGCGTTTGAATGGTGCATAGGAACATTCCTCGAAGCCGTACCCGCTCATTAGAGTCCGGAGCTGCATTTCGTCGAATCCGTACTGCGAGCCAGTGCCCGCCAATTCCATCAACACGCAGCAGAGCTCCTGCTTCTCCAAGGTGGCACGCGCGCCATTAATCACTGCGCTCTCGAAACCTTCCACGTCAATCTTGATCATAATCGGGGCGCACCCATCGAGAGCTGAATCGAGAGTCGTCATGGTAACGACTTGCGCTTCCTTGCCATCTTCTGTGGCTGTTACCACGTGATTAACGGTGTCGAGTCCAACCGTGAGGATTGCCTGTCCATTCCGGTCACCAACGGCGGCCCTATGCGCACCAATCCGATGGCTCATGTCATTGATGCCGATGTTCCAAAGGAGCCATTTGAATGACTCCGCATCCGGTTCGAATGCTATGCAATGGCTGCCACGAGACGCCGCAAGGATCGTATAGGATCCAATATTTGCCCCGACGTCCACGAAGAGATCTCCGGCTCGCAGCAGATGCAAGACAAACCCCATCTCTTCGAAATCGTGAAGCCCGGCATACACGTTTCCGGTTGCGCCGGTCATGCCGTGCCTAACAAGAAGCTTCGTGCCATTTGAAAAATCCACCGCTACAGGTCCCGGGAGAATTCTTGCACCAAGCTGCCAGCGCACGAAGCGCACCAGATTCGAAAGCCTCCGGCCTTCGCTAAGCGGATGATTAAGGATGAAGCTGACTACATTGAGCAAACCCATCTATGCTCCAAAGGCCGCGCCTCTCCGGCGCGCGATTTAGAAAATTAACAGATGTTCCCCAGTACAGAACGGCGCTCCTTCCGCCCATCGCAGCATCAGTAATGGTCAGGTTACCTATGTTAAGCACATGCGCCGCTCTGGCGGCGGTGCATCAAATCTCAACGAATGCTGGCCGTTCACTGTCTCCAAGCACCCACCGATAGACAGCGATCATATCGGCCGCAACTTGGTCCCACGTGAAACGCGCAGCGACGAGGGCACGGCCAGCCTCCCCCATGCGCTGCAGTTCCTCATCACTTGCCGAAAGCAGCCGAGCGAGCCCAGCGGCGATGCCCTCAACTGAACCCTCGCACTCAATGGCAGCTCCGTTCATGACCCCCGCGGGGATATTGCATTCAGGTGTCATGAGGACGGGCAGCCGAGCCGCCCATGCCTCCAACACCGCCATGGGCAGCCCCTCGCTCAAGGATGGTAAAACGAACGCCGAGGCTCGCGCCAGGCATGCCGCTTTGTCAGCGCCAAATTGCGGGCCAATGAAGACAACACGCGGCGCAGCGAGGCTGGCCACCGCCTGCTTCAGTATCGCCTCATGGCCGAGCTGGTTCCAGCCAGCAATGACAAGCCACCAATCATTGCGAGCGCGGGCGCCATGCTGCACTCTTGCCCACGCCTTGATCAGAGCAAGAATGTTCTTCTTGGGGTGCAAGCGCCCCAGATAGAGGAGGATGTGCGCGCCATCAGGCACCCGCTGGGTAGACCACGAAGGAGGTGCCGGTGCAGCATTGTTGATGTCGAGATTAGCCCCGTTGGGAACAACACAAATTGGATTTTTCAGTCCGTAGTTACGGAGATGATGAAGCTCTGCTTTGCTCAGCGCTTGCACACATGCCGCCCGATTGAGGTGCGGACGTTCATAAAGCGCCCCGGCGATTCGCTTTTTCCACGCCGAGTTCTCAAGCGCCCATGCATCGAACGAACCGTTACCAGATACGATAACAGGTCTTGCCGTGCGCTGCCTCCAAGCGAGGGCCGCAACGCTCGGATACATCCATGTGCTTAGCACGTGCAGCACATCGAGGTTGGCTTCAATCATGGCCGTGAGAAGTCCGGGCGCATAGCCGAATGTACGCGGGCCGATTGTACGTGCCGCGTGCATTTCAATGCTTCCCCAGCTAGAACGGTCTTCTGCGGTGAAGGCGTCTTCAAGCCCGAAAACCCGGCAATCTGCTCCCTGGCGCGATAGCGCGCCGGCGAGACCTTGAACTGCGGAAAAGATACCGCCTCCAGCGCGGGACACCGAGGCGGTGAGAATCCCAATCCTCATCGCCATTTGAGAACGTTGACGATAGCTCTGCCGATGGACCCTGGCGAGGCCCGGGGCATCCGGAGGGCGGTTTCAGCAGCCCGCGAAAGGCCAACGGCGAAGCTTTCGGGTCCCAAAGAGCTCACGATGTCACAGCTACGGGCTCCCCAGGCACTCCGCTCCTTTTCGGCCAATGCTGCCATGCGGCACAAGCATTTGGCGAGTCCGCCGACGTCCAGCGGATCGAAGACAAACCCATTATCGCCATTCTTGACTAGCTCAGGAACGCAGCCGCAGCGGTTCGAGACGATAACCGGCAGACCGCTTGCCATTGCCTCATTCACCACGAGGCCCCACTGCTCCGATGTGCTCGCATGTACGAACGCGCCAGCGAGGCCATAATAGGCCGGTAGCTCGGCATACTGTTTGAAGCCGGGCATCATGACCGCACTGGTCAGATCCAACTGCTCGACCAGCCCCTCGATTCGTGAGCGGAGTTCACCATCGCCAAGCAGAACGAGGCTCCAACCGCTGCGGCCAGTCATCATACGGTAAACACTAAATGCCTCGACTAGCCTATAAAGGTTTTTCTTTTCGACGAACCGTGCTGAGGCAAGAAAGTATTTCTCAGGTAAGCGCAGAATCATGCGCAACTGCGCTGACTCTTTACGGGCCTTGATGGCGCCGTGCTCAAAGTGGGCGTTGTCTACGACATCGTAACCGGTAAAAATTCGGTCAGGCGGCATCCCGAGACTTTCCATATACTCTACGTGCCGCTGGCCGCCGACAAATCCAGCTGTGAAACAGCTTACGACTTTCCGCTTCACGAGTTCCCGCCACCAGGTGCGATTGAAATCCTGCTCCGTAGAATCTGACATCACAACGGCGGGCCGCCGATTGGTGAGAGACCAGGAGAGAATTACGTGCGCCCAACGCTCTGCCCATCCTGGCACGAACACCACGTTCGGGGAAGTGCGGTCGAGCATCGCCAGCAACTCTCGCCGTCTGCGCGCATCAAAACCTCGCCCCGGCCATAACAAGCGATGATATTTGGGCGATTCCTTTCCGTCAGAGTTCGATTTGAACTGTGGAAACTCGCTTGAATTGTATAACTCAAGAGCCTCAACTGCGGGATTCAGGTCAGAGGCGGCGGTGATCCTCGCATGGTGATAGTGGCCAATGTCGGGATAAATGACAAGGACCCTTTCCACGGCCGCTCCTCATCCCTTACGGGCAATGACTAGAATACCGTCAGCGAGCCCCGCATACCGTGTCGCCAAGGCATGCGTTACCCAGCCAGATATGGCCATCACTGTTGGATACATGAATACGCCGAATGCGGCTGGCTTTAATCCGCATCGAATTAACAATTGACAGAGCGTACCGTAGGAAAAGTAACAAATATGATCCTGGTGCACTGCCTCTCTATTGAGGAATGCACGGAGGGCAGGTTTCACGGCAGTTGCATTGACTGTTGTAACTACGAAATCGGAGGTCGCATGGAGAAATCTAGCACAGCCGCACAAGAACGTCCCAGGATCAAGCACGTGCTCGATAACATCGCAGCAGAGTACGACATCAAATGTTCGTCCTGTCAGGATGGCGGGATCATTTATGTCAGCACAAATGATGTCCACAATACCGAAGCGAGTTAACCGTTGAACGGCACCATGATTCACATCTACCCCAATGAGCTCTCTTGCAACCTTCTTCACTTTCTGATGGAGCAACTCACCCTGTGCCGCCTTTTCCTCCTCGAACGGTGCATCCGCTGCTCCTAAATGCAGGACCGATCTGCCGCGGCACATGGAGACAATCTCCTCATCTCGATCTAAGAGGCATCGTTGAGGAATTTTTTTCTCCCATGCACCCATCGGGAAGTTGGAGATCTTTACTGAGCAGCTCATCCGCATTCATCTCCTGCGATGAGCCGCTCTATCTCCATCGAGATTGCGATTGGATCGCTCATCTCGCTAACTCGCTGTTTACCTCTCAGGCCCATTGCTCTCCCATCTGAGGTCGCAGCTGCCATCGTTGCATTTGCCAGCCGGTCGATGTCATGATCCTGCAGCAATATTCCATAACGGTCATCAGTGATGACCTCCCGGAGGCCGCCATTCAGGACCGAAGCTATAACGGGTACGCCGAACGACATAGCCTCCAATGGCGTCGTTGGAAAAGCGTCCCAATCGGAATTGAACAGAAGCACGTCGAGACCCGGATAAAAGGTGCGCATATCTTTCTGCCAGCCGAGCCAATGCACTTTCTGGTCTATCCCCAGTTGTCTCGCAAGAGACCGCAGCGATTCCCGTTCCGGGCCGTCGCCAGCAATCACAAACTGCGCGTTTGGTAGTTGTACCGACACCCTTGCTGCAACACGCAAAAATATATCGAACCTCTTTAGCGGCAGGAGCCACCCAGCGTTTCCAATAATCAAGACATCTGGCCCTAGCTGCAGCCTGTCCCGTAAAATCTTACGGTGAGCAACAGTCACGATTGGCTCCCGATCCAAAGGGTTGCGAACTGTCCATGCCATGTTTCGGATGGGTGGATATATCGCACAGGCTTCCTCGCGCACGTAATCGGAAGGATAGGTAATCGCGTTGAAACATCGTTGTGCAACACGATAGATGACGCGCCATTGCCACATCGGCTTCGCGCCGGTGTGGTAAAAGTGCATGGCCAGCAAGCGCTTGTGCCGGCAGAAATCACCTAATGCAGCCATAGCCATCAAATTGTGACCCGTCATTATCAGGGCATCGGCAGCCTCCAAATTCAAAATCTGGCGGAATGCCATGACGCTGCGCCATCCTCCCTTGCCACTATATGCCAATCCCTGAGCGGGGATCCCTGCCTCTTCAAGTTGCGACCTAAGCTCCCCGAGAGGATTTAAGGAGAGTACTTTGAACTCATGCCCCCTCCGAATGAGGGTTTTCATCAAGCGGAGAGACGCGCTCTCCATTCCTCCCAGATTCGTGCACTGGATGATATTTAAGATACGCATCAGGGCGCTTTAATCATCCCTACCGGTTATCACGGTTAAGAGTGGCCGAAAGTGGTCTGTCCAGCGACTGTTGCAGCTACATGAATTCGCGCCCAACTTATTGGAAGCACCAAAAGGAGCCCAAGTGTGATCCAATTCGTGAAGAACGACGCTGTCGAGTGTGTAATGGCTTGCATGGCTTGAGCTGCTATCAGGGCGTAGGACAGCTGCGCGACTGTAGAACCTCTCATGGCTGCTGCATAAACAGAGCCCATAATCCGGCCGATGAAAAAAAATACCAGAGCGCCGAAAAACCAGAAGGCCTGGAATGAATCGGCGAGTCCGGTGTGTGTTAGCCCGACGGGGCTAGTGTAAGAATAAATGTCGGCTACAGGATCATCGATGGTGAACATCAGCCCGTTCTTGAAGTCTTCACCGAGAATTTGCGCCGGCACAAAACGGAAAACGAAAAAGTTCCAGTATCCAGCACCCAAATTGTAAGTGGAGGTGGATTGCGCCGCAGCGATATCATAGACGGCAGTCAATAATTCGCTGGGTTGTCCATCGTTGTTGATGACCGCATCCAGGTTTCCCGCAAAGTCAATCTGAACGAGTTCTTCCCAAGACGGCAGCCGCCCATTTTCAGTGCCGTATTGCCCGCCCGTGATCTCCCGGTAATCGCCTATGCTCCAGACCAACAGCGTTCCCGCCGCAAATCCCAAGGCGATGGCCCAGCGCGGCGGAGTCCAGCGCCTTATAAACCACAGCGTCAAGAGCATGATCATCGCAAACTCGATTATGGCCGAGCGGCGGCCTCCAAGGATGATTAGACCAGCGTAGAAAGAGAGTCCCCAGAGGCACAGAGCAAACGCTACCGGGCTCCGCGTTCTGACGAAAATAAGCACTGCTATAGCAAACCCATAGTTCAGGGTATTAGCGAAAAAAATGTACAGTGTGGGCAACCCTGTCCAACGGCCATCTTCCGGCAGAAGAATCTCCTCTGGAAGACGGCCGATCATGATGTAAAACACACCGCCGAACGCCGATAAAACAGCGGCAACCATTAACAGGCGCTTCTGGTCGAATTGCCACGAGAAAGAGCGCATGGGCTTAGCCTGCGTGGCGCCGAGAAACAGCGCGATCACACTGAGGATGCCCATGAGAAGTGTCGAGGCATAAGCTCCCTCTGGCAAGGCCATGTCGTTCCTCAATGGCAGGGCTTGCGGCAGCAGCCAGCCAACGAACACCCCGCCGGCCAGAAACGGATACTGATAGAACCGGTCCTTCTTCAGGAGGCCCCATGCCATGAGGCCGCCCGATGCCGCAATCAGAATACAAAGCAGGATGCCGTCAGTCACGGATGAATCCTTGGGAGCTTCACCTTGGCGGCGGTAGCGCTTTGCAGGTTTTGCTCAGGCGCATTTTAGGAACTTGCCAAAGTGGCAACGCAAATGGAGGGACTTATTGCACACAGAGTGTCTCGAGTGCTGCCAGCAGACGCTGTCCCCATGGCCCCTCATCAAACCTGGCAGCTGTCGCCCGAGCTGCCTCAGACATGGCACTTCGCAGCGAACGATCAAAAACGATTTTCTCAATCGCGGCGGCAAGAGCAAAGCTGTCACGCTCAGGAACAATGAAACCTTCTAAGCCATCTGTCACGGCCGACCCAGCGCTTCGAGTTGTAACGACGGGGACACCAGCGGCAAGAGCCTCATGGACAACAGCAGGAGATCCTTCGGCCAGCGTTGGTAAAACGAAGACGTCCGCTAGGCGATACTCCTCGTCCAATTGTTCCCGCGAAAGATGCCCAAGAAAAACCAGCGAACGTGTGGCCGGATGTTTCCTGACGCGTTCATTGACCAGGCCTGCCACGCGGAATTCGTAGAAGTGTCCGCTAGCTGCCAAAAGCTGCGCAGCGGCAGCGAGATAATGGATGCCTTTGCGCAGTTCTGCAGCGCCTGCAAACAGGATACGCCCTTGGATCGGGTTTCCAGCCCTTATCCTACTCGCTCGCAAACCATAAGGCACTACAATCATGGACGGCATTGCGATTCCACGGTCTTCAGCCACGAAGGCGCTCACACCGTCGCACACAGTCTCGGACGGGCAGATGAGCAGATCCGCTGCTTCAATTGCCTCGCGGGTCATTCCGTCAATCAGCTCGTTCTCGTAATCCGCCCGTGGCCTTGGCTGCTCCCAATCAGGGAATGCCTCTCGCTCCCGGCAGACTATCTTGTGGGCAACCGGCGTAATGAACATATCCACAGCGATCGTAAGACCGTGCGCTTTAGCATATCGCCAGAATAACACGCCGCTCCCAAGCATTCCGTAAACAATATTAGCATCCCCCGTGCCCCATTCGATCATTTTGCGGCCGAACATTTCGTTCGCGAGAGCGTATCGTTCATGTTGGACACAAGCGGGTGACAGCGCACATCGGAAATTAACCATTGGGTCAGAGCGCACGAGTGAGAACGGTATGCCATAAACAATGCGCCGCCGGAGCCTCGAAGGAAGCATCTTATTGCTTGCCGCGCCGAGAAAGGAGCTTGGGAAGCACGAATCCGTATAGAAACGGCTAAGTGCGCCATGCCGGTAAAGCATTCGCGGCACCGCATAACGCCGGCGCGCACCAAGCTGCGTGACGATGACTCGTGCCGACCGAGTCAGCTCATTCAAGCTCGGTCTCTCCTCTAACAAGCTAGCTGGCTTTATCGGACCCGATTCCCACGCGTGAAGCCTTGTGGCAAGGCCAGCGCGCATTTCTTTGCACCATATAGCAGATGATACGCTGCTCTCTTACCCGGCAGATACAACAGACTTAGGAGGTCGCCACTATGAGCACCTGGACGGCGCTCAAATATAGGTTTGGGCTTAACACCGGCCGTGTCGGCCATACATATATATTTGGAAATTTCTCACGTATGATATCAAGAACATCAAATGCTGAAAAAGAATAGAAAATTCCGTCACTGTCGGAGAAGTGATACCTGCCTCCGCCTGTCCTAATGTAGTCCATAAAATTCCAGGTCCCTGTCAGCCGTAACATTTGCTTGACTAGCCGTAGATGAAACCCGCCCTGCCCATACTTGTTGCAGTCACTTAAGAATACGCCTTTTGAGGCAACACGGCACATTTCGCGTGCCGCTTTACGATTATCTTTTATATGATGAAGAACGCCAAACTCCGTGCAGAAGTCGAAAGTATTGTCTGAAAAGCAAATGTCTGTCGCGTCTCCCTCAATGTGCCTGTCTTCTGGAACTCCGTTCGCGTAAGCGATACGTCGCTGAGCTTCGGATGGTTCGATTGCCATGAGGTTAAAATCCGATTGCGGATGATTGTCTCTGATGTAGCGATAGAAACGGCCCGTTCCCCCCCCAACGTCGAGGAGCGACGCCTTCGGGTCTCTCGCGTTGAGATACGCGACGATCAGTTGACACGCCAGGACATGCTCGACATCTCTGTCATTGCTGAGGTGCAGCGAGTCAAATTGCGCGGATGTCCGCTCGTAATACTCGCGCTGGATCTCTATCTCATTCATCTGATCAATTCCTTGCGCCGTAGGGGGATATGCTGATGGCTGCTCAGTACTGTGCTATGCAAACCAGCTCTCCGCCGTCGAGGGGTACCTGGTTCTTGATAGAGACGCCGGCGCGGAACGCCTTCACAGTGTCAAGATCGACCGGCGAGGAAGCAAGCATCATCGGTCTGTCGCCGATGGCCTGGCGCCAGAACTCGCTGTCGATCAGATTTGGGTGCACCTTGCCCCAGAGTTGATGCTAGAGATCTGGCCGGGTACGCCGAAATGGCTCCGAGCCGTTCGGAGTTATGGCAACGAAATAACCGCCTGGCCTGAGCATCGCCTTGGCCAGTTGAATAACGGCCGAAGGCTGTGGCACGTGTTCCACGACATGCGAGGAGAAGAAGCAATCGAACGTGCCGCCAAGCTCGCCAAGACTAGCCGGATCGGGGAGGCCAGAGAGGACATTCACGCCAACCTTTTCGCGGGCGAAATCAGCCCGTGACTTAGAAATTTCGAAGGAGACCACGTCGAGCCCCGCCTGCATCATCTGCCAACTGCCATAGCCCCACGAGCAGCCGTAGTCGAACAGCCGGCATCCTGGGCCGAGCCCGAGTGCCGAGAGCACCGAAATGGAATAGCTGTAACTATGCTCTGGCGTGGCGAAGCCCGCTGCCACTAATTGGGCAAGCTCTGCATCGTCCGGGAGCTCGGTCGTGAAGCCCTGAGAATACCTATCTTGATAGAATTCTTCGTTGTCAGTCTTACTGTCCGAAGGCACCCGATGCAGAAGGTAACAATCCTCGCAGCGGCGGAGTTCTGTGACGACATATTTCTTGTCCTGGATCGTGAACCTCGCAGAGCCGCAGTTTGGGCAGGCGCAATCAACGTCATGCAGCCGCTTCCACAGCGCCGTTGCAAAATATCTGATCTTCTCAACCGGCGGCATATAACTGTTCAGGCGCTGACTTCCTGCTCGCGACTGTCTCGAACCGCTTCTTATAGGCGGCCAGCGCGATCGAGTAGCCCGGCCAACCAAGCGCGGAGCCGATCCAGCGGCCGATCCACCCATCGAATAGAACCGGGAGGACGCGCAGGGGCGCACTGATGAGCCACTGCAATTCGTTGCCGATTCTGTGGCCAAAGTTGTGCGCAAGCGACATCTGCAAGCGTGTCACGAGCTGACTGAAGAAGTGGCTCACGTAGGTGATCTCCTCCACCTCGAAACCAGCGTCCGCGCACAGTTCTTGCAGCATGGCGGAAGAATAGCCGCGGCGAACGTGTGAGCCATCCTCGAAAGTGCTGAATGGGCCAGCATCATAGAAGGAGGATCGGTAGTAATAGTTCGGCGTCGTGAGATAGAGACGGCCGCCGGGTTTCAGGCAGCGGAATATGTCACGGAATAGCTTGCGGTCGTCCAATATGTGCTCGATCACCTCGAAGCAGACGACGATATCGAAGGCGCCAATAAGCTCCGTCCGCCCGTCAAGGCAGCGCACGTCACAGCTTGGAAAACTGGTTCTTTTTAGGCCGGCCAAGGCTGCGCGCCTTTTGGCGACAATCTGGTTGCGTTCATCCCAGCTCAAACCAACTGCCTCGTAGCCTCGGCTCGCCACGCCCATCGTGAACGCGCCGGTACCGCAGCCGACTTCGAGCACGCGCTCCCCTGCGGAATTGACCCTGGGCAGCCTGCGGCACAGAAAACGCCACCGGTCGAACACTCCAATCGAACACCATGGTGTTGCCATGGAAAAGCGCTCCGCGCCACCCAAATGCTCTTAGAAGGAAATCTTCATGCCCTTGATCGCGAGGCGGTCCCGCCAACTGTGGAAGTGAACCAGGGGGGTGCCGCTGAATTGAAATTCTCACCGGCGCCAGATCCTCTCCATGAGAAAGACACTGGCCGCGAGCGTCACACCATAGGCGCAGAGCATCGCCTCCGCCAGTGCCATTGCACCTCCTTCGCGCCACGCCCAAGTCAGAGCGACGGCGACAACGGCCCATAGAACGGCCAGCCAGAGCGCAGCCCAAGCATGTCCCGCGCCCGTGAGCGCCTGCCAATAAAGATGCTTGAGTACAAAGATCGGTGCGAGCGCCATCATGATCGGCAGAACCCGAGCCGCAGCCGCAAAGCTTGGTCCGAAAACGTGCGCTGCCAAAGGTGCCTCCAGCGCCACAACCATCGCAGGAATTGCGGAGAGCACGAACTGCGCGGCGGCAAGATTTTTGGTCGTCCGCTTGAAACGCAAGAGATCTACGTCACCACTCAGGCTGGCGAGAACGGGGCCGAACGCAGCAGAAGCTGCAAACGGCGCCAGTATGACGACAGTCATCCATTTCTGTGCCGCATCATACAGCCCAATCTCGATCATCCCGTCCGCCTGGCGGGCTATCATTGCCTGACAAATCCACATGATCGGTGCATGCAGGACTGAGCCGATCAGCAAAGGCACAGTGAACCGCCACAGTATCTTCGCTTCCGATAGATCGGCAGGACCAAAGAGCCGAAAGCCGTTCGCGTGCATCACCCGGCAAGCAAGCCGAGTGAGAAACGCGCATCGGAGAGCCTCGCCGGTAACGAGCCCGAGCACTGTGCCGTAAAGACCCCAAATCGATGCACCAGTGATGATCACTATGAAACCCAATAAGCCTGTCAGCCACGTCAGCCACGCCATCGGCTGGAATGCCTCAAAGCCTAGGATAATGCCACTCATGGCGCTGGATACCGCGCAAAAAATCAGCACCGGTGTCATCCACTGCAAGGGCGCCGATACCTCAGGCGATTTAAGAAAGCTCGTTGCGACATAAGGCGCAGCTGCGAAAAGTGCGGCCGCAGCCAAGAGACCACTCAGGACGGCAAACCACAACGTCAGCCCCGCGATACCCTCGATGCGGCCCCGCTCCGTGTTACGATAGGCCGCAACATAACGGGCCGACGTGTGGCCCATGCCAAACATGGCAAAAGTCATCAGCATCCCCGCCGTACTCTGAATGAGTATGAAGGCGCCGTAGCCTTCAGCGCCGAGAGTACGGGCAACCACGATCACGCCAGCGAAGGCGAACGCACGCGAGCCGACTTCCCCAATGAGTGACCAAAAGCCGCCGCTCGCAAGCCGGCGCGCGACCGGAGAGTTGGCGCCCGGCAACGCGACCACCATCGACCAGCTACCACGTACTAGGCTCAAGGCCGGGTATTCTCCAGCTACTAACTAAAACCGTCTCAAGGTCTCATGAAGGGCGCACTGCCCGATCGATCTCACCACGGCCACCGGCGTTCGATGGCCCAGTCAGCGATGTCATAAGTCTCGCCAGGATCGGTACCGTAGCTCACCCCCGATGCGTCGAATGAATTGAACTCCCGGCCTCTGGCGCCGGCACAGCAAGTATCAAGAAGATTCCTAATGATCGAGGAATTATCCAGATCATGTTTTTCTTCGGCAGCTTTGCTTCATTCACCCGATTTCTAACACTGCCCTTGAACCGTCAAAGCCTTGGCGCGGCCAAATTTTGGAGTGCTCTAATCGCCGAAGTCTGACTGGTCCGAGGACAGTGTCTTCGGATAGCCCATAAGGCAGCGCCGCCGCCACTACGCTCGATGATGGGAACGAAAAAATTTTTGGGCGGGTTTCGTTTCCCTCGGCACTATCGAGCTGATCTCTACTTTCCGTGGAGCCCCGCATCGAGCCTTGTCAACAATTTCCGGGAGCGGGCAGTCACCAGCGAATAAAACCTTAGCAGTTTTCAGCAGGATCTTGAAATCGAGCCAAAATGAAGCGTTTCGGATATAATACTCGTCAAGGGTGTTTTTTTCGTTTTGACTAAGAAAAATACCGCCATGGACCTGAGCCCAGCCGGTTATCCCCGGCGATATGAGAAGTCTTGTGCCGGCGCCTGGAGGCTGATCAATCGGGAGTAACGGGCGCGGTCCTATGATCGACATCTCGCCGCGTAAGACATTTAAAAGTTGCGGAAGCTCGTCCAGCCGGGTGCGCCGCAAGAAGGATCCCGCCTTCGAAAATCTCTTTGCTTCGGTGCGCGGGTGGCCATGTTCATCGTATGGTGCCAACAGCGTCCTAAATTTGAAAATGAAAAACGGCTTCCCATTCCGGCCAATTCGCCGTTGCCAAAAAATAACTGGAGAGCCGATCCACACGCGTACAAAAATAGCTATTGTTGCAATGAGCGGCATAAGGATAACCAACAAGGTGCTCGCGATAATCACATCTATGAGGCGCTTCACCTTCCAGTATTTGCTTCTTTTAAGTATGATGGCGTCGAGCTCTAGCGGGAGAGCTGCGGCAAGCTGCCTTTGATCAGATGGTCCGCTGGTTATTTGCTGAGCGAACCCTATGCGTTCGGCCAGAAACTCGATTTCCATTGGGGCGGCAGAATTTAGACAATCCCATACCGTTCTAGAAAGCTCCGACCGGTCAGTGGCAATGACGACCTTATGAATGTCGACACCATGAATCTTATATTCATCAGCGATGCTAGGTAAATCGTCTGGAGTACCAATAATCTGACGGCCGTTGAGCATTCGATTACGCAGCTTTGGGTTCGCATCGAGAACCGCTATGACTTTCTGATCGCCCAATGAAAAAGTTTCAACCACTTGCATGTATAAACTCGCAAGGCGATTTGCTCCTAACACAATGATATTTTTGGTATCTTTTCGACGAATATCCCCATGCTTGGGTTGACTTTGTTGCATAAGCCAATGCCTAATAAATCTAGAAGTAAGCAGCAGAGACGTCAAAACGAAGAAATGTATGATCGGCAGAGATCTTGGCATCCAATCGAGTCGTGTGACGAGGAATGCCGTAACCACGGCAACAGTAGATGCACTAAATGAGCATGTAATAATATCTAACCTATGAAGCGGACAGATCTCTAAGGGGATCCCATCACCAATCTGCGAGATGTATAGAGATGCTATCCCTGCAACAAGAGCAACACCGCAGTATATGGAGACCTGTTCTACGGAGTCTGGTCCAAAAAGAGCAGGATCACGGAGCGCAAAGGCGAGCCACGGAGCGCTAATTGTGCAGCATAAATCAGACAACTCAAGATGAGTTCGCCGATTTGAGCGCGATGTAGGGACGAGACCTGCCATGGGGGTGTCAGGCTACGGTCAAGCTAATTAATGAGCTTGCTTCGGTTAATTAATCAACAAGGTCTTGCTTTATGCAAGTTGCAACTACCATACATCCTCCGCCGGCTAGCCGAAGGCAATCGGTTAGGTACTGGACAAGGTTGGACTTTCGGCGTTGCGCCTGGTGGTTTCTCAAGATTAAGAAATCCATTCTGGCTGAATGAATCTAAAACTTCCTCAGCCAACAAACTTCCGGATTTGTTTTATTGGATGGAGTCGAGTTCCAGTGTCAGTAAGCCGTCTGAATTTCGTAAAACGCACCTGAACCGCACCAAGCTGCCGCACTTCGGGTGAATCGCTCACCCGATTGCTGTCTCTTGACACTCACCCAGATACACCGCGTTCTGCAGCTTTTTATTATTCTTGCGAAGCCGCGCACGCGGCGAACTTTTCGGAACCAATTTGCGTATCCCTCCATCTGAAGGGACAGCGGATTTTCTGTTTTCTGCAACTAGATCAAATCAGACCCATTGACCGTCAATTTCACCGAAATGCGTAGCTGCTGCAATTTATGGCGAGCCCTTCAAACGGAGCGTCAAGAGCATCGATATTGTCCATAACAATCCATATGGTCCACAATAGTGCGCTCTGAGCATCAACGATCGTTAAGGGAGCCGCCAAAAAGGGGGGCCTTGGATGGCGCACCACCCCTACCATCCCTAATTGGCAATACCCTGCGGAGATGGCTTGGGACCGACAAGGATTGAAGAGTAGCGACCGAAAACAACGGCCTTCACGACACTGGCTCATCGTCTCATTCGTACCCATGTGTAATAAATATTAATTAATGTCACTTATCACATTATCATAACTTGTTTTTTAGGACAAGACAAAATGCACTCCAGGTTCTGCGGACAGTTACCTTAGCCATAGGATGGTGGCGGCGAGTGTGACGACCGCGAGATGATTTCTCGAGATCTTTTCATAGCGGGCCGTCACACGCCGGAACTGTTTCAGTTTCGAGAAACAGCATTCGATCAGATGGCGTTCGGCGTAGATTGCCTTGTTGAGCGGATATTTCTTCGCCTGCGGCGGATGGTTGGGAATGCTGCCGTGTGGCGCCTTTTGCGGCGATGACGCCGCGGAGTGCGCCGGAATCGTAGGCGGTGCCGGCCATGACGATTTCGGCCGGAAGCCCTTTGATGAGCGGCATCGCCTGCGGCGCGCCGCCAGCCTGGCCGGCGGTAAGCACAAACCAGATGGGACAGCCGAGGCCGCCCGGCACGGCGAGATGGATCTTGGTGCTCAGACCGCCGCGTGATCGGCCGATGGCCTGATTTTGAGCCCCTCTTTTGCGCCGCTGACGCGCTGATGCGCCCGGCCGGCGGTGAAATCGGCAATTAGATATTCAAAGTCCGGATCATCCGGCAGCGCCTCGAACATGCGCCCCCACACGCATTTCGCCGTCTAGTGGCGGTTACGCCGGACCACTTCGGCAGGCGAATAGGAAAGCTTGGCCTTACTGATCGCCAACAGGGAAGACTCTGAATAACGTTTATCAATCTAGTTTAACGTGATTAGAGGACGTGTGGAATGACTGCGCTAACCCCACACCGATTACAGCAAATGCGACGATCGCATAGCCCGGTACTTGTAAGCTGAAATCCACTGTCGAATGTAGCAGACCGATGAGAGCAACCGAAAGCGCCGCCAGAGGAATAATGCGGTCACGCCGGCGGCGCAGGGCGCCCCGAATGAGAAGCACCAGAGCCAGGATCCAACCAAGCCCTATGATTACGGCCAATGGGATTCCGAGATCGGCGGCAAGTTCGAGCGGTGTGCTGTGGGCCAGGTCCCAGACACCAGAAAGTGAGACCTCACCGCTTCGATAGCTAGGAAAACTCCATACGAAAGTCCCAAGACCGGTACCGAACCACGGATGATCGGCGATCATCTGTAAGGTCGAACGATATGTGTAGAACCGGCCTTCATCAGTAAGGCCATCTGAATCGAAACGTTGGCTGACACCTCCCCCCAAGAATTGCATCAAGAGAAGCCCCGCTGCGCTTGCACCGGCTGCCAGCAACCCCAAACCGCCTCGCCAAGCTAAATTGCGATGAAAAAACAGGGTCAATGCAACAACAAGGACCATCAAGGACACGGTCACGCCAGCACGCGAACGCGACATCAAAAGGGCCATCAAGCAGACAGAGAATGCAGAAAAGGCAAACACGATAGCCATGGGCGGCTTGGCGAGAAAATCATGGATAAGCAGCTTAGCCTGCACTGGGGCTTCGAGCAGCCAGGCACGGATACGATCCGCTAGAACAAGCAGCCAAATCGCCGTGCACGACCCAAAATAGGTAGCCGCCGTATTTCTGTTGATGAAGGTCCCAGTAACGCTGCCGATACCGGAATGTCTCTCGTGCCAGAGGATCATTGTTGGTTCGAACAACGTGCTGACGATTCCAAAAAGAGCATATCCAGCGCCGGACCATCCGACCACAGTCAGCAGTTGTCGAGCCCGCAAGCGATCTGAGCCCGCGACCAAACCGGCCACGAGTGCCAGCGCCGCTGCCAGTGGGGGACCCAAACTATAAAACGGCTCATGTTTGGTGATCGAGACAGAGGGAGTCAGCCCGGTTCCGAGTAATTCTGAAGCCTCTGCCCAAAGTGGATGCGGGTTTGCGAGCCAAGTCCTATCTGAAAGCTGTTCGTGCAGGACAAAACTGTACCACGCGGCTATAAATGCAACACCTAAAAGCAGGATTTGCCGGGGTCTTCCAAGATCACGCACTGAGGCTGAAATGGCGGCAATTCCAAGAACGATGCACCAAAACGCCACCGTAGCCCGATCGCGTGATCCAAACGGGAATGGGGCCCCTGCAGCAGTTGCGAACAGGAGATAACTCGTGAGCCGGTTTGAACCGCCCTGGATCTTTGCCTTGACTGCCGCCTGAATCGAGGTCAACAGCATCTTTGAGCAAGCGCGGGGTGTATCAGATGGAATCAAGTTGAGTCCGTCCCCCTGAGTTGGAGACACCGCCTACTTTCAAAAAAGATCGCACTACCCTAAATGGCGTAATTCCTTTCGCTCTTTTCGAAGGATTCCCATTCTACCATGCGGGTTCCTCGCTTCATCTTCCATTCGCCCGGATCCGATCTGTCCCCGGCAAATCAACTTACCCAATACTGGGCCGCTACATGTCCTATTCGTATTGTCCGTACAACAGCCTTTTACAGCAAGATGGATATCAACCCTTATTCTGTATACCCATACCTCGAATATTGTTTCCTATAGGGGTACCGGCTTGCATATCCCTCATAACGTGACATTATACCGATATCGGCTCTGTTCAAAAGCACACCAAGAAGACGCTCATAAAGCTCCGGAGCCTCTCCCAGAGTATCTTCGACTACATCTCGTTTCGTTCGGCCCCATTCAACAATATATAAATAGGAATCAATGAACCCTGTTGTCGCTCTCGTATCAACTACAGGTGTGAGAGGCGGAAGATCCACAATCACGTAATCGTACACATCTCGCAGCCTATCGATGAAAGCTTTCATTGCACCAGAAGCCAGAACGTGGTTGGTGTGTAATAGGTTTGAGGTGACGCCCGCAGGCAAGAATGTCAATCCGGTTGAAGGCTCGGTCCAAACCGCATCATTTAGCTCCGTCCTGCGGCCTAGGGCATCGATAAGTCCCCGAACTGAGCCCGGAGCAAGCCGCCGGGACAGAACAGGATTACGAAGATCACAATCCAATAGAAGAACACGCTCACCGGCGTGAGCGATGAGATGTGCAAAATTCGACGCTATTGTCGATTTCCCTTCGTTCGGCACGGTCGAAGTCACACCGATTACTTTATTCGATTTCAGCACGCTATTGAGATCCATGACGACTTTCGCCGTGCGGAGTCCCTCGGTGAATTGGGAGAATGGAGAATCGACAACATGCCGCAGGATATCCGGACAATTTATGACTGTCCGCGGCATCTTGGGCGTGCCTCCTTCATCTTTACTGGTTGATTGAGGATTTTCTATTTTCAAAGCAGGCAGTATTGCGATGCAATTAGTCTTCAGAACATTTTCGACTTGGCGGCGGGTGCGGAATGCCCGATCTGAGACGTCTAACAAATACGCGGCGGTAAAGCCCAGCATTACGCCACCACCGATCGCCTTCACTAGAACATCCAAAGTATTAGGGTAACTTTGAGACGTGGGAGCAGTTGCCGCCCCAATTAACCGCGCCTCGGTTATCGGGAACGACTGTTGCTGGACCGACTCCATATAGCGTTGGAGAAAGTTATCATAAATCGTTCGATAGGTTTGAGAGATGCTCTCCAGCTCGCGTAGCTTAATTTGAGCTTGATTGGTGGTTTGCGAGTCAACAACCACGCTTGCGAGGCTGTTCGCTAAACTTTGTTCTCGCGCTACGGCGATCTCATAATCGCTCTTATAGCTCTCCGCTATCTTTTTCATTTCATCGGTGATATTATGCCGAAGCTCTTGCATTTGCATGCGGAGATTTAGTGCAGCCATGTGATTTGGGCCGTACCGGTCTTCCCACACCCTTTCTCGTGCCGCATAATCGAGATATTGATTGCGCAGACGAATGATAATTTCGCTGTGGAGCGCGTCCGCGACAGATGCATCCGGGACGTCTTGCTTCATCACTTCCCGAATTCGATCGAGCCGTGCTTTCGCTTCAGCCGTCGAGGCGCGCGCCAGCATGAGCTGGCTATTGACCTCGGACAGCCGTTCTTCATGCATCAGCTGTCCATGGCCGCTTTCGACAATATTGTTCGCGCGTTTGAAATCCACGACAGCTTTCTCGGCAGCGGAAGCTTGCGTGCGCAATTCGTTGATGCGATCCTGCAGCCAGCCGCTAGCGCGGCGAGTCGCTTGATATTTGGAGTCAAGCTGATCCAGGATATATGCATCTACTATGGCATTGGCAATCTGCGCAGCCTTTGCGGGCTCCAAAGATTGAAATCCGATTTCCAGGACATATGTCTGCTTAACGCGGGACACGGTGCGTCTTTTTTCGAAGGCGGTGATAGCCCTCTGCATTAGTTGTTCGTTGGATAATGACTCATTGGGCAGTAGATGATTCGCTATAAGCGCGAATGCGGCTCCCAAGAATCCGGCATGGCGGCCTACAAATTCGGGATCCTCGGTTAGATGGAGCTCCTTGATAACGGACGAGCTTATATTGGGTGATTTAAGAACTTCAATTTGGGTATTCACCATGCCGGCATCGATCATAGCACTCTCGATGACGGACTGCTGTTTCAATACTTGTACCCTGCGATCATCAATCACCATCTGGGCATGAGCCGTGTAGCTCGGCGGTGTCGTGTAGAGATAGAGCAATCCCAATGCTATGCTCGACGCAATGAGAGCACCAAAAACCTCGACATGACGTTTTATGATCCCGATGAATGACTCAATCGGCTTAAAGTGCGAAGTCTTTAGCGGCCCAGAATCGTCACTTTCTACGGGCAAAGGCTTCTCGACCTGCAACATGGTTTTGAGGCCTCTTACGGGCATCCTAACGCATTTGAAGGGCCTCGCGTCCGGTCAAGATTTTGCTTTTTAGTCGAGTGCTCACCCCGTCGAGCTTAGTTCACCAGAAGAAAGCGTTGAGAGTAAGACTGATCACGGCGGAGGCGCTATCAAAGGCATCTGCCTGCCGAAAGCGTGCGATGCTAAGAAGCTTGCCGCGCCCGATTTTTCTAACTCCATTTTGTCACTCAAGATTCGATGCGGAGTCGGGAACGCAGCCACGGCCCGCACAATATGCGAGAATGACAACACCATCCCTAAGTTAGCCTCGGCCAAGAAGCATCCTAACCAGAGTCTGTGCTAATCGCCCTTCGATTACGAATGTTGAATTATGTCTGAAGTTTGAACAATGTCAAGGATAGTCATTATTCAGGAAAGACTCTGGCAGCAGGGCGCGGAGATACTGGCTGGGTTGCTTCAATGAGGCCCGAGCAATGAACTCGGGAAAGACTACAAATCCCGAATTATTCGCTCAAGTTCTTTGGTGCTTCAATGAGGCCCGAGCAATGAACTCGGGAAAGACGGCGCTGGCGATCGACACAGGGGTATGGATAGGAGGCGCTTCAATGAGGCCCGAGCAATGAACTCGGGAAAGACGTCACCTGTATCGCGGAATGCACTCCGGGAGCTGTTGCTTCAATGAGGCCCGAGCAATGAACTCGGGAAAGACATCTCATAATGTGTTTGGGGTTTCGCGGGCTTATCCGCTTCAATGAGGCCCGAGCAATGAACTCGGGAAAGACTCTTCAAGCGTACTTTTGAGATTGAATCTGGCCGAGAGCTTCAATGAGGCCCGAGCAATGAACTCGGGAAAGACTCCCCTGAGATTTTGTGGCCTTGTTACAACAGGATACAGCTTTCCCCGCGAGTGCTGCCGGGTTCGCTGCAAAATCAACCCCAGCCCATCTTGCCACATATTCACAATATCAAAAAACCAAGGCAAGTTCAATCATTTACGATATTGCGAGCGCTGCCCGGCAAAATTCGAACTGCCGCAGCGCTCGCTTGCACACGGCAGATGAACCTGTCTCGCGCCTATGGCAATTGCAATCGCATAAAATCTCGCGTCAAATCACAATGGCGCGGCGCTCGATCGGCTCGAAGCTCTTGCCGAGGCTTTCCACCGCGAACTCGACTTCTTCGGCCGGCCCGAGATCGAGAATGATCACATGGTCTTCCGCTGTGTCGATGAGGCGTTCAAGCGCCATCGCCATATCGGCCCGCCGCCCGCCGTCGAGGCGGCAATGGAAGATCGAGAGCTGAAGCCAGCGCCCGTAGCCATTCATCAATTTGAACACCTTGCGCCAGCGCTTTTGATCGGAAATATCATAAGCAACGACATAGGCATGTTCGGCATTCGAGCGGCGCGGCTGCATGATCACCTCTTATAAGCACGTCTTCCTGATCATCTGGGCAGGTAATGCGGATAGGCCGGAATTTCGCCGAGCAGGAACCTTGCGAAAAGCCGCGCCTGGACTTGGACCAAGCGGCGCATCGAGACCTGATAGCCGAAGAGCGGATGCGTCGTCTCTTGATCGAGCCGCCGTTCGTATCCGGCGATCAGGCCTCGCCTCGCTTGGGTCCGCAGATTGCAGCCGCCGGCGGCAAAGACGAAATCCTGGGGTCCGAGCTCGCCATTATTGAGCGCCATGAGAACGGCGGAATCGGCAAGAATGGGCCGGAAAGGCTCGATGAGATCGAGCGCCAGGGCGGGCCGCCCCGGCCGCTCGACATGGTAGAGCCCCTTCCAGGGATCGAGCCCGGTAATGGCAATTGCCGCCGCGAAGGTGCGGGTCAAAAGGGCGTAGCAGAGCGAGAGGCAAGCATTGACGGGATCGGCGGGCGGGCGCCGGTTGCGGTTTTCAAAAGAAAAGGCTGGCAGAGCGGCAACTTTGTCGGTGAAAAGATGCGGAAAGGCGCGGAAATAAAGCGCCGCCGCCTCGCCCTCGAGGCCAAGAAGCGCTCCGGAATTTTCCGCCCGCGCCGTGCGCTCGACGAGAAGATTGAGGCGATCGAGCAAAGGCCCGCGCGCTCCGTCCGGCCCGCGCCAATTGCGGCGCAGAATCGTGCGCTGGTTTTTAATCTTAGCGCCGACAAGGTCGCGCGCAAAGGAAAGCGCGCGTGTCTTGTCCTGTGCCGCCGCATATTGCGCGGTGCGGATTATCGCGCTTCTCGGCCCCTGCCCGCCCGTCGAACCCAAGAACCAGAAGCCCGAGGACATCCAGGCGACTGGTATCTCGCGCCGCAAAAGCTCATGCACGGCGGGCGTCGTCAGAGACACGGGGCCGGCAAGCACGAGCTCGGAGATCTCGTTGAGAGCGATCGCCTGATCCTCTTCACCTTCGCTCTGCACGATGAGGGTGAAATCCTTCTTGGTGATGCGGGCGCCCGGCTTTTGCACATAGAGCGGCAGAGCGGGCGAAGCGGCGGGCGGCGGCGTGCGCGGGATCGCGGCCGATCTGAACCAATTGACCTCGTCTGGCAGGCATACGGGCAAGAGCGAACAGCGCGGGCATTTCGGCGAATGCTCGAGCGGGGGCGGCAGACGGCCGCTCGCAATGGTGAGCCGCAATCCGGAAGCCGCGCGCAAGCTTGAAGCGACGAGCTCCTCGTCGAATTGGACGCGCACGCGCTCGCGGCTCGCGGCGAAGAACAAAGCGCCTTCACTGCATTTATAGCCGGCATCGCGCAAGAGAAGGCCTTGCACGCAGACCTGCACGCGCTCCGGCAGATAAGCGCCTTCCGCCACATGCGGGCGTTTGCCGGCCTTGATGTCGATGGGCGTTACTTCGCCGCCTTCGGCCTCGATCACGTCGACCTCGGCCGTGAGCCCGAGCCTGTCAGAAGCGAGCAGAAGCCGCCGCGTCTTGAGCTCCTTATCCTCGCTGAGCATATCGGGAGACGGCAGAGCGGGCGCGGTACCGTCTTCTGTCACGCGGTGGCTGCGCCGGCCGGCAGAGGTATCGGCGTTGCTGGCCCATTCGCCATGGCCCCATTCGAGCACGGCGAGCCGCGGACAATAGACCCATTCATTGACCATGCGCGCCGGCACGAGCATTTCATCAGCGCCGGCCGGCGGCGCGAATAGCGGGAGCTCGGCTTGGACGGGGCGGGGCTCTTTGCCGGAATCGGAGATGGACATCCTACACACCTCAACGCGAACCCCGCCTCTCAATTCGGCGAACGTGCTTCTGCCTTAAATAGGCCGCCACTTTCATGCGCATCTTTGCCCAGCGCAACAGGCCCGTCGATTGTAACGGCGAAATCTAGGCGCATGCGTGCTTGGATGCCGCCGCGTGGACCGATGTCATAGGAAAGGATCTCCGCCCGCGGCCGCGGTAGATTGCGGCGCAAGCATTCGGAAAGCACATCGGCGGCGAGAGCCTCTTCAACATTCATCCCACGCTCCGGATGGCGCGCCGGCCGGTAGGGACTCGCCGACACCCATGTGCGTGCCGCACCGAAAAGGAGGTCATGCGGTGCCAGCTCCCCAAGTGCAGACAATTTGAGAAGGCCAGCTTTTCCGGCACGCAAAATCGTGAAACCGGAAAGAGCCGCCTCCAATTGCTTGAGATGCTTCGGCTCGTCCCCACCAGGGCCTCTATGCTCCACAACATGGGGTGCGATGATGAAAAGCCGCGCTGGCTTGCTTGCAACATCGACGGCGTAGAAGAGATGTGCATGATGGCCGGGCCGGTGCGGCGCACCGTCCGGTTCGTGGCCCGAGAAAAAAGCTGGCAGCGGTGTGCCTCGTCCCTGCTGTTCTTGCATGCGCGACATGACGGCGCGCCGCGCCGCCGCCGCGATCACCACCTCCTGACCTCTCAGGGCTTTCGCACCCTCCAGCGCGAAAGCGAAAATCGAACGCGGCTTACGCACGGGGACGAAAAGACCAAGGCCGAGATAGCGCCCATCGCCGAGCACGAGCGGGCCGCGGACCGGTTTGGCGAAAGCGATCTCGACGTGCCAGAGCCGCCCCTTCGCAAAACGGCTTCCTTCGCCGAAGGCCTCCGCACGCGCGCCCTTCGCTTCGAACGGCTCGCGCTGCACACGAATTGTCTCGGCAAGCGCATCGGCTTGTGCGTGCCGCAAAGCTTGCCGGACGGCGCTCGCTGCGCGCGCCTCTTCTTCAATACGTTCTTTCGTGCCTTTCTGTTCCGTGCGGTCATGGATCCGCGCGGGATCGATCCGTCGGCGGGCGGCTTTCTGAGGCAGAGCGGCCGGAGTCACCGTTCTCCAAACGCGAAAAGCCTCCGCCGCCCCGAAATGCTCCAGCATGCCTTCGTCACCGGTGCGCATGAGGACAGACCAAATTTCGCCGGTTTCGCGGCTGCCTGCGACGGGAAGACCGGAAAAGGCCCAGCCAATATCGTCCGCGCGAAGCGGGCAGTTTGGCGGAATCTCGACGAGCACGCGGCGAATGGCGTGATCCGCATGGACATGGCCAATCGATGGAAGAGGGATGATCCGCAGGCGCGCGGCCTTATCAGCCTCCCTCGCGTCACGCCCGATGAAAACGCGATCGATCACGCCCGCGTCGTCCGGCAGCGCTCTTTTCAATTTTTCGGCCGCGCCGTCGCGCACTTGCTCGACGAGCGTGAGCGCTTTCGTCAACGGCCACGGACGGAATCCGGCGTCCCGCGTTGTCTCACGCAGCTCATAAAGGAGGCGCGCGGATGGGCTGTCATAGGGCTGCATCGTGAAGCGAGACCTGGATGGCTGGATGAAAAGAACCTCTCCTTTTGTTCTGGTCGCGAAACGCTTACGCATTTGACCGAAGCGGTCTTCGAGGCTTTTCAGCGATCCCTTCGCGGGGCAAGCAAGCGCGCCGTTGCCGCCATTCTTGCAAGGGCGGGAGATGGGGCCTTGATGCGCGGCAAGCCGCGCTTCAATTTCAATCCATTCGAGAACTTCCGCGGCTGCCCAAGCCATATCGACGCCGCGCCCGAGCTGATAGAGACGCTCTGCAATTGCGCAGACTCTCACGGCATGTTCAGCGCCTTCATCGTATCGCCATATATAAAGGAAAGGCACGTGCGAATCGAACAATATTGGCTTGATGGGCTTGGGCGCCCTTATCTCACTGATACGGTTTGGATCCCCGCCCACGGCATCGAGATCATTGTTTGGAACATAGTTGTTGAATCCCTTTCCTTCCCGTGCGGCTGGCGCCGCAATGATTGGAGCCTTGAGCTGTTCAAGCCAGATGAGCGCCTCCCGGTCTTCCCGGCAAAGCGCTTTTCCCCGGGCTGCGCCAGCAACGAGTGCCTGAAACAATCGCGCAGGCGAGGGCGGCCAATCGCCAACCCCGTGATAACGGCCGTCGTGAAAGCGGACGGAAAGAAGAAGCCCGCTCTGCATGGATCACTTCGCCTTTGGCTTCTTGTCAGCTTTCTTCGTGTCTTCGACGTCTCTATTCGCGCGGGCTTTGTCGAAGGCAATGATCTTGTTTTCGCCAACGCTGAAAGCCATCGCGGCGGAGGACGCATAATCCTGAGCGACAGCATCAGTGAGGCTAATCGGCTCGCGGCCACCCTTTCGTCCGACGAGAATCCATTGAGATGGAACCCTCTCGTCAGGAACAAGCAGGCAGCCCTGCCGGAGAAAAGCATCCATGGGTTCGATCGCAGCAACAAGAGAGAGGCCGAGAATATAGCGGCGCAGAGCTTGTGCATTGTCGCCAGTCAGCCGTCTTAAAGCGACGAGATTGACCGTAACGTCGCGTTCGATGGGGCCGCGCGCAACAACACCGCCAGGTGCGTTAGTTGCGGGAACATGGACAAAGCCGCGCTCGGCCAGCGGGTTTTTGTTATTGCCCTCCGCCTTCTGCTTGTCCTCTTCGGAAAAGACCTCCAACGCCGCATAATCCAATGCAGGCGTATATTGTGCCGAGCGGCGCAAAATATCGACGTCCCAGGCACGAACGGCGGATTGGACGATGCGCGGAAGCTTTGCTTGTGTATCACGTGAATCCCAAACACCGAAGACCAGCGAGGTTGGCGCCAATTTGGCAATGGCAGAGGCATCATTATTGTCGAGCAACAATTTGAACGCATCCTGCGCTTGCTGTTGCAATTCTGTCGAACGGATGAGTGCATCGCCAAGCCGGTGACCGGCTTCCAAAATGGAAATGCTCTTGTCATTTCCGTATTGAATTTCGATTTGCGGCACGAGCTTGGAATAGGGCTCGCGTTTGAATATCGGCTCCATCCGGTTGGCCTGGGAGCCGACGCTGTCGATGGTGACGACCTTAGTGCCGTCCGACAACGTGTCAATATTATAGCCAATATCGGCATAGGTCGGAGGGAAGATGACCCCGCCCTCGCCTTCCACGGGCACGAGCTTTTGCTTTAGATGCAGCGCGACGGGCCCATTAGGATCGTCAGCCCAGGAATTGATAATGTCGGCCGTGAGCGTAGTCATGTGCGGGGCTCCTCTCGCGCGAAAGTGACGACTTTGTTCTTGCCGGAGAGATCGAGGTCGAAGCGAAACTGTCTCAGTGGAATCGTGATAAGGCTGCCCGCGAGCGCGGCGCGCGCGAGCATGGGCGGCAGGCTCGCACTCCAGACGGCATACTCGACCTGCCGTACGCCGAATTCGACGGGGCGCGCATTCTCCAATCCCCAAGCCGCCAGGAACTCGACAACCGGAGAAGCCTCGATGAGATGCTTGTGCTCATTCGGCGAATAGCCAGCGTCGATTGCGGTCCAGGCACCGCGCGGATCGAAGTTGAAGCTACCGCCCATGGGAGTCAGAAGGTGAAATGGTCGCTTGATCAGATCGTCTCGCTGCTCTTCCCAAAGTTGCGCGATACCTTTCACTTTAAGGTCGCCAATCGCTTGGTTCTTCTTTGGCTTGCAACGAACGCCCCTTAGCATCGCATGCGCGATCCGGTCTGCGGATCTATTACCCGCATAAAGCTTAAACGGGTCACGGCTCGAGCCATCTGCCCAGTGACCGAGTTCCACGATGGGTCTGTTGCCTCCACCAAGGCGAATCGGGAGGGACATTCGATCGCCCTTTGCAGCGTAGAAAACCTCCGAGATGCCAAGCATTCCTGCGCAGGACGGATCGGCTCCATAGTCGCTGTCTTCTTCATTCTCCGCTTTTTCTGCCGACTGTCCTTTTTTCGGCGGAGGGTCCGAATAACCGATAGGTGCCCATCTTTGCGGTTTCGCCGCCGCTAGAAATTCCAAGACCCCTGCAAACGGATTTTCCTCACCCTTTGCTCGCAGATGAAACCGGACATCCGTCTCATCGCGCCAATCGAAGCCGCCTTCGGCATCGCCGAGGAGTACTTCCGCGGCTTCGAGAAAGCCGAGGCAGGCGAAGACCTGGCCGGGATTTGAGAGATCGACGGGAATCGAGGCTTGTGCCATCAGGCAGCCTCCCCGCTTGTGGCCTTCCCGGCAGTCTCCGCGCGCTGATCATTCTCGCGCGAGGCCTGCTGATCCGCAGCGCGCAGAAGCGATTCCAGCCAGGCGAGGCCCCAAGGCCCCCAAATCTTCTGGAGCCGCGCGAAACGCAGTGCGACATCACGCGCCCGCGCTTCGAGCGCCGAGGGCGGCGCGCCGTCACAGCCTGACGTTTCGATCAGAGGGCGGGCCTGGCCGTGATGCGCTGCGACAAGGTGCAAGACGAGATCTTGCAGGTCTTTCGGCAGCTTGTTGAATTCGGGGTCGCGTTCCACCGCGGGAAGTGAACCGAACTCATGGCGATAGCCGTCAAGAAGGACTTGGTTGATCGGCCCTTTCGTTTTCGCATAGATATCGTCGTGCGGCGCGTTGAAAGCACGCTGCCAGCGCGGTGCTTTCTTGCCTTCGTCGTGAAGGCGGGCTGCAATCTCGAGAGCGCGTGCAAGGTCTCCTGCCAGCCCCGAAGCCTTCGAGATGATGCGGGTCTTCGCGGCGATGCAGGACTGATGGGCGGCAAACGATTGCGGATTTGAGATCGCCCGCCCGTTCTCGCTGGAGCTTGCGGCTTTGAGGCTTTCAACAATCAGCCATTCCGTGACCTCGCCTTCTTCGTTTTTCCCGGCGGCGAAATCGTCTTCGAAACACCAATCCGGGCTGTCTGCCGCCTCTTCCAGTGAACGCGCCCTGCGGATCCGCACGCCGGTCTCTCTCGACCATTCCCCGTCCGAATCCGCTGCGCGAGGAGGTTCGTCTTGGTCATTGTCCAAGAGTCCATCAGTCAAACCGCCAAGCCGAACGTCGACGATGAGTGTAACACCGGGGAGTTCGATTTTTTCGATCCTCTCCTTGCGCTTCTTATCGTCATCGGACTCGATAAGATCGCGAATGCGGTAGCGCTCTTTGAGCTTGCCGTCTGGCGCGAGCGCGAAGGCGACGGCGCTCTCTTTGGTAAGCGCTGGGAGATCCGATGGCTCGCCGTTCCCATCGGGCGCGGCCGTTCCTGTGTCCAGCTTTGTGCTCAGTCGGCTAGCGCGTTTCATCAGCCATTCGACGACGCGCCGCGTCTCGGTTTCGAGCTTCTCACTCATATGCGGCGGCGCGGCCTCGAAGAAATCTTCGACCTCTTTCTCGGAAACGCGAGGGCCTTCCGGCCGCACGGGAAGATATTTGCGCCAGACAATGGCGGTCTGCGGCTCGTCTTGGATCCAGCCTCGCAGCCAAGGCGCGATTTCTGGTCTGCCGGTATGCTTCTCGAGCGAGGTCATCGACCAGGCATCGACAAGCGGGCGGGTGAGTGCTGGCCGCAGAGGCGCAGGTGTGGTCGCAGCGTCAATCAGCATCTTAAGGCTGGAGTCGCCTTCCGAGCGCAATTTCAGCTCATGCAGCGCGCCCGGGCTTGCGTCAAACCCCGAACCATCTGGCGAAAGCGCATAGATAACTTGGCGCATTTCTTTCAGGGCCGGCGCCGGCTCGTCTTCGCCGCCGACGATGATCCGCGCATCGCCGCCGCCGCGGCGGTTGACCCGGCCAAAGCGCTGCACCATCCGCTCCCAAGGCGCGAGATCGCAGACCATGTGGTCGGCGTCGAGATCGACGCCCACTTCGCCGGCTGACGTCGCGACGAGAAAGGCGGGTCTTTCCAGCGTAACGCCACTGCCCGCAAGAAAACCGAGTTCCTTCAGTTTTTCCGCAGCATCGGTCCGCTCCTTGACCCGCCGTGCGCCGACAAAAAGTTCGGCATCGATAGGGGTGCTTTCGCCCCGGCTGCCTTTCGCCAGTTCCTCGATTGCCCTCTTCGTTTTCTCCGCTGTCTCACGGCTATTGCAATAGACGAGGACACGGAGGGGGTTCATTCCTTTGCCGGAAAGCCTCCAGGCGTGTTCTGCCATAGTTTGATGGAGATTCTCGCTGCTGAGTGATTCAACCGTCAGATGCTTCTTTGCTCCGAGCCGCTTTTTGACGATCTGGTCGAGAAGATCTTCATTGCAAAGCCTAAAGACATCTCCCTGCCTTTCGCGTCCTGTAGCTGACAAGGAAAGCAATTTGAAAGGAGGAATGAGGCTGCGGCCTTCATTTGTGCGGGGCCCCAATTCATCGGCACCAGTTTCGATTGCCTCAATCAGCTTCTCGAAAGACGGAACAAGATGGGCCTCGTCGAGCACAATGAGAACGTCTGCCCCAAGAAGGCCCGCATTATAGGGACGCATTTTCGGTGACACGCCGTAGCCGGAGAACAGGAGCCGCGAGCCGATCATGTCGACGGTTCCGACAATGATTGCGGGCGCTGTGGGGTCTGCCAGCCACTCGCGATTGTCCACGAGTTGGCCTCGAAGGGTTGAAATCGGCAGTTTCTGCTCCCCTCCAAGACCGAGTGCTCTCTTCAAATGAGGCATGTTCTCGAGACCGTCGTGCAGCTTCTGTGCCTCGGCCGTCGCCTGATCCACAACAGCGCGCCGGTCCACGACATAAACGAGCCGCCGCGGCAATTGCGCTCCATGCGCGCGGGCAATCAGCCAGATCGCCATGACCGAGGTCTTGCCGAGGCCGGTCGGCAGATCCAGCGCCGCCGGCAATTTTCCGTCGAGAAGACGGCTGTATAGCCGCCGCTGCCAGGAAAGAGGTGCCGCCACTTGGACCAATTTCGAAAATTCAGCGTCAAACGCCGCAGCGTCGGCCATCAGCCACCTCATTAATTGCACAAAATTAATTATATTAATTATGCAAAATTAATTATGTAAAATACGTATTTATCACACTCTATAACGCGGGGCTGCCGCAAAGTCACCATTCCGTGGCAAAATGAGAAAATCAAAAACTGGAAAATCAATGAGTTACGAGCTCCAATTCTCTGCCTTCCAAAATTTGCGACAGGCGCGGTGAAATCAGTGCGCGCTTCCTGATCGAAGCCAAGGTAGCTCTATGAATACGATGACATACAAGGACTACGAGGCCGTCGCCGAATACGACGAGGATGCCGGGCTGTCTCATCGCGAAGTTCTCAACCTTCGGGACGTCATCACTTTTCAAGGACAATCAGCCGCCGGGCTGAAGCAGGCGTTCGCGGATTCGGCCGAAGACTATCTGGCCTTTTGCAAGGAGCGGGAGAGGAACCAGACAAGCCCTATTCCGGCCAGTTCGTCGTACGAGTCGAGCCGCCGGTCCACCGAGCTTTGGCCAGCGCCGCCAAGCGGGCAGGGGTCAGCCTCAATAAATGGGTGGCCGCGGCGCTGGAACGTGCAGCGGCGGGGTGAGAGCTCAGACATCACGTTGTCATGCCGTCACGTGATATTGCGCCGGTCGTGCAGTGACACACGATCGGGAGTATGCTTCGAGCCGCAAGCTCGCCAGATGCAGGCTTTCTGAGAGCTTGTCATCCATCCGCCCTCGGCCGGCTCGAGCGTCCGTCAGCGGCGCCTAGCTGCCCGTCATGGCACAGAAGACATCCATCATTGGCGCGTTCGAGTCCCATGTCTGGGCCCGCGTCCTGGCAATCCCGCGCCTGTACTGCCAAGTTCGCGGGACAGACAACGCCTGAACGCAGGCAGGTGGCGCTCCTGCGAAGCCTGCTGCAACCGGCGCAGCACTCCGCGCACGATTGGGTCGCTCATCTGGGGAATGAGCCGCTCGTACATTGCCTCATTGTCAATTTCGGCCTGAACGGCTGCTTCACATGCCTCGGCCACCGTGCGCGGTACCGTGACCCGGCTGGGCCAAGTATCTTGCGGCGGTTCAACCCCGAAGCGCCCGAACTGCGCAAGAAGCGCTTCGATATGGCGCTCCTCGGCTTCCACGATGTTCACAAATGGTTGAACTGGGCCAAAGACCTCGATGACCTTGCGATAGGCGGCGCGCGCCTTGTATTCGTCGTCCAAAGCCTCTGAAAGGGCTTCAATTGTCTGGCGATCCGTCATGGAGCGGTCTCCGTCATGGAGCGGTCTCCAGCATGGCCAATTTGACGGTTTGGCGCTAATAGTTGAGCCTACTTTGGACGCCGGTGCAAATCAAGATCAAGATATAGGAACGCACCCGTAACGGCACCGTCAACTTGACGGCTGGAGGTCGCACCGGAGCCGCGAGACAGGTCTCGGGATCATGCGGCCATGGCCGCTCCGGTGATCTCGCGCCATGCGGTGATCGCCTTCGTGACCCGCCGCCTGATGGCGGGTCACGAAGGCGGCCGCGCAGCTTTGCCAGCAGCCCGGGCTTCAAGACCGTTGCCGGAGTGCCGTTGCGGCGGTGCAAATCGCCGGGAGCCTCAGGTCTCTCGGCATTATAACGGGCAAGCAATTCATTTGAGTGTGGAGGAGTTGGAAGAGCGGTATGTGGGATTCCACGATGCCACCGCATCGCGGCATTTCCCATAACTCTCCGGTTCCCCGATCACTTCTCCGATAATTGCGGCTGGGCATCCAAACTGGTTGCAGCCTTCCTGACGCCGAAACGTGCATAAAGCGCCGGCAGGACAAGCAAGGTGAGGAGCGTTGCGCTGATCAAGCCGCCGATCACGACCGTCGCGAGAGGTTTCTGCACCTCGGCTCCGGTTCCCGTTGCGAATGCCATCGGAACAAAGCCCAGCGAGGCGACGAGGGCCGTCATGGCGACCGGCCGCAGCCGCGTGACAGCACCCTTGAAGATTGCCTGGAAGAACGGCATGCCTTCCTCTATCAGCTGCTTGATGAAGGTCAGCATTACGAGGCCGTTTAGAACCGCAACGCCAGATAGCGCTATAAATCCGACCGCAGCCGAGACTGAAAAGGGCATGCTGCGCAGCCACAGGGACAGAACGCCGCCCGTAAGGGCAAGAGGAACAGCGCTGAACACAAGCATCGCGTCACGCGGGCTGCCGAGAGCGGTATAGAGCAAGAGGAAAATCAGGAAGAAGCAGCCTGGCACGACGACCATCAGACGCTGCCGCGCGGCCTCGAGATTCTCGAACTGTCCGCCCCAGGTGAGCCAATAGCCTGCCGGCAGCTGCACTCTTTGCTCGACCTTCTTCTGAACTTCGTCAACGAGCGAGGCAATGTCACGGCCGCGTACATTCGCTGTAACGACGACGCGCCGTTTGCCATTTTCGCGTGAGATCTGGTTTGGCCCTTCGGATGTTTCAAATGAGGCAACCTGCTTGAGAAGAACGGCTGGCGCCCGTCCGGTCTGAGCCGATGGCGGCAGCGGCACAGGCAGATTCTTCAGCAGTTCCAGATTCTCCCGCACCTCATCATTAAGTCTGACGATGATGGGGAAACGGCGGTCGCCTTCAAACATCATACCCGCGGTGCGCCCGCCAATCGCCGCGCCGATCACGTCTTGAACCGCCGACACGCTGAGGCCGAGGCGGGCAATCTCCGCTTTATCGATTTTGATATCGAGGAATGGCAGGCCCATCGTCTGCTCCACCTTGACGTCTTCAGCACCATTGGTGCTTCGCAAGAGTGCCGCGATCTGGTTTGCAATCTTCAGCATGGGCTCAAACTCTTCGCCGAAAACTTTCACCGCGATGTCCCCGCGTACGCCAGCAATCAATTCGTTGAAGCGCCATTGGATCGGCTGCGAGAACTCATAAGTGTTTCCAGCCAAAGTTCCGACGGCGTCTTTGATCTGACGCTGCAACTCGTCCTTGGTCAATTTTGGATCCGGCCATTCTTCCCTTGGCTTCAACATGATGATCGCGTCCACGTTGTTGGGAGGCGCTGGATCCGTCGCCAGTTCGGCCGTGCCCGCTTTTGAAAAGACGACGGAGACCTGGGGGAATTTACGGATCGTCTTTTCAACCACAAGCTGCATCGCCTGTGACTGAGAAAGCGACGTGCTCGGAATCCGCAGGGTATTCATGGCGATGTTCTTCTCGTCGAGCGTCGGAATGAAGACCTGTCCGAGCCGGGTGAACACCAGTCCCGCGACGGCGAACAAGACAATGGCGCCTGCGATGAAGTATAGAGGGTGTCGAATTGCGCGCTTCAGTGCGGGCTCGTAAAGCTCTCTCATCCAGCGGACAAAACGGTTCTCCTTTTCCTCAGCGCCTCCAGAAATGAAGATGGCGATCATCGCGGGCACGAAGGTCAGTGAAAGGACAAAGGCAGAAGCAAGGGCGATGATGACGGTCAGCGCCATCGGTTCAAACATCTTGCCCTCGATGCCCGAGAAAGTCAGCAGCGGCACGTAGACGAGAATGATGATCGCCTGGCCAAAGACCGACGGCTTGATCATTTCCTCCGCGGACCCGATGATCGTGCTGAGGCGCTCTGATTCGGTAAGCGGGCGCCCATGGGCGTGCTGCTGCTCGGCCAGATGTCTCAGGCTGTTCTCGGCGATGATAACGGCGCCATCGACGATGAGACCAAAATCAAGGGCGCCAAGGCTCATGAGATTCGCGCTGATTTTGCCCTGGACCATTCCGGTCATGGTCAGCAGCATCGCGATCGGGATCACAAGGGCCGTGATCAGTGCGGCACGGAAATTTCCGAGCAACAGGAAGAGCACGAAGATCACGAGAAGCGCGCCCTCAGCCAGATTCTTGCTCACCGTTTTGACGGTCGCGTCCACGAGAAGCGTCCGGTTCAAAACCGTGCGGGTCTCGACCGCTGGCGGAAGCGTCCGGTTGATCTCTTTCATCTTGGCGTCAACCATCGCCGATATGCTGCGGCTGTTACCGCCGATCAGCATCAGCGCCGTGCCGATGACGGTCTCCTCGCCGTTTTCGCTCGCGCTTCCGGTACGCAGCTCGCGGCCGGTCTTCACCTCGGCAAGATCCTTGACCCGCACAGGCACGCCGCCGCGTGTTGCAACGACGACATCGCCGATTTGCTCCATGGTCTCCAGGCGGCCCGCAGAGCGCACCGCGTAGGCTTCGCCATTTTCTTCGATATAGCTGGCGCCGCGATTGAGATTATTGTTTTCGATCGCTGCGGCGACATCCTCGAAGGACAAGTTGAGCCCGATGAGCTTGGCCGGATCGGGCTGAACATGGTACTGCTTTTGAAAGCCGCCGAGCGAATCGACACCGGCAATCCCCGGAACGGTTCTGAGCTGCGGGCGGATAATCCAGTCTTCGACGGTCCGGAGATAGGCCTCGCGCTCAACACCGGTGGTCAGACGTTCGCCCTCGGGGGTGAGATAGCTTCCGTCGCTCTGCCAGCCCGGCCTGCCGTCCTCAACTGCTGCACCCTCGGAAGGCAGCCTGTAATGGACCGTCCACATGTAGATCTCGCTCAGGCCTGTCGCGACAGGCCCCATGCGGAGCTCGGCGCCTGGAGGCAGAGCGGCCTTGGCTTCGTTCAAGCGTTCATTGATTTGCTGGCGGGCGAAATAGATGTCCGTCTTATCGTCGAAGACAGCGGTGATCTGCGCAAAGCCATTGCGCGAAAAGGATCGGGTGTAATCGAGGCCCGGAATTCCGGCGAGTGCGGTTTCAAGCGGGAAAGTAACCTGCTTTTCGACGTCAACAGGCGAAAGCGCGGGTGCGATTGCATTGATTTGCACCTGCCTGTTGGTGATGTCCGGCACGGCATCGATCGGAAGCTTCGTCATCGACCAGATACCAAAGGCGGCAGCAGCCGCCGTAAGGAGCATCACGAGCCAGCGCTGGTGAACCGAGAAGGAGAGGACACGCGATATCACTGTTGAAATTTCCGGTGCTGGCGGCCTTAGCCGTTTTCGCCCTTGCCGAGCTCGGCCTTGAGGAGGAACGTGTTTTTGACCGCAATCTGCTCTCCGGCAGAAAGGCCAGATTTGATCTCGACCGACGTGTCGTCGGATCTCCCTACTGCGACGGCGCGCTTTTGAAACCCTCCCGGTGTCCGCACGAACACCACGCGGTCGCCGTCAACCGTCTGGATGGCCGCGCGGGGAACGCGGACTTCCACAGGCTCTTGCTTGATCACAATGCTGGCGATCACAACGGCTCCCGGCCGCCACATCATCGATTTATTGTCGAGCTCCGCGATGATGCGTGCCGACCGCGTGTTGGGATCAACGAGCGGACTAACGAAGATGATGCGGCCGTCGCCGCGCTTCCCGCTCTCCGTTCCGCTCGCGATTACCGCCGTTTGGCCTTCTTCTATCATTTCGAGATCGGCTGTCGGAACCGCTAGCTCGACCCAGACCACGGAGAGATCGGCGACGGTATAGAGATCGGAGGGGTCGCCCTGCCGGCCGACCAATGTCCCAACATCCACCTTCCGTTCAATCACGCGCCCGCTGATGAGCGAGCGGATTTCATATTGCCGCAGGGTTGAAACGTCGGTGTTGGGCGCACTTTCTTGCTTGGCGGCCTTGACTACTTCAGCCGGGTCAAGGTTGAGCGCGACGAGCTTCTGCCGGGCAAGACTCAATTTGAGCTCTGCTTCCAGAAACGACTCCCGTGCCTGAAGATATTGCAGCTCGGGAGTGCTTTTCTGGGCCCAAAGAACCTTCTGGCGTTCGTACAATGTCCGCTGCAGCTCCAAGGCGATCTGTGCGGTCAGATATTCGCTTTTGGCATCCGCGACTTCACGGCTATCGAGCACGGCGACCACTTCCCCCGGCGTGACGAGATCGCCCAGGCGTTTGCGCATGTCTGTCACCGTGCCTTCAACGCGGCCCGGCACGCGTGCGACCCGGCCCGGATCAAGGGTGACCGTGCCTGGCACGGTGAGCATGCGGGCAAGAGTGCCTCTGCCGGCGGGTGCGACGTCGATCTCCTGAGCCTTGATCTGCTCAGGCGTCATATCGATCACGCCCTCCGGCGCTTTGTGTGACTCCTCATTGGTTCCGGAGACTGTTGATGTGTTTGCCGCCGCGCTCGCTCCGGCGGGCGGAGAGGGGGCCTTTTCCGGCTGCATCGAGGCCGTCGAGACGCCTGCGTTTCGCACCCCCGGAAAGATGTGCAGCAAGATGCCGCCAAGCGCGGCGCACGCGGCGAAAATTGTTATGAGTGTGAAAGGCCGTTTCATCAAAGCATCTTATTGCTTGCGTGCCCACGGGTCAGTGGCCACAAGACCTATGTTGTTCTGAATCTGTAAAATTGCCAGTTGAGATTATGCTCAAGAAGCGCGTTTTCTTCCTGTTAGCATTGCCTTTATCAGATTTTCCCGGTGCTGAAGGCTCGCAATCAAGACACCAAGGATGTGAACAGCGATCAGGGCCACGATCAAATTGGCCAGAACTTCATGCACATGTTCGAGCAATTTCGAGCCCCAGTAAGCATCCAGTGTCATCATGTACCCCGTGGTGCAGGTCCCGGCGAGCATTGCGAGCAGGGCCAGAATCATGGCCCCGCCAGCCGGATTATGGCCGAGATAGCGGCGCGCCTTGAAAAGAGCGGCGCCGCGCAAATAGGCGAAGACCTCGCGCGGCGGCCGGATGAACGTATTGAACCGGGCGTAGCGCGAGCCAAAAATACCCCATGCGATGCGCAGGGCGATCAAGCCAGCGATCGCATAGCCTGCCGCAATGTGGATGCGCTCGGTCTCGTCTCCCGTCGCATAGGCGATGACGAAGAGGATAACGAGCGACCAATGGAACACCCGCACAAGGGGATCCCAGACCCTGATCTCCGCCGGCGGCCTCGCGCCGCCGGACTCGATCGTCTGATTGATGCTTGTCATCGTGCGTGCTGCTAAAGCTGGCCCGCGATTTCGCCGGTCGCAGGGTCAACGAAAAGTTCGACACGGGCGCCGTTCTTGTCGAGCGCATAGATCTCGCCGCAGGCGTTCTTCAGCTTGGCTTTCAGAACTCTGAAGCCGCGTGCCTCGGCCTTGGCTTGTAGAGTTTCCAACGGCAGCCACTGGCTCTGCGGTGCCGCTGTGCAAGGGCGGCCGAGGCTGCCAGCTTCAGCGGCTGTCGCGGCGCCGAAAATGGCGGCGGCAAAGGAAAAGAGGGCAAGCTTGCGCATGAACAGATCTCCTGATGTGCAACCCTCCACACCATGCGGCGGATTGCGGCTAGGAGATTGCCGCAAACCGGCTGACAGCTGCCTGTTACCCGATGTCAGCTATTTGTCAGGCGGGTTAGCCGAAACTGGCGCCGGGAAGAAAGTATCTTGGCCAATGCCTGCGCAATTTTCTAGACCGGTGCTGTTCGGGATCGCGTCGTCTGCCGCGCTCGCAGTCCTGCCGGGATACGCCGAACCGCACGACCAGGATGCGGCCCGGCAGGCCGTCGAGCACGGGGAGATCCGGCCGCTCGCAAATATTCTTGAAACGGTACGAGGCCAGCTTCCAGGAGATATCGTCGGAGTCGAGATTGAAACCAAAAATGGCCGCTGGATCTATGAGTTTCGCGTGCTGGACTCTAACGGACGCCTCTTTGATGTCTATATCGATGCCCGAAGCGGCGAAATCGAACGGACAGAGGAGAAGTGATGCGCGTGCTGCTCGCCGAAGATGACCGGCGGATTGCATCCGGCGTTGCGCGTGCCCTCGAAGCCGCTGGCTACCTGGTGGAAACGGTGAGCGATGGGGAGGAAGCATGGTTCCTGGGAGATACGGAGGATTACGGTGCGATCATCCTCGATCTCGGCCTGCCGGGCATGGATGGGCTTGCCGTGCTCAAGCGCTGGCGCGCGGCGGGCCGCGAGACACCTGTCCTGATCCTCACGGCACGGGGCAGCTGGGCCGAGAGAGTTGATGGCATTGACGCTGGTGCGGACGATTATCTGCCAAAGCCATTCCGCATGGAGGAGCTGCTCGCGCGGCTGCGCGCCATCGTCCGCCGCTCCGCAGGCCGCGCATCGCCGGTGGTCGAGGCGGGCGGAATTACCTTGGACGAGAGGCAAATGAAAGTGAGTCTGCACGGTGTTCCTGTCTCGCTCTCTCCGCTTGAATACCGTCTCGTTGCCTATTTGTTGCGCCATCGCGGCCGGGTGGTTCCACAGCACGAGCTCGATGAAAATGTTTATGGACCTGGCGAAGATCATGATTCGAATGCGCTTGAAGTGCTCATCGGACGCGTGCGCAAGAAACTCGGCGCCGAGTCGATCGAAACCCGCCGCGGCTTCGGATATTTGATACCGGGGCCGCCTGCATGAGGGGGCGCTCGCTTCGCCTTCGGCTCATCGCGGGAGGGGTCGTGGCGATTATAGCTGCGCTCGCCATCGCGGGCGCAGGCCTGACGGTTCTTTTCGAGCGCCACGTCGCGCGCACTATCACCGATGACCTCGATGTCCATCTAAAGCAGCTGATTGCTGGCATTGATATCGGCGCGGAAGGCCAACTTATCGTTGGCCGCCCCCCTGCCGATCCGCGGTTTGCTGAGCCGCTTTCAGGCCTTTACTGGCAGGTCACCAGCAGCGACGGCCAGCTGCTGCGCTCGCGTTCCTTGTGGGATACAACTCTGTTCCTGCCCAATGATGAGCTGTCGCCAGGTGAGGTGCATCGTCACATAGCTATGGGCCCTGCCAAGGCGCGCGTGCTCGTTGCTGAGCGGGGCATCAGCCTGACGATCAAGGGGCGGCCGACACCGGTCCATATTGCGGTTGCGGCCGATCTCGCCCGAGTGTCCGCAGCTGGACGGGCCTTCGCGAAGGAACTCGCGATAGCTCTCGGTCTTTTGGCGCTCGTCCTGGCCATTGGCACATCGATCCAGGTCGCACTCGGTCTGCGCCCGCTCAGTGCGCTGCGCCGCGATATTGCCGATATCAGATCAGGGCGGCGCCAGCGCCTGCCGTCTTCGGCGCCAATCGAGGTTCAGCCTCTCGTGGACGAAGTGAACGGGCTGCTCGATACCCAGGAGCAGGAGATCGAGCGCTCGCGGAGCCGCGCAGCTGACCTCGCCCATGGGCTCAAGACGCCGCTGGCTGCTCTTGCATCCGATGCGGGCAGGTTGCGCGAGCGGGGGGAGCAGGACATTGCGCGGGACATCGAAGCCGTCACCGGCGCCATGAGCCGTCAAGTTGACCGTGAGATGACGCGGGCCCGCGTACGGGCACGGCTACGCCCGGGTGCCGTTGCGCCGGCCGAGCTCGCCCCGCTCGTACACTCCCTTATCGCAACACTGGCCCGCACGCCCAGGGGCATGCAGCTTACATTCGAACCACGCATCCCAGCCGGAGCAGCCGCACCATTCGACCGGGCAGATCTTGCAGAAGTCTTGGGTAATCTCCTTGATAATGCTTCACGCCATGCCGCCTCGCGCGTTCGCATCACGGCATATCCTGGCCCAGCTGGCACGCCGATCGTGATCGAGGATGACGGCAAAGGAATTGCTCCAGCCGTCCGTTCGAAAGTCCTTGAGCGCGGCGCCCGTCTTGACCAGCGCGGGGAAGGAGCAGGACTTGGCCTTGCAATCGTTCTTGATGTGCTTGAGGCCTATGGCTGGCGCCTTATCCTCGATTCATCGGATCTCGGAGGCCTCAAAGCGGTCATTGCGCCCGGCGCAGAGGGCACGAACACGCCCCGTCAGACTTGCGCCAGATGAGCGGGCAGAATCAAGCCCTGGCCAAGTCCAGTCCAGGTGCCTGCAATGGAACGATGCGGCCGGGTTACTATGAGCCCTTAATGTGCCGCGGCTGCTGCGCTCCGCTGTGGCCTTTTCAGCAGGGCAACGGCGGCTATGCTGATGATAAGCCCCACGCCGACGATCCAGAAGGCATCGGAATAGGCGCACACATAGGCCTCGCGCCGGACTTCCGCCGCCAGCGCCATCAATGCCTGCGCTTTGGCCAGGGCTGGATCAGCCATGTTGTGCAATCCTGCCATGAGCGTGGCGATCTTCTCTTGTGTCCGCGTTGCATTCTGCGTCATCGCTTCAGCCAGAACCGAGAAGTGGAAATGCTCGCGCCGTTCGATGACTGTCGAAAGCATCGCGATCCCGACGGAACCGCCGAGGTTGCGCATCATGTTGGATAGCGCAGAGGCGTCGGCCGTGTCGCGGGGAGGAAGACCCGCGGTCGCGAGTTGCGACAAGGGAATAGAGAAGAGAGGCTGCCCTGCCGCACGCAAGAGCTGCGGCAGGATGAGCTGATCCATGCCGACATCATGCGTCAGATTCACATTGATAAAGCAGCTCGACGCGAAAAGCAGCGTGCCCAGTGCCACAAGAATGCGGGCATCGAATCTCTTCATGAGGAAGGGCATCGCCGGAAACAGCACGAGCTGCGGCAGGCCGCTCCACATGACGACATAGCCGATCTGCTCGGCGTTATAGCCTTGGATTTGCGCGCAATAGAGTGGAATCACATAGGTCGAACCGAGGGAGACGGCGCCGAGCACGGTCATGAGCGCGCAGGAGGCGCCGATTGTCCTGTTGCCGAGGACCCGCAGGTTGATGAACGGGTTGGCTGCCGTGAGTTCGCGCAGGAGAAAGAAGCAAATGCCTGCCGCGGAAATGATCGTCAATCGTCTAATCGCGTCGGACTCAAACCATTCCTTCCGCTGGCCCTCTTCGAGCACGTAGGTGATCGTAGAAAGTCCAATCGCCATAGCCGCGATCCCGGCCCAGTCGCCTTTGAGCAACTCTCCCCATCGCGCCTCCTGCTTGGGCAGCGCGATCAGCTGGATGACCGCGGCAATCGGACCCGGGAGAAGGTTCAGATAAAAAATATAATGCCAGGAGAAATTATCGGTCAGCCAGCCGCCGATCGTCGGGCCGATGGCTGGAGCGAAGGTCGCGGTCAGGCCAAAGAACGTGATGCCGAGCCCCTGCTGCGATTTCGGTAAACGGGTGCGGATGATGGTGACGGCCGTCGGGATGAGGACGCCCCCGGTGAATCCCTGCCCTGCGCGAAAGAGGATCAGCTGCTCCAGCGATGCCGAGAGCGCGCAGGCAATGGAGAATGCGACGAAGAGGCTCGTATTGATGGAGAGATAGCTGCGAAGGCCAAAGATCGAACCAAGCCAGCCGGTCAGCGGGATCACGACGATCTCGGCCATGAGATAGGCGGTTGAGATCCAGCTTCCCTGCTCCGTCGAGGCACCAATGGCGCCCTCGATATTGGCGAGCGAGGAATTGGTGATCTGTATATCGAGAATGGCGGTGAAGGCGCCGATGATACCGCCGGCCACGGCTAGCCAATCCGCGAGCGACGCTTCTGCTTCGGCCGCGCCGGTTCTCATTGCGTTTTCAGCGCGCCAAGCTGGATGGGCCTGGAGGCTGTCTTCACCGGGCGGCCGCGGATGTCAATCACTGCCTCGGCCGACAAGCCCGGCCGCAGCCGCGCGATCAAAGGATCATGACCGTCGAGAACGATCTTCACCGGAACGCGCTGCACGATCTTGGTGAAATTGCCCGTTGCATTTTCCGGCGGCAGCAGGGCGAATTGCGCCCCGGTACCAGGTGCAAAGCTTTCGATGTGTCCGTGAAAGACGTGATCGCCAAAAGCATCGACCGTGAAACTTGCCGCCTGGCCTTCAACCATCTCACCGAGCTGGGTCTCCTTGTAATTGGCGACGAGATAGATGGAATTTCCCATCGGCACGATGGTCAGGAGATTTGTGCCAGGCTGAACAAATTGGCCTTTGCGCAGCGCCCGGTCCCCAACGACTCCGTCGATCGGAGCCGTGATCGTCGTGTAGTCAAGATTGAGCTTTGCCTGTTCGAGATTGATCTCCGCCCGTTCCAGGCTGGCGCGCGCCGCGCCTTCAAGGGACCGCAGCCCATCCGTCTGCTTTTGAGCAGCCTCATAGCTTGCCCTCGCTTTGTCGAGCGCTGCCTTTTTCTGCTGGAGGTCTGAATCTGCCTGATGCGATCTCTGAACAGTGCCTGCTCCGCGGCCCAGCAGATCATTGTAGCGTCTTTGCTCCTCGGCCGCGAAATCAAAGGCCGCCTGCGCGCGGGCAACATCGGCTTTGGCCTCCTCGATCTTGGCTTGCTGCTGGACGAGTGCCGAGGCAACACCATCGAGGCTGGCACGGGCTTTTGCGAGATCCGCTTTGGACTGGAGATAGGCGACCCGGAAATCCCGGTCGTCAATCCGCGCGAGGATATCGCCCGCCTTCACCGGCTGGTTGTCCCCAACGAAAGCCTCCGCGATAAAGCCGCCAACCTTCGGCGCCACGACAACCTTGTCGGCCTGGAGATAGGCGTTGTCGGTTGACTCCTCGAAGCGGCCTTGGGTCCACCAATGCCAGCCAAAGCGGGCGGTCACGCCAGCCGCCACAAGCAGAACGAGAATGAGCAGCGCATGCTTGCGCAGCCGGGCCGTCAGGGGGAGCAAATACGGCAGCGGGCCATCGCCCCGCCTAGGGAGGATGGTTTCTCTCTCGCTCAGAAGGGCAGTTTCGCTAATTGCGCTGCTGGACAGCGTGTGAGATCTTGCGGAGGCGTCCATTTTCCAGCCATTATGAAACGAAACGGTATCGTTCTATACCTCTACTGGCGTAACCGCAAGATTAATCCTTGGACATCCGATGAATGGCACCCTTGAGAAAGGACCCGCGAAGCCGCGGCAGAAGACGCATGGCGGCCGCCCCACCCGGCAGGCGGCGGCGGAGCGCGACGAGCGCCTCCTTGAAATTGCGGCTCAGATGTTCATGGAGCACGGCTTCGACGGGACATCGATGGAGCGGCTGGCAGAGGCCGCTATGATCGGCAAGGCCACGCTCTATGCCCGCTATGCCGATAAAAGCGCCCTCTTCGCTGATGTCTTGCGCCGGCGCATACTCCTGACCTATGGACCTCTTGAGGCCGAAATAGAAAAAGATCTCAAAGGCAAGAGTCTCGAAGCGGCGCTTTTGACCATCGCGCGGCGGCTGCTTGATCTTACCCTGTCGCCGTCCTCGCTTGCCTTGAGCCGCATCCTTGCCGCGCAAGGCGCGCGTTTTCCGGAGCTTGGCAAGCTGGCAGTTCGGGAAGGATTATACCGGCAAATCCAGATCGTCGAAAAAATCCTGATGAGCTTTTCCGGCAAGCACCGCTATATGACCGACGATCTCTCACTTGCCGCCGACCTCTTTCTCAGCATTGTTCTTGGCCGCATATCGCGGATAGCGCTGCTCGGCGTTCAGATGGAAGCCGGGACGCTCGATCGCCGTGTCCGGGAAGCGGTCAGAATTTTCATGAGAGGCCTCATTGAGGCCCCGCCCAAAGACCCCGCGACTTGAACCGCAATCAGGCCAACATTTGAATCTGCTGAATCTGCCGCAGCAAGATCATCCTGCCGCTTCTTGCCGCTGGCACACGTTACTTTGTTGCGGGGCGCTGGCCGAGGTCGCGGATCGCACCCCGCGCGGCGCTCGTCGTGAAAGCCGCATAGGCCCGGAGGGCCGCCGAAACCTGGCGTTTCCGGTTGCGCGGCTTCCAGGCTCCGGGACCGCGCGCTTCAACGGCTCGGCGGCGCTCCGCGAGGATGGCCTCTGGCACTGCCAGATTGATCGAACGCGCTGGAATGTCGATCTCGATCGTATCGCCATCCTCGACCAGTGCGATGAGTCCGCCTTCGGCGGCTTCTGGGGAAACATGTCCGATGGAGAGGCCAGACGTCCCCCCCGAGAACCGTCCATCCGTGATGAGGGCGCAGGCTTTGCCAAGACCCTTCGACTTGAGATAGCTCGTCGGGTAGAGCATTTCCTGCATGCCTGGCCCGCCGCGCGGCCCTTCATAGCGGATCACGACGACCTCCCCGCTCTGGACCTTGCCCGCCAGGATTCCTGAAACAGCCTCGTCCTGACTCTCGAAAACGCGGGCGGGGCCCGCGAAGACATGCAAAGCCTCGTCCACGCCCGCAGTCTTCACGATGCAGCCGTCTGCTGCGAGATTGCCGGTCAGAACCGCAACGCCGCCGTCCCTGGAAAACGCATGTTCCACATCGCGAATGACGCCCGCCGAGCGGTCAAGATCGAGGGATTCCCACCTCCGTTCCTGGCTGAAGGCCGTCTGGGTGGGAACGCCGCCCGGTGCGGCAAGGTAGAACCGCTGCACGCTCTCGCTCTTGGTCTGGCCAATGTCCCAGTGCCGCAAGGCTTCGCGCAAGGTGCTGCTATGGACGGTTGGCTCATCGCCATTGAGAAGGCCGGCCCGGTCGAGTTCGCCCAGAATGGCCATGATTCCGCCCGCACGGTGGACATCCTCCAGATGTACGTCGGCCTTGCTCGGCGCGACCTTGCAAAGGCAGGGCACGCGGCGGGATAGCCGGTCGATGTCCGCCATGGTGAAAGGGACATCCGCCTCATGCGCGGCAGCCAAAAGATGCAAAACCGTATTCGTCGAGCCGCCCATGGCGATGTCGAGGCTCATTGCATTCTCGAAGGCCTTGAAGCTTGCGATGGCGCGCGGCAGAACGCGCTCGTCCCCATCCTCATAATAGCGCCGCGCAAGATCGACGATCAGCTGTCCCGCTTCCAAAAAAAGTCTCTTGCGGTCCGCATGGGTCGCAAGCATCGAGCCATTTCCAGGGAGCGACAGCCCGAGCGCCTCGGTCAGGCAATTCATCGAATTGGCCGTGAACATGCCCGAGCAGGACCCGCAGGTCGGGCAGGCCGAGCGCTCGATGACCTCGACCTCCGCATCCGTGACCGTGTCATTGGCGGCGGCCACCATGGCATCGACGAGATCGAGCGTGACCGTCCTGCCCTGCTGGATGAACTTGCCTGCCTCCATCGGGCCGCCAGAGACGAAGACCGCCGGGATATTGAGGCGAAGCGCAGCCATGAGCATGCCCGGCGTGATCTTGTCGCAATTGGAGATGCACACCATCGCATCCGCGCAATGCGCATTGACCATATATTCGACGCTATCAGCGATCAGCTCGCGCGAGGGCAGGCTGTAGAGCATGCCGTCATGACCCATTGCAATGCCATCGTCGATGGCGATCGTATTGAACTCCTTGGCGACCCCGCCAGCCAATTCGATCTCACGGGCGACAAGCTGGCCCAGGTCCTTCAGATGGACATGGCCCGGGACGAACTGGCTAAATGAATTCACGACCGCGATGATCGGCTTGCCGAAGTCGGAGTCCTTCATGCCTGTCGCGCGCCACAGGCCGCGGGCTCCGGCCATGTTCCGGCCATGGGTGGTCGTGCGGGAGCGGTAAGTCGGCATGAGAGGGTCCTTCATTGGGTGGCGCGAGACTTCGCGGGACCGCCAAGCCTCGCCGGCCGCATCAGCGGCCCTTTCGAAATTGCATTGCTAAATCAGCCGGCGGCGAGCGGCCGCCACGGAGCTATCTCTAGTCTCTGCCAGAGCTCATTTGTCAATAGGATGCCGGTTTCGCGCGGGGCAATTCGTCAAACAGGCATGGCTTTGATCGCGCCGAAAGTCTTGGCCATTTCCTTAAGGCTGACGTCAGCGGTAAGAGCAGACACGAAAACGTCAACGCCTGCCATCCAGGATCCCTCGCATGTCTCGCCGCAAAGCGCGATCTTCAGGGCCTTATTGAGTTCATAAGCAGCCCAGG
>Ga0070737_10000904_pt1 | contig 50751 bp, 48 predicted proteins | sample Coa_R1_10_FD_66438 | JGI IMG/M metagenome (GOLD analysis project Ga0070737, IMG submission 66438) | Surface soil microbial communities from Centralia Pennsylvania, which are recovering from an underground coalmine fire - Coalmine... | ecosystem: Environmental > Terrestrial > Soil > Unclassified... | reverse complement strand
TGCTCGACGCCCTGAATCACATCCTGCCGCAACATCGGATGCTCGACGTGGGCTCGGGGGAGAATGACGCCGTGTGCGCCTTGGAGGCCGTGACGGCGGCACACATCGAAGAAGCCTTCGATCTTTTCGTTGACCGCGCCCACCGGTTGCACTTGCCCGTGCTGGCCGATAGAGCCGGTGACGGCGATCGATTGACCGACCGGCGCATCCGCAATGGACTCCAACGGGGCACAGAGCTCGGCCAGCGAGGCGCTATCGCCATCCACGCTGCCGTAGGATTGCTCGAAAACCAGGCTGGCGGAAAGCGACAGCGGCAAGTCGCGGGCGTAGCGGCCGGCCAAGAGGCCTGTGAAAATCAGCACGCCTTGGGAGTGAATCGGCTCGCCGAGGGAAACCTCGCGCTCGATATCGATCAGTTCTCCTCGTCCCAGGCGGGTGCGCGCGGTGATGCGGCTGGGCCGGCCGAACAGGAAGCCGCCAAAGGCGAACACGGAAAGCCCGTTCACCTGGCCGACGCGCTCGCCTTCGGTATCGATAACAATGGCGCCCCGCTCGATCTCTTCGAGCACGCGTTCGCGCAGGCGGTCGGAGCGGTATTGCCGGGCTTCAAGGGCGCGCTCGACGTCGGCTTGCCGCACCACGGTCTGGCCGGCCTCGCGCGCCCAATAATGGGATTCCCGCAGCAGGTCCCGGAAGGCGTCAATTCACGATTCGCCATGGACCCATCCCACGAACGGGAGGTGCACTTCCGGTGCCAACCGTTGGATTGAAAATTGCTAGTTCTGAAAGACGGAGAGTAACTATGCCTGTTACAAGCGATGTTGCGCGCGAGATCACACGGGAGAATCGCCAGGATCATCCCGTTGTGCGTCATCTTGAGGAGCAGCTGGCGAACGCATTTGTGCTGTACGCCAACTACAAGCATTACCACTGGCAGACATATGGTCCTTTGTTTCGCGATCTCCACAAGATGTTCGACAAGTTCGCCGGGGAGGTGCTGGAGACGATCGATGAACTCGCCGAACGGATTCGGATGATCGGGCCGGATATCGAAATCGTGCAGCTTCGGCAGATGCAGGAAACGGCCAAGGTGCATTCCGCGGTAGCGGGGCAATCCATGCGCGAGATGATCGAAGAAGCGGATGCCAATCTGATGGCGGTGATCAAAGGCACGCGGGACGGCGCACGAGCCGCGGACGAAAATAACGACCCCGGAACCGTGGACCTGTTTTCGAAGACCGTGCAGATTCATGAAAAGCACGAGTGGTTTGTGCGGCAGGTATTGAAGAAGAAGGATGGCCTGACCGGATGAGCGCTAAGCCCGCCACGGTCCTTCACATCGAAGGGCGCGACGTGGGGATCACTCGCCCGGAAAAGCTGCTGTTCCCCAGAGATGGCATTACGAAAGGCGATGTGATCCGGTATTTCGAGCGCGTGAGCCGATGGATGCTGCCGCACCTTCGGGGCCGGCCGTTAGCCATGCAGCGGTTTCCCGGCGGAATCGACGGCGGCGGTTTTTTCCAGAAGGCCGCGGCCAAGTATTATCCGGAATGGATCCGCACGGCCACTGTGCCCAAAGCCGGAGGAACGGTAACGCACGTCATCTGCGACGATGCGGCGACACTCGTTTATTTGGCCAACCAGGCGTGCATCACTCCGCACATCTGGTTGAGCCAGGTGGATGAGCCGTGGCAGCCGGACCAGATGGTGTTCGATCTCGATCCTTCCACGAGCGACCTCAGCCGCGTGATTCGCGGAGCGCAATTGCTACAGGAAATCCTGGAAGGCATGGATTTGCCGGCATATGTAAAAGCTACGGGTTCCCGCGGATTGCACGTGGTAGTGCCGCTGCGCCGCGAACGGAATTTCGATGAGGTTCGCGCCTTCGTCAGGCAGATCGCGGAAATGGTGGTGAATCGAGACCCCTCCGCATTCACCATGGAGCAGTCGAAGAAGAAGCGCGCAGGCCGTGTATTTATCGATACCAACCGCAACGCATGCGCAGACGGCCGTTGCCCCATACGCGATTCGCGCCAGGGACGGAGCGCCGGTGGCCGTTCCGCTCGACTGGGCGGAGCTGAAAAATAAGAACTTCCGCCCGGACGGAGTGACTGTGAAGACGATCTTTAGCCGGCTGGAGAAAGTGGAAGATCCGTGGAAGGACATCCGGCGGCGCGCGGCATCGCTGGGCAAGGCCGCGGGAAAGTTCGAGCGGGTGTTTGCGGCTTGAGCACGTGGCCGTACCAGGCGGCTTGCAGGAGCTGGCAGGCGTGGACCGCATCACTGTGAGTGCCATCCTGGAGACTCTCGTAATCCGGTACGATTCCGCCCTGTTTTCTCACTTTGTGGGCGCGATGGAAGCGTACGCAAGCGAGCGCAAGCTGTTTGCGATCGTTTGCGGCGATACGGAGCCGTGGGTATTGGAAACGCACCGGCCGGTGAGCCGGGTGCTGGGCGAGTTGGTTGGCGTGTGCCGGCGATTGCGTTTGGCCTCGCATGTGCAGAAGCGACAGTAGATCTGGAGAGCCGCAATGCCTTTTCGGGACCGAAGCGACGCGGGCCGCAAACTGGCTAAGCGCCTGCGCAAATATGCGGACTGCGCCGGCTGTGTGATTCTGGGTTTGCCGCGCGGAGGGGTGCCGGTCGCCTATGAAGTCGCGCACGCGCTGCATCTGCCGCTGGATGTCTTTCTGGTTCGCAAACTAGGCGTACCCGGACACGAGGAACTGGCGATGGGCGCTATCGCCAGCGGCGGCGTAAAAGTGCTGAACGACAATGTGGTGCGCTCGCTGCGTATCTCTCCGGAAGACATAGCCAAGGAAACCGCCAAACAGCAGGAGGAATTGGAACGGCGGGAGCGGGAATACCGGGAGGGCAGGCCGGCGCTGGCGGTAGCCGGCAAGACCGTCATTCTGATCGACGACGGGTTGGCAACCGGCGCCAGCATGAAGGCCGCGATTATCGCTTTGCGGCAGAGGCGCGCGCGCCGCATTCTGGCCGCTGTCCCGGTGGCTTCCCCCAGAACGTGCGAAGCCATCGGCGAGCTTGCGGACGAGATCGTCTGCCTCGAAACGCCGGAGGATTTCTACTCAGTGGGCGAGTGGTATCAGGATTTTTTCCAAACTACCGACCAGGAGGCGCGCGCGATGCTGGCGAAGACCGCCGCGGAACAGCCGGTTCCGGCGGCGGGTGAGTAGGAGAGAACTGATGGCAGCAGGTTCAGCCGTACGAATTGGCGATGCAGCGAAGGCGATACTGAAACAACAGAGCAGAACGCTCGCCGAAGAGATCGGAATCGATGTGGCCGCCAACGACGCCGAAAACCTTTTCTGCCTGTTGATTGGCGCGCTGCTGCTGAGCGCGCGCATCGGTCACGAACTGGCGATGAAATCCGCGCGGGCGCTGTTCGCCCGCGGCTGGACAACACCGCGAAAGATGGCGAAAACCACTTGGGAACAACGCGTGAAAGCGCTCGATGAGGGGGGATACGCTCGCTATGACGAGCGCACCTCCACGATGTTGGGCGAGACTTCTCAAATGGTGCTAGAGAAATACGACGGCGATTTGCGGAACCTGCGCCAAGCCGCGCGGGCCGGTAGAGGCCGTCCCGATCCGCTACGCGAACGGAAGCTGCTCAAAGAATTTAAGGGCATTGGAGACGTGGGCGCGGATATCTTTTTCCGTCAGGCGCAACTGGTGTGGCCGGAATTGTACCCGTTTGCGGACGACCGGGTTCTCGAGACAGCCGGCGCGGTGCGATTGCCGGAGGATGCGGCAAAACTGGCAAGATTGGTGCGGCGGAAGCGGGACTTCGTCCGGCTGGTCGACGGGTTGATGACGATGCGGCTGAGGCGAGGACACGATTCGTTGCGGGCGCAGGGCTAAGCGCGGGGCAAGGGCGAACCGCTCCCTAACGGTCGCGGCTCAGAAGCGACGTTACGGCTCAGAAACGAAGTTACTTGGAAAGGTAAGCACTTATGGCAGATCAGAATCCTTGATTGGAGTTGAAACAGTTCGGCCAGAGCGTGTGGTTGGATTTCCTAAGCCGGAAACTCATCCGGTCCGGCCAGCTCAATTCACTCATTGACAATAATGGCTTGACGGGAGTCACTTCGAATCCGTCTATTTTCAGCAAAGCTATCGGCCAGACGCTCATCAGCCGGTTGCCGCGTGAGCGGCGGGGCCGCGCTCGCTCGCCGTCGCGGCTTCGATCAGAGCCGGGGCGAGCTACTTGGCCGCTTAAGCAAAGTTAGAACTCGAACTGCAGGCCCGCCCTGCCGGTGCGGCCCGGGGTCGGGAAGCCGTCTTCGAAGTAGGTTTGGTTGAGCAGGTTGTCAACGCGCGCGAAGAAACGCAGGCTGCGGAATTCCGATATTGGGATGCGATAACTCGCTGCCAGATCGACACTGTGGAGCCCAGGGAAGCGAAAGACTTGGGTGATGGTGGAACCGTAGATCGGGTCGAGGTAGGAGCTGGAGATCCGCGTTTCCGCTGTGAGAAGGAATCTTTGCGACAGGCGGCCGGTAGCGGCAATCGAGAACTGGTTGCGCGGAACGGCGAAGGTCTGAAGCGTATCGCCCACGATGGGTGCGCGCTCGATGGCATTCACGTAAGTGTAGGCGCCGCTGAAGGTGAGGGCGCGGGCGGGCGTCAACGAGGCCGCCAACTCCACCCCGCGCGAGATGCCGCCGCGCGTAGAGATGTAGCCGACGTAGCGGCCAAAGGGGTCGGTGGTGGGATCGATCAGACCGGTGGTGTCGAAGGCGATTACGTTTTCGAGCCAAGTGTAAAAGTAGGCCGCCGATATTTTGGCCCGGCCTTGCGCGAACGATTGATCGATGCCGGAATCGAGGCTGAGCATGTGCTCCGGATGGAGGCGCGGGTCGCCATACACCGCGTAGCCGAAAACGGGATCGAAGCCCACACCGAAGCGCTCAAATAGGGATGGCGCGCGGTAGCCGCGGCCGATGTGAGCGCGCAGTTTGGTCCCGCTACGCCGGAAAAAATACGCAATCGAACCATCGCCGGTGTAGGCGGGAGCGGGCGCGGTGAACGCGATGCCCTGGTAGGGCGCGGCAGCGGCGGGCAAGAACTCGGGAGCGTTCAGAGCGAAGAACTGGGCGCGGAAACCACCCGAGATTTCGAGGCGGCCATCGAGCAGACGAATCTGATCCTGGGCGTAGGCGGCGTGACTGCGCTGGGTGACGTTGGTGGCAGAGCCGGCGGCCGGGTTGGTGAAATCGGTGTTGTCGTTCGCGTAGTTCTCATTTTCGAATTCATAGCCCGCGGTGATGAGCTGGTGGCGGTCGAGGCGGTAATCGGCGTGGGCGTTGACCGTTTGAATGCGCCCATCGTAGAGCGAGCGCGTGCTGCCCAGAGGTTGATAGCCGGTGCCCGCCGGACCATCGCCATAGCGGCGGCTATCGGAAACCGCCTGGTAGCTGAGGGAATAACCGAGGGCCGGCGCCGGCTGGCCGGTGAGGCGAATTACGCCGCTCGCAAAACGGGCCGCGCGAGTGTAATCGGGATTATCCGGCGCGGGGAGGAACGTCACGTTGGGAATGGCGGGCACGATGCCAAAACCGGAAGGATTGCCGAGGACGTCAGGTTCGGAGGCGAGCTTGCCGAACGCGTTGGCGCCGTAGAAACGCATGAACAGGTGCGTGGTGGGAGAGAGGTGAAAACCGATGCTACCCTGCGCGTTGGTGTCGCGATAGGGCAGGTCGCCGCCGACGCCATCGGCGACATAAAGCTGCGAGACACCGAGGCTGAAAGGAATGGTGTCGCCGCGCCAGCCACCCGCGATTTGGGCGTGGCCGCGGAAGAGTCCGAGCGACCCGCCTTCTAAAAGCACATTACCTCGCGTGCGCCCGCCGCCTTCGTCGGTAATGACGTTGACCACTCCGCCGATCGCGTTCGTGCCGTAGAGCGACGAACCCGAGCCGCGCAGCACTTCGATCTGGCCGGCATCGGTGGTAAGAAGATCCTCAATCAGCCCGGAAGCATCGGCTTGTGTCGCGGAGGCGTCGCGCAAGCGGAAGCCATCCACCAGCACGGCGGTATCTTCGGGGCGCAGACCGCGGAGCTGAAGATTCGAATACGCGCCGGGGCCGCCCAGTTGCTGGACGCGCAGGCCGGCCGTGAGGTCGAGCGCGCTCGCCAGATCGAGCGCGTCACGCTGCTGAATTTCCGCGGCATCCACCACCGATAGCGATTTCGATAGTTCGAGCGAAGTTTGCGGCGTGCTGGATGCCGTGACTACGATTTCCTCGCGCGATCCGGCGATTTGCAGCACGATGTTTTCGGTTTTGGAGGCGGCGAGATCGAGGTGGAACGGATCGGTCAGGAAGGTTGCAAAGCCGGAGGCGCCGGCGCGCAGCAGGTAGTCGCCGGCCGGAAGGTTATCGATACGCCAGGAGCCGGAAGCGCTGGTGGTGGCGCTCCAGCGCAGCGCATTGGTGGTGGAGGTGAGCAGGATGGCGGCGCCGGGCACGGGTTTCGATTGCGGGTCGGTAACGGCGCCTTCAAGCGTGGCGGCCCGGGCGCAGGGCAGCAGAAGCGCAAGCGGCAGAAAACAGCGGAATGGTTCGAACGGCATCATCGGAAATCTCCTAGTGAGGTGTGGATCAGCCGCATATCGAGCGCGCGGCGGACGTGATCGGCCAGGCGATCGATGCGCGCCTCGCGCTCAGCGGCGAAGAAGCGTTTTTGTTGGAGCGGGCCAAGCGCGCACGCGGCTCTGGCCGCGGCCAGAAAGGAATGGCGGAACTCGTCGTTGTGAAACAGCCCGTGGATGTAGGTGCCGAACGCCGGCCGTTCCGCGGCGGCGCAGCCATCGGCGCAAGCGGCGCTCTCGCCCGCGCGCTGGATTTCGGCGAACGGGCAGGCGCCCTCTTCGTAAACCGTTTCGCCCATGTGGATTTCGTAGCCTTCGATAGCGGGAGAGCGCGCCCAGCGCAGCACGCGGCCGCGAACCGGGCGCGTGACCTTTTCCGCCCGCAGAACGGTGCGGATCGGCAGAATTCCCAGCCCTTGCATGCCGCGGGGGAAGCCATTACTTTCCGCGCCGTGCGGATCTTCAATAGACAGGCCCAGCATCTGCATGCCGCCGCAAATGCCGATGAGGCCCGCGCCTCCCCGGAAGGCCTGAATGGCCGATTCGAGACCGCGGGAGCGCGGCGCCATTCGCAACCACGCGAGATCATCCAACGTCTGCTTCGAGCCAGGCAGAATGAGCAGGTCCGCTTGCGCCACATCCTCCGCGTTGTCCACGAACGCCAGCGCAACCGAAGGCTCCGCCGCAAGCGCATCGAAATCGGTGAAGTTAGCGAGGTGTGGGAAGGCCAGCACCGCGATACGCAACCGCCGGTTCGGGCCTTCGCCGGATATCTTCCAGACGCGGCCGGCAGGCGGGCGCTCTTCGAGCGAAACGCTATCCTCTTCGTCCAGACCTAAGTCGGGAAGAAACGGCACGACGCCCGCGCAGGGCAAACCGATGCGGCGGGACATCATTTCGACGCCCGGTTCGAGCAACGCCCGATCGCCGCGAAATTTGTTCAGGATGAATCCGCGCAGCAGGGCACGTTCTTCGGGTTCGAGCAACTCGACCGTGCCCAGCAGCGAGGCGAAGACGCCGCCGCGATCGATATCGCCCACCAGCCAGCAGGCCGCTCCCGCGGCTTGCGCCATGCGCATGTTCACGATGTCGCCCGCTTTCAGATTGATTTCCGCGGGAGAGCCGGCGCCCTCGAGCAGCACGATTTCGTATTCGGCGGCGAGCGTGCGATAGGCGTTCACCACCAGGGGAAACAGCTCTTCCACGCGGCGCTGGTGATAATCGGTCGCGGAAACCTGTCCCCACACGCGGCCGAGGACCACCACCTGCGCGCAGGTATCGGTGGCAGGCTTGATGAGCACCGGATTCATTTCGGCGCGGGCGGCAACGCGGCAGGCCTCGGCCTGGAGCGCCTGCGCGCGGCCGATTTCGCGGCCATCTGGCGTGGCGGCCGAGTTGAGCGACATGTTCTGCGCCTTGAAGGGCGCGACGCGATAGCCCTCATCGGCCAGAATGCGGCCGAGCGCCGCGGTGAGCAGGGATTTGCCCACGTGGGAAGCGGTGCCCAGAATCATCAACGCGCGCGCGGGCATGCTCATTTACCAGGCGCGCGACCAGCGGGCGCCCGGTTGGTCTTTGGATCGCAGCGAGGCATCGGCCCCGGCGCGTAGTTCGAGCGCCCGCCCGACCAGCCAGAGCACATCGGAGAGCCGGTTCAAGTACACCAGGATCTGCGAATCGGTGAGGTCGCCCGATTCGTAAAGCGCCACCGCGAGCCGTTCCACGCGGCGGCAGACCGTGCGCGCGACATCGAAAGCCGCCGAGCCGGCCAGTTCGCCGGGAACGGACCAATCGCTCAGAATGCCCGGCAAGGCTTCCAGGCGCTTTATTTCGCCATCGAGCGCGGCGATCATTTCGGCGGTGACCGGCGGCGCCGGTTGGCGCGAACCCGGCGCGGTCCCGATGGCGCTGCCGACTTTGAAGAGCTCGCGCTGGATGTGGCGCGTCCATTCGTTTACTTCGGCATCGCCTGCCAGCGCGCGCGCCAGGCCAAGCTGCGAAATCAGCTCATCGATCGTGCCGTAACATTCCACGCGTGGATGCGCTTTCGAAACGCGCGCGCCTCCCGGCAGGCTGGTCTGGCCGCCATCGCCGCGCTTGGTGGCAATACTCATGGAGTCTTCCTTTCGTGAATCAATCTTCGAAATAGTTCCGCCGTCCGCACCATGCGCTCGGAAGCGTGCGGAACGTAGTCTTCATTGATGGGGTATACGCGGCCCGCGCGCACTGCTCTCAGTTCGGGCAACTCCTGCCACGGGGAGAGTTGATTGGCGGGCGAAAGCACATGCCCCGTCCTTTCATGGACAAAATCGAGGATCGCGTCGGGATCGAGCGCCAGCAGATCTTCCTTATTGATATAGCCGTACGCGCCGTGAAACGGCGGCGCCACGATGCGTGCTCCCGCGATGGCCGCCAGTTGGCCCAAGAAGCTTTCGGCCGAGGACGCGACCAGGCCGCGCAGCGAGCCGGGAGATCGATCGACAATCAGCACCACGCGCGGTTTCGCGAGACCGGCTGTGCTTTGCGAAACGCGAGTGAGCGCCGCGCGGGTGGAATCGGCCAGCCGCCGAGCTTGAGGTTCGCAGCCGGTAGCGTGCCCGAGCGTTTCGATAGCCTGGAAAACGTCTTCGACGCTATCGTCGGCGACCACCAGCACCGGCATGCCCAGGGCTTTCAAGTTGTCCTGAATGAATGGCGCTTGCGCGCTATCGAGAACGACAAGATCGGGCCGAAGCGCGGCCAACCGTTCGAGATTGGGATTCTGCCAGCCGCCCACGGAGGGCAAACTCCTGACCGCGGGCGGCCAGGTGCAGTAATCGGAGACGCCCACCACGCGGCCGAACGCGCCCACGCCGTAAAGGATCTCCGTGAGGTTCGGGGAAAGCGATACAATGCGGCGTGGCAGGCCGGCGGCGCTCAGCGAAAGAGACGCCAGCAACGCGAGCGAGAAGCGCATCATTGACTCCTCCCCTCGCGCCACTGCGCGCAGTGGCGCACGAAACCGGCGGCGAATTCCGGGCAGGAGAGGAAATGCAAATGAATGTAACTGGCCAGCACGGAGCCGGCGCGGTAGCTTTCGGCGGGCGCGCCCCAGGCGCGCTCGATGGAACTGGGCATGGGGTCGATAGCGGAGTGACGGAATTCGTGCCCGCGCAGGGCCATGCCCGGGCGGAGCCAGAGCGTGGAGGCCGGTTCGACCTGGAGATAGCCCAGCGCGGCGAGACGCGATTGCATGCGGGCGCGCGTGGGGAAAATGCCGGCCATCGGGTGCGCGCGCCCGGCCGCATCTACAATGGCTTCGGTGAGGTACAGGAAGCCGCCGCATTCGGCATAAACCGGCCCACCGCCTGAAGCGAATTCGCGGATGGATTCGAGCATGGTCTGGTTGGTGGCGAGCGCGGCAGCGTGGAGTTCCGGGTAGCCGCCGCCGAGGTACAAGCCATCGAGCGCAGCGGGCAGGTGCGCATCCGCGATGGGGCTGAACTCGATTAACTCCGCGCCACACTCGCGCAGCAGGCGGAGATTTTCCTCGTAATAGAAACAGAAGGCCGCGTCGCGAGCGATGCCGATGCTGACCGCATGCGGCCGGTCACGGGTGGGCGAGGGCGGAACTTCGAGCGCCGTCGAGTGGTTCGCGAGTTCCAGCAGCGCATCGAGATCGACATGCCGCTCAATCCAGTCCGCCATGGCGTCGAGGCATTGGGCGGTGAGCGCTTCGCCCGCCAGCACCAGCCCCAGATGGCGGTGGGGCAGGGCGATTCTCTCATCGGCTGGAAGAAAGCCCAGCGGAACCGCGCGGCAACGTGCTTGAACGGCCTCCCGCAGCATCTCCGCGTGCTTCGGCCCGCCGGTGCGGTTGAACAGGACGCCTGACAGTTCGAGCGCGGGATCGAAGCTTTCAAACCCGCGGACCAGCGCGGCGGCGCTGCGCGCCATGGCGGAGGCATCGACGGCGAGAAGCACGGGGGCGGCGAGCCATTTGGCCATTTCCGCGGTGGAGCCTGCATCACCGCACGCCGAGTGGCCATCGAAGAGGCCCATCACTCCTTCGACAATCGCCACGTCCGAGCCTGCCGCGGCCCGGCTGAAGATTTCCAGGTTAGCCTGGCGCGGGAGCATCCAGCCATCCAGGTTGTGGCTGGGGCGGCCGCAGGCGGCGGCGTGAAAGCCGGGGTCGATGAAATCGGGCCCCACTTTGAATGGTTGGACGCGCAGGCCGCGGCGCGCCAAGGCTGCCATCAACGCTGTGGCAATCGTGGTTTTGCCGGCGCCGCTATGGGTGCCCGCAACGACAATGCGCGGAATGTGCCGTATGGACGAGGTGACGCGCCTCCCAGCCGCCGATCCGAGGCAGGTCTCCTGGCTTCGAGGTCATGGCGAACCGGCGGCCTTCCCATTCCGATTGGAACAGTGGCTTCAAGTGCCGGCCCGCTCGCTCGTCACAGTGGCGCGACCGCGCGGGAATTTCACCCGCTTCCCTTTTCACCCGCCGGGCGGCGCCCGGCGAGAACCTCAGGACTGTTTACCAATAGCACAAGAGCGGCGCAGGCCGCAACCTTGTAGGGAGCGGCGTCGAAACTGACCGCTCCCTTACGGTCGCGGCTCGGAACGGCCGGCGGCCGCGGCGTCTTTAATCGCTTTCAGGTGCGGCAGATCCTGATCTTCTTCGCGGCAGGCGCCTTCGGTCAGGTCGAACTTCTCGCGCTTGAGCGATATCGAGAGCGTCCAGGGGCGCGTGTACACTACCGGATCCATCACGGTGGCCTGGTAGTTAACGAGATCGGGTCCGATGGGCGTGAATCGCTCGATCACGTGCTCGGCGTAACTCATGATGTCACCGCCCTCGCTCAGCCACTCCTTGCCGTTGAGGTTGGTGGTATCGACCACGAGCGTGTCACCCTCCCAGTGGCCGATGGAGTCGCCCTGCCAGAGGCGAATCGTGTCGGTGAGATGCGTGCGCCGCTTCAGGTCCACAATGCGCCAGGCGACGCGCTCGTGCAGAACCACGATGTAATCGGGCGTCTGAATGATCTGGTAGGAAGTGGGAACGTACATGGCGCGCGGCACCCCGGCCGGAAAACAGTGCGCGGTGGGATCGTCGTAGCCGCGCTCGGGAAGGTTTCGCGAAATCTTTTCCTGAACCGCCCACGGCTGCAGCGGCAGCTTACCATTCGCCGGATCGATCACCACTCCGCGGCCGCCGGGCCAGCCGGAGCCGGCCGGCTGCGGTTCCAAGCCTTGATTGGCGCCTCGGCTGTTGGGTTCGTAGAAGCCCTGGAGATCCGGTTTGCCATCGGGCGTGCGGCGAATATTGGCGGCAACCTTCGGCAGCGGCGGCAGATCGGGAACCTTCATGGGAGCCGGCGGCGTACCCTCTCCCGGATACCAGGTGCGCTTTTCGCGAGTGAAGGCGCCATTGGCCTCTTCCACCTCCGCCTGGCAGGCGTATTCAAAGAGCCGGTCGCGATCGGTGCGGCGGTGAAATTCCAGGCGAATGGTCCACGGTTTGGTGAACACTTTCGCATCCTCCATGGTGGCTTCGTATGCGATGGTGTCCGGCCCGGTCATGTGGTAGCGCTCGATGACGTGCAGGGCATTGCTGTGAAAATTGCCCGCCATATCGAACCAGGTTTTGTCGTTGTTGTTGGCCACGTCGACTACCAGGGTGTCCCCTTCCCAGTGGCCGCGCGAATCGCCCATCCATTGCTCCAGGTCCGCGATATGCGGGGAGCCATCGGTGTAGATGAGGCGATAGTCCAGCAGGAACTCGAACGTCATGGCGATGGCCGTGGGCGTTTGGAAAATCTGGAACGGATAATCCAGGTACATGATGCGGGGCACGCCCGGAATGTAGCAGCTGTTCAGCGGATCGAGTTTCTGCCGGTTCTGGAAATTCGCGGCCTTTTTTGCGGCGGCCCAAGGCTGATAGGGAATCCGGCCGCCCTCCACGACCGACCGGCCGGCCGGCATGTTCAGGCTGGCGGCGTGATCTTCCAGATCCGCGGCGGCGCTGCTGTATGCCTGCCAGATGCCTTCAAGGTTGGGTTTGCCATCGGCAGTGCGGGGGATGGGCGATTGAGCGGCGGCCACAGCGCTCGTGAACAGTAACACAATCGTAGCGAGATGGTTTTTGCGCATAAGGGATTCGCTCGAATGGGGAAGCTAAATAACATCACACCACAGTTTGGCGTGTGCGTGGGTTGGGTGTTGTAAAGTACTGCCCATCCGCCTCATATATAATCGAGTGCCATGCGGAGCCGGCGCGAGTTTCTGTATCTGATCGGCGGCGGGGCGGCGGCAGCGCGCGGCTGGGCGCAGACCGCCGGTCTCCGTCCGCGGGATGCCGAACTGATTGTCCTCAACGCGAAGGTACACACCGTCGACTCGCGCAAGCCCGCGGCGGAAGCGTTCGCGGTGAAGGGCGGGCGATTTATCGCTGTGGGCAGCAGCGCGGAGATTCGTGGCCTGAGCGGGAAGAACACCCAGACAATCGACGCCAAGGGAATGACAATCGTGCCGGGCTTCATCGATTGTCATAATCACGCTCCGGGCAACGTGCTGCTTTATGAAGTGCTGGTGGGCAATCCGTATGTGGTGGAGTTCGTCACCATCGCGAGCATCATCGACAAGCTCAGGGCCAAGGCTCGCCAAACGCCGCCGGGGACGTGGGTTGAAGGGTTCTTCTTCGATGACACGAAGGTGAAGGATAACCGCGAACTGAATATCCACGATCTCGACCAGGTTTCGCAGGACCTGCCGGTGGTGGTACACCATCGCGGCGGGCACACTTCGTACTACAACAGCAAGGCGCTGGCGATGGCGGACATCAATAAAGCTACGCCGAACCCGCCGGGCGGAACCTATGACCGCGACGCCAACGGCGAACTGAACGGCCGGGTTACCGACCGGGCGCGGGCTCGCGTGGATAAGGCAGGCAAACGGTCCGTCTTTAGCGCGGCCGAGACGCTGCGGCGCAACCGCGAAGGGCTGGCCTATATTTCGAAGCAGTTCGTGCGGTTCGGAGTGACCAGCGTGCATCACGAAGGCGGCGATCTGGCCGCTTTGCAGCAAGTGAGGGCGCGCGGAGACCTGCTGCATCGCGTGAGCTATGAAGCCGGCGGCAAAGTTCTGGACGCGATGATCGAAGCGGGCATCGAGACGGGCTTCGGCGACGAGTGGATCCGTTTCGGAGCGACGTCCGAGCACGCGGTGGATGGGTCGTTTTCGGAGCGCACCATGTCGATCAGCCAGCCGTATCCGGGCACGAACTATAGGGGCAACGTGACCGAGACGCAGGACGAACTGAATGCCTGGGTGGAACGGGTCCACAGGGCGGGCATTCAGGTGAATTGCCATGCGAACGGCGACGTCGCGATCGACATGACACTGACAGCCTACGAGAGGGCACAGCGGCTGTTTCCGCGAACCGATGTCCGCCCGAAGATTACGCACTGCACGTTAATTAACGGCGATCTCATTCGCCGGATAAAGGCGCTGGGCGCGGTTCCGGCCCCGTTCACGAGCTATGCCTATTACAACGCCGATAAGTTCCATTTCTATGGCCAGGAGTTGATGAAGCGGATGATGGCGTTCCGCAGCTTTCTGGATGCCGGCATTCAGGCAGCGGCAGGCTCGGATTTCAGTCCGGGACCGTTCGATCCGCGCATGGGCATGCAGGGGATGGTGACGCGCACCGGCTGGAATGGCGAGACATGGGGCGCGAACCAGAGGATCAGCGTGGCGGAAGCGCTGCGGGTGAACACACTGAACGGAGCGTACCACTCGCATGAGGAAGCCATCAAAGGCTCGATAGCGGCGGGGAAGCTGGCGGACTTCGTGGTGCTCGCCGAAGATCCATTCACGGTAGATAAAGAGAAGATCAAGGACATAGCGATCGTGCGCACGGTGGTGGGCGGGAAAACGGTTTATCAGGCGTGATGGCGCGGGGGTAGCCCCGCCGGACGGGTGCGTTATCATGATGGCAGGCCGATGCCAGTCTCCAGCCTGAACGGAACCGACGAAACCACCCTGGTGGCGCAGGCGCGCGAAGGCGACGACCGCGCTTTCGCCGAACTGGTGCGCCGCTACGAAGGCAAGATCTTCCGGCTCGCGCAACATATTACCCAGAACCGGGAAGACGCGGAAGACGTCTTGCAGGAGACCTTTCTCAAGGCATACGAACATCTGGATCAGTTCCAGGGGCAATCGAAGTTTTACACCTGGATTGTGCGGATTGCCGTAAACCAGGCGCTGATGAAACTGCGCCGGCGGAAAACGGATAAGTCAGTCTCCCTGGATGACGGCATCGACACCGGAGAAGACACGGTGACCCGGGAGATCGCGGCCTGGGATGAGAACCCGGAGCAGCGGTTTTCGCGCGAAGAATTGGGCGGACTGTTGGATTCCGCGATTCAAAGCCTGGCCCCGCCATACCGCATGGTTTTTACATTGCGGGATATAGACGAGCTTTCCACGGAGGAAACCGCCGAAGCTCTGGGCCTTTCCGTTCCGGCCGTAAAAAGCCGGCTGCTGCGGGCGCGCTTGCAACTTCGCGAGAAGCTGACCCGGACATTTAAGCGCAAGGGAGACGACGCCTTTGCTTACCTGTAAAGATTTTTTGAAAGAGTTGAGCGATTATCTCGACGAAAATACCGATTCCGCGCTGCGGGAACAACTCGAACAGCACATCGCGCAATGTCCGAACTGCTGGGTGATCGCCGACACGACCCGGAAGACGATCCGCGTCTACAAAGGGGTTGACTTGTATCCGATCCCTAAGGACGTGGAAGATCGCCTGATGCGCGCGCTGGAGAAGAAGATGGCTGCGAAGCACCGGTGAACGGTTAGCAGCCGAAGGCGCCCCAGGCTCGCAAAAGGAACTCATTTCCGTCCCACCGCCTGGACGGAGGGCTCATTTCACCGCTCAAGTTGAGCGGTGGTTTTTCACCCTAACTCTCTTCATTTCAACAAATGCCCTGTTTCAGACCGCTCTAGTTGAAGCAGTTTTTCATTAGACGTTCGCGCCGGAGGAAGGTCCTTTTGAGAGACCTCGGTCTGCCCGACGCCCTGCCCGCCGGTCGAAGGCGCCTGGACTACGATGGCGGGCGGATCGGGCGGCATCTCCCACCGCGGATGCGTGCAGGTCATTGCCCAGAGGGCCAAGAGCAGTTCGTTCATGACATAGCAATCGGCGGAAGCCCGGTTTTTCTTTAGAGCTTGGTTTTGGTCGATAGACTGGTTTTTCTCGATGGGTACGATACGCTGGAAACATGAACCGGCGAACTTTCTTTCAATCGGCCGCCGCCGCGCCCGCCGCTCTGTCACTTCGGGCCGCGCCCGGCGCCGGATTCGAGACGCGGATCGTGCGCCTGAATCTGCGCCACACCTGGACCACTACGATGTCCTCCAGCGAGTACCGCGACACGCTGCACGTCGCCTACTCGCGTGATGGAGTCACGGGGCATGGGGAAGGCGCGCCGATTGTTCGCTACAAGGAGGACGCGAAATCGGCGCGGAAGGCGGTTGAATCGGTGCGCGGGCTTTTGCTGGCCGCCGATCCGATGCAGTTCTCCAAAACCATGGCGCAGGTTTTTCGCGCCGTGGACGGCGAATGGGCCGGCAAAGCAGCCATCGATATCGCGTTGATGGATTGGGTGGGGCAGAAGCTGGGAATTCCGCTGTATACCTATTTCGGTCTCGATCCGAAAGATACGCCGCTAACCACGTTTTCGATCGGCATCGATACGCCGGAAATCACTCGCCAGAAGACGCGCGAGGCCGCGGAGTATCCGATTTTGAAAGTGAAGGTGGGTCTGGCGACCGATGAGCCCACCATCGAAGCGGTGCGCAGCGTCACGAAAAAGCCCTTGCGCGTGGACGCCAATGAAGGCTGGAAAGACAAAGAAGAAGCGGTGCGCAAAATCAACTGGCTGGAAAAGCAAGGCGTGGAATTCATCGAGCAGCCGCTGCCGGCCGAGATGATCGAAGAGACCCGCTGGGTGCGCAGCCGGGTGCACATTCCGGTGATTGCCGATGAAGCCTGCCGGCACGCCTTCGATATCCCCAAGCTGCGGGAGGCTTTTGACGGCGTGAACGTGAAGCTCGACAAGGCAGGCGGCATCCTGGAAGCCTATCGGATGATCGAGGTGGCGAAAGCCATGGGGATGAAGACGATGCTCGGCTGCATGGTTTCGAGTTCGGTTTCGGTGACGGCGGCCGCGCACCTTTCGCCGCTGGTGGATTACGCGGATCTGGACGGGAACCTTCTGATTGCCAATGACCCGTTTCATGGCGTGCGGGTGGAAAAAGGCAAACTGATGCTGCCGGCCAAGCCGGGGCTGGGACTCACACCGGCCTGAGAGGCTGACGATGCCTGCCCATCGGGTGATTATCCTCGGCGGGGGCTTCGGCGGGCTGTATGCGGCGCGCGCGCTGGCCCATGCGCCGGTGGAGGTGAAGGTCATCGACCGGCGCAATTTCCACCTGTTTCAGCCGCTGCTCTACCAGGTGGCTACCGGGTCGCTTTCGCCCGGGGAGATTTGCGCGCCGCTGCGCAGCATTCTGGCGCGGCAAAAGAATACGCAGGTGCTGCTGGGCGAAGCGGTGGATCTCGATCCGCGCGCCCGCACGATTCAATTGCGCGATGGAGGCGTATTCCCTTACGATTCGCTGATCGTGGCAACGGGATCGCAGACTTCCTACTTCGGCCACGATGAATGGCGGCAATGGGCGCCCAGCCTGAAGAGCGTGGAGGAGGCAACTGCCATCCGCCACAAGATTCTGTTCGCATTCGAAGCGGCGGAGAGGGCGAGCGACGAGGAAGCGCTGCGGCAGTGGATGCGGTTCGCGATTGTGGGCGGCGGCGCCACGGGCGTGGAACTGGCGGGCGCGCTGGCGGAGATTGCGGCGCACACGTTGAAGCACGAGTTCCGCTCGATTCGCCCGCAAACGGCGGAGATCCTGCTGCTGGATGGCGCGCCCCGCATCCTGCCCACATTTCCGGAAGATCTTTCCCGGGATGCGGCGGAATCGCTGCGGAAGTTGGGTGTGCGCGTCCGCACGGGTGTGAAGGTGGTGGCCGTGGATGGCGAAGGCGTGGCTATCGAAAACGAGCACGGCACTATGGAGCGGCTACCCACCAAGACGGTGTTGTGGGCAGGCGGCGTACGCGGCGGAGAGTTCGGGCGCGTGCTGGCCGAGCGGACCGGCGCGGCTTTGGACCGGCAAGGCCACCTTTCGGTGGAACCGGGCCTTACGATTCCGGGATTCCCGGAGATTTTCGTAGTGGGCGATCTGGCCAGGTTTCCCGGCCCGGATGGCAAACCGCTGCCCGGCGTTGCCCAGGTGGCCATGCAAGGCGGGGCGTATGCCGCGCGCGTGATTACGGCGCGCGCCAAAGGCAAAGCCGCGCAATTCGTCCCGTTTCGCTACTTCGATAAGGGCAATCTGGCGGTAATCGGCCGCGCCTCGGCAGTAGCCGATATTTTCGGGCTGCATCTACACGGTCTTCCCGCCTGGCTGGTGTGGTTATTCGTTCATCTTATGTATCTGGTGCAGTTCCAGAGCCGCGTGCTGGTGTTCATCCAGTGGGGATTTCAATACCTGACCTTCAGCCGGGGGGCGCGGCTGATCACCGGTGATCCCGAAGCCATAGCGGTTGCAGGCAGGCTAAACGAACGGCCGTAACTGCTCCATAAGCCACAGCCAGCCTTCGACGGTGTCCGATCCCCGGCCGGATCCGGGAGCGAAATGGACCTCGTGAGCGCCAATCGCGCGGCACGCGGCCGTATCTTCTTTGATCTGATCCAGTGTGCCGGTGAAGGCGCGGCGGTCTTTCCCCAGGGGTTTCTCCGTGAGTTGCAGGTTGGCGCGGACCGCCATTTCGAGGCGGGCAGGATCGCGTCCGGCCGCTGCCGCCATTTGTTTGATCGAAGAAAACATCTGCGCCATGGCATCGAGCGGCAACCCCGCCGGATTCCAGCCATCGCCGAGCCGGGCTGCGCGCGCCGCGCCGCGACATATCCGCGCCGGTTGCTTCCATTTCGTCTTTCGACCACCCGAGGCCAAAGCCAACTCGCAGCCGTCCGCCCGAAAGATAGTCGATGCTGGTTAAGCGGCGGGCCAGCGTGACCGGATTATAGAACGGGATGTTCAGCACGCTGGTGCCGAGGTGCACTTTGTTGGTTTGGGCGGCGGCAAAGGCCAGGGTCTCGAGCGGGTCGAGCATGCGGCGAAAGAGCGGCGGCCAGGAGCCATCCGGGGTTCGGGGATAGGTATCCCGCGGCCTTACTGGGTACAATAGGCGCTCGAACGTCCAGAGCGTGTCATAAGCAAGGTCCTCAGCGCGCCTGGCGATGGCGACGATCGTTTCAGCGGAGGCCAGCGGTCCTCCATTGGGAAGGGAAAAACCGATGCGCATGTGCTTTATGTTGGCACGGGGCGCGGCCTCGGCAAAACGGCCGTGTGGGGTGCCCGGTTCCCGAAGGTTTACACTGCAACATGAGGGTGCAAGATTCGTTTCCGCGATGAGAGGTGAGATGCATCTGACGGGACAATTCAGCCGCCGCTGGTGTTTGCGGCGCATCCTTTACGGTTTGAGCGGAGCCAGTCTGCTGCGGGCGGCCTCGCTTTCTGAGCTCACCTGGGACGCGGCGTTGCCCGCGCGGGCGGGCGGGGGGCAGACCCGGGCGGCGGAGCGGCGCTACCGGGCGGAGGCACACGTGATCGTTTTGGGGATCACCTTGTTTCATCGCGCGGACGTGGGCGGCGGCAGCGCGGTTTGGCGGGAGTCTCCCCTCACGCAAGGCGGAACGCTGCGGTTTCTGGAGTTCACCGGCTTCTCGCTGCCCGACCGCGCCGCCGGGCTGAACCGCATCGGTTTCATTCGCGAAATGGCGCGGCTGGGCGAGAGCGGCGCGACGGAATCGATCTATTTCGGCTTGATGACGTCATCTCCCGAAGAAAGCGCCGAAGAGGCGCGCAAGGCCATCGAATCGCATTCGGCGGAGGCGGTCTATTCCGCGATTGAGGGGCGGGTGGCCGCCGGCGAGGTGGAGAGTGTGCTGGCGCATTTTAGCGCGCCGGCGAAATGGACCATCCGCAACCAGGACGAACTGATCGAAGTCGCGCACAAGGCCCTGGCGGAAACGCCCAAGACTCCGCTGGAAGCGAATTCGCGGGCGGCGGGCGAAAGCACGTTTCTGCAGTCGCTCGCTCGGCTGCTGCGGGAAAGTTTTTCGTCTGGAGGCGCCGAACAGCAAACCAGCTATATCTATAACGGCCACCGCTATCGCCTCTCTCTGCGGCGCGCCACCGACGCCAAGGCTACCGGGCAATACCGCAAGCGCGGGGCGATCGGCCAGGGCAGCGAAGTTTTGCGCGCCTCCGGGCAGGTTCGCCGCGAAGCCGGCGGCAAGGAGCATAACTTCCGCCTGTGGTTCGATCCCGGAGCGGAAATGCCGATTCCCCTGCGCATCGAATATCAGGCAAAATCGTACTTGCACCTGGTGTTCGACGCGGAGGCATAACTGGCAGGCGACCCTTTTCTACGAGCAGCCATTGAGGAGGCCGGCAAGAGCCTGGCGGAAGGAGGCATTCCCATCGGCTCGGTGTTGGTGCATGAAGGCCGCATCATCGGCCGCGGCCACAACCGCCGGGTGCAATCCGGCAGCCCGATCGATCATGGCGAAATGAACTGTCTGCGCAACGCCGGGCGGCTACCGGCCAGTGTCTACCGGCGCTCGACGCTTTACACGACCCTTTCTCCCTGCCCCATGTGCAGCGGGGCTATCATCCTGTACAAAATCCCCCGCGTGATCGCCGGCGAGAATCGCACATTTATGGGAGCCGAAGATTACCTGCGATCTAACGGCGTCCAGGTGGATGTGGTCGAAGACCCGACGTGTATTGAGTTGATGACCCGATTCATCGAGCGGAACCCCGAGCTCTGGAACGAAGACATCGGCGTCTGACGGCCCGCTGTTACACTGGCATCAGTATGAGTCTCAATGCTTCGCCGGCGGCGGTGGATCTCAGCGGCATCGCCGAATTGCGCGAAGTGCGGGAGTGCCTGCAATGGTTCACGCGCGAGAAGCATTGGATCAACGAGATGCACTTGCAGCTCTGCCGGATTCCCGCGCCGACGTTTCTGGAAGGCGAGCGCGCGGCCTGGTTTGTGGAGCAATTTCGAGGCTTGGGATGGGAAGCCGCTGTCGACCGCGCAGGGAATGTAGTCGCCACTCTGGGCGAAGATCCGTATGTTGCCCTCACCGCCCATCTGGATACGGTGATTGCGCCACGCGGCAAGGACGATATCGTCATCGAGCCGGACGGGCGGTTTCGCGGCCCGGGTGTTTCCGATAACGGCGCCGGCCTCGCCGCGCTTTTGGCAATGGCGCGCGCGTTGAAATGCTGTCCGCGGATTCCCGATCTGCGGGCGGGCTTGGCGCTAGTGGCCAACGTGGGCGAAGAAGGTGAAGGCAACCTCTCCGGAATGCGCCATCTATGCAAGCAATCGCCGCTGGGCCGGAAAATAGAGAGCTATGTGGTGGCCGATGGGGCCAACACCGAGTACGTGACCACCCGCGCCCTGGGCAGCCGCCGCTTCGAAATTACGTTCACCGGCCCGGGCGGGCATAGCTGGAGCGATTACGGCCTGGGCAACCCCGTGCACGCGCTATGCCGGGCGGTTACGCTGTTCGCCGAAACGCGTCTGGACGGCTCACCCAAGTCGGCATTCAATGTGGGACTGATCGAGGGCGGTTCGAGCGTGAACGCGATTGCCCAGACCGCCCGCGCCAAGGTGGATATCCGCTCGGAAAATAACGATAAGATTGAGCAACTGGTGGAACTGCTTTCGGCCGCCGTGGACCGCGCGCGGGATATCGAGAATCAGCGCGCCGCGGCCGGCAAGGTCTTTTCCAAAGTGAAGGAGATTGGCTCGCGGCCCGCCGCGGCCCTGCCGGATAACGCCCCGATTATCCAATACATCAAGGCCGTGGACGCGCACCTGGGCGTCCGCTCCCGGCCCGATTGCTCTTCGACCGATGCCAATATTCCGCTCTCCATGGGCATTCCCGCGGTCGCCATCGGCGCGGGTGGGCAAGGCGGCGGCGCCCATACGACCCAGGAGTGGTTCCGGCCGGAAGGCCGCGATCTCGGGCTGAAACGCATTCTTCTGCTGCTGATTTTGCTGATGCGCGCCGGTCCTGCGGGGCGTAGCCTAGTTTGGACGAAGTAGGAAACCGGGAGCCGGCGAACCGGGTACAAACCAAGGGCAGAAGAACCGCCGAAGCCGCGCTGGTGGCGAACACCGCCATATGGGGCTCTACGTTCGTGCTGGTGAAGAGCGCTTTGGCGGGCGTCTCTCCGCTGCTTTTTCTGACCCTACGCTTTTCGCTGGCGGCGGTGGCCATAGGTGTGTTTTTCGGCGCTCGCTGGGTCGCAGTGCGGCGCACCTGGGAAACCAGCAGAAGCCTTTGTCCCGTAACCAGATCTTTGCCGGTGTTCTGGTGGGCGCCTTCCTGTTCGCCGGTTTCGCGCTGCAAGACGGCGGGTCTCGAGTACACCACAGCCTCCAAATCGGCTTTTCTGACCGCCACCTCGTCCGTGATGGTACCTTTTCTAGCCAGAATCGTCTATAGAACCAAGCCACGTCCCTCCGAGATTTTGGGACTGCTCGTGGCCACGCTGGGCATGGGTCTGACGACCCTGGAAGGTCCGCTCGGAGTTAGCTCGATCAATCGCGGCGATTTGCTGACGCTCGGTTGTGCCGTGGCGTTCGCCGCGCAGATTGTGGTTCAGGGGCATGTTTCCGGGAAGATGAGCTTGGAATGGTTATCGGCCGTGCAGGTGGCGGTTGCGGCATTGTTAGCGGGATCACTGTTCCGGTGGGCGGAATCGCCGCGTTTGGAATGGCGGCCGGCGGTGGTCTGGGCGGTTGTGGCCGCTGGCTTGCTCGCTACGGCGGTAGCGTTCACAATCCAGGCGTGGGCGCGGCACTTCACCACGGCTACCCGAACGGCTCTGATTTACCTGCTCGAACCCGTTTTCGCCTGGCTGGCATCGTTGTCTATTGGTGGGAGAGGGTCTGTCGCTGCGCGTGGCAGCCGGCGCGGCCCTCATCCTGGACGGAGTAGTGCTGGTGGAGGCGAAAGCGCTGGAACCTCATCTCCAGGCATGAGTTACCGGTTGCGGGGCGGGAGATATAATGTTACTTGCCAGCAACCACGCGAGGAGTGATTTAAAACCATGAGTTTCTACAATAAATTGCGCAGTCAGAAGCTGCTGTCGTTTACGCTGATACTGTTCACGCTGTCGATCGGTATCGTGATCGGCACGCTCATCAATTCGGGTGTGAAGGCGGCTAAAGGGGATTCCACAATAGCTCCCGGGGCCACACCATTGACTATCCCGAATCCGGTGGAGTTGTCGAACACCTTCACGCAGATTGCCAAGATGGTGGAACCTTCCGTGGTGAATATTTCCACGACGTACATGCCAAAAGCCCCGGCGCAGAGTCGCAACCGGCGCCAACTGCAGCCGCAGAACCCGGACGACGATCAGGGAGATGAAAACTTCCTGTTCCGCTTCTTTGGCGGGAACCCCTTCGGTTTTGGCGGCGAACCTCAGCAGCAGCAGCGTGGCGAAGCGCTGGGTTCCGGCGTAGTGGTCGATGCGGCAGGCTACATTCTGACCAATAACCACGTGGTCGATAAGGCCGACCGCATCCAGGTGAAGTTCGCCGGCGATCCTGCCGAATACGAAGCCAAGGTAGTAGGCACCGATGCCCAGACCGATCTCGCTGTGATCCGCGTGGAAGGCAAGAAGAATATGGCTCCCGCCAAAATCGGCAACTCCGATGCGGTGCAGGTGGGCGACTGGGCGCTGGCGATCGGTTCTCCGTTCGGCTTCCAGGCGACGGTAACGGCGGGTATCATCAGCGCCACAAACCGCGATATAGATCCGCAGATGCAGTTCCAGCATTTCCTGCAGACCGATGCGGCAATCAACCCCGGCAATAGTGGCGGGCCTCTGCTGAATATCCGCGGCGAAGTGATCGGCATTAACACCCTGATCGCCTCCCGGTCCGGCGGCTTTCAGGGACTCGGCTTCGCCCTGCCGATGAATACGGCGGTGCAGGTTTATAACGACATCATCAAGTACGGCAAGGTTACCCGGGGATCGATTGGTGTTTCCTTCACTCCTTCCGATACCGAAAAAGCCCGCGCCCTGCTCAAGGCTAATCACGCCTCCGAGGGCGTGTTCGTGCAGAGCGTAGCCCCGGGCGGCCCGGCCGAAAAAGCGGGTATCAAAGATGGCGACATCATCATCTCGATAAACGGCAAAGAGGTCAAAGATGGCAACGACCTAGTGAACACGGTGACGAGTACCCCGGTCGGAAACTCGCTGAATATTGGAGTGCTGCGCGACGGCAAGCGCGAGACTTACAAAGTGGTGGTCGGCGATCTGGCCCAGGTTTTCCCGGATAGGTTCGGCAACGGCCAACCGGCAGCCCCCGAGCGGGGGGAAGGAACGCAGGCGCGTTTCGGCATGACCATTCAGAACCTGAACAGCGCCCAGCGGCAGAATATGGGGCTAAAGACGCAGGGCGGCGTGCAGGTGGCATCCGTGGAACCCAATTCGTTCGCGGAAGATATCGGCCTGATGCAAGGCGATGTTATCGTCTCGATCAACAATCAGGCGGTGAACTCGGTGGCCGATCTGCAACGGATTCAGGGGACGCTGAAGCCGGGCGACGCGGTTGCGATCCGGATCATGCGCCAGGAAGGCCGCAACCAGATGTGGCAATCGGAGTATCTGGGCGGCACGCTTCCCAACAGCGCCCAGTAACGCACGCGTAATCAAGTGGCAATTGGCGGCCGGTTTTGGGAATCGGCCGCCCTTCTTATATTGCAAGTGCTGGTAAACTAAAGAGTTATGCTGAACCGCCTGACGGTCGCGCTGGTCCTGGTGCCCGCGCTGGCGATGGCAGCGTCCAAAAAGCCCCAGCCGGCGGCGAAGGCGCCAGCCAAAGCGGCTTCGAAGAACAGCGCCGTGCGCAAGACTTCGGTGCGGCGGAAGACGGCAGCCCGCGTGTCGCGCCCGCGTGCATCCCGTGCAACCCAGACAACGCCGACTCCCGAACGATACAAACAGATTCAGGAAGCGCTAGCCGCCAAAGGTTACCTTCCGGCGGACCAAGCCACGGGGCAATGGAATGACGCGTCGGTAGACGCTCTGAAGCGCTTTCAGGCCGACCAGAAAATCGATTCCACGGGCAAAATCAATTCGCTTTCCCTGATTGCTTTGGGGCTGGGACCGAAGCACGACAGCCTGGCCAAGGGGGCGAGCACGGGTGGGGGCCCGGCGGCGCCGGCATCCCAGCAGCCATCGCTTACCGCTCGCTGAACATCTCCGCGATTTTCTTCGCCAGAGCTTCGCGGCTGAAGGGCTTGGCCAGAAACTCCACCCCCGATTCGACCCCGTGGTGAATCACGGCGTGTTCGGTATAGCCGGAAACGTACAGCACTTTCATTTCGGGACGCGCGCGCAGCAGGGCGTCCGCCACTTGCCGGCCGCTCATTTCCGGCATTACTACGTCTGTCACCAGCAAGCCGATACTGCCCCCGAACGAGTTGCTGATGGCAAGAGCTTCTTTGCCCGAGGCCGCGGAAAGAACACTGTAGCCAAGCTGTTGCAGCATGCGGACGGTCAGTTCGCGTACGGGTTTTTCATCCTCCACGACTAATACCGTGTGGCTCTTCTCCGCCCGCGGGGCTTTAGGCTCGCGCGGGCTGGATACGCGCGGCTGCTCCCCGGCTTTCGGGAAGTACAGGCGGAAGGTGCTGCCCTTGCCCGGTTCGCTGTATACCCAGATATCGCCGCCGCACTGTTTCACCATCCCGTAGACGATAGCGAGTCCCAAGCCCGTGCCTTTTCCGCGGTCCTTGGTGGTAAAGAACGGCTCGAAAATTCGCTGGCGAATCTCCGCGCTCATCCCTTGTCCGGTATCCGTTATGGCCAGCATCACATAATCGCCAGGCTTCACTCCCGGGTGGGTTCGGGCATAGTTCTCATCCAGATGGATCTCGGAGGTCTGGATGAAAATCCGCCCCCCCCGCGGCATAGCGTCTCGCGCATTCAGCGCGAGGTTCACCACGGCCTGTTCGATCTGGTTCGGGTCGGCCTTGATGTGGGGGCTGTTTTCCTGCAACTCGAGGGTGAGCTGAATGTCCTCTCCGAGCAGGCGGCGGAGCATCTTTTCGGTCTGAACGATAGCCGCATTGATATCGATGATGCGCGGCTGGATCAACTGGCGCCGGCTGAAGGCCAGCAATTGCTGGGTGACGGCTCCGGCGCGTTCGGAGGCCTGCGCGATTTCGCCGGCGTATTCGCGCAACGGGTCCTGGGGCGAAAGCTCGTCCAGAATCATGCGGGTGTAGCCCGAGATTACCGTGAGCATGTTGTTGAAGTCGTGCGCCACCCCTCCGGCCAGCCGGCCTACCGCTTCCATCTTCTGAGAGTGCACGAGTTGCTCTTCGAGCCGCTTACGCTGGGTGACGTCCGTGATAAAGGCGATTGCGAAGATGCCTTCGGGCGTCTCTATGGTGTTCAGGCTGATTTCGACCGGAAATTCCGAGCCATCCCGCCGGCGCGCCGCCAGTTCCATCCCGATTCCCATGGGACGAACGCGGGGGTGCTGGAAATAGTCGTCCCGCTCGCGCTGGTGCACGGCGCGCCTGCCTTCGGGCAGAAGCATTTCCAGACTCGCGCCAAGTAGTTCCTCGCGGGTGTAATTGAACAGTTCTTCGGCGCGCCGGTTCGCCAGCACGATCCGGCCGCTCGGATCGACACTCAGGATAGCCTGTGAAGCGGACTCGAGTAAGGCAGTAACCATCTGGCGACTATCGAAGCAGGCGCCGGGTAAAGTAATCCGGGGCTTCTGCTCGCCGGTTGATCCCTCGACAGACAAATGCCTCTACCCCCTCTGCGCGATTTGTTGATTTTCTCACGTTGAAGCGAAAAAAAGCAACGATGGTACTGCCACGACCTCAGGAGTTCCCCTGGTAGACGCGGAGCGAGCGGCGGACGGGCTACCCTGCTCTCGTAAGGTTATGGACAGCGGCCTGGAAATGGGTTTCCAGCTCGGCGGCGCGGTGGGCGGCCGTGTGCTCCGCCTGAATGCGCTTGCGGACGCGGGCGCCCAGACCGGTGAGCTGTTCGGGGGATGTTTCGCGGAGCAGGCGCAGGATTTCTCCGGTTGCGTTGGCTACCAGAACTTCACGCCCGATTTCGAAAAGGCTTTCCAGGCCTCTCCAGTAATCGCTGACAATGGCCGCGCCGCAGGCCGCCGCTTCGAACAGGCGGACGCTGGGCGAGTAACCGGCGGCCTTCATTTCGCCGCGCGTCAGATTGAGGGTCACCCGCTGCGCGTTATAGAAAGCGCGATGTCCGGCGGGCGGCAAGTGGTCGATGCGCTCCACGTTGCCGGGCCAGGGGATGCCCTCCGGATAGAGCGGGCCGGCGACGATGAAACGGCCCTCGTTCCAGCGCCGGGCCGGTTCGAGCAAAAGGCAATCGAGGAAGGGCTGCCGGTCATCGGCGTAGGTGCCCAGGTAACCGAGGTCCCAGCGCTTCTCCGCCGGCTCGGGATAATACAGGTCCGGATCGACGGAACAATAGAGCACGCGTGCCATAGGGGAACGGTAATGGTTTTCGATATGAGCGAGCAGCGGACCTCCAGTGAACGAAAGATAGAGGCCGTACTGAGGAATCAGGCGGGGCGTCAGATATTCATAATCGCCGCGGGAAAGCTTACCGAGCGTGACGGGCGTATCGATATCGTAGAAAGCCGGGAGGCCACGGGCCGTTTCAATCACCCATTCGCCCAAGGCGACGCCTTCGGGCACGAAGGAGCCGACGATGACGAGATCGGCGCGGCGCATATCGTTGCGGAAGCGGCGGCGGAGCTCATCGAGCGAAGAGTACAATTCCGTGCGGCCAAAAGGGGGATGAGGCATATCGCGGTTTTCGCGGTACCAGGGGACGTCGCGTTCGAGAAACAGCACATCGTGCCCGCGGCGGGCGAGCTGGCGTACCAGGCCGCGATAGGTGGTGGCGTGGCCGTTACCCCAGGAGGACGTGATCGACAGACCAAAGATGACGATTTTCATGAGACCGCCCCGCTGGAAGTTTTAGGGCGCGCCCGGTCCGGGAAGGATGCTTTGCGTCCGGTCAGCAAAGCTTCCACCAGCGCGGCGCGGTGGGCATAGGTATGGCACGCCAGAATATGACGGCTGGCCCGCTCGCCGATGGCGCGCGCCCGCGCGGGCGTGAGCGAGCGCAAGTGCTCCGCGGCTGCGTAGCCGCTGTCGCAAACCAGGATTTCCTCGTCCGGCTCAAGGAACAGCTCGATACCGGGCCACCGATCGGTAAGAATACAGGCCTGGGCGCCGGCCGCTTCAAACACGCGAGTGGCGGGTGAGAAACCGTAGCGGGCCATGCTTTCGCGCGAGATGTTGAGAACCGCCTTGGGTGTCGAGTTGAACGCGTTATGGTCGCGCGTATAAACGTGGCCGATGTAGTTGACATTCGCGGGCATCGATTTGCTTTCCCAACCATTTCCCCCGAGCAGGAACCGCCCGGAAGAGAGGCGGGCCACCTGAAAAAAGAATTCGTCCACGCGGGCTTCGCGGTCGGGCATACGGTTGCCGAGAAACGCCAGGTCGCCGGCAAAGCGCGGGTCGGGCGGGGCGGGGTGATGGGTTTCCGGATCGAGAGCGTTGTAGACAGGCGCGCACTGCCGCGCGCCTAGTTCGGCATACGCCTCCACTACAGGGTCGCCGCCACCGTAGGTGAGGATGAGGTCATAACGCGGGATGAGGGACGCGAAATAATCGCCGCCGGAACGTACGCGATCCAAAGTGGCGGGCGCATCCACGTCCCAAAAAACGATGGCGGTGCGGGAAGACCGGTACTCCAGCACCGCCTCTTCGAGCAGGCGGTCGAAAACGCCCACGCCGCTGGCTTTCACCAGAATATCGGCCCCGGCGGCATCTTCGAGGGTGTGAAGCACGCCGGAGGCGCTCGCAGCCGGATAGACCACCACGCGCGCCCAATCGGGATCGGCAATGTCGCGGTGGAGCTGGCGATCGTAGGCATCGGGCTCGTAGAAGGTGATGTGGTGACCGCGAGCGGCGAGCGCCCGCACGATGCCGCGGTAATAGGTAGCGGCGCCGTTCCACCAGGCGGAAACCAGGCTGGAGCCAAAGAAAGAGATGTTCAATGGTTCAGGCATTCGTATATTTCGAGGAGTTCATTTACACGATGGGCGCAGGTATGGCGAGCCAGAATGGTTTCGCGTCCGTGCCGCGCAAGTTCCGCGCGCAGGCCGCTATCGGCGAGCAGCTTGCGCAGGCAGCGCGATATTTCAGAGGCGTCGCGCGCCACCAGAAAATCCCGCCCGGGAACAAACAGTCCGCCCGCATCGCGCCACCGCGCCGAAACCAGCGGAATCCCGCACGCGAGCGCTTCGAACACGCGAATGGTGGGGATGCCCGGAAGCGATTCCAGGTAGGGGCGGCGGGGGATATGCAAGGTAATGCGGGCGCCCGCGAAAGCGGCAGGCGCCTGGTAGTTGGGAATCCATCCGCCGCAGAAGATCCCGGCACGAGCCAGCGCTTCCTGCGCCGGCGCAGGGTAGCGGACTCCGTAGACTTTGGCCGTGAGCCCCAGCGAACGAACCGGATTGATCAGGAAGCACTCGAGTTCGCGAGAGCGCTCTTCGTCGCCCCAGTTGCCGATCCAGATCAGGTCGCACGGCTGACCGGGCGGAAGCGTCTCGCACACTGGGTAGAACACGCGCACGTCGGCGGCTTCGTGCCAGGTCCAGGCGCGGCGCGCCCACCCCTCGCGCTCATAGAAATCGCGAATGATATCGCCGAAGGCGAGCACGCCATCGTAGCCGGAAAGGTCGTACTCGCGCATGCCGGCGCGATCCGTTACGGAGCGGTGATGCGTATCGTGGAACAGCAGGTGGTAACGGCCGCCGCGCCGCCGGTGGGCGCCGATGCGGGCTACCAGTTCGGGCGTGTTCCATTCATGCACCAGGACTAGCGAGACGCCGTTTAGGGCTTCGTCCAGATCGAGCGAGCGCGCGTCGTAGCGACAGCTTCGAAGCTGTGGGAACGCGGCATGGAAACGCGCGACCGGCGCTTCGCCGTGGTCCGCAATCAAGTTCCGCAGGCTCCAGGAATCGCGCGGTTCAAAAAGCCGCACTTCGTGGCCGCGGGCGAGCAGTTCGCGCGCAATGCCGCGCAGAAAATGCGCGTTGCCGTGATTCCAATCGGAGACGATCGATTGACAAAAGAGTGCGACGCGCATGAATGGGATTCAGTCCGGCCGCAGTACGGCCTTAATGCAACTCTCGCGGCCATAGCGCAGTTGGCGGTACGCTTCCGGCGCTCGATCCAGCGGGAAACGATGCGTAATGACGAAGCTGGGATCGATTTCTCCTTTGCGAATACGTTCGAGCAAGGGCCCCATATACCTGGGCACATGGGCGCGCCCCATATGGAGGACGAGGCCCTTAGCGCACGCGGCGCCCATCGGAAACTTATCGAGAGAGCCGCTATAGAGGGCCGCAATCGAGATTGCGCCGCCGGGGCGGCAGGCCTGCACGGCCTGCTGAACGGCGTTACCGGAAAGTCCGTGCGTATCCGGGCCAACCGCGTCGATGCACGCATCCGGTCCGCGGCCGGCGGTGAGATCCTTTAGCCGTTCGATCAAGTCAGTTTCCGAGGAATTTACTGCTTCCGCGCCGCCACTGCGGGCCATTTCAAGCCGGGCGGGAGCATCATCGATGGCGATCACCCGCCCGGCTCCCAGCAGATATGCGCCGCGGATCGCGAACTGGCCCACAGCTCCGCAGCCCCAAACCGCGATGGTGTCGCCGGGCTGAATGTTGCAGTTTTCGGCCGCCACGTAACCGGCGGGTAAATTATCCGAGAGGAAGAGCACCTGCTCGTCGCGGAGTTCGGGGGGCACCGGAAAAGCGCCCATATCGGCGAACGGTACGCGTGCGTATTGCGCCTGGCCGCCTGCGAAGCCTCCAAACAGGTGCGAATATCCAAATATACCCGCGGTCGAACTGCCGTACATTTTTTCCGGCACGGCGGCATTGGGACTGGCATTTTCGCACAACGACCAAAGGCCCTTCTGGCAGTAGAAGCAGCGGCCGCAAGAGATGATGAACGGCACAACGACACGGTCGCCCGCCTTGAGCCGCCGGACATCCCTGCCCACCTCCACTACTTCGCCCATGAACTCGTGGCCAAGGATGTCGCCGCGGTTCACGAAAGGGACCGTTCCGTCGTAGAGAAGCAAGTCGGAATCGCAAATGGCGGTGAGTGTGACCTTGATCAGTGCGTCCTGACGATTGAGAAGGCGGGCATCGGATACATCTTCCACGCGCACGTTGTGGGTTCCATGCCAACAGACTGCCTTCATTTTTTCTTCCTTGTCACTGCAAAAGGCCTCCTTCGGCTACCGGGTGTAAGAGGGAGCATCGCTGGCCGGGAAAGAGGCTTCCGACGCGGTTTCGACAATGGTCTCACGGCCGGCGAGCCGCGCCCGGCGCTTCGCGAACACACCGCCGCTCGATCCGGCAGGTTGCCCTTCGGTGGTGAGTACTTCGCCGGTTTCCAGAAGTTGTTTCAGCCGCCGCAGATCGTCGTCAATCTGCTGGGTTGGTTCTTCGCCCCAGAGTTTCGCGACGATAGCGCCGGCCGCGCCCGCCGGCGGGTTGTATTGCAACTCGATGCGCACCTCCGTGCCGCGGCCGCCGGAAGCGTCGCGAAATAGAACCGAGCCGGCGTGATCGATATCGGCGCCGGGCAGGGTGCGCCAGGCGATCAACTCGTTTTCGCGATGATTGTGTAGCGTGGCGTCCCACTCAGAGCTGTAGCCGGCCGGACCACGCACTACCCAATGGGAGCGGCCGGGCCCCGTCTCGGTGACCGACTCTACGTGGCTTAGGATTTGCGAAAAGTTGCCTAGGTCGCGGAAGAAACGGAAGACATCCGGCCGGGGGAGATTGATGGTGATGGAGCGGTCGACACGTAAACCCAGTTCGTACGGCACAGAGGTGGTGGCCGCTCCCTGCCCCAGTGGCGCGGTGCGGAATCCGAAGATTTCATAGAAGAGGGAATGGCCGGTGACACCGCGCTGAATCAACAACCCTCCGAACAGCGCGCGGGGCATCCCCTTCCAGCCATTCGCCAGTCCCGAGCCCGTGAGCAGCCCGCCCGCGACGAGCGAGACAGCGCGATCCCAGGAGGCCATATTGATCGCATGCTTACGATGTGTAATGAATTCCACGAAGATCCCTTCCTGAACGGATTTCTTCCTAAAACGTAAGTACCTTTCCACAATAGATCGCCTGGATCGGGGAGGCAGAGGGTAACTGTCGGGTTCGTAACCAAGTATCCCGGCGGAATGGAAGCCTGCGAACCGCCGGCGGCGGTCAGGCCACTTTGGGATGCGGTATTTCCTCGGCCGCCTGCTGGCCGACAGCGCGCGAGCCGTGGCGCTCGGAGAAAATTCGCGTAAATTCGGCGCCCAGAAAGAAAATCTGCGCCGAGTAGTAAAGCCAAAACATGAAGACCACCAACGACCCCGCGGCGCCATACGCGGATCCGGTGGTGGCTGTTGCCAGATAGAGTCCGATGAGGAATTTCCCGATGGTAAACAGAAGGGCAGTTACCGCCGCGCCGATCCAGACGTCGTGCCACTTGATACGAACGTCGGGAATGAGTTTATAGAGGAGCGCGAAAACCAGGGCGCTGATACCGAGGGTGACGATGAAATTAGCGGCTTCGAGTAGGGCCCCAGGCAGGGGAAGGATACCGCCGAAATACTTAGTTGCCACGTGAATGAAGGTGGTGGCCAGCAGCAGAATGAGCAGCAGGAGGCCCGCGCCCAAGACCGTGGCAAACGCGATAACGCGGTACAGGACCATGCCTTTGAGGCCCGAACCCGGCGTCCGGATACGCCAAATACGGTCCAGCGAGTCCCGCAGTTCTCCGAACACGCCGGAAGCACTGAAGAGAAGCACGAGGCCGCTGGTTGCGCTGGCGATCAGCCCGGCATGGCCGCTATTCATGTGCGTGATCACGGTCCGAATGGTCTTGGCCGCCGCGGGACCAGCCACGTTTTGAATATGATCGACGATCCGCCCGGTGGCCGCCTCACGGCCAATTACGAATCCTGCAATGGCAACGAAGATCACCAACAATGGCGGCAGCGAAAGGATCGTATAGAAAGCGAGCGCGGCGCTCAGATGCGGGGGGTTGACTTCGGTCCAATTGGATACCGTTTGTACAGTCACGCGCCACACCGCTTTGAGGTTTACGGGTTCGGCTCCAGGTCGGGAAAAACGCAAACTGTTCTACCTTCCTAACGGTGAGCTTCGGCGGGAATACGGGAAAAGAGAGCACGCATCTCGCGGTTGAACGCCGGGAGATCCTTGGGACCACGGCTGGTGACAAGATTCGCATCGACGACGACTTCTTTGTCTTCCCAGCGGCCGCCGGCATTGCGCACATCGTCCTGAATGGTGGGCCAACTGGTGAGCGTACGCCCGTTAACGATACCCGCCGAAATCAGTTCCCAGGGAGCATGGCAAATCACGGCCATGGGCAGGTTACCGCGGTCGAATTCGTAAATGAGGTGCCGCAGTTTGGGGTGCGCGCGCATGCGATCGGCATTCAAGGCGCCACCGGGCAGCATCAGGGCATCGTACTCATTCAGGCTGATTTCATCCAGGGTGCGGTCTACTATAATCTTGCCGGCTTTGTCCTGGTGCTCGAAGCCCTGAATCTGGCCGGCATGATCCGCGATCACATCAACGTGAGCGCCGGCCTCGCGGAGCGCCTTTAGAGGACTGGTCAGTTCGATTTCTTCCACGCCATCGGTAGCAACGATGGCGACACGCAGTTCGTGGAGATCGGACATAATTACACCTCCCCCCGGTTGCTGCAAACCGCCGTCCAACACCCGCATCACGCGCCGAAAGCAGGCGCGATCAAAAATTCACAATCGACGCAAAAGAAGCGGGGGCGAGGCTGGCGCCGCCTACCAGCACGCCATCGATTTCGGGCTGGGCCATCAGCGATTTGACATTATCCGGCTTGACGCTGCCGCCGTACAGAATACGGACGCGCCCGGCCGCCTCTTTGCCATACCGGGCGCGGGCCTGCTCCCGCAAGCTGCGGTGCGCATCGGCTGCGATTTCGGGTGTGGCGGTTTTGCCGGTGCCGATCGCCCACACGGGTTCGTACGCAATTACAATGCGCGCAAACTGTTCGGGAGCCAGTCCAGCGATGCCTTGCGCGAATTGCCGCGTGAGCACTTCGGTAGTGCGGCCGGATTCGCGTTCTTCGAGACGTTCACCGACGCAAACGATAGGGATAAGCCCTGCTTCGAGAGCCGCCTGCGTCCGGCGGAGCACGGATTCATCCGTTTCGCAGAAGTATTGACGGCGCTCGCTATGACCCACGATCACGTATGTCGCGCCCGCGGCGCAAATCATCGGCCCGGAAACTTCGCCCGTGAACGCGCCTTCTTTGTCCCATGCGATATTCTGGGCGCCAATGGCGATGCGCGAACCGCGGATCGCTTCGGCGGCCGCTGTCAGATTTGTAAAAGGAGGGCAAACAACGATTTCGCAATGCGTAGTCTGCGCCACCAGCGGCCGGAATTCCCGGAAGAACGCGCTGGTTTCCGCGGGCGTTTTGTACATTTTCCAATTGCCCGCCATGACTGGTTTTCTCATACGATTTGCGGCAGAAAGCTCTCCCCGTGCGCAATGGAAATACCGAAATTGGCAGCGACGGTCTGGCCGGTATCGGACAGCGTAGCGCGCAGGCCGAGATTGACTCCCTGGCGCGCGTTCGGACCATGGACGAGCAGCGGCACGTACTCGCGGCTGTGGTCGGTGGAAGGCGTGGTGGGATCGCAACCGTGATCGGCGGTTAGGATCGCCAGGTCATCCGGCTCGAGCGCTTTGCGAAATTCCGGAAGCCAGCGATCGAACTGCTCCAGGGCCGCGCCGTACCCCTCGATATCGTTGCGGTGGCCGAACTGCTGGTCGAAATCGACCAGGTTGACGAAGATCACTCCATCGCGCGTCGAATTCATCGCCCGTAGCGTCTTGTCCATGCCGTCGGCATTGTCTTTCGTTTTGTCCGAGCGGCAGATCCCACGGCTGAGAAACACGTCGGCAATCTTGCCGATAGCATGCACAGCCACGCCTTGCGCAGACAGGCGGTCGAGCAGCATCCCGGGCGGGGGCGGAACGGCATAATCGTGCCGGTTTGTTGTGCGGGTGAAACTGCCGGGAGCGCCGGTGAAAGGGCGGGCAATCACACGTCCCACCTCGTGCGGGCCGCGCAGGATCGCGCGCGCGATTTCGCAAATACGGTATAGCTCCGGAACTGGAATGATTTCCTCGTGCGCCGCTACCTGGAAGACGCTATCAGCCGACGTGTACACGATGGGCGATCCGCTGCGCATGTGCTCTTCGCCCAGTTCCTTGATAATTTCCGTGCCTGAGGCGGGCTTGTTGCCAAGCGTGCGGCGGCCGATGCGCCGCTCGAATTCGTCCATGATCTCGGGCGGGAAGCCGCGCGGATACAGCGGAAACGGGCGATCGAGATGAATGCCGGCCATTTCCCAATGGCCGGTGGTGGTGTCCTTGCCGGGAGACGCGAGCGCGCAGCGGCCAAACGCGGCTTCGGGACACGGTTCCGGCGCGATTCCAACTAACGATTTGATGTTGCCCAAACCGAACCGCGCGAGATTCGGAACGCGCAGACCGCGCAACCGAGCGATGTTGCCCAAGGTGTCACTGCCGCTATCGCCATAAGCGGCCGCGTCCGGCATCTCGCCGATTCCTACGCTATCGAGGACGATCCAGATGATGCGCCGGAACACAATATCGAGGGTAACACCGTAAGCACCCGGGTTTACGGCTCTTCGAAGAGGTCGCCAGTCGCGGCAGGGTACGTAACCGCGGCGCCGGTGACGCGTGCAAACGAGGTGAGCTTGTGCGGCTCGGCCTTGGAAACGTTCATGATGTGAGCAACGGGAACGCCGCGAGCGCTCAAAGCGTCCGCAATCAGAGAACGATGGCATCGCCAGGGCACGGCTTCCGCGCACATGATGGCTACTCGGGTCTTTCCTGCGGTTCGCATGTGCCAACTGGCTTCGAGGGCGCATAAACGATCGAGGTTGCGGGCGAACTCGCCGGTTTGCATGTAATCCGCATATCCACGAAAACTGTCGTTTCGCCACGCGGTATTGATCGAATCCTTCCGCGGATGGCGCAAGCCGCCGAGACCAGGCATGTGCTCGTACGCGATCCCGCTAGCGGCCAAAGCTTCCGCGAGGGCCTCGCGATTGAATTGGGGATTATACCGGGAACGGGGCATGGTACGGACATCCACCAATAAGCCGACACCGTGCGCTTCCAGGAGTTCCAGGAATTCCGGCAGGGGCCTGTTCGAGTGACCCACTGTAAGCAGACTGCGCGCCTCCGCTGACCGCTATTGTAGCGGCCGCGCTCATCCGGCCGTTTTTTGGCCGTTTTTCCGAGGAGGTCCGCGTTCGGCGCGAAAGGCTGTGCTCTCCTCCCTTGCACCCCCGCTAAACCTGCGGGCCTCGACTTCCCTCTCAACGCCGCCTCCCGCCAAGGCTGCGGGCGCCGGCGATTTGCCTTTGCGCAGCTATGGCCAAGGCCGCAATGCCTCGGCGTGTGGAATCGCCGCGATGGAAATATTAGAATCGTGAGGTTCCTATGAAATTGCTTGCAATATTGATTTCACTCCCGCTATTAGCCGGGTGGGGCTTCGGCCAGACAGCCACGCCGGTTCGGCATCCGTCCGGTCCGGGTGGCGGCTTTGACAAAGCCGCGTTCGAAGCCTACCTGCGATACCTCGACCTGTACCGGGTTCCGGTTACCTATAAGATCGACGAGCCCAGGCCTTCAAAGGATGTGCCGGGTTTTTCAGAGGTGGCAGTGCACCTGAGCTTCGAGAATGGAAGCAAGGACGAGTTGTACTACGTTTCCGCGGATGGCAAAACAATCATCCAGGGAGATGTGTACCATCTGAATCAGAATCCGTTCCAGGGGAACCTCGACAAGCTGAAACTGGCGGGCGCGCCAAGTTTTGGCCCTGCAAGCGCACCGGTGACAATTGTGGAATTCGGCGATCTCGAGTGCCCCGATTGCCGGATGGAAGCTCCCCTGCTGCGGCACAACGTGCCCGAGACCTTCCCGGGTAAGGTGCGGGTGTACTTTAAGGACTTCCCTTTAGAATCTATTCACCCATGGGCCCGGGCCGCGGCGATCGCGGGCCGCTGCATCTATCGTCAGGAGGCTCCGGCATTTTGGAACTTTTACGACTGGATTTACGATAACCAGCAGGATATCGAAGGTGAAAATCTCAAAGCCAAGGTAATTGGCTGGGCGGGCCAGAATCACCTGGACACCTTACAATTGGGGCGATGCATCGACACCAAAGCCACGGAACCAGAGGTGAACCAGAGTATCGCGGAGGGGCACTCGCTCGAACTGCGCGGCACGCCTACGCTATTTATCAACGGCCGTAAGATCGGCGGATTGCAGTGGCCAGACCTGGAACTGCTGATTAATGTGGAACTGAAGCACACCGGCGCAAAATAACCGCTAACTAACGCGCGTTATCCAGTGACCACTCCAAACCGACTGTTGGAACAAAATCGTTGAGCCAACTGTTGATCGCCAGCCCGGGGGCGGGTGCAATTACTTTTGTTGGAAACGTGGTGAATTGATCGCGTAGATCGAAGCGCGCAGCCATTCTTCCGCGCAGAGCGACTTTCACTCCGGCTCCAAATGTGAGCAGCGGTTTTAAGTCCCGTGTTCGCGTCAGATAAGCGTACTGCATTAAGGGCTGGTAGGCAACTTCCGCCCCCGTACCCTCAAAGATCTTCATACCGCCTCCAACAGCTACATAAGGGCGTACGAGGGCGTTTCGAGGTTGAAGGTGGTAAAGAACCGTGTATGTGAGTACATGCGCACGGCCGGCGAAGCTGGCTGACTCGGAACCCGAACTGAGCTGAAGGTTCCGCTGTTCGTATAGATAGCTGATCTCACCGCTGAGGTGGGAATACAGGTTTTGAGTGAAAGCCGCGCCCGCGACGAGACCCGGCTGAAAGCCCGCCGACACCAATGATGGTGCTCCGGCGACGGGCACTCCCGGCAGAAAGGCGCCGCCCCCTATAACCCCAATTTCGAGAGTCTGGGCATGCACCGCCCAAACCGCAAACGAGAGCCAAAGGTACTTCCGCATAATTCCTTTCAATCGACTACCCGGACGTCCACGGAGGTGGAGACGCCCGCCTGGTTTATCGTGAGCGGCACCTGATCGCCTATGGGAAGCTTCGCTGGCGCCTGCGCATTGATCTGGTACACACCGACTTCTCCCGGCGCCAAACCGGCGTAGGAAATGGACATTGCGACACCGCCGAGTTGGACCGCGGGCGCAATCAAAGGCAGCGCCGGCGGGGATAACGGCGCCGGCCAACCCGCCGGGACCTGAGGCGAAGTCAACCCGAGTCCGGTTGTATAAATTGTGATTACATCTCCCGGATGAATAGGATTAGTTGGCGTTACCAACTGTTGGTTACTCGCTTTGATGATGATGGGAATCCCGGTGAGAGGTCCGGCTGTTCCATCTTGAAAGATCGCCGGGGCAACAGGCTGCACGTTCATGTAGTAGTCGTCACTTTCGCCGCCGGGCGTATAGAGATTCATCGTCACATTACCCGAAAGATACGTCGGCAATTGTGCATTGATTTGACTCGGCGAAGCAAAGAGCATGGGAATCGGCGCGCCGTTGGCTGTCAGGCAAGATTCCCCAAGAGCGGTGGGGAGGGGAATTTCGGAGCTGGCGATGTTGATCGCGCTCAAGTTCGCCCCGAATACCGAGATCAGAGATCCGGGAGCAACTGTAGAGCTGAGATCCGCGGCATTAACTACGCTCGCGACCGAAGGTGGAACGACTGCGGCATCAAAAGAAGCAGGCAGCGCCGTGAAGCCGGAAACAGTGAGCGCAATGATCGCGTTCCCGTTCATCAAGGGCGCCAGGGTGCGGGTGAAAGCGGAAGGAGTCGAGGAAACCAGTGGCTGTTCAGCCACGCGCGTGGGCACAATGGGGGAGGCCGTCTGAAGATTGACACGCTGGATAACGCCTCCGTCGCCGGTACCAGACGCCGGGCCCGTGAACTCGATTCCCTGGCCGGCGGAAAATGTGAAACCGTACGACAATTGGGATCCGCCAAGAGTCGCCACCGGAACCAACGAACTGTTCAGAACAGTGTTACCCACTACGAACCAACCATCTCCCGAAGCGGCGTAAGCACCCGAGAGCGTCGTGCCGATACTCCGCGAGACCGTGAAGGTGTCGGAACTGGCGTCATAGAGGAACGCACTGCCATCCGCCCCGGCGATCAGAATCGTTGACCCGTTGGGGGCGGGCGCAAGCACCGTATCAATGTTGATGGTGTTTTGAAAGACCCCGAGACTCGGCAGTGGCGTCGCGGTATCGCCGGCCAGATCGATTTCGTCAATCGTATTAGTCCCCCCAGACACTCGCGATGCCGCCAGAATCGCATGTCCGGATGCGGCTATGGACCTTGGATAATGCCCAATCGGGAACACCACGGGATTCACGGGTGTGAGCGCGTCCAGGTCATAGACGTAGGCGAGCATCGAATTATCGTGTCCGACGAGGAGGTACTTGTTATCGAACGTCAGCGCCATACGCGTCGGAGTAGCGCCTGTGCGCAGCGTGGCAATCTGGGATAAAGTCGCGCCATCAAATACGAGGAGCTGGTTTTGATCTTGCCGGAGAATATAAAAGCGGTTTCGGACAGGATCCGCCAGCAGGTCGACCAGAGTCCCCGGGACATCGGTGAAATACCCCCGCTCATCCGGCCTCTGATTGTTCACCAGCAGCCGGATCGGCGGAGGCAAGTTAACCGCTTGCGAAGAAAAGATCGTGAGTAACCCTGCCGTCGTGCCGCGTACGTTCTGGAAAGCGGTCGTATCGATCTGCACCTGAATGGTGGCGGGGGTCGAACCTGAGGAAGGGCTAATGGTCACGCCGGGGATATTCGCACTGAGCGAAAACGCAGTTTGGCCGCCGCCGGGGTCGGTGAGTTGAAAAGATTGCGTAATTACGCCGCTCTGGCAAAAGTTGCCCCGGAAAACCAAGTCTTGGTGATCGCTGGTCAGCCGGTGGGCCTGGTTTAGAGAACCGACCGGCAGAATCGTGATGCCACTCTCAGAGACGCTATACATGACGCTGCCGGCGGAATTCAGCACCGAGCGCCCGGTGAGATTCTCTGGCAGTTGTAGTTTGTCGTGTACAGTGAGGTTGTCCGTGTCTGCGATGGTAAGCATTGGGCCCGATCCAGGCGTGGGAGTAGCGGGCGGGATCTGTGCATAGATCAGGCGCTTGGCAGAATCTATAGCGTGGGAACCCACCGCCAACTGCCCGGAAGGATTGGGAAACTGAGCCAGGGCAATTCCGGCCCGATTGAAAATCGCCCAGCCGGCGGCCACATATGATCCGTCCGCGGCGGCGCTGATCACGCGCGGCCCTAAGACCGGTGACGCCGCATAGCCGTTGACCGACAGGTTCTTGATGGATACCTGATAGACGAATCGGATCGAGTCGGTGAGGCCGAAGATATACTGGCCGTCTGCGGAAGCTGTCATGGTTGCGGCGATAATTTCAACGGGCGGCGTCCCCGGCGCGGCAGGAATGCTGTTGGCACTGGCATTCGAGACCGAGGTCAGAAACTGGATCTGTCCGCTCGCCGGATTGAGAAGCAGGAATTGAGTCGTGGTGGCAATCAGGGCGAGCCCATCGGCTCCAAAGGCAACTCCCAATGGCGGAGTGCTCAAGGCGAGCGTCTGGCGCCCGCCCCCGACCAAGTCCAGGATGGTTATGGCGTTGGTGGGAGATGCCGGAGAAGTAAGATTTCCGAAATGCACAACGACCAGGAAGTGCTTGTCAGGCGACAGAGCCAGAGCAGAAGGGCCGGGAGCTACATGCATCGCAGTTTGGATTGCATTGGTAGCGAGCGACAGCACATCGATTTCACCAGCGGTGAAATTGGCCATGTACAACTGCCCGCGCAACTCGTCGAGCGCAATATCGGCAGATTCGCCGCCGATCGGAACGACGGTTCCGAACGTGGCCGCAACCGATGCGAGCGGGAGCGATCCCCCAAATATCAAGAAACCGGCTACGTACTTCAGGGCTTGGCGCCGCATAAGACTCATATCGGCAGAACCGATAAGCGACATTAGATCAGAGCGCCCAATCCAGCAAACTTTTGTATGGTCCATCTGTACGGCTTTGGATCTCGGCAGTAAAGGGCTCGGCAGATCAGAGCCGGTCGCGACTACTAAGGCCTCGTCGCAAGCGCGAATGCTCGATTTTAGTGGGATCGGGAACGTGGCCTACGATTTTTCGATGCCCCGGCCAGCGTGCCCATCTCGGGAAATGATGTGAGTGAAGGGTACGCCCTCCCGGCGGAGTCTGAAGTATAGGGAGCAGCGGGCTCGACTACGGCTCTGGGAATGGCCGGACTATCCGCAATACAAATCCGCTACCGGGAGATCTGTCGGCAGCAACCTCGGACATAGTCGCCAAAGGTTAATGGAGCGGAGGACAAAACAATCCTGCTCTCCGTAAATTAGTCAGGGAAGCGCGGCGAGTGCGAACCCACCGCGCGCTTGTGGGGCTAATCAGGGTTGCGGCTGCGGCGGCGCTTGAAAATCAAGGCTCCTACAGCAATCGCCAAAACGGCACATCCGATGCGAACGACCATTGGATCCATGGATTGGCTGCTCCTTTCTTCTCTTACTTATCGGCGGATTACATGTTTTCGAACATAGGAAACAAATCCCGTACCAAACGTATCAGTACGGGACCTACTGTCACTACGAATAGCGAAGGTAGAACACAGAAGAAGATCGGGAAAACCAGCTTCACCGCCAGCTTGGCCGCAGCCTCCTCGGCGCGCTGGCGGGCCATGGTCCGCATATAGTCGGCGTGACCACGAAGCGTCGCGGCAATGCTCGTTCCGAAGCGATCGGTTTGGATGAGAACGGCTACGAGCTTTTTCAAATCCTCCACTCCGGTACGATCGGCCAGGTTGCGGAGCGCTTCGGCGCGGCGCTTACCGGCCCGCATCTCGAGATTCATGACGGCAAACTCTTCACAGATTTCCGGATAGGCGGCGCGCAAATCCTGTGCCACCTGAAGGGTGGTCTGATCGAGCCCCAGCCCCGATTCGACGCACACCACCATCAGATCGAGAGCGTTGGGTAGGCCGCGTTCGATCGCGTGCTTTCTTCGGGCAATGCGGATCATCAGATAGCGCATCGGCAGCAAATAACCGAGAAATGCTCCGGCGCCACCAATGAGCACGGTATTTCCCGAATCGATCCGCGTGGCCACAAAAACTCCGGCGAGACAAAACATAGCGCCGGAAACGGCCCGCACCCCGTGAAATATGCGGGCTGAATTTGGATCGCGGAAACCCGCCCTAACCAGGCGCCGCTTTAGAAGCGGGAGATCTTTAGGAGAAGCGGGAACGATGGACCCGATCCAGTTCACCAACTGCTGCCAAACGAGGCCAGGCGCAGGCAGGAATGCCGGGGCCTCATTCGCAGAGAGCCGCACCAGCGCCTTGGCCCGCCAGTTGGAGGCCCGAAAGGCTACCAAGTAGGTAACGCCCGCGACGAGCAGGAAGACAACCGCGGTGAGCAGTTCCAGCAAGTCAGACCTCAATCGTCACGATTTTTCGAATGATCAGAAAACCGATTAGCTGAAGGCCCAGAGCTGCACCCAGAAGCTTTTGGCCCATCGGGTCGTCGATGAAGAACTGAGCGTAGGGCCGGTTGATTACGAACATCATGCCTCCAATACACGCCGGGATGGCGGCGATGATGCGCCCGGACATAACTCCCTGCGCGCTGATACTGCGAATGCGGGCGCGCAGCTTAAACCGCTCACGGATAATGTGGGCGAGCTTATCTAGCAGTTCGGACAGATTGCCGCCCGTTCGCTTTTGGAGTAGCACCGCCGAGACGAAGAAACTGACATCGATGGACGGAATCCGCTGGCCCAGCTTCTTTAGCACGATTTCCATGGGCTGGCCGAGATTCTGTTCTTCGAAAGCGCGGCGGAATTCCGCGGCTAACGGATCGCTGAATTCCTTATTCACCAGATCGAGCGAAACCGAGAAAGCATGGCCGGCGCGCATGGACCGTGCAATGAATTCCAGGCAGTCCGGGAACTGCTCCTCGAACTTGTGAATACGCGTCCGAGCTTTGCGGCGGACGTACAGAAATGGCAGAGCCGCCACAAGCGCGCCACCCGCCAGGCCCCACAACGATTCCACCCGCCGCAGGGCGAGCGTGACTGCGAAGAAACCGGCGAGGAAACCCGCAATCATCCGGTGCGTCAGACCGGCGGCTCCCCAGTTGAGATCCGCGGTTTCGAGCAGCCGTTCCGCTTCTTGTTTGAGCTTTAGGCCTTCCAGGAGCCGCGTTGCCAGCACGCCGCGGACTTCGCCTACCATCGTCACCAGCAGTGGCTCGGTGGACTTAAGCTGATCCTTCGGCCCGGCTTCCTTTCCGTGCAGGCGGCGGAGGAGCGCGCTACGCTGCTTGCGTCCTGCGTGGGACGACAGGAGCAAATACGTGGCGAGGCTGGCCGCTAGAGATAGGACAAATACGAAGACGATCATTTCGGGCCTACCGGTACAGTTTCATCGAAAAGATCGGGGGGCAAGCGGATGCCGGCGGCGATCAGCTTTTCGTTGCACTTGGGAAGTATTCCGGTGGCGGCAAACCGGCCCATCACGGTGCCATCGGCGGCGACTCCCCGTTTCTCGAACACGAAGATGTCCTGCAATGTGACCATGTCCACTTCCATACCGGTGACTTCGGTGATGTTGATCACGCGGCGGGAGCCATCGCTCAGACGCGCAGCTTGCACCAGGATGTGCACGGCCGAAGCAATCTGCTGCCGGATGGCAGACAGATGCATGTTTGCGTTCGCCAGGGAAACCATTACTTCCAGGCGGGAAACGGCGTCCCGCGGGCTATTGGCATGGACGGTAGTGAGCGACCCATCGTGGCCGGTGTTCATTGCCTGGAGCATATCGAGAGCCTCTTCACCGCGCACCTCGCCGACGATGATGCGATCGGGCCTCATACGGAGGCTGTTTACGAGCAATTGCCTTTGGCGAACGCTTCCCTGTCCTTCCAGATTTGCAGGCCGGGTTTCCAGCCGCGCCAGGTGCGGTTGTTTGAGCTGCAGTTCGGCTGCGTCTTCAATAGTGACAATCCGCTCCTTGGGAGATATGAAAGCCGACAGAGCGTTAAGCAGAGTGGTTTTACCCGCTCCGGTTCCACCCGAAACGATAATATTTAATCGGGTTTTGACGGCTGCCTCCAAGAATTGCATCATTCCGGGAGTCAACGCCAGTTTGGCTACCAGATCCTTAGGCATCAATTTATCTGTGCCGAAGCGGCGGATCGAAAGCAGCGGGCCATCAACCGCCAGCGGCGGGATAATCGCGTTGACACGCGACCCATCGGTGAGACGGGCGTCAACCATCGGATTCGACTCATCGACCCGGCGCCCGACCTGGGAAACGATTTTGTCGATGATCCGGAGCAAGTGCGAGTCGTCGTGAAAACGAACGTTGGTTAGTTCGAGGACACCACGCCGCTCTACGTAGACTTGCCGCGCGCCATTGACCAGAATGTCGGAAATTGTGGGATCCTGCAGCAGCGGTTCCAGCGGGCCAAGGCCGAACACTTCATGCAGCACTTCCTCGGCGATGGTGTATTTTTCCGACGCCGTCAACGGAGTCGGCTCGGCATCCACGAGGGAGCGGACCGCCTGACGCACCTCGGCTCGAACCCGGTCATTATCGATGGTGGCTAACGCATCAAGGTTAATGGCATCCAGGAGTTTGCGGTGCAGCGTGAACTTCAGCTCCTGATACTCGACCTTCAGGCCGCCGGGAACAGGCCCTGTGCGGAGGCGCTGCGCCCAATCAAAATCCCGTGCGGGCATGGTTTCCATGGTCATGGTGTGGATTTCGGCTCTTCTTTCTGTGGGCCCATAAACGGCTTGGGCCACGCCAAATCCGGCCGCGCTCCGTTTACGGGGCGCGCCGTCGAGGGAGTCACGATGACGATCAACTCTGTTTTCGATTTACTTTCCGACCGGCTCTTGAACAGCGCGCCAAGCACGGGAATGTGGGACAAACCCGGAACCTGCGACAGGTTTTCGGTGACACGGTCGTCAAGCAGGCCAGCAATTACAAAGCTTTGCCCCTCTCCCAACTCGACGTCCGTCTCCATGCGGCGGGTGGTGAGCGCCGGAATGTTGAAACCGGCTGCCGTGACGCCGTCGGCCTGATCGAGAGACGAAACCTCCGGTTTGACGTGGATACGGATCGTGTGTTGGGGCGTAATCCAGGGTGTAAACGAGAGGCGGATACCGTACTCGCGATACGTTACCGAGATGGCTCCGGTGCCGGCGCCGGCTTGCGCAACTGGCACCGGGATTTCGCCGCCGGCAAGGAAACTTGCTTCTTTACCGTTGCTCGCAACCAGGTTCGGCTCCGCCAGCATCTGCACCAGGCCGCGTTGCTGCAAGTCGGCAATCAACACTCCCAGATTCAGGTCCGGCCGAAACATGAAGACGTTGAGCATGTCGGAAAGGCTAAACGAAGCGCCGGCGCCGCCTACCTGGGAAAGAGCAGCGGATGCATACTGCCCGGTCGTAATGTTGCCTATGGTATTGAGCGCACCTGTGGACAACAGATTGACGCCGAACTGAGCGGCGGCAGTTCGATCCAACTCAGCGAAGCGGACACGCAACACCACCTGGTTTTCGGCGGAGGACGCGACCTTGATATTACTGACAGCGCCTTTGACCGAAGCGGAAACGAGTGCCAGAGCACGATCCGCGATGGCCTGGCTGCTGGCTTCACCGATCAAGGCGAGCGATCCCTGGCTCGCTACCACGTCCAGCTTTTCGCCCGGAAAGGTCGTGCGCAGCAGGCGGCGCATCGGTTCCAGGTTCGGCTCAACCGTTACGTTATAGGTGCGGCGCTGATCCGTTTTCGACCAGATGACCATGGTAGCCCGGCCGATGGCGCGGGCATGGAACAAAACCTCTTTGCTGCTGGCCGTCACAGCGTCGGCGATTTCGGGGGAACTGGCGGCGATTCGTGCGATGCCATCCGGACAGTCGATCACCACACCCGTGCCTACGGTTAGCGTTAATTCAGTCGCTTGGGAAGAAACTGTCGGTCCTGCGGCCCGGGCGACCGCAGCCCCGGCGAGAAAGGCGATTGCCAGGGTAAACCAATTGGGCGCTCTCATCTCGGGTCCCCCGCTGCAGCTTCTGTAGGCTCACCCGGACCGGGAGCGGGAGGCTCAGCCGGTTTGGCCGGATTTCCACCCGCCGGCTTGGCTGCGACCTGTCCTAAACCCTGAATGCCTACAGGTTCAATAACCTTTTGGTCGCCTCGAATCACGAGGATACCCTCCGGCGGTTCTGGCGCGCGCGGAGGAGGTATTGGGTTCGAGACCTTCACGGGCACGGGAGCTGTATGCGACGGCCTCGCCGCTGGGATCCCGGCGGTTACCTCATGTCTCGGCTGGCCGTAGAGCTGGCTGGTCAGCCAGCCGGAAGTTTCGGCTCTCTCGTGATCGGCCGAATTGCGTAGCACAAGCTGGATGTGTCCTTCATTGTCGGCAAGCGTGAGCGCTTCGGCCTGGGCGGGCGAGACCAGTAGAGTGACTACGGCGGCTTTGATGGACTGGCTTTTCGAATCGGCCTGCAAAATCTGCCCGGCCGACAACACGGTAATATTCTGCAAAACAGTGGTCGTGAGGCTATCTTCTCGTCCGGGCGGCCGGCCTGTGACCAGAACATCCACCCGCGTTCCGGGCAGTACGAACCCGGCGACGCCGATCACATCGTTGACCCGAACGGAAATAGCCCGCATGCCGGGAGGAATTAGAGGCGCAACGCCGGCGCCGGAGCCGCGTGCGGCCAGCCGGCCCTCGACAACCGGCTCATCCGCTAACACTGGGCTGATCACCGGACGGTCGACTACGTCTTCCACCCGGGAAAAGCCGCCTTTGGGAAAGGACTCTTCCGGCATCTCCACGACCTTGAGGGCTTCCGGCTTGATCACAGCGCCTATGTCCAAGGCCTTCGCCGCCACGACTACGGGCTTTTGCTTGGGTGCGTTTCGCCGGTTGAGGGAATTCCGGGCGAAATGGTAGAAGACGGCCGAGACGAGAAACGCCCAGCCCAGGCTGATGGTGACCACTACAATGAATCTCCTGTCCAGCCGCATCGCTTAACCCCTGCCCAAGAGAGCAAGCCACGCGCCCATCACAATAGCGGGCGCATACGGAATGGCTGGGCGGCGGCTCCAGATCATCGCGCCGGCGGCCAGCAGGGCCCCGATGATAGCCGCCAGCAAAGCCGCGAGCAGGACTGCGTGCGGACCGAGCAATGCCCCGAATGCGGCCATCAACTTGATATCGCCCGCGCCCAGAGCGCCGAGACAATAGAAGACTAGAAAAATTCCGAAGCCGATGAGCGTTCCGAGGAGAGCTAATCCGAGCCCGGATAAGCCACTGTCGATTGCGTGATACAACAGCGCGGCGCCAAATGCGCCCACAGTCACCCAGTTGGGGATATGCCCGCTGCGGATATCCTCAAAAACCGCAATCGAACCCAGCGTTAATACCAATGCCCAGAGCATGTTCACCCGTCGCTTCTACATTCGGCGGAAACCGCGCTTTTCTTTACACCGGGGCGGCGCGCGAACAATACCGCTTGCTTGTCGCGATAGACGATCTGCCAGTTCGGATCGCGTTCGAGAATGCTGCCCAGAGGCCAGTCCGCAGGTAAGAGGGCCCGTTCAAACCCGTAGCGGGTTAGAACTTCCTGCCATTTCCGGCCAGCGCCCTGCAAAATCTTGTAGTCACCCCCAATGCCGGGGCCATAGAAGTCGCTACGGCCATCGAAAAAGACTCTTTGGCGCGGGTACAGCCGGTAAATCAGATAATCGCCCCACTGGTCCGTGGTCAAAATTCGCGGCATGCGACCTAAAGGCGCGAGCACGTCCAAATTGTGAGTAACGGCGGCGACTGGAAAGCTGGCAGAAGGAAAGTCGCGTATTCCTCCCTGGGGAGCCGCGATACACAACGCAAGTACTGCCAGGGGAACTGCCCACAATCCCAGGCGGCGGGAAAGGCCTAACTCCTGGCCCGAGAGCCAAAAGACGCCAGCCAATCCACCCCGCCGGGAATGGGCCGCAGCCGATCTCCACCAGGCAGACAGCTCGGAGGCAATTACCGGCGCGGCTATGACTGCATACAACGGAATGTGGCGGGCCGAGCGGAGAGAAGCCAGCCCCCAAAGAAACACGAGTGTGCCGGCAAACCATTCGCGGCGCGCGAGCGCCCGTCCGGCCAATGCGGCGCCGATGAGCAGAATCGCCGCGAAAACCAGCATATTTTCGGACCGGATGCGTGGCGACTGAAATTCGTTAACGTTATCCAGAATCCAGGACGAGCCAAGATATTCGACGATATGCTGGTGCAGGCGCCACCCATACGGATTCACCAGAGTAGATGCGATGCAGAGGGCCGTGAGCTTGGTATAGCGAATGAACTTGGTCCAGTTCCTTTCGACCACCATTACCAGCGGCAGCAGAGCGAGGCTGGCGAGCCAGCCCACAAACCCGCCGTGCAGATTGGCCCAAAGAGCCGAAAGAGGAACCAAAATCCATACCCAAGGACCTGGCCTGCGCAGGTCTGAGTCCAGAATCCACAGCGATAAAGGGAACAGCAATATCGAGAAAATATGAGGGCGGGCGAGGTAGTGCACTGTGGATGCGCTTACAACGGCCAGAGTCACCGCGAGCGAGACCCATAGCCCGTTATCCCGGCTCAGGAGCCAGGCAAAAACAATGGCTGCGGAACCGCAGAGGACCAGCATGCCCAGCGCGGCGACCGCTTCGAGTCCGCCCCAGGCATGCAAGCGGGCGAATATGACATCAGTTAACCATTCCCACGCGAACCACGGATCGCCAGCACGCGAAAACGAAAACAGGTCCCGTACGGGCACGGAACCGGTGCGCAGGATGAATTCGCCCGTCCGGATATGCCAACCGGTATCGCAGTCCATGAGCAGGGCCTGCCAAGCGGAAGGGCGCCCAAACAGCGCCAGCAGCAGCAAGCCAAGAAAAAACTCCGGAAACGCGGGCAGGAATGCCGCCTTATTCGGGGCCGTCCTGGCCCGCGAGGGTGATACCGGAAGTACGGAGGTGTGCGGCATTGTTTACTGGCATTTCTGCCTACAACTCTTTCGGCACTTTTGGGCCGCCGCTTTAGAGCCTTGGTAATGGAAGTTCGCAAAATCGGAGGTTTTTGCTTATGAATAGGCTTCCTGCCCTAAGGCAGGAGCTGACCGAAGGCGAGTTGCTGGAGGAGTTGCTCACGCTGGCACGCCAGAAACCGCGGTATGGGTACAGACGTTTGTGGGTGGTGTTGGGTCGGCGCGGGAAAACGCTTGTAGGGACCTACCGGCAAGAGCACCTGACGGTTCGGCGTTTGAACCGGAAACCGGGGAACGGGCGCCGCCCGTCCACGAGGTTCTCCAAGGCACCGAAAGTCCCCGCGGTCTAAGGCAGCACTACGGTGCCATTCCGTTTGGGCACCTCGCCCACTGGAATGCGGGCAATCTCTTTGCGCGAAACGGTGTCGATCGCCGAAATCGAATTGGCTCCCGAGTTGGCCACGTACAGCCGTTTACCATCCGGCGTGAAGGTGATCCAGTCCGGCACGTCGCCGGTTTTCACGTAGCCTTCCACTTTCAGATCGGGAAGCGAGTAGGCAAACACAGCGTTCGAAAGCGAGCTGTTCACCCACAGCGTTTTGTTATCGGGCGAGACGCCGATGCCATGCGAAGGCGCGCCGCCTTCGGCGTGGCCGCCGCTGGGCTCGGAGGGCAGCTTGATGCGAGCCACTTCTTCGTGCGTTTTGAAATTCACGACCGCGAAGCCGTTGTAGCCGGAAAGCTGGACGAACATGCGGCTGGTGGAGCCATCTGCCGCGCGTTCGAACGCGATGGGCCGGACGCCCAGGTCGAAGGCCAGTTCCCAGGCGGGCTGGAGCGTTTCCTCGTCGATCACGGTGAGCATTTTCCCCGCCACGGATCCGGCCACCACGTATTTGCCGTCCGGCGTGACATAGGTGTTGTGCACGGCGCCCTTTACCGGAATGGTTTTGACGTTTTTCATCGTGGCCGTATCGATCACATCTACCGCGCCCGGCGCCACCGCGATGCCTACGAACACCCGCTTGCCGTCTTTGGAAATCGAGATGTTGTTGGGATGACCGCTCAAAGCCGCTTTGGCGATGAGCTTGCCCGTTTTCGTATCGGTGGCCCAAAGAGTCCGCTCGGATTCGCAACTCACGTAGGCGCGCGTGCCGTCGGGCGAAAACGTCACCCCGTGCGGCACTTCGATGCCCTGAATCTTCAGCACCACTTTGTTGGTGGCGGCATCGACGATGTCGACGTCGTCGCCGGCGCTGTTCGTCTGGTAGATCCGGACCGAACTGGCGGCCAGCGGCAGCGCCAAAACCAGGGGCAAATACGTCGCGTAGCTTTTCACGGTAGTCCTCTCCTGATTGGCCAGATTCTATCACTTACGCCACGGCGACGGGCCGATAGGGGTGTGTGCGCCACCACTGTAATCCGTCCGTAAGCGGAGGCTAGAGTGACTTTGCGCTGCAAAGCGCACTGGCGGCCCTGAACGGCGCGGCAGGTGGCTGGCGGAAGCGTCGTGGCCGCAACCAATGGTCAGGTGTCGCTGACTGGCGACCCTGAACCCAGCCACAAGCGACACTGGTGGCGGGTGCCAACGCCAAACTAGCGAGAACAATTCGATAGAGAGCGCTAAGC
>Ga0070737_10000902_pt1 | contig 50813 bp, 40 predicted proteins | sample Coa_R1_10_FD_66438 | JGI IMG/M metagenome (GOLD analysis project Ga0070737, IMG submission 66438) | Surface soil microbial communities from Centralia Pennsylvania, which are recovering from an underground coalmine fire - Coalmine... | ecosystem: Environmental > Terrestrial > Soil > Unclassified... | reverse complement strand
GAACGCGGGCTCTCTGATTTTGACGGCGTCGTGCTCGATATCGGCGTTTCGTCGATGCAAATCGATGATGCCGGGCGCGGCTTTTCCTTTTATGCCGACGGGCCGCTTGACATGCGGATGGATTGCGCCGGGCCAAGCGCCGCCGATCTTGTCAATATGGCGGAGGAGGCGACTCTCGCCAATATTTTTTATTATTTTGGAGAGGAGCGGGCTTCCCGCCGGATCGCTCATGCAATTATCACTGACCGTGCCAAAGCACCTTTCACATCGACCGCCGCGCTCGCGTCGTTAATTGCCCGGGTTGCGCCCGGCAAACTTGGCGGCGTGCATCCGGCGACGCGGGTCTTCCAGGCTCTGCGTATCGCCGTCAATGATGAACTTGGCGAGCTGGTCCACGCGCTCGTGGCGGCTGAGGCCATCCTCAAGGAGGGGGGGCGGCTTGCGGTTGTGACCTTTCATTCGCTCGAGGATCGAATCGTCAAACAATTTTTTGCCGGGCGTTCCGGGCGGGGCCTGACATATTCGCGGCTTCTTCCTCACGAAGTTGAACCGCTGGAGCCGACTTTCAGCCTCAAGGGCAAACAGCCAATCGTACCTTCGCCGCGTGAGATTGATGAAAATCCGCGCGCACGATCCGCCAAGCTTCGTTACGGAGTGCGCACGAAAGCCAAGCCTCGCGGTCTTGACGATCGCCTGATGACGCTTGCGAAGCTTCCCTAGGACCGTAAGGGGGCGAGAAAAATGATCCGGATAATGAATATTTTGGCGATAGCGGCCCTTATCGGCTCGGCGATCTACGCCTATACGATAAAATACGAAACGATTTTTCATGCTGAGACAATCGTGAAGCTTCAGCATGAGATCAAATCAGAGCAGGATAAAATCGGCGTGCTGCGGGCCGAATGGGCGCATCTGATTCGCCCCGAGCGTATTCAGGCGCTTGCCGACAAATTTCTCGATCTCCAGACGATCGCTCTGACTCAGATTGTAAAGGCGGATGCCTTGCCTGCCAAGGCACCGAGGGTGGACGCAATCGGACGTAAGCTTGAGGCTCTGGGATTAGCAGGGCCGACGAATACGCCTGGTAACAATATCATTGATCCGGCCGCGTCCGCGACGCCCGGCAGGTGATGGCTTGACAGAATGAGCGACGGTTTCGGCGCGGACCTTGATAAGGAGGCCAATGGCAATGCGCGGAGGAGGGCGCCAGGCGGCCGCCTGCGGACTCTCGCGCACCTCTTCAGCGGCCTCTTTTCAGTCAGGTCCGAAAAGAGCGCGTATCGCATCAGGCTCGCGGCTTGGGTTTTTCTCGCCGTCTATGCCGTCATCGCGGCCAAGCTCATTGATTTCGGGCTGAGGCCGGACCTGCCGCAGACCGTCAAGCGCGCTGCTGCCGATGCTATTGCCGCCGCCCGCCCCGATATTCTCGACCGCAATGGCGAGATCCTCGCGACTGATGTCAAGGTCATGTCTGTCTTCGCGGAGCCCCGGCGCATCATCGATAAGGATGAAGCGGTCGAGCTTTTGACCGCTGTGCTTCCCGATGTCGATGCTCACGAGTTGCGCGAGAAACTGGGTTCCCGCAAGGGCTTTGTCTGGGTCAAGCGCGGAATTACCCCCAAACAGCAGCAGGAGGTTTACCGGCTCGGCCTGCCAGGAGTCGGGTTTCTGCCTGAGAATAAGCGAGTTTATCCAAACGGTCCCATTGCTGCGCATGTTCTTGGCTTCGCAAATCTCGACGGCACCGGTATTTCGGGCCTTGAAAAATACATCGACGGGCAAGGGCTGGCGGATTTGCATGGTGCGGGTTTCAGTCTGACACCCGAGAATTTGCAGCCGATCAGGACCTCGCTCGATCTCAAGGTGACCTATGCCGTCCGGGATGAGTTGGCCAAAGGCATCGCCAAGTTCAAGGCCAAGGCGGGAGCGGCGGCAATCCTCGATGTGAATACCGGCGAAATCATTGGGATGGCATCCCTGCCTGATTTCGACCCGAACACGCCGCCCGATCCGCATGACCTTGAGTATATCAACCGCCTCTCCGTGGGCGTTTATGAAATGGGTTCAACCTTCAAAGCGATTTCCATTGCAATGGCCCTTGATCTGGGCAAGGTGACGCTGCGTTCGAGGATCGATGCCCGCGACAGCTTGCGCTATGGGCGTTTCACGATCCATGATTTCCACGCGACACATCGCGTGCTGAGCGTGCCGGAGGTATTCACCTATTCATCCAACATCGGGGCTGCGCGCATGGCCTTGATGGCCGGCGTCGAAGCACACAAGGCATTCTTGAACAAAATGGGGCAGCTTAGCCGTCTGCGCACTGAACTGCCGGAATCCGCCGAGCCCATAGTTCCGAAAAACTGGGGCGAACTCAACACAATGACGATAGCTTTCGGGCAGGGCCTTAATGTTGCTCCTTTGCAGGCCATGATGGCGGTTGGCGCGCTCGCGAATGGCGGATATCTCATCACTCCAACCTTCCTGAAGCGCGGGGAGGAGGATGTGAAAACGCAGTCGCCGCGCGTCATAAAGCCGGAAACGTCAGAAGCCATGCGCTATCTGATGCGGCTCAACGCTGAGATTGGCACGGCCAAAATTGCCGATATCCAAGGCTATTTCGTTGGAGGCAAGACCGGGACCGCAGATAAGATTATCCACGGCCATTATTCGAAAGATAAAGTCTTCACAACCTTCATGGCAATTCTTCCGGCGGATAAGCCCAGATATCTTTATTTGGCCCTCCTGGACGAGCCGCAAGGCTTGCCCGAAACCGGCGGCTACCATACCGCTGCCTATAACGCGGGGGCGGTCGCGGGCAAGATGATCGAAAGGACAGGGCCGCTGCTGGGACTCCCTCCGCGTCCTGATTTGCCTGTGCAACCTTTCCCGCTTCTCGCAAAGCTTGGCTATGCGGAGGCAAATCAGCCAGCCAAGGGAGGAGGCGAGCATTGATGCGCCTTGCCGAATTGTTCCCCGAGGCGGTTATTCCGGATGAATTGGCCGCACGCGAGATCAAGGGCATCAGCTCGGACAGCCGTGCCGTGATGGCGGATATGGTATTTTTTGCCGTACCAGGGACAAAAAAGGACGGTCTTGCCTTTGCGCCGCAAGCGGTTGAGCGCGGCGCCATAGCAATCGTCGCCGAGCAAGATCCCGGAGACTCTATCAGGCCAGCCGCTTTTGTGAGAACAACCGATGTCCGGCACTCCCTGGCGCAGGCTTCCGCCCGCCTTTACCCCCTCCAGCCAGAGACGATCGTTGCGGTTACCGGAACGAGCGGCAAGACATCGGTTGCCGATTTTGTGCGTCAGATCTGGACCTTCCTCGGTGCCAAAGCCGCCTCGCTAGGCACGCTTGGTGTTGTCGCACCTTCGGGGACCACCGCAGGGTCTCTCACGACGCCCGATCCGGTGAGCTTACACAAGACGCTCGATGAATTGGCACGCAGCGGCGTCACCCGCCTTGCCCTGGAGGCATCCTCGCATGGTATTCTGCAGCGCCGCCTCGATGGCGTTCGCCTGAGCGCGGCGGCCTTTACGAATCTTTCGCGTGACCACCTCGACTATCATGCGACGCTCGACGATTATTTCGCTGCGAAAATGCAGCTGTTCGAGCGGCTGCTTGAGCCCCGCCAGGCCGCTGTCGTCGATGCCGACAGTGATGTGGCTGATAAGGTGATTGCGGTTTGCGAAAGACGCGGCCTTCGCGTCCTTTCCACCGGCTTCAAGGGTACGGCGTTGCGTCTCCTCGAAGCCCGCGCGGAGAATTTTTCAACGCGGATGAAAATCGCCTGCGAGGGAAAAACCGTTTCGATCCTTCTTCCTCTCGCTGGTGCGTTTCAGGCATCGAACGCGCTGGTTGCCGCCGCTCTTTGCATCGCAGCGGGGAGCGAGACCGGGGCCGTTCTCCCGGCGCTCGAAAAGCTGGAAGGCGCGCCCGGCCGCCTCCAGCTCGCCGGCCGGAGGAACGGTGCGCCGGTCTTTGTTGATTACGCGCATAAGCCAGATGCGCTTGAGAAAGCCCTCAAGGCCTTGCGCCCCTTCGTGCGGGGCAAGCTTATCGTGGTCTTTGGCTGCGGCGGCGACCGCGACGCTGGCAAAAGACCGGTCATGGGTGAGATAGCCGTGCGCCTCGCAGATCACGTCATCGTCACGGATGATAATCCCCGCTCCGAGGACCCGGCCTCAATTCGCAAGGCCATCCTCTCCGGTGCTTCGAGACCGGACAATATCGAGGAAATTGGCGATAGAGCTCTTGCGATCAGGCAAGCGATCGCGATGCTCAACCAGGATGATGGTCTTCTCATTGCAGGCAAAGGCCATGAAACGGGCCAGATCATTGGCGAAAGGACGCTGCCCTTTTCCGACACTGGCTGCGCGCGCGCCATATTGAACGAAGCTTCTGCATGACGACTGACACCGAAAGCGAATTCTTATGGACATGCCTTGGCCTTGTCAGTCCGCTCGAGGCTAGGGTCAGCGGCCGCCTGCCGCGCGGCGTGACCGGAATATCCATAGACACCCGCACCTTGCGGGAAGGCGAACTTTTTTTCGCCATCAAAGGGATAAATTCGGATGGCCATGATTATGTTGGTGCAGCCTTCGAAAAGGGCGCCGCGGCGGCGGTGGTCGAGGAAGCCCATGCTGATGCGCTGCGCCCGCTTGGGCCGCTCTTTGTCGTAAACGATGTTCTCGCAGCTCTCGGACGCCTTGGCATCGCGGCGCGGACAAGGACGGACGCGCGCATCGCGGCGGTCACGGGATCTGTCGGCAAAACCTCGACGAAGGAAGCATTGCGGCTGGTGCTGGCTCAAGCCGGGCCCGCCCACGCGTCGGCGGCTTCATACAACAATCATTGGGGTGTGCCGCTCTCATTGGCACGGATGCCAAAGAATACAAGCTTTGGAGTCTTTGAGATCGGCATGAATCACAAGGGCGAAATCACGCCGCTGACTGCAATGGTGCGCCCGCATGTTGCGATCATCACGTCGATTGCTCCTGTTCATATTGAATATTTCGAGAGTATCGATGAGATTGCCGATGCCAAGGCGGAAATTTTTTCTGGCCTCGTGCCCGGCGGTGTTGTCATTCTCAACCGCGACCTTCCCCAATATGAGCGCCTCCTTGCTCATGCAAAGGCCTCCCCTGCGGGCCACGTCGCGAGCTTTGGTGAACATGAGGCTGCCGGCGCGAGACTGATTAGTACGAAGGTAGGTGCGGATCATTCAATCGTTGAGGCGGCAGTCTGCGGCCAGTCTCTGACTTTCCGTCTCGGTGTGTCTGGCAAACACTTTGCCATGAATGCGCTCGCGGTGCTCCTCGCAGCAAAAGCTTTTGGCATCAGCCTCGAAGCTGCCGCAGCCGCGCTCGCATTTTGGGCACCGCAACCGGGGCGAGGGGGAAGGCTGGTGCTGGCTGCTGAGGGCGGCCCATATACGCTCATCGATGAGAGCTATAACGCCAACCCGGCCTCGATGCGCGCCGCTCTTGCCGTGCTCGGAGCCCTTCCCTTGCGGAAGCCCGGCCGCCGTATCGCGGTCATCGGCGACATGCTGGAGCTTGGCCGCGATAGTGCAGCAATGCATGCCGAGCTGGCTCAGGACGTAATGGCCAATCACGTTGATCTTGTTTTTGCGGCGGGGCCTTTAATGAAACATCTCTTTTTGGCCTTGCCGGGTGAATTGCAGGGGGCCTGGCGTAATCAAGCAAGCGAGCTTGTTCCAATTGTTGGAGCGGCGGTCCGAAGCGGAGATATTGTGATTGTGAAAGGATCGAACGCGAGCCGGATGAGCGGCATCGTCGAAGCCCTCAAGCAGCGTGCCGCTGCGGAAAACTTGGCGGGAGCGGTTAAATGCTGACCTGGCTCTCCCAATATTCGGCGATCTTCGAGCCGTTCAATCTGTTCCGCTATATTACCTTCCGCACCGGCGGCGCCACCGCTACCGCGCTTTTTTTCGTGTTCTTTTTTGGGCCCTCGATCATCGCCGCCCTGCGCCTGAAACAGGGGAAGGGCCAGCCCATTCGCGACGACGGTCCAAAGTCGCATCTTCTTCTGAAGACCGGCACGCCGACGATGGGCGGGTTGATGATTTTATCGGGCCTCATCGTCTCAACCTTGCTTTGGGCGAATCTGCGCAATCATTTCGTTTGGATCGTCCTTCTCGTCATGGCCGGCTTTGGCGCAATTGGCTTTTATGATGATCTGCTCAAAGTGACGAGGCAGAGCCACAAGGGCTTCTCCGGGCGGCGGCGGCTTGCCCTAGAAGTCGCCATAGCTGTCATCGCCTGCTTTGCAATGATGAAACTTGGAACGCCGCATACGACGGCCCTGGCTCTGCCGGCGATCAATGGTTTTGTTGCGGACCTCGGCGTTTTCTTTCTCGCCTTTGGGGCTTTTGTGATCGTCGCCGCTGGCAACGCGGTCAATCTCACGGATGGCCTCGACGGCCTTGCGATTGTGCCGGTCATGATCGCGGCCGCGGCCTTTGGGATTATCGCTTATCTTGCCGGGAACGCGATATTTTCGACCTACCTCGGGATTAACTTTGTTCCCGGCGCGGGCGAACTCGCCGTCGTCTGCGGCGCCTTGATTGGCGCTGGACTTGGTTTTCTTTGGTTCAATGCGCCGCCCGCCCAGATTTTCATGGGGGACACCGGCTCGCTCGCTCTGGGTGGTGCTCTCGGCACAATTGCCGTCGCGGTCAAGCATGAGATCGTTCTTGCTATTGTTGGCGGCCTCTTCGTCGTCGAGACCCTTTCAGTCATCGTCCAGGTTGCTTCCTTTAAGCTCACGGGAAGGCGGGTCTTCAAGATGGCGCCCATCCATCATCACTTCGAGCAGCTCGGATGGTCCGAGCCGCAGGTTGTGGTCCGCTTCTGGATCATTGCCTTTGTGCTCGCGCTGGTCGGCCTCTCCACCTTGAAATTGAGGTGACGATGACGCCTGTCACTTGCTTCGAAGGCAAGCATGCTGCCGTCTTTGGATTGGGCGGCTCGGGCTTTGCCACCGCACAGGCGCTTGTTGCGGGAGGTGCCCGCGTGTCGGTCTGGGACGATAATGAGCACGCGCGCGAGAAAGCCCGCGCGGCAGGCCTGAGAATCGAGAACCTTGCCGCCGCGGACTTCCGGAATTTTGCTTCGCTTGTTCTGTCTCCCGGCGTTCCGCTGACGCATCCTGCTCCTCACTGGACTGTCCTCAAGGCAAAGGAGGCCGGAACTGAAGTCATCGGTGACATCGAATTGTTTTGCCGTGAGCGGCAAAAAACCGCGCCAAGCTCCCCCTTTGTGGCGATCACGGGAACGAATGGAAAATCCACCACAACAGCGCTCATCGCGCATCTCTTCCGCAGTCTCGGCTTCGATGTCCAGATTGGCGGGAATATCGGCACGCCAATCCTGGCGCTGGCGCCCCCGGCGCAGGAGCGCGTCCATGTCATTGAGTGCTCCTCCTTCCAGATCGATCTCGCGCCTTCGCTCAATCCCTCCGCTGGTATTCTCTTGAACGTCACGCCGGACCATCTCGACCGTCACGGGACCATGGAGAACTATGCGGCGATCAAGGCGAGGCTTTTGGAAAAGTCCGGTCTCGCTGTTGTTGGCATCGATGATGACATCACGTCCGCCATTGCTGGCGATCTAACCAAGAGGGGCAAGCAGACGTTCTGTGTTTCCGTGACGAGGGCGGCAGTCAAAGACGGGATCGTTCTCGACGGCACACGTCTTATCCGTTTTGCTGAAGGCTGCCCGTCTCCGGTTGCCGACCTCGCTGGAATTGCTTCGCTGCGCGGCAAGCACAATGGGCAGAACGCCGCCGCAGCGGTCGCCGCGCTTGGGGCCCTCGGCCTCGATATCGAGCGCGTTGCCAAGGGTCTGAGGACATTTCCGGGCCTTCCCCATCGTCTTGAAGAGGTGGGCCGGGCCGGGCGCGTTCTCTTCGTCAATGATTCAAAGGCAACCAATGCCGATGCTGCCGAAAAAGCACTTCTTTCCTTCGACAAGGTCTTTTGGATAATCGGGGGCCGCCCCAAAAAAGGCGGGATCGAGCCTCTCCGGCCCTTGTTCGGCAAAGTGGTCAAGGCCTATCTGATCGGCGAGGCGAGCGAGCTTTTTGCGGACACCATTGGGGCGGCGTTTCCTTACGAGTTCTGCGGCTCGCTCGAAGCAGCGGTTCCCGCGGCAGCCCGCGATGCGGCGGCAAGCGAACTCAGTGAGCCGGTCGTGCTGCTCTCGCCGGCTTGTGCGTCCTTCGATCAATTTCCCGATTTCGAAAAACGGGGTGACCGCTTTCGTGAGCTCGTCAAGACTTTGCTCGCTGGCAAGCAAGCGGGCTGAGGAGGCCAAATGGTTTCACGCGCAGAACGCTCGGCCCTGGCGAAGTGGTGGTGGACGATCGACCGTTGGACTCTCGCGGCGGTTGGCGCCTTGATGGTACTCGGACTTGTGCTGACGATGGCTGGAAGTCCGCCGGTCGCGGAGCGGCTCGGCCTTCCATCCTTTCACTTCGTGCATCGTCAGGTCCTCTATTTGATTCCTTCGATCGGCGTCCTCGTCGCTGCGTCTTTTCTTTCTCCCCAGCATGTGCGCCGTGCCGCGCTGATTGTTTTTATAATATCGCTCGCTTTGATCATCGCGGCGCTTCTCTTTGGCCATGAGATCAAGGGCTCGCGGCGCTGGATCTTCGGCATCCAGCCGTCTGAGTTTTTGAAGCCGGCCTTCGTCATTCTCGTGGCCTGGGCCTTTTCCGAGGCCGGCAAGCGGCGTGACGTTCCGGCTAACTTTCTTGCCCTTCTCATGCTGGCGGTGACGGTCGTTCCTTTGGTTCTGCAGCCCGATTTCGGCCAGACGATGCTTGTCTCATTGGTCTGGGTAGCGCTGTTCTTCATGGCTGGACTGCACTGGTTCTGGCTTGCGGGCATAGGCGGCGCGGGGTTGGGAGGCGCGTATCTTGCCTATAAGCTTGTGCCGCATGTGCGCGCCCGCGTTCTCAAATTCATTGATCCGGGTTCCGGTGGCGGCATGGCCGACACGTTTCAGGTGGACACCGCACTGGAGAGCTTTCTGTCGGGCGGCTGGTTCGGCAAGGGGCCGGGTGAAGGCACCGTTAAGCGAATCCTGCCCGATGCCCATACGGACTTTATTTTCGCGGTGACCGGCGAGGAGTTTGGCGTTCTCGCCTGCGTTCTGATTGTCTTGCTTTTCGCCTTTATCGTCTTGCGCGGATTATTCATGGCGGCACGCAACGAAGATCCATTCTGCCGTCTTGCTGCGGCAGGGCTGGTGATGCTTTTCGGCATCCAGAGCGCGATCAACATGGCCGTGAACCTTCATCTCATGCCAGCGAAGGGCATGACCTTACCCTTTATTTCCTACGGCGGCTCCTCGCTCATTTCGCTGGGACTCGTCATTGGCTTCTTGATCGCGGTCACGCGCAAACGGCCAGGCTCGTCAATCCTTGCAAACGCAAGCGCGGAAGCTTTCGCGTGAGTGGAAAAGGCCTGATCGTTGTCGCGGCGGGAGGCACCGGCGGACATCTGTTCCCCGCGGCGGCTCTGAGCCATGTGCTTGCTGCGCGCGGCTTTGCTGTGCACCTCGTCACCGATGAGCGTGCGGCGAAATATGGCCAGGATTTTCCCGCAACCGCGATACACAAAGTGCCTGCCGCAACGCCAAGCGGAGGCTCGCTTTTCGCCCGCGCGCGGGCGATCTTCACTCTTGCGCAGGGTACTTTCGCTGCACGCCGTTTGCTCAGGCAGATTTCCCCGCGCGCCGTGGTTGGGTTTGGCGGCTATCCCACCGTTCCTCCGCTGCTCGCGGCGTCCCAGCTCGGTCTGCCAACCCTCCTGCATGAAGGCAACGCCGTCATCGGCCGCGCCAATCGTTTTCTAGCGGGCCGGGTCGATGCGATCGCTAAGGGCTTTGAGGCGCTTGGCGGCATCCCCGAAAGCATGGCAGCGAAGACCCATCTGACGGGAAATCCGGTCCGCCCCATGGTGCTTGAGGCGGCGCGCATCCCGTTTCCGGATTATGCCAGCGGCCGCCTGCGTGTCCTCGTGACCGGCGGTTCGCAGGGCGCCCGGATTTTTTCGGACATTGTGCCAGCCGCGATCGAACTCCTGCCTGCGGCCGCGAGACAAAAGCTCCTGATAACCCAGCAGGCGCGTCCCGAGGACGAGGAAAGAGTGCGTGAAGCCTGCCGGCGCCTTGGAGTCGAAGCTGAAATTCGTTCGTTCTTTGCCGATTTGCCGCTAAGGATGGCGCAAGCCCATCTTGTCATCGCCCGCGCCGGGGCCTCGACGGTTTCCGAGCTCGCCGTCACCGGCCGTCCTGCCATTCTTGTGCCGCTCCCGCATGCGCTCGACCAGGATCAAGCTGCCAATGCGAAGCAGTTTGCCGCCACCGGCGCCGGAATTGTTATCGCGCAGAGCGTATTTTCGCCGCAATGGCTGGCGACTTCTCTTGCAGAAGCGCAGGGCGATATCGGCGCTCTTGCGCGCCGCGCTGATGCGGCAAAGCAAACAGGCATTCCAGATGCAGCCGAAAGGCTTGCTGATCTCGTGGAATGGCTCGTGAAGGACAAGGACAGAATTCATGAGGCTGCCGGATAAACTCGGCCCCATCCATTTCATCGGCATTGGCGGCATCGGCATGTCAGGTATCGCCGAGGTGCTCCTCAATCTCGGTTATACAGTCCAGGGCTCGGACGCTTCCGAGAGCGCCAATGTTCTGCGGCTGCGGGCCAAGGGCGCGCTCGTGCATATCGGCCATCACGCGGACCACCTTGGCGCGGCCGAAGTCGTGGTGGTCTCGACGGCGATCAAGCGCGATAATCCCGAGCTTGTAGCCGCCCGGCAAAAGCGTCTGCCTATCGTGCGCCGCGCCGAAATGCTCGCCGAGCTCATGCGGCTGAAACAGTGCGTCGCCATTGCCGGAACGCATGGCAAGACGACGACGACGTCCCTCGTCGCAACGCTCCTCGAAGCTGGCAAGTTCGATCCAACCGTCATCAATGGCGGCATCATCAATGCTTATGGAACCAATGCACGGCTCGGCGGCGGCGATTGGATGGTGGTGGAAGCCGACGAAAGCGATGGCACCTTCCTCAAGCTTCCTGCCGACGTCGCAATCGTCACCAATATCGATCCCGAACATCTCGATCATTTCGGGACCTTCGAGGCGATCAAAGAAGCCTTTCGCGCTTTTGTTCAGAACATCCCTTTCTACGGCTTCGCGGTCATGTGCCTCGATCACCCGGTGGTGCGAGAGCTGGCCGGACAGATCGAAGACCGGCGCGTGATTACCTATGGGGAGGATCCGCGGGCCGATGTCAGGCTGGCAGATCTCGATCTTAGCAATGGCGTTTCGCACTTCACCGTGATCATTCGCGACCGCGACACCGGCAATGAGACTGTTTTTGAAAAAATCGTCATGCCGATGCCGGGCCTGCACAACGCCTTGAACGCCACCGCCGCGATTGCTGTTGCACACCGGCTCGGCATGAGCGTGGAGACAATCCGCAAGGCGCTCGCCGGCTTCGGCGGCGTCAAGCGCCGGTTCACCCGCACGGGTCAATGGAATGGCGTCACCATCTTTGACGATTACGGCCATCACCCCGTCGAGATTGCTGCTGTCTTGCGCGCGGCCCGCGCATCGGCAAAGGCCAATGTCATCGCCGTCGTCCAGCCGCACCGCTATACCCGCCTTCATTCTCTCTTCGATGGCTTCGCGGGTGCCTTCAGCGACGCCGATACGGTGATTGTCGCAGACGTTTATCCCGCGGGCGAGGCGCCGATCGAAGGCGCTGACCGGGATTCTCTTGTCGCCGCCTTGAAAAAGCGGGGCCATGCGAATGCGCTTGGCCTCAGGCGGCCGGAGGATTTGGCTCCGCTCATCCGCAGCCTCGCCAAGCCTGGCGATTATGTCGTGTTCCTCGGCGCGGGCAACATTACCCAATGGGCGCATGCGCTGCCGGGCCAGCTCGCGGCAGGAGATGCTCTTGCACGCGCCGCCGGATAAGGGCCGTCTGCCAGTCTTTCCCGATATCACGCCCCATCTTCGCGCGAAGATGCCCGCGCTGCGCGGCGCGGTTTTGAGTAACGTGCCGCTCGCGCCCTTCTCCTGGTTCAGGACGGGCGGGCCCGCGCAGGTCTTCTTCGAGCCGGAGAGCGAAAGCGATCTTGGCTATTTTCTGGCGCATCTTGATCCCGGAATTCCGGTGCTGGTGCTCGGTGCGGGTTCCAACATTCTCCTGCGCGACGGCGGCATCGAAGGCGTTGTCATCCATCTTGGCAAAGCGTTCCAGAATCTCGAAATCGAGGGGCTGACGCTGCGCGCGGGCGCCGCCGTGCCGGATGTGAAACTCGCCTCTGCCGCCGCCCAAGAGGGCATCGCGGGCCTTTCGTTTTTTCGCGGCATCCCAGGCTCTGTGGGCGGCGCGCTCAGAATGAATGCGGGCGCCTATGGAGCCGAGACAAAGGATGTGCTCGTCTCCTGCCGGGGGGTGGACCGCAAGGGCAAGACAGTGGAGCTGTCCAACTCTGACATGGGATTTTCCTATCGTCATTGCAGCGTTCCCGGGGATGTGATTTTCACACAGGCTGTTTTTCGCGGCGCGGCGGGTGACCGCGAAGCGATCCTGGCCGAGATGGCGGAGATCACCAAAGCGCGCTCGCAAACGCAGCCCGTCAATACCCGGACCGGCGGCTCGACCTTCAAGAATCCGCCGGGCCGCAAGGCATGGGAGCTCATCGACAAGGCGGGCTGCCGGGGGCTGACGCTCGGCGATGCACAGGTTTCGGAGCTTCATTGCAATTTTCTCATCAATCGCGGTCACGCGACGGCGTCCGATCTCGAAAATCTGGGCGAGCTGGTCCGCGCCCGCGTCAAGGAGACGAGCGGCGTCACGCTGGAGTGGGAGATATTGCGGGCGGGGGTGGCACCCTGATGAACGGTCACTCCCCATCCTTTGAGACGGCCACTCCGCGGCCTCCTCAGGATGAGGGATCTTGAATGGGCTGCCGCCGCGCCCTCATCCTGAGGAGCGCGCAAAGCGCGCGTCTCGAAGGATGAGGAATCCGCGCCTCATCTTGAGACGAGGGGATGCACGCTCGGAAAGCTAGCCTGTGGCCATCTTAAAATTTTACCACTGTCTTGCGCTTGCCCCAAATCCCGGCTTCATATCCCGCCGCGCTTCGCGCGTGTAAGTTCGCCCAGGCGTCAATCGTACCAAAATGTTTCACGAGAAACATTTTTGTCCGGTTGGAGCCCTTTTCCTTACAAACCCGGCTGGATACTCCCATGACCAAACATGTTGCTGTCCTGATGGGCGGCCTCTCGGCCGAACGCGAGGTTTCCCTGCGCTCGGGCGAGGCCTGCGCGAAGGCCCTCGAAGCGGAGGGTTTTGCCGTCACGCGGCTCGATGTCGACCGCAACATCGCGGAAGTGCTGGCAAAGCTCAGGCCCGATGTCGCCTTCAACGCCCTGCACGGGCGTTTCGGCGAGGACGGCATCATGCAGGGCATTCTGGAGATGCTGCGCATTCCCTATACGCATTCGGGAGTCCTCGCTTCCGCGCTCGCCATGCGGAAGGATCGCGCGCGAGAGCTCTTCCGTGCTGCCGGAATTCCCGTCGCGGAAGGGGTGACGGCCGACCGTTTCACGGCTGCCAAGAGCCATGTCCTGCCGCCCCCTTACGTCATCAAGCCTCTCGATGAAGGATCTTCGGTAGGGATTATGATCGTCCGCGAGGGTGCAACCGCGCCGCCGCAAGAATTAACCAGTGAAGATTGGCCCCACGGCAGAGAGGTTCTCATCGAACGCTTCGTTGCCGGGCGCGAGCTCACTTGCGCTGTCATCGGCGAAAAAGCCTATGATGTCATAGAGATACGGGCGGCTGACGGGGGCTGGTACGACTATAACGCAAAATACGCCAAAGGCGGTTCCATCCACGTCCTTCCGGCAAATCTTAAAGAAATTATTTACCAAAATGTTCAAGAGTTGGCCCTCGTAGCGCATAAGACGCTCGGCTGTCGCGGTGTGAGCCGGACGGACTTCCGGTACGACGATACCCCCGGCGGAAGCGGGGAGCTTGTCGTTCTGGAGGTTAATACCCAGCCTGGGATGACCGAGACTTCACTTGTGCCGGAACTTGCGGCTTTTGCGGGCCTTAAATTCGGTGAGCTTGTTCGATGGATGGTCGAGGACGCCTCCTGCGATCGTTGAAACCAGCCGGGCTTGGATACGCTCCGGCGGCGATGGCCTACGGGGCTTTGTCGATTCCCGAAGTGGCGCCTGCGCGCCCGCTCGCGCCGCCCCTGCGTCAACCGCGCCGGGGCTGGGGCCACAAGATTCTGAACCGCCTGTCGGGGCCGGGCACGGGGGCATGCTTTTCATTGTCGTTCTTGGCGCTGGTCGCCGGCTACGGCGCCGTGAAGGGCGGGCATTATGCTGACTTTGTCGCCGCCTGCGGCCAGCCCGCCGATATCATCGCTAAGGCGCTCGGCTTTTCCATCAAGGCGGTGACGATCTCGGGCGAGCGCGAGCTCAAGGAACAAGACCTCCTTGCCGTAGCAGAGATCAGCCCGCGTAATTCACTTTTGTTTCTTGACGCCGCCAAAATCAGGGAGAGGCTGCAACGGCTCCCCCTCGTCAAGGAAGCGGTGGTCACTAAACTCTATCCGGACCGGCTGCTGATCGAGATCGAGGAGCGCCAGCCCTTTGCCCTTTGGCAATGCGATGGCAATGTGCAAATCGTGGCTGCCGATGGTGTTCCCCTTGCCGCGATGCGCGATCAAAGATTCATCCACTTGCCGCTTGTCGTGGGCCCTGGGGCCAATGAGCGCCTCAATCAATATTTGGCGCTCCTTGATGCAGCCGGGGACCTGCGCGAGCAAATCGTGGCCGGGGTTCTCGTCGCCAAGCGGCGGTGGACGTTAAAGACATCGAGCGGGATCGACATTCTTCTGCCCGAAACAGAGCCTGAAGCAGCGCTTGGCAGACTCGCCGAGCTTCAGCGAACATCGCACATTCTCGACAAGGACATCATCTCCCTCGATTTGCGCGAGCCCGGCCAGCTTGTGGCGCGCTTGACCGAAGAAGCCGCGGCCGGACGCGCCGAGGCGCTTCCACACAAGAGCAAGGCGAAAGGCGGCCATATATGAATTCGAGGGTTTTGCCGCCGCGCCTGCCGCCTCTATCCGCCAAAAAAAGCGCGGTACTTTCCGTGCTCGACATTGGAACGTCAAAAATCGTCTGTCTCGTTGCGCGCCTCAATCCGAGCGATGCCTCCGAGACGCTGCGCGGGCGCACCCATCGCTGCCGCATTCTCGGCATCGGACATCAGCGCTCGCGCGGCATCAAGGGCGGCGCCGTTGTCGACATGGAGGCGGCGGAAGCCGCGATCCGGTTTGCCGTCGATGCAGCCGAACGGATGGCCGGCGTGCAAATCGAAAGCGTGATCGTCAACGCGACAGGCGGCCGCCTGGCCTCGCGGCTCTATGATGCCAAGGTCTCGATCGCTGGCCGGGCCGTCACGCAGGCCGACGTGCACCGCGTGCTTGAGGCTTGCACGGTGCGCGGCGAGCAGCAGGGCAGGGCGGTTTTGCATTCTCTGCCTATCGGCTTTGCCTTAGGAGAAACCCGCCATATCCGCGATCCGAGGGGCATGGTTGGCGAGGAACTTGGCGCCGAAATGCATGTATTGAGCTGCGACGCCGCGGCGGCACGCAATTTGATCCTCGCGGTTGAACGCTGCCATCTGACGGTCGATGCGATGGTTGCGACGCCCTACGCGGCCGGCCTTGCAGCCTTGGCCGATGACGAGGCCGAGCTTGGTTCCGCTTTGATCGACATGGGCGCGGGAACGACGACAGTCAGCATATTTACCGGCGGCCATCTCATTCATGTCGATGGTTTTGCCGTTGGCGGCAATCATGTCACAATGGATGTTGCACGCGGCCTTGGCGTGACGCTCGCAGACGCCGAACGTTTGAAGACGCTGTATGGCGCATGCTTGACATCGCTCACTGACGAAAGCGAGACGATCGCGGTGGTCCGGGCAGGAGAAGATGGCGAGCACCCCGCGCATCTGCCAAAGGCGCAGCTCATTTCGATCATCAAGCCGCGCGTCGAGGAAATCCTCGAACTCGTGCGCGACCGGCTCAAGCAGGCGGGCTTTCCTGCTCATGCTGGGCGAAGGATTGTTCTCACCGGCGGAGCCAGCCAGCTGACCGGCATGCAGGCAGCGGTGAAACGCATTGTCTGCGGACAGGTCCGGGTCGGGCGGCCCCTTGGTATCAAGGGATTGCCCGAGTCCGCGAAAAGTCCAGCTTTTGCGGCGGCAGTCGGACTTCTGATCTATCCGCAGGTGAGTGGTATCGAGCATTTCCGCCCTTCGCGGCACTCGGCTCCTCCGGACTCGCAGGCGCAGGGATACATTGGGCGGGTAGGGCGGTGGCTCAAAAGCAGTTTTTAGGGCGTGCGTGCGGCAAGTAAATGCGGCGAGTAGCGTAGTAGAGCCGCGAACAACATCAACGAAAACCTGAGCGTCCTTGAACGGCGCTCCAACGTCGAGAGGCCAGACGATGACGATCAATCTCAAGGCGCCCGAGCTGCGGGAGCTCAAACCCCATATTATGGTCGCGGGCATTGGCGGTGCCGGCGGCAATGCTGTCAACAATATGATTGTTTCTGGCCTCCTCGGCGTCGAATTCATTGTCGCGAATACGGATGCGCAGGCACTGATGTCGTCCAAGGCCGAGAGGATCATCCAGATGGGCCTTCAAGTCACCGAAGGTCTTGGTGCTGGATCGCAGCCGGAGGTTGGCAGAGCCGCCGCGGAAGAAGCAATCGAGGAAATCCGCGATCACCTGTCCGGGGCGCATATGGTATTCGTCACAGCTGGCATGGGCGGCGGGACGGGAACGGGAGCTGCCCCTGTCATCGCGCGTGCGGCAAGGGACATGGGCATTCTCACCGTGGGGGTCGTGACCAAGCCGTTCCAGTTCGAAGGCGCGCGGCGCATGCGTGTGGCAGAAGCCGGCATTGCTGAACTCCAGAAATCGGTCGATACGCTGATCATCATACCCAATCAGAATCTGTTCCGTATCGCCAATGAGAAGACGACTTTTGCCGATGCCTTCGCAATGGCTGATCAGGTGCTCTATTCCGGCGTTGCCTGCATCACCGATCTTATGGTCAAGGAAGGCCTGATCAATCTGGATTTTGCCGACGTCCGCGCCATCATGCGTGAAATGGGCAAGGCCATGATGGGCACCGGCGAGGCTTCCGGTGAGAAGCGCGCAATCCTTGCTGCCGAGGCGGCGATCGCCAATCCGCTCCTCGACGAGGTTTCGATGAAGGGCGCGCGCGGCTTGCTCATCTCAATCACGGGCGGCAATGATCTCACCCTTTACGAGGTCGACGAGGCAGCTGGCCGGATTCGCCAAGAGGTTGACGAGGACGCCAATATCATTCTTGGCGCAACCTTCGATGAAAGCCTCGAAGGCATCGTCCGTGTCTCCGTCGTTGCTACCGGCATCGACCACGCCATCAGCAATTATGAACCGACTGCCGCCGAGACTCGCATCGCGGAAGTCACCAACCGTCTGAGGGCGCAATCGGCGTCCCGTCCCGCCGAGGCCGCGCAGCCGCGCCACCACGTCTCGCCGCAAGAGAGCTACACGGCAGCGGACTATGATTCCTATGAGGAGCGTGCGCAGGTTCCCGTCCAGCCATTCGGCGCACCGGGCGCCAGCGGCGAAAATCGGGTTCATATCCAGGAGGTGCCGCAGCAATCCCGGCACTATGTTGAACAGGCACAACAGGCAGCGCGTTCAAACGACCATTTCGAGGCCGGGCCGTTTGTTCCAGCCGCGCCCGATTCCCCTGTCATCCGGCCGCAGAGAATGCCGCAAATCGACGATTTGCCTCTCCCGGCGCAGAACCAAATCCGCGCGCACCGGGGAGAACTTGCGGCTGAGCCGCATCCCGAAACAAAGCGCCGTTCCTTGCTCGAAAGGCTTGCGTCTTTCGGTGTCAGCCGTCAGGAAGCAGCTGCGCCGGCGCCAAGGGAAAAGCAAGCTCCGGTACGGCAGCAGCCCGCGCAAGGACAGGTTTACCGGCAGCCGCAGCCCAACCCCGTCCATGCCGAATATGCCAAACGCGCTCAGCACCCGCCGGCACCACAAAGAATTCCGCAACCGGCGGGCGAGACGCATGGCCGGGGAGCCTATCAATCCCGGGCGCTCGAAGAGGATCAGCTTGAGATTCCGGCGTTCCTGCGCAGGCAATCTAGCTGAAACAATGTTCCGGGAAAGTGAACCGGCAAGCAGAAGAAGGAGCCATGATCGCCTTTCGAAGGCGGTTATGGCGCCGCATGCCAATGCCAAGCCGTGCTCTAAATATCTTGCCCTTCAACTTTGAGCATCAATTTTTTGGCGCGGCTCTGGATATCCAGTTCAAGGGGATAGATTACGAGAACCTTGTTGAAAATCTCCAAAGCCGCTTTATCGAGCCCCTCCTGCTCCAAAATCATGCCCATGCCGGAAAGGGCGAGAAAGTGGCGCGGCTCCAATTTCGTGACATGTCTGATGTCATCCATGGCGCCATCTGCATCGCCGCTAAGAAACCTTACCGTCGCGCGCTGATTCCAGGCTTCGGCCCAATCGGGTTCCAGCGCGACGAGTTTATCCAGCAAGGAGAGCGCCAGCGGATATTGGCCCGCCTGCGTGGCAGTCATGGCTCGCTGCATCAAAAGATTTGCGGTGTCCGAAAAAGACTGGAGCCAAAGGTGCTCTACGGTTTCAGCGATGTGCTGCGCGTCCTCGGGATCGCTGGCTTTCTGCAGCCGCTCAAGGAGCGCATCGATCATTTCCTTGCGCACGGCTTCTGGCGCTGGTTTCGGCGCCAGGGCTTTCTTTAGTTCTTCGCTCTTTAGTTCTTCGCTCTTGGCGGCCCTGGAATTTTGCGCCGGTCGGCTTGGCGGCGCATCTGGCCTCTCGTCCGGAGGCCCATCCGGGTTGTTGGGGGGGCGTTCTTCCTTCCCCAAACCTCCTTCGGTATTTTTGTTTCCGGGAAACGCCCAGAGTTCGTTGAAGTCAAAGCGGGAGAAGGGCTGTGATGGCGAAGGGAAAGGCACATTCCCGCCGGTGAATTCGCCGGGCGGGCTGTCCAGGGTGCCGGAGCCTTCTGGCCGCCCCTGAGCCCAGGTATAGCCGGCAAAGAGAACCCCGCCTGCCAAACTTGCCGCCCAAAGAAGAGTCCGTCGCATCGGCTTCACTTGGAACAGCCAGGCTCACGCCTTAAGAGCCAGGCTCTCGCCTTAACAGCCAGCCTCAGCCTTGCCTGGCCTTGTAGCGCTTTTGCGTCTTATTGATGATATAGACCCTGCCCTTGCGGCGCACCAGCTGGTTGGCGCGGTGACGCGTGCGCAGGGATTTCAGTGAGTTACGGATTTTCATCGGACCATCCCAAAAAACAGCCGGCCATCCGGCCGGCCGGGAAAGTGTCACCTATGCCCTATCTGCATCCCGCGATCAACCCTAAACCAAACCGCCTCTTCGCCGGAATATCGTCTGCCGAAAGGGGTTCAACCGGGCAAAGCGTGAATTTTTATTTTCAACATTCCCTGGGGATCGGCGCTTTGACCGGCGAGCAGCAGCAGTTCACCTGGTTCGAAGACTGGTGCAAGATCGCGGCCCGGAAAAACGAATGCTTCGCCCGTAAGGCTGAAACAAACGGTTCCGCTTTCCCTTGGAGCGAGCGTGATCTTGCCGGCGCCTTTGAGCTCGAGCATGGGGCGCGCGACGCTAGCCACGGTATCTCGTACAAAGAGAAAAATCGTCTCTTCCCCAGGGAAGGGACCTTCGTTGAGAACATCCACTCTGACGTTCAATTCGTCGCCGAGCTTGAATTCAGCTCTGTCAGTGCGCAGGTTGCTCATCTGAAAGCGGCTGTAGCCCAGCCCATGGCCAAAGGGGAATAGCGGCGTGACCGGCATATCAAGATATTTGCTTGAATAATGGTCAAGCGGATTGGCGGGTCTTCCACCCGGACGCTCCGCGAAGAAAACCGGCACCTGGCCAACATCCCGCGGCCAAGTGATAGGAAGCCGCCCGGCCGGATTGAACTTTCCGGTCAGAATATCGGAAATTGCGTTGCCGGCTTCGACGCCAAGGAACCATGTTGCAAGCAGGGCGCTTGCCCTTGCCGCAATCTCGCCAATCATCAATGGCCGTCCCGAGGAAATCAGGATGATGACGGGTTTACCGAGGTCCAAGACTGCTTCGGCAAGCGCGTTCTGTGCGCCCGGCAGGCGGGGATTTGCGCGGCTCGCCGCCTCGCCGCTCATGGCGGCGGCTTCACCCAGGCATAAAATGACGATTTCGGCGGCCCGGCAAATCTCCAGAGCCGCAGCAATGCCTGAAGTATCCTCGCCAGAGATGGTCACGCCCGGCGCAATCGCAATTTCAGCATTGGGAAGCGCTAGCACGAGGCCTTCATGGATCGAAACAGCATCGCTGGGACTTCCGGCCAATGCCCAAGGCCCGAGCATGTCGGCGCGCGCCGTGGCAAGTGGACCGGTGAGAGCGATGCGGCGAAGATTTGGTGAAAGCGGCAGCGTGCCATCATTGGTGAGAAGAACGATCGACCGCCGCCCGGCTTCACGCGCGAGTTCTCGCCGGGCAGCAGAACTGCCGCGAGTGGCGGCTTCCGCCGAACCGCGCCGGTAGGGATCGCCGAAGAGGCCAAGGCGCTCCTTGAGCCTGAGCACCCGGCGCACGGCGGTATCAATTGCCTCGATTGAAACGAGGCCGCGGGCGAGTGCCTCGGGCAGGCCATTTGTATAGGCTCCTCCCATCATGTCGATATCGACGCCGGCTGAAAGCGCCGCCGCAGCGGCCTCGGCAAGATCTGCCGCAATGCCATGCTGCCGCAATTCGGCGATCGCATTGTAGTCGCTGATGATCACGCCATCAAAACCAGCCTCGCGGCGCAGCCAATCGCGCAGCAGCGGCACATGCGCCGTCATGGGAATGCCAGCGACATCATTGAACGCTGGCATGATCGCAGCGCAACCCGCCGCGATTGCCGCTTTGAAAGGCGGCAAATAGACTTCACGCAGGGCGCGGCCGGAAACATCCGCCGATGCGTAGTCGCGTCCGGCGAGAGCCGCGCCATAGGCGCAGAAATGTTTGGCCGTAGCGGCGACAGCATTTGCGCCGCAAAGCCCGTCTCCGGAGCCCGCATTTTGGAAGCCGCGCACCTTGGCTTGAGCAAATTCTGAACCAGCCCAAGGGTCTTCACCCGGGCCCTCGGCGATTCGGCCCCAGCGGGGGTCCCGCGTGATATCGAGCATGGGAGCAAAGACCATGTTAATGCCGTCGGCGGCCGCTTCGATCGCCGCCGCGCGGGCGCTTTGTTCCCATAAACCCGGGTCGAAGGACGATGCCTCGGCGAGCGGGATGGGAAAGACTGTCTTGTGCCCGTGCAGCACGTCGAAGCCGATCAGCAGCGGAATGCCAAGCCTTGTTTTTTCTACCGCGGCTTGCTGCATCGCACGCACCTCTTGAGCTCCCCAAAGGTTGAGAAGCCCCCCGATTCGCCCCGCGCAAATATCCTCCTCTGTCCCGCTTGCGAGCACTGGCCCGGTGACGGCATAGCCCGCCGCCACCATATTGAGCTGGCCGATCTTTTCTTCGAGTGTCATCGCGGCGAGGAGCTTTTCGATCTTATCCATCTCTGGGCCTTGCTTGAGAAATGTGATTTAAAGTTCATTTGATCGTCTGGGCATTGGGACGAAAATGGTTTCAACTCAGCAATGATCGTGCTCTAAACCTCACACTGTGGCGGCACCAGAATAAGAGGAACCGGGCGGAAATGGCCGATGAGATCCAAAAACCATCCGGGAACGGGACGCCGGCCGCGGGGCGGGATGAGACGCTCGCGCCGCAGGTCTGGATGACGATTGCGACCTTTATGAACTCACCCGGCCGCAACAAGCTTTTGATTCTCGGCGGTTCCGTTTGCATCGTTGTCGGGCTAACCGCTTACCTGCAGATCAGGCTCAATGCCTGGAACAAGCCTTTCTACGATGCACTCTCGCTCAAGGATTTTCGCGGATTCTTATATCAGCTTCTGGTCTTCGCGGAAATTGCCGGCTCCCTGCTAGTGCTGAATGTCGCTCAGGCCTGGCTGCGGGAGATGACCAAGCTGAAATTGCGCGAAGGATTGACACGGGATCTCTTCGATCAGTGGCTTGTGCCGAGGCGCGCCTTTCGCCTTTCGGGCGCGGGAGAAATTGGCGTCAATCCGGATCAGCGCATCCACGAGGATGCCCGGCATCTTGTCGAACTCTCAACCGATCTCGGCATCGGCTTGTTTCAATCGACGCTCCTTCTTGGAAGCTTCATCACGGTCCTGTGGACCGCTTCGCGGGACATCACTTTTTCCGTCTTGGGATTGGATTTCGCTCTTCCCGGCTATATGGTCTGGCTTGCGCTGATTTATGCCGGAATCGCGTCCTTCGTGAGCTGGCGCGTTGGGCGTCCCCTGATTCCGCTCAACGCCGACCGCTACGCCCGCGAGGCGGATCTGCGTTTTGCTCTCGTGCGGGTGAATGAGCGGACCGAAGCCATTGCCCTTTATGGCGGCGAAACCGATGAGAAGGAATATCTGAACCGCGAGTTCGATCAGGTCCTTTCGGTAATGCGGCAGCTCGTCAGCGGGATCACGCACCTGACTTGGGTCACGGCCGGCTATGGGTGGTTTGCGATCGTGGCGCCATTCGTCGTCGCATCACCCGGCTATTTTGCCGGCAGCATGTCGCTTGGCGGACTGATGCTGGCAGTCGGTGCCTTCAATCAGGTGCAGCAGGCGTTGCGCTGGTTCGTGGACAATTTCAGCGCGATCGCCGATTGGCGGGCGACGCTTTTGCGCGTCGCGAGCTTTCGTCTGGCCCTCGCTGGAATGGATAAGCTTGGTGACGAGGCTGACCACATCGAGCTCGTTGAGACCGCCGATGATCAGCTCGTCTTCGATCAAATCAGAGTTGCCTCGCCGGACCGCTGCACAAAGTTGAGCGAGAACCATGTCGTAATTCATCCTGGTGAGCGGGTTTTGATCATCGGAAGGCGGCGAGGGGGGAAGACCAGCTTCTTTAGTGCGATCGCAGGTCTTTGGCCGTGGGGGTGCGGGCGCATCTTGCTGCCGCCAAGACAGGCCATGATGTTCATCTCGCATCAGCACTATATGCCGCCCGGCACGCTGCGGGGCGCGCTTGCCTATCCGGCTCCCTCATCCCGCTTCACGGATGAGGAGTATGTGGCCGCGCTCAAGCGGGTGGGGCTTGCACATTTATCGCCCAGCCTCGACCGTATCGCGCGATGGGAAAAGGAATTGAGCTATGAGGATCAGCAGAAGCTCGCCTTCGCCCGGCTTCTGCTGCATAAGCCTCACTGGGTGCTGCTCGATGAAGCGATCGATCACCTCGAAGAGGATACGCGCGGCTTGGTCCTCGATATCTTCACCCAGGAATTGGCGGAAACGGCAGTCGTCAATGTCGGCCGGGCGGACACACATGGCGGCTTTTTTACCCGCGTCCTGCATCTGATCGAAGACCGGGAAGGCAAGCACCTATCGTCTCGCCCCGCGGCCCTGGGCACTGAACCTGCGGTCAGGCAGAAAGCGCCCGCTATCTGAGCCGCGCAATCGGAATAACTCCCGGATGCCCCCCTCCCATAAACCTTCACCAAAACTTGCATCATCTGCCAGCTTGCCAAATGAGGCGCTCCTCGATCTCGTTCAGCGCCAGACCTTCCGTTTTTTTTGGGAGGGAGCGCATCCCCTCTGCGGCCTCCCGCGCGACCGTACGGGTCTGACCACGGATCCGGACGATGATCTTGTCTGCACGGGAGGCTCCGGCTTTGCCATTATGGCGATCATTGCCGCGGCCGAGCGCGGCTGGATTGAGCGTGGCGAGGCTCTCAACCGTCTCGATCTCATGCTCGGCTTTCTCGAGCGTGCACCATGTTTCCACGGTCTTTTCCCGCATTACATGAATGGCCGGACCGGAGCGGTGATCCGCTTTGGACGCAAGGATGATGGCTCCGACATCGTCGAGAGCTCGCTGCTGTTTCAGGGGCTTTTATGCGCGCGCCAATATTTCAGCGGCGGCGGTTCCGCCGAACAGAGGTTGTGCGATCGCATCACTTGGCTCTGGCGCGATGCCGAATGGAACTGGCACACGCAGGGAGGACGGCATGTCTTGACCTGGCATTGGAGCCCCAATAATGGCTTCAGCCTCGGCCATGAGATTCGCGGATGGAATGAATGCCTCATTACCTATGTGCTCGCCGCGGCCTCGCCCACTTACCCGATCGCACCTGCCGTCTATCATGAAGGCTTCGCGCAAAGCCGCAACTTTCTTAATCGCCGCCGCTATTATGATCTCGATTTGCAGCTTGGCCCCGATTATGGGGGACCCTTGTTTTTCAGCCACTTTTCATTCTGCGGGCTTGATCCGCGCGGGCTGAAGGACGATTATGCAAGCTATTTCCAGCAGAACGTCCAGCATACGCTCATCAACTACGAGCATTGCGTGCGCAATCCTCATGGCCACAAGGGCTATGGGCCTTCCTGCTGGGGGTTGACGGCGAGCGACGGCCCGGACGGATATGCTGCGCATGCACCAGACAATGATAATGGCGTGATCAGTCCAACAGCAGCCCTTTCGAGCTTCCCTTATGTGCCGGACCAGGCGATGCGCGCGCTGCGCCATTTCCATGATACTCTCGGTGACAAGATTTGGGGCCGCTTTGGATTCACAGATGCTTTCAGCGAAACTCATGATTGGTATGCGAAGACCTATCTCGCGATCGACCAGGGGCCAGTCGTGATCATGATCGAGAACTACCGGAGCGGACTGCTATGGAAGCTGTTCATGGCAGACCCCGATGTGAGGACTGGCTTGACGCGGCTTGGATTTTCAAGCCCGCATTTGAGCTAGCTCATGACGGAAATGAAGCGCACCAACAATTTCATGCAAATGATTCATACAGCTCAAAGCAAGGAGATAAAACGATGGCACCAGCCGGGCCGGCGATGGGAGGCGTCCCGGCATCAAGTGAAGCGGGAGGTGAGACGAGCCAACTACTGAAATGGATGACGCGGCAATACAATATCTCGGCCGCGGCTTTGCTCAACTCGATTTCGGCGACCCATCTCGTCAAAGAGAGACCCGGCTTTGGCCAGAGGATTCGGCCTCTGCCGGGGTCTGTGCTCGCCTCGGCGGCGCTTGGCTCCTGGGATCCAGACCCCGATTATTTTTTCCATTGGCTGCGCGATTCGGCCATTGTCATCGATGCCTTGCGGCATGTGATGGCTGAGGGAAGCTTTGCCGATGAGGGACTTGCCCGCTTCAAGGAATTTGTCGCCTTCAGCCTGTCTCTCAACCGCCTCGATGGAAGCACGTTTTTGCGCGAGTCCGGCGATTTTCGAAAAAGAATCGAACCGTTCTTTTTGCAATACGTGCGCAGCGACGACGACCTTCGCGGAATCACCGGTGATCGCGTTCTTGGCGAGCCGCGCTTCAATCCGGATGCCACGCTTGACATTAGCAAATGGTCGCGTCCTCAACATGATGGCCCTGCCTTGCGGGCTCTTGTTTTGATGCGTTTCTGGCCGCTCGATGTCCTCGATGAGGCGGCGCGTGCAGCGATGTGCTTGCTGATCGAAACCGATATCAGCTTCACCCTTGACCATTGGCGCGAGCCTTGTTTCGACATTTGGGAAGAAGAGGAAGGACATCATTATTGCACGCGGCTTCTGCAGCATGCCGCGCTCGCTGAAGGGGCGCGATGGATGAAGTCATCCGGGCGCGGCGAGAAAGACGGCTCGCGAACGCAAGCCTGCATTTCCGCTGCGCAGGAAATCATCCGCTCCCTCGATCCATACTGGAGTCATGACCAGGGTCTTTATGTAAGCCGTCAGGGCGTTGCCAATCCGGCGCCGGGAAAGGACCCTGATTTTGCGACAATTCTCGGTGTTATTCACGCGGGCCGGAAGGAGGGGGCCCATAGCGTGCTCGACCCGAAAGTGATGGCGACCTTGGCGCGTCTTGAGGAGCTTTTTGAGGCGGGCTACGCAATCAATCAAGGCCGCCCGGAACATCTTGGCCCCGCCATGGGGCGCTATTCCAACGATAGCTATTTCAGCGGCGGCGCCTATTATTTTTCAACACTCGGCGCGGCGGAATTCTATTATGCGCTTGCTGGCGCAATCGCGGCGGACTTCCCTCTTCCGGTGACAGCGGAGAATGAAGAATTCTTGCACCGGCTTGGCCTGCCGGACAGCGCTTTAGACCTCTCGCCGGCGGAAAACCGGAGGCGCACCTTCGAGGCCTTGGTCCAGCGGGGCGATCGATTCATGGCGACGGTTGCGGCCTTCACCCCGGCCTCGGGCGAACTTTCCGAGCAATTCGATCAGGCCACGGGTGCTCAGACTTCCGCAAAGACCCTTGCTTGGAGTCATGCGGCTTTCATCACCGCCTTCACCAGCCGGAAGGCGGCTCTGAGCGCCCAAAACTCGCTGCTCCAAGCTGGCGCCTTGCGATGATCGACAAGCTCGAGTTCTTGATTGCGCTCGCGCGTGAGCGCAACTTCAGCCGCGCGGCCGAGAGCTGCGGCGTCACCCAGCCGACTTTATCGGCTGGAATCAAGCAGCTCGAGGAAATGCTGGGTGTCTTGCTTGTTAATCGAAGTTCGCGCTTTTACGGGCTGACGGCGGAAGGTGAGCGCGTGCTGGAGTGGGGCCGGCGCATCGTCAGCGATGCGCGTGCGATGCGCCAGGACGTGCATGCCGCAAAGACCACCCTCTCCGGCCATCTGACGATTGCCGCCGTTCCGACGGCGGTGCCCATGGCCGCGGAGCTGACGATTCCTTTCCGGGAAAAACATCCTGCCGTGCGTTTCACGGTTCTTTCAAAGACATCGCGCGAAATCCTGTCGATGCTCGATGATTTTCAAATCGATGCAGGGCTCACCTATCTCGACAATGAACCGCTCGGCGAGCTTCACACGGTCCCGCTTTACTATGAGCGTTACCTGCTTTTGACCCGCACCGGGAACCCGCTTGGCGAGCGTGAGAAGGTGACGTGGGCGGATGTTGCCGCGATCCCGCTTTGCTTGCTGACCCCCGATATGCAAAACCGCCGCATCATCGACCGGCTGCTGGTAAGCTCGGCGGCGCCTCCGCTTGTCGAATCGAATTCCATGCTGGTGCTGTTTTCGCATGTCCAGATCGGCGGTTATGCTTGTATCATCCCCGAAAAAGTGGCTGGTGTGCTAAGCATCAGCGAGCCCCTGCGCGCGATTCCCATCGTCGAGCCCCGGGAAATATACACGATTGGGCTTGTTTCACCGCGCCGCGAGCCAATTCCGCCCCTGACCAAGGCGCTCGCAATTGAGGCGGCGAGCTGCCTCGGGATTCATCCCAAAGCCGGACCGCGGCGTAATAGCTCGCATTGATAGGTTTTCCTGTTTATGAAGTCTCAGATCAATAGATTTTATCAATAAGTTTACGGGACTGTATTATTGATCTTTGGGCAGTAAAACCCCATAGTGTGCAAACTTATAAAAATGGATGGGAAACGCATGCCAGAGGCTTCCGCCTGGAACGCAGAGCGCGCAGCGGAGATCATTGCCGAACATGTGGGGCTTGAGGGCCCTATGCTTCCGATCCTGCATGCCTTGCAGGAGGAGTTCGGTCATATTCATTCTGCCGCCGTGCCCCTGATTGCCGAGGCCCTTAATCTGTCGCGCGCCGAGGTTCATGGTGTCGTGACTTTCTACCACGATTTCCGCCGCGAACCCTGCGGCCGGCATCTGCTCAAGCTTTGCCGGGGCGAGGCCTGCCAGAGCATGGGCAGTGAGAGCCTGGCGGAGGATGTCCTCGGCAAGCTTGGCGTTGGCTGGCACGGCACCACAAAAGATGGCGAACTGACGGTCGAGCCTGTCTATTGCCTCGGCCTTTGCGCCACTTCGCCCTCCGCCCTTCTTGATGGGGAGCCGCTTGGGCGGCTGGATGCGGAGAAAATCAGTGAAGCCATCGAGGAGGCGCGCGCTTCATGACGCGCATTTTCATTCCCAAAGACGTGGCTGCGCTCGCGGTTGGCGCAAATAAGGTTGCGGCAAGAATTGCCGATGAAGCGAAGGCGCGCGGAGTTTCCGCCGATATCATCCGCACCGGCTCGCGCGGCATGTTGTTTCTGGAGCCTCTGGTCGAGGTCGAGACGGCGCAGGGCCGGATCGGTTATGGCCCGGTTTCGGCCGGAGATGTAGCATCCCTTTTTGAGGCGGGTTTTCTCACTGGCGGCGCCCATGCCTTGCGCATAGGCAGACCGGAAGATCACCCCTATCTCGCGCGCCAAACGCGGCTCACCTTTGCGCGCTGCGGAATCATCGATCCGCTCTCGCTCAAGGACTACGCCGCCTATGATGGCTGGCGCGGCCTTAGGCAGGCCATCGCGGTGGGGCCGGAGGCGATTGTTTCCGAGGTCACGAAATCCGGTCTTCGCGGCCGCGGCGGTGCCGGCTTCCCCACGGGAATCAAGTGGAAGACCGTCGCCGATACAAAGGCGGACCAGAGGTATGTTGTCTGTAACTTCGACGAAGGCGACAGCGGCACTTTCGCCGATCGCATGATTGTCGAGGGCGACCCCTTCGCCCTGATCGAAGGCATGACGATTTGCGGCATCGGCGTTGGCGCGACTAAGGGTTATGTCTATTGCCGCTCCGAATATCCGCATGCCGCAAAGACGTTCACGGAAGCGCTGCAGATCGCGCGGGACGCGGGCTATCTCGGCCCGAACATCCTGGGTTCGGGTTATGCATTCGAGCTTGAACTGCGGATGGGCGCGGGCGCCTATGTCTGCGGCGAGGAGACCTCGCTGCTCGAGAGCCTCGAAGGCAAGCGCGGCATCGTGCGCGCGAAGCCGCCGCTTCCCGCCCATAAAGGGCTATTCGGCAAGCCCACGGTCGTTAACAATGTCTTGTCGCTCGTCGCGGTTCCGACGATCCTGGATCGCGGCGCTGACTTTTACGCGGGTTTCGGCTTTGGGCGTTCACGCGGCACCATGCCTATCCAGATTGCCGGAAATGTCCGCTATGGCGGGCTCTTCGAGACCGCTTTTGGGCTGACTCTTGGCGAAATCGTCGAGGATATCGGCGGCGGCACCCGTTCCGGCAGGCCTGTGCGGGCAGTGCAGTGCGGCGGCCCGCTTGGCGCTTATTTTCCGCGCTCTTTGTTTGACACGCCCTTTGATTATGAGGCTTTTGCCGCCCGCGACGGGTTAATCGGCCATGGCGGCATCGTTGTTTTCGACGATACGGTCGATATGGCAAAAATGGCCCGGTTCGCGATGGAATTTTGCGCGATCGAGAGCTGCGGCAAATGCACGCCGTGCCGGATCGGCTCGATCCGCGGTGCCGAGGTTATCGATCGCGTCCTTGCGGGCGTGAGGCCGGCGGAGAATCTCGCTCTCCTTGAGGATCTCTGCAATACGATGAAGTTCGGTTCGCTCTGTGCGCTCGGCGGATTTGCGCCCTATCCGGTGATGAGCGCCGTCCAGCATTTCAGGGAAGATTTCACGCCGCGCGTTCTCGCCGCCGCGGAATGAGAGGAGGCTGCCATGCCACTTGTCACCGAAGTCGATTATGGAACGCCTGCCGCGCGGTCGGAAAAGATGGTCACTCTGACCATCGATGGTATCGAGGCGCGTGTCCCCGAAGGCACGTCGATCATGCGGGCCGCGATGGAAATCGGCACGAAGATCCCGAAGCTCTGCGCGACTGATATGCTCGAATCCTTCGGCTCCTGCCGGCTCTGTCTCGTCGAGATCGAGGGCCGCAATGGCACGCCCGCCTCCTGCACGACGCCGGTCGCACAGGGAATGGCCGTCCATACCCAGACGGATCGCCTAAAGGCTCTCCGCAAGGGCGTGATGGAGCTTTATATCTCCGACCATCCGCTCGATTGCCTCACCTGCGCGGCCAATGGCAATTGCGAATTGCAGACCGAGGCAGGCAATGTCGGCCTGCGCGAAGTTCGCTATGGCTACGCGGGCTCAAATCATCTTTCCGACAAGAAAGACGAATCCAACCCCTATTTCACCTACGATCCGTCCAAGTGCATCGTCTGCAACCGCTGCATTCGCGCCTGCGAGGAGGTTCAGGGGACTTTCGCTCTGACGATCGATGGGCGCGGCTTTGCGAGCCGTGTCTCGCCAGGGCAAATGGAGGCCTTCCTCGACTCGGAATGCGTATCCTGCGGTGCCTGTGTCCAGGCTTGCCCGACTGCGACTCTCATTGAGAAATCAGTGATCGAGATCGGCCAGCCAGAACATTCGGCTGTCACGACATGCGCCTATTGCGGCGTTGGCTGCACCTTCAAGGCCGAGATGCGGGGCGAAGAACTCATCCGCATGGTTCCCTACAAGGATGGCAAGGCGAACCACGGCCATTCCTGCGTCAAGGGGCGCTTCGCGTGGGGCTATGCGACGCACCGGGACCGCATTCTGAAGCCGATGATCCGTGCCAAGGTAACGGATCCCTGGCGCGAGGTCACCTGGGAGGAGGCCTTTGCTTATGCGGCCTCCGAGTTCAAACGCATTCAGGCGAAATACGGCAAGAACTCGGTAGGCGCCATCACCTCTTCGCGCTGCACGAATGAAGAAACATATCTCATCCAAAAGCTTGTCCGGGCCGGGTTCGGCAACAACAATGTCGATACGTGCGCGCGGGTTTGTCATTCCCCGACCGGCTATGGCCTCGGCACCGCCTTCGGCACATCGGCCGGAACTCAGGATTTTGATTCGATCGATGAAACCGACGTCATCATGGTCATCGGTGCCAATCCGACCGATGGCCATCCGGTGTTCGGCTCGCATATGAAAAAAAGGCTGCGGGAAGGTGCAAAACTCATCGTCATCGATCCGCGCCGTATCGACCTCGTGCGCACGCCGCACGTTCAGGCCGATTATCATTTGCCTTTACAGCCGGGTACCAATGTCGCGGTTCTCACCGCGCTTGCCCATGTCATCGTGACCGAGGGTCTCGTCAACGAGGCTTTCGTGCGCGAACGCTGCGACTTCGCAGAATACCAGGAATGGGCGGACTTCGTTTCCGAGGAACGCCACAGCCCCGAAGCCGTCGAAAAATTCACCGGCGTTGCGCCAGATCTCATCCGCAAGGCCGCGCGGCTCTATGCGACTGGCGGCAATGCGGCGATCTATTACGGGCTTGGCGTCACGGAGCACAGCCAGGGTTCGACCACGGTGCTCGCGATCGCCAATCTCGCGATGGCGACCGGCAATGTTGGCCGCAAAGGCGTTGGCGTCAACCCGCTGCGCGGCCAGAACAACGTGCAGGGCGCTTGCGATATGGGCTCCTTCCCGCATGAGCTCGCGGGATACAGGCACATCTCCGACGACAATGCCCGTGCGATCTATGAGCAACTCTGGGGCGTCACGCTCGACAAGGATCCGGGTCTGCGCATTCCAAACATGCTTGATGCCGCCGTCGAGGGCACCTTCAAGGGCATTTACATCGAGGGCGAGGATATTCTCCAATCCGATCCCGACACCCATCATGTCGCCTCGGGCCTCGCCGCCATGGAATGTGTCATCGTCCAGGATCTCTTCCTGAACGAGACAGCGAATTACGCCCATATCTTCCTGCCGGGCTCGACCTTCCTCGAGAAGGATGGGACGTTCACGAACGCCGAACGGCGTATCCAGCTCGTTCGCAAGGTCATGAGCCCCAAGAGCGGCCTCGCGGATTGGGAGATCACGGTCAAGCTCGCGGAGGCCATGGGGGTGCCGATGAAATATTCGCACCCGAGCGAAATCATGGACGAGATCGCGGCGACGACACCCAGCTTCGCAGGGGTTTCCTTCGCCAAGCTCGATAAGGTCGGCTCGGTGCAATGGCCTTGCAACGAGAAAGCTCCCGAGGGCACGCCGATCATGCATATCGGCGGCTTCCTCAAGGGCAAAGGCAAATTCGTTCTCACGGAATATGTGCCGACCGATGAGAGGACCGGGCCCCGTTATCCGCTGCTGCTCACGACCGGGCGCATTCTCAGCCATTATAATGTTGGCGCACAGACACGCCGGACTGCAAATGTCGTCTGGCACGAGGAAGACCGTCTCGAAATCCATCCTCACGATGCTGAGCAGCGCGGGGTTCGCGATGGCGATTGGGTAAAAGTTGCAAGCCGCGCCGGGGAAACCACCCTGCGGGCCCTCGTCACCGACCGTGTCGCGCCGGGCGTCGTCTATACGACCTTCCACCATCCGGCGACGCAGGCCAATGTTGTGACCACCGATTTCTCGGACTGGGCGACCAATTGCCCGGAATTCAAGGTCACGGCCGTGCAAATTTCGCGCTCCAATGGGCCGACGGATTGGCAGGAGCACTATCGTGAACAGGCCGAGCAGAGCCGCCGCATCGCCGAGGCAGCCGAAGCCGCGGAATGAGCGAAGACCTTTGGGTTGAAGGCGGCCTGCCGCCGCCTTCGCGAAGCGTAGCTTGTGCCGCGCGGCGAAATGGGGAAGTCTCCATTGCGATCCGTGCGGTGCCGGAAGAAACGGCAATTGCTTTCACCTTCGGCGGCACGGCCCATGCCGTGATGATGGCAACGCCCGCCGATCTTGAGGATTTCGCGATTGGTTTCGCGCTGACCGAAGGCCTGATCGAGGCGCTAAGCGAGATAGCAAGCCTCGAAATTCTCCCAACGCCGCTCGGCATCGAACTGAGGATCTGGCTATCTGAAGACCGTGCGAAGTCCTATGCCGCGCGCCGCCGCAGCATGGCGGGGCCCACCGGCTGCGGCCTCTGCGGCATCGAAAGCCTCGAGGAAGCGGCGCGGCCGGCGCCTTTCGTCGCCAATGCGGCACGCTTCAGTTCCGAGGCAATTGTCGAGGCCATGGCGTCACTGCCGTCTGGCCAAAGCCTAAATCGTGAGACCCATGCCGTTCATGCGGCCGGGTTCTGGGTGCCGGCGCGAGGCCTTGTCGCCGTGCGGGAGGACGTGGGGCGCCACAATGCGCTCGACAAGCTCATCGGCGCGCTGGCGCGAAGTGGAGAGCCGGCCGCGCACGGGATTGTGCTTCTGACGAGCCGTGTCTCGATCGAGCTCATTCAAAAGGCGGCGCGGCTCGGCGCGCCCGTCATCGCGGCGGTGTCGGTGCCGACAGCGGCCGGCATCCGCCTGGCGGAAGCGAGCGGCATCACGCTTGTCGCAATTGCACGCGGTCAGGATTTCGAAGTTTTCACCCATCATCAACGCATCATCGATCGAGCCCAGCATCATGTCGCATGACACGTCCGCGCCCAAGAAACTGATTTATATGGCAAACCAGATCGGCAAATTCTTCGCCCCCCAATCGCATGACAAGGCGGTCGCGGGCATCGCGAATCATCTGACGAAATTCTGGCCGTCGAGCATGCGCAAGAAAATCGTCCATCATCTGGAGCAGGGCGGCGAGGGTCTTGATCCGCTTGTCAAGGAAGCCGTGCAATGGCTGAGGGTGAAGCTCGCTGACGAAGCCGGCTATTCGGGCGACGCTTAGGCGCGTTACGGCAGGGCGTTCAGCGATTAAACCTGGAATGGTTAGCCTTCAGAATTTTAGTACACTATATTAAGCGCTTCGTTATCCAGCCGGTGCGGTTCCGCGCCGCAATCGCGGGCGGGAGGGTTCGGACTCTGGGTTTTGCGGCCAAATTGCGTGTTTGATTAACTTATGTGCGGCGATCCCGCCTCAATGAACGAGGCTTCCATGAATTCCCTGGCGGGTGTGGAGCAACCGGGTCCCGGAGATCTTTCATTCCCAAATGGCGCGTCCCGGCTTTCGATTGAAGACCGGGAGGCCTTGGAGCGGGCCGTAAGAGAGCTCGAGCGCAGCAGTTTGGCGATCAGGCTAAGTTCGATTCTCGGGCGCCAGGCGAGCGCCATCGGATCGATCTTACCCCTAAATATCGCGGCGGCCGCAAATAGGGCGGCAGAGCTCGCGGTGAAAAGCGGACTTGATTTTGCATTGCGGAGCCTTGCTGGCAAGCCTCTCAGGGATAGACGCCGCATGCATATGAGCATGGCTTTACTTGCGGGTGCGGCCGGGGGCGCTTTCGGCCTTCCAAGCCTGCCGGTGGAGCTGCCTTTTTCCACCATGGTCATGCTGCGCTCGATTGCCGATATCGGCCGTTCCGAGGGGCAAGATCTGTCTGATCCGAGAACCGCGCTCGCCTGTCTTGAGGTTTTTGCCTTTGGCGGCAGTACCAGTCCCGGCCAGCCTATTCGCTTGCAGGATGCCGATGCCGGGGCTTCGAACCTTAAAGATAGCGCGAGAATTGAAACGGGTTATTTCGCTCTCCGTGCGATATTGGCGAAGTCGGTGAGCGAGGCCGCGAGCTATCTAGCGGCGCGCGGTGTCACGGGCGAAATGGCGCCCGCCCTGGTGCGGTTCGTCACACAGATCGCAAGCCATTTCGGTATTGCTGTCTCGCAGAAAATCGTCGCTCAAAGCGTTCCGCTGATCGGTGCTGCGGGCGGGGCGGCAATCAATTATGCTTTTGCCGATCATTTCCATGCGGTTGCACGCGGTCATTTCACGGTGCTGAGGCTTGAACGCCGGTATGGCGTTCATATTGTCCGCGAGGAATATGAGCGGATTAGAAGAAGGACGTGAGACGCCTCCTCCTCGACATGTGGAGCCCGCTGCTCTAAATGAATGGCGTTTCCATCATGGGTTTGCTGATGAGAATTTTGAATGACCGTAGTTTCTTGATTGCTTTGTGGACGCTTGGCGTTGTCTCGGGCGCATTCTTTCCGGGCACTGCGCGGGCAGGTTTTTTTGATTTTTTGTTTGGACCGCCCGCTGTTCCGGAGCAGCAGCCTTATGATGCGGAGCGTGTTTACCGGCACCGTTTCAGCCATGGTTTCCACGCGCACAAGCCCGCGGCGCGCCACAAGCTTGCTCTTGCCGATAAACCGGACCATCCCGTGCGGCCTCTGGCACCGGCGGATATCATGGATGATCCGAGTCTGAAACGCGGTGACGCGGTGATGACGCCAGCCGGGATAAGGATCTTCGTTGGCTATTCAGGTGTGCCGCACCATCCCGAGGATTTCCGCAAAATTTCGGAAGTCAAGAAACTGTCCCAGCGTGAACGGAGCGCGCTCGCGGCATTGGACACGCCTGCCATTAAAGTGGAAAAGCAGGGGGCTGACCAAGGCCCAGCCATGGGCCGGTCCGCCAGCGAGCACAAGATCACCGCGGGAGAAACAATCACGGACTCGAACGGGCGCACGGTCCGATACGTCGGGCCGTGATCGGCGCTACCGGAGGGACGGAAGAGGCTATTCGAACAAGTCCGTTTCTCCGCCGCGCGCGGAAGCCTGCCTCTCGCTTCCGTTAATGGCGCGCAGCACGTCTGCCGCGATGCCCCGGGAAATCCGGCACTTCCGCGCTAAAGCCTCCCGATCGAGGGCTGCGATAAAAGAGCGGGCCGCGCCGAGCGAACGCTCAAGCCGCAAAGCAATATAATTGACCACGCTGGTGTCGATGACAAGCTGGCGGTCGATGAGGAGCTTGACGAGGACGGCTCGCATCAGCGCGTCGTCAGGCGATCCGATTGTGACAGCCGGGGCAAGACGCAGTCGCGACAAAAGATCGGCGGTCTGTAAACCCCAGGCGTCGGGCGGCGCTTTTGCCGTGATCACCAGCGCCATACGGCGTTCACGCATGAGATTGATGAGGTGGAAGAGCTGAGCTTCTGCGCCGCCGATTGCATCGGCATCCTCGAGAAGGAGCGGTCCCGCCGCCAGCGCTTCAATGTTGGCGCCCGCCAAGCAAGCGGCGGGTATAACCTTCGCCTTGGCATGCGAGGCCCAGATCGCGCCAAGATGGCTCTTGCCTGCGCCGGGCGGCCCCAGGATGAGCAGCATCGGATCCGGCCAATCAGGCCAGAGCTCGATCATCCCATAGGCTTGCTCATTCGAGCCCGAGACAACGAAATTTTCGCGCTCATAGCCGGGCTCAAGGGCGAGTTCCAGCGCCAATTGCGCGCTCGCCGTGCGAGGCTTGCGAAGTTGTTCGCCGGTCATTTTCTCAGTCCTTGCTGCGATCTATCAGCTTGGCGGCGGGCAAACCGCCTTCCGCGGAATCCCTAGGATGCCTTCAGGATGCCTCTGCCTCAAAGATTCATGTGCCTGATCCACTGGCGGAAATAGGCCGCCGTCGAAGCAAGCGTCAGGGCTGCCACGGTGTAAAGCGAAAGGTTGAACAAGAGACCGGCAGAAAAACCGAAGGCCATGGTGGCGAGAACCAGCGCCGCGAAGGCGAGCTGCGCCGCCGTATTGAGCTTCGAGATCATCAACGGCCTGACCTTGACCGGTTTGCCGAGGATAAGCGATATCATGAAAGCGCCGATGATCATGACGTCGCGCGCGACGATGATGATCGTGATCGTCGCGGGCACGGCCCCCACAATGGCGAGTGCCACATAGATCGAAACCAGAAGCGCCTTGTCTGCCAGGGGATCGAGGTAGGCGCCAAGCTCTGTGGTCAGATTGAAGGTCTTGGCGATCCAGCCATCCAAGGCGTCGGAAAACCCGGCCGCTATGAAAAGAACGCAGGCTTCTTTCCATCGTTCCGAGGAGATCATCGCGACGATCGCCGGCACGAGCAGGAAGCGGCCAATCGAGATCAGGTTTGGCAAGCTGCGGTAATGGAAATATGAACTCATCAGCCCGGTTCGCGAAATTGAAGCCGCATTCCGGCAACGGCTAAAATGATCATCGATTACCTCGATTTGTCTAACATGGCCGCGGCCCGATCCCAAGAGTGCGGCTTTCCCTGGCGCCCGGAGCCAGACCGGGCGATCTTGCTTTAAAGGATGTCAGCGATTACAGCAGTTTGCCAAACCCTTCCCAAGGGCCGGAAAAATACGTTGATTCAATCCTCTATGGCTCTTTTGCATTTGGGCTCTTTTGCATTTGCGGTGGAGGAACGGCCTCCGGGCAAGGGCGTGCCCGGATCAGGACAATTATGACGGACAAAGATAGCCTCACCTATGCCGGCGCTGGCGTCGATATCGATGCGGGCAATGCGCTTGTCGAAAAAATCAAGCCCATCGTGCGCGCGACGAGACGGCGCGGCACTGAGGCCGAAATTGGCGGTTTCGGGGGTGTTTTCGATCTCAAGGCGGCGGGCTTTTGCGATCCTCTCCTTGTTGCCGCCAATGATGGCGTTGGCACCAAGGTTAAAATCGCGATCGAGGCGGGCAAGCATGACACGATCGGGATCGATCTCGTCGCGATGTGTGTCAACGATCTTGTCGTCCAGGGCGCCGAGCCGCTTTTCTTTCTCGATTATTACGCGACGGGAAAACTCGACCCGGATGCCGCGGCGCGCGTCGTCGGCGGAATCGCACAGGGCTGTCTCGAGGCAGGCGCGGCGCTCATCGGCGGCGAGACCGCCGAGATGCCAGGACTTTATGCCGGGGCAGATTATGATCTTGCCGGCTTTGCCGTTGGAGCGGTCGAGCGAGACAAGCTTCTCCCGAGAGGGGACATCACCGCTGGGGATATGGTTTTTGGCCTGGCTTCTTCGGGTCTCCACTCCAACGGATTTTCGCTGGTCCGCAAAATTGTCGCGCAGGCTTCGCTCGCCTGGGCGGCTCCGGCGCCTTTTGCGCCGGAGAAATCCCTTGCCGAGGCATTGCTCACCCCGACCCGCATCTATGTAAAGCCGCTTCTGCGTGTCCTTGCCGGTACCGATGGGATCAAGGCCTTGGCCCATATTACCGGCGGCGGCTTTCCCGATAATCTGCCCCGGGTCCTGCCAGACGCCCTCGGGGTCCGTATCGATGTCGGGGCGATTCCCGTTCAGGCCGTTTTCCAGTGGCTTGCGGCGGCGGGCGGCATAGAACCAGGCGAAATGCTGCGCACCTTCAACTGCGGCATCGGAATGGCAGTCATCGCCGAGCCGGGCAGGGCTAGCGAAATCTTAGGCGCTCTGCGCGCCGCCGGTGAGGATCCGGTTCTGCTCGGCGAGATTGTCCCAGCTAAGGCTGGCGAGAGGTTCATCCCTTCCGGGCGGCTCAGAATGTGATGAACCAGCGAAAGCGCACTGCTGTTCTAATTTCCGGGCGCGGTTCCAATATGCGTGCCCTGGTCGAGCGGGCGCAGGATCCCTCCTACCCGGCGGAAATCGTCCTTGTTTTGTCGAACCGGGCGGACGCAGAAGGCCTGAGGTTTGCCGCGGAGAAAAAAATTGCCTGCGCCGTCACGGATCACAAGATTTATGCGGGGCGGGAGGAATTTGAACGCTCGATGCAGCGGCTGCTCGAACTGCACCGGATCGAGTTGATCTGCCTTGCAGGTTTCATGCGCATCCTTACCCCATGGTTCGTCAGCCAATGGGAGGGACGGCTTATCAACATTCATCCGGCGCTCCTGCCTTCCTATCGCGGCCTCGACACTCATGCGCGCGCCCTGGCTGATGGTGTGAAGATCCATGGCTGCACCGTGCATTTCGTGGTGCCCGCCATGGATGAAGGCCCGATCATCGCGCAGGCCGCAGTCGCGGTTCTCGATTCCGACACGCCGGACTCGCTTGCCGCCCGCGTTCTCGCGGAAGAGCATGAGATTTATCCTGCGGCGCTCGCTCTTGTCGCTGGAGGGCGCCTGCGCGTCAAAGGCAGCCGCGTCTATTCTGAGGGTTCTTCAAGTCTGCCGCCAGCCTTGCGCGTTCCTGTTTGCTGATAGAGCCTGGCGCTATGATATAGCACGCGTGCGGCTTTATCCGACAATCTCGTTGCCGGAGAACCATTGCGCGATCTCGGCCGCAGCCGTTTGCGGGCTGTCCGAGCCATGCGCCGAATTCTCACGCATGGAGAGCGCGAATTCCTTGCGGATGGTGCCAGGCGCGGCTTTCGCCGGATCCGTTGCGCCAAGGATATCCCGGTATTTCTTGATCGCATCCTCGGCTTCGAGGACCTGCACGACCACCGGGCCGGCCGTCATGCTTTCGATGAGATCCTTGAAGAATGGCTGGTTCTTGTGGGCAGCATAAAAAGTCTCGGCCTGATCGCGCGTCATCCGGACGCGCTTTTGCGCGACGATACGAAGCCCTGCCTTTTCGATTAGGGCATTGATTGCTCCGGTGAGGTTCCGCCGTGTTGCATCAGGTTTTAAAATTGAAAAAGTGCGTTCGATTACCATGATATTCCTTAACGCAAAAACTAAACGGCCGCCGCTTGATATCCAATGTGGCAGCAAATGCTAAGGCTAAGGCTAAAGCAGATCTGGAAGGCAAGATTCCCGCTAAGATCAGTCGAAGTCGCCGGCAAGCTCGGCTCGCACGGCCTCCGGCATTATCGCCATATGGCTATAGGAAGGATGTTTAAGTCCAATTATGATCTCTGCGCCCGGTTTGCGGAACGCGGCAATTTGCCCAGGTGTAAAACCAAAATGGACGAACTGAACGGATGAGGCCTTGCCATCTGCGCGGGTGCGTTCCTGATCGGCCTCCGGCACACCCTTGATCTGCTCACCGCCGACGGAAAGGAATGCCGACTCTTCAATCCCGCCGAGACCAGAAAGGACGCGCTTACGCCGGTCCGGATCGTCGATCTCGATCATGAAAGTGGCGACGAGTTCGCGGCCTTTGGGAATGAGGGGATTATAGGCTTCTAGCTCTTGGCCGATCTGATCGGGTCCGGCTTTTTCGATGAAAAGCATTTCCTGGACCTGATTCCACATGGTCTCGTAAGACTCGAAATAGAAGGTGACATAGGGGCCAACCTCGACCCTCCGGTTGCGCTTGCGCTCGGCATTCTTCTTCCGGCTCTCGGAGCGAATCCTGCCATATTCCTCGCAAGTCAGAATATCGTCCGGTGTTAGATCATGTTTTTGGTTCATGGAATGCTCCGGATTCCCGCGCGGGTGGCGCTGTTCATTTGCCGATCCCATAGGCCTCAGCCATGATTTCGATCGGATGCCCAACGAGGCGCGGCTTTTCCCCGCTGCCCTGTCTTTCCATTCCTTGCGCGATGTGCATCCCGGCAAGGGGGCATTCGGAGGTCACGACCGCCTTTCCGCTCGCGGCTGCTTGGCGTGCGGCGGGCGCGCCAACTTTCATGGCGGTATCAAAATTGGCATGCCGGTAGCCCCATGAACCGCCATGGCCGGAGCATCGCTCGATCACTTGAAGATTGGCATCTGGGATGAGTTTCAGCATTTCCCGGGCCTTTTGACCGATGTTTTGCGCGCGCGAATGACAGGAAATGTGCAACGCGATGCCATCGCCCGCGACGGGCTTCAACCCTGGCGCAAGGCCTTCCTTGCGGGCGATGTCGACGACATATTCACTCAGATCGAACGTAACTTTCGACAGAAGCTTAATGTCGGGATCGCCGGGTAGAATCAGCGGCCATTCGAACTTCAGCATCAAGGCGCAAGACGGAACCAGCGCGATGACGGCGTAGCCCTGATCGATCCAAGGACGCATCGCTGTGGCGGTGAGCTTGGCTCCTTTCGCGACCTCCGCAATATTGCCCTGCTCAAGCATTGGCATGCCGCAGCAATGCGGATAGACGATCTGCGTTTCGACTCCGTTCTTCGCAAGCACTGCCCGGGCCGAAAGTCCAAGTTGAGGCTCATTGTAATTGGCAAAGCAGGTTGCGTAGATGACGGCCTTGCGGCCATAAGCCGGAGCGTCGCGATTAATGGCGGGCGCATTCTCGTTGCTGATGTCCTCGAAGGTTTTCGTGTGGTACTTGGGCAGAGAAGCACGCTTGTCGAGGCCCGTCAGCTTTTCAACGATCCCCCGTGCAAATTCATGGGTCCGGTCCGTCGCCCAATTGGCAAGCGGCGCGAGGAAACGGGCAAGCTTGCCGTTCCGGTCGGTCTTCGCAAGCTGAAGTTCTGCCGTTCCAACTTTGCCTTGCTTTGCCTCGACCGCCCGGTAGCGCAGCATCAGATGCGGGAAATCAAGATTGAATTCATGCGGCGGGACATAGGGGCACTTCGTCATGAAGCACATGTCGCAGAGCGTGCAGGCATCGATGACTTGCTTGAAGCCCTTGCTATCGACGGTATCCAATTCGCCATTGGAGGAGGAGTCGATAAGGTCGAACAAACGCGGAAATGAATCGCAGAGATTGAAGCAGCGCCGGCAGCCATGACATATATCGAACACCCGCCGCATTTCCGCGTCGAGCTTGGCTTCATCGTAAAAATCCGGATTTTGCCAGTCCAACGGATGCCGCGTCGGAGCGCCGAGGCCACCTTCACTCATGTCTTATGCTTCTCAAAGAGTGATCAAATCAAAGAGTGATCAAAGCCAAAAAGAGGATGGCCCGGCGGCGGGCCGGGCCATTTCATGGCGCGAACGGAATGAGGCTATCGCGGCAGTCACGGATATTTCTTCCGGCCGCACGTGCTGGTCTTCTATTTCCGCAATTCGTCCAGGGCTTTCTGGAAGCGCCCGGCATGCGAGCGTTCGGCCTTGGCGAGCGTCTCGAACCAATCGGCGATTTCCTCAAAACCTTCCTCGCGGGCGGTGCGCGCCATGCCCGGATACATGTCGGTGTATTCATGCGTTTCGCCTGCAACGGCAGCGGCGAGATTCTGCGAGGTCTCGCCGATCGGCAGGCCCGTGGCCGGATCGCCGACCGCTTCGAGGAACTCGAGATGGCCATGCGCATGGCCTGTTTCGCCTTCGGCGGTCGAGCGGAACACCGCAGCCACGTCATTGTAACCTTCGACGTCCGCCTTTTGTGCGAAATAAAGATACCGGCGGTTCGCTTGCGACTCGCCGGCAAAGGCGGCCTTCAAATTGGACTCGGTCTTGCTGCCGTTAAGCGCTGCCATGTTTGATCCCTTTAGAAATCAGAAATTGGGTAAGAGAAATCAGAAACTGGGTAAGCCAACGTTTCGGCCTTTCAGGCAAACCGGATATGGCTTAGAATTATTCTAACCGCTGCTGGCCATTTGAGCAAGTGCATCCCTTCCGTTTTTCAAAGCTTCCTCGGCGTTCCCCGGCGCGCAGCGTGTCTCTGCCAATTCAGTGCGCCGCCACTGGCGTTCTGGGAGGTTTTGCGGCGGCGGGAGAGAGCGGAAGATTTGCTCGTGGCCGTCCCAAACCGGCTGGCAAGCGTGTCCCTTGCCTTTGGCGCATTAACGATGTTTCTAAATCTTTGCAATCGCTTAGTTTGAATCTCGTCATTCCGGTTGTAAAGTAAGGTTTGGTTAACGGTTCCGCTTGGGATCGCTTGGTGTGTGCGCTAGGAGCTTCTTGTTGTTCCTTGCGAAAGAGTTTGTAAGAGGCGTCCGATGGCGAGTTCCAACAAGGCTCAAGATCCCGCGGCGGCGGCACTTTTGGCGATCGAGGAGGCGTTGAATCTTCACGCCCAAGGTCCAAGCACCGGCCAAGGCCCGGCCCTGGCAAATGCGGCCGGTGCCGCGAGCACCGATAAGCCAAAAGCGCGTTCACAGGAGGGGGACCGGGAGTCCGCAGTTCCTCGTCAACGCGGTCCGCGGGAGGGCGCGAGGACGCCGGAGCCGCTGGCGATGTCTCTTGATGGAGATCGCTTAGCTGGTTCAGCGCGAGCAGAGTTCCCCCAGGCTGAGCGGCAAATCCCGCTACCTGAGCAAATGGGCGTGGCGCCGCCGGCGATGCGGCCCGCCAACGACGACCGGCAATCCGCCGGCGAGATTCTGCGCGCCTTCCAAAGCCGTTACAATCGCAGTCCAACGATCTTCGTCACTGTCTGCTCAGTTTTGTGGGTGACCCTCACGCTCGTTTATTTTATCGCCAATCGCGAAGTCCTTTTTAATGCCGCGCCGGGGACCATGCTGCCGCAGGCGGCGCTCTATCTCATGACCATCGCCGGCCCCGTTGTTTTCTTCGCGGTGACTGCCGCTTTGCTTCGCCGCGGTCAGGAGATGCGGCTTGCCGCCCGTTCCATGACCGAGGTCGCGGTCCGTCTGGCCGAGCCCGAAACCATCGCAACCGAGCAGATGGTCACCTTATCGCAAGCCATTCGCCGCGAGGTAGCTTCAATGGGCGATGGCATCGAGCGCGCCCTTGCGAGAGCGAGCGAACTCGAGACCCTCGTTCGATCCGAGGTTTCCAATCTGGAGAGGTCCTACTCCGACAATGAACGGCGTGTGCGCGCCCTGATCGATGAATTGGCCGCTGAGCGCGAATCCGTTCTGACCAACGCCGAGCGTGTGCGGGGAGCGATTTCACTCGCCCAGGAGAATCTTTCCCGCGATCTCGCCAATGCTTCCTCGCGTTTCGCGGAAAGCGTTGGCGAAGCCGCTGGCCGGGTCACTGCCTCGCTCAATAGTAAGGGTGAAGAGATCAAAACAGCGCTCAGCCAAGGCCGGGATGAGCTCGTCACTCAGCTCACTTCGCACGGAACAGAACTTGTCAGACGGCTTACTCAATCTGGACAAGATGCAACGGCCAATCTCACGGGCGCGACCGATTCCATTGCGCAGATGCTTGCCGAGCGTATGGTGGAACTCGATGAGCGGCTGAAGGCCGGGCGGGAGACGCTCGCTGCCGATCTTGAAATTCGCGGCGAGGCTCTCGCGCAGCGGCTTGATGCCACCGGTGCGCGGATCGCCGACACGATCTTCTCGCGCGGTGACAATCTCGCGGTTCGCTTGGCGGAAACAAGCGATCGCTTGCATGACGTCGTCACTGTGCAAGGCGGCGCGCTTCATGATAGTCTCACCGAGACGAGCAATCGCGTCGCGGCCCTGATCCAGGACCGCACTGCTGAGGCCCGCGAGGCATTTGAGAACTCGGCCAGGGCTCTTTCCGCGCTCCTTGATGATAGCCAGGCCCGCATTCACGCCCAATTCGAGCAGCATGGCAATGATCTTCATCAGCGGTTCGCCGCGACGGCGGACGCGACGGCTGAAGCCCTTACAGGTCATACCGAAGCGTTGCATCAAAAGATTGCAACGGCGATTGGGGACACACTCACTGCACTGGCAGACCATACAAACCATCTGCATGATCATTTGGCATCGACGGCACGGGATACCATCGCGGCCTTTACCAGCCATACAGATGTGCTGAACCAGCGCCTCGCCTCAACGCTCGGTGAAACTTTGAATGCCCTGACCAGTCATTCGGCTCAAATGGGCGAGCGTCTCGAATCGACCGCCAGGTCCACACTTGCCGCGCTTACCGGGCAAACCGGCGCGCTGCGCGAGCAGCTTGCCGCGACGAGCGCCGAAACGCTTGGCGCGCTCACCAATCACTGGAACACGATGAGCGAACAGCTCGAACTGACCGCACACCGTTCCGTCGAAGCGCTCACTGGCCACACGGAAGCTCTCCACGCCCGCCTCGAATCGACCGTCGGCGAAACACTTAGCGCATTGTCGAGCCATTCGGATGCCATCAGCGAACGGCTTGAAGCAACCGCAGAGCGTTCGGTAACGGAATTCACAAACCACGCGGAAGCGCTTCACGCGCGCCTCAACGCAGCCGTGAACGAAACCTTCGGAGCGCTCACGAGCCAAGCCGGCGATCTGAGCACGCGGCTTGAAACAATGGCGGCACATGCAGCTTCTGCGCTTGCCGGCCATACCGAGGCGCTGCAATCGCGTCTTGCCGCAACCGTTGGCGAGACGCTTGGCGCCTTGACAGGCTACTCCGAGCAGATCAGCGAGCGGCTCGAAGCACTTGCGCAGCATTCCAGCGAGGCTTATGCCGCCCACGCGGAGACCCTGCATGAGCGGCTTGCCGTGACGCTCGACGAGACCTTTGGCGCTCTTAAGAAGCACGCTGATCAGATGACCGGGCATCTGGCGGAGGCTGCACAAAGCGCTGTCGCAATCTTCACGGATCACACGGGAGCGCTGAGCGAGAGTTTCGATGCGACCGCGCAACAGGCCATTGCCTCGATCGGCTATCAAGCCAATGACCTTAATGAGCGCTTCGCAGAAACTGCGAATGAAGCGATTAGCGCGATTGCAACGCATGCGGACAGGATCAATGAGACCCTCGCCGGGCGCCTGCAAGCTTTCGAGGAGACTGTCGTTGGCCAAGGCGGGGCCGTCGCAAGCAGCATCGATACGCATGTCGAGCGCTTCACCGCAACCCTCAGCGATCGCCTGGGTTCGATCGAAGCGACGCTCACGCTTCAGGGCGGCGAACTGAACGACAAGCTGAGCTTGCGGGCGCAAGAGGCAGCCGCGGCGCTGGCAGCTCATATCGAAGACTTCGAAGCGCGCACGGCCGCCAAGGCGGCGGAGGCCGGTGAGGCGATCAACAGTCTCATCGCGCGCATCGATGAAGGATTGGATTCACGCGCACATGCGCTCAGTGAGACTTTGACAGGCAGAGCCCTCGAAATCGCCAGAGCACTTGGCGAAGGCAGCGGCGAGGCCATTCGGGTGCTCGAAGAAAAGGCTCAGCAAGCCAGCACGATCCTGACAGCGCGCTCAGCCGAGATCGCAGAAACCTTCGCGGCCAAGACGGATGAGCTCAACGCGGCGCTCGGTGACCGTGCTGCCACAATCGCTGAAACGCTCGATGGCCGTGTGGCGCAATTCGAGGAGCGGGTCATCAACCGCCTGACCGCGGTATCCGGGCAGCTTGACGAAACGGGCCGTACCGTCTCCGAAGCGCTTACCGCAAGAACGCAAGAGATCGACCAAACGCTTAGCCTTCATACCGGAAATATCAATGCCGCTCTGGATCGCGAAGCGGGGCAGCTCGGGCAAATGCTTGCCGGGCGTGCCGAAGAAATCCGCGCCATGATTGCACAGGCTATCGAGGATCTCGACACGACGCTCGGCGGGCGCGCCGGAGAAATTGGTGAGGGCCTCGCTCAACGCATCAATCAAATGAGCGTGACCCTGGCGGACCGCCTCAGCGATCTCGAAGGGGCGCTTGGAGACCGGGGCCGCGCGCTGCAGACGGCGCTGGCAGCGCGGGCTGGCGAATTGCGAGAGCTCTTCGATACGCGCGGGGAGCGGCTTGTCGAAGCCTTGTCGGCTCTCGGCAAGGAGATTGCCGAGGAGGTTATGAGCCTTGGCGAAAAGACGACAGAGACGATAGAAGGCCGCGCTGGTGCCGCCGTCCAGCGTCTCGGCGAAAAGCAGAACGAGTTCACGGCGGCGATCGAGCAATCGGCGGCGAATTTGCGCGCCTCAATTGAAACGGGCGCTGCGGCATCCATTGAAAGCCTTGTCGAGACAAATGAAAGGCTGAGAACCGGAATGGCGGAGGTAATCAGCCGCCTCGCGAGCAGCAGTGAGACCTTGCAGAAGGCGATTGATGTAACGAGCACGGATTTTGCCGCAGCCGAGCATGCATTGAGCGGCCGGATGGAGGATTTCCGTTCGAGCCTTGCGCGTTTCTCAACGGAGATCGATCAGTTCAACCAATCGACCCGGGCGACCCTTGAAGAAGCGGGAAGTCTTGCTGAGACGATCGCCCGGCATCGTGAGAGCCTGGCGGGTTCGGCGGGAGAACTTACCCGTGAGCAAAGCGAGCTCGAACGGCTTCTTGGCGCACGCCGCGATTCCCTCGAACTGCTCGTCAAGAGCATTCAGGAGCGCCGTGACGAACTGGAAGATCTCATGCAGTCCTTCGCGGAGCGCATCGATGATTCTTTCGAGAAAGCAGCGGCTGGCGCCCGCAATATCAGCACACTGCTCGCCGAAACATCGCAATCCACCGAGGGAGTGATCGGCCAGCAGCTGGCCGGCATCCGGAGCAATATCGAGCAGGAGAGCGAGAGCATGGCGGCTGCATTGCGCGCCGCCTGCGAGCATACCAACGCAGAGCTTGAAGCTATTTTGGGGCAGACTACGGAGCGTTTCCAATCGGCAGCGGCGGAGCTGCGCGGCATGTCCCGCGAGATCCAGCGCGAACTCGAATCGACTCGTGAAGCCTTGCGCCGCGGCGCTGTCGAACTGCCGCAGGAAACGGCCCAGCAGGCGGCCTCCATGCGCCGCGTAGTGGCCGATCAGATCAAGGCGCTCGAAGAGTTGAACGAGATCGTGACGAAGTCTGGCCGTGCCTATGACGTCGCGCAGCCAGCTTTGGCCGGGCGCGCTGCTCCCCAGGTATCGCCCCGGCGCCTTGAACCGGCGCGCGCGGCAGCTGAAGTCCAACGGATTGCGGAGCCGCCGCGTGCCGAGCCGCAAAGATCACGGCCAGCCGCCCAGCCCGCTAATGCGAAGGCATCCGAAGGTGGCGGGGGCTGGATTTCGGATCTTCTCGCGAGGGTTGACAGCGAGGAGCCGGTGTCTACGCCGGCTCCACCTGCCAAGGCCGCGCAACCGGCACAACGGCTGGAGGCGATCTCTCTCGATGTCGCGCAGATGGTTGATCCTTCCGCAGCCGCGGCTGCCTGGGACCGCTACCGCCGCGGCGATAGCAATGCGTTCACGAGGCGGATCTATGTCGGCCGAGGTCCCCAGACCTTTGATGAGATCCGCCGCCGCTACCGGCTCGATCCTGAGTTCCGGGGCACGGTCGATCGCTATATCCAGGAGTTCGAGCGGCTTCTGGCCAGTCTCGGCGAGGACGAAGGGAGCGAGGGTGTGGCAAGGACATATCTCCTCTCGGAGACTGGCAAGGTCTACACCTTGCTGGCCCATGCCGCTGGCAAGCTTGGTTAAAGCACGCTGACAAAGATCGCGGCAGATCTGCCGCGATCTTCCGCTTCGTTCTTGCGCCGCAAGAAATTGCCAGCCGGCCTGTAAGCCGGGTTCTGTATGGCGCGCCGTTTGCGCGCGTGATGGCCATTCCTCTGGGGCGGCCGTTGCCGGCCGCCTCGTGCAACCAACCCGGGCAACGATCCGGAGACGGATCTCAGGATTTCTCGGGCGAGAAAAACCTTGTGTCGCCCCTATTCGGTTTTGCTCCCGGTGGGGCTTGCCATGCCGCTCATGTTGCCATGTGCGCGGTGCGCTCTTACCGCACCATTTCACCCTTGCCTTGCGGCGGTTTGCTTTCTGTGGCGCTTTCCCTGGGGTCACCCCCGCCGGAGGTTATCCGGCACCGTGTCTCCGTGGAGCCCGGACTTTCCTCCGCTGGATCGCGGCGGCCATCCGGCCGGCTGACGAAAGTCACATAGGCGGCCTTTCCCGGCGCGTCAATTGTCAAATTGGAAAGGCAGGCGTGGTAGAAAAGCCGCATGCCTCCGCAATCAATGGATCAGCACGATTTCTATCTTGACCAGGCGCTTTGGGCGGAGTGAGTGAGAAAGTGAGGGCAGGCGTTAAATTGCTCGTGCGTGATCTTAAAAAAGATGCAGTATTTTCCCAGGAATGACCGTGCGAGACAAACCAAAGCGAAGAGACCGTGAGCCTTTCAGCTTGAAGAGCTCATGCTCCCGGGAAAGACGCCAGGAAAAAAGCATGCAAAAGAATTTTATCTTGACGTTATTCGTCATCTCATCCCTCGGCCTCGCCGGCTGCGGCTATACGCCTGAACAGCGCGGCGCAAGCGGCGCAGCTCTTGGAGGAGCGACTGGCGCGGCAATCGGAGCCGCGACCGGCGGCGGCGTCGGCGCGGCGCTCGCGGGCGGCGCGCTTGGCGCAGCGACTGGCGCGATCGTCGGCGCCACAACGGCGCCGCCTCCGCCGCCACCCCCGCCGCCTGGCTATTACCCGCCGCCAGCCCCGCCGCCGGCACGTTGTGCGCGGTATGGTTATGATGCCTACGGCAACCAGGTATGCACGCAGTATTACGGCTATTAAAACCAGACACGGCACTTCCGGCGATCGTCTCCCCATCTCCCAATCATGGCGAGCGCAAAGGACAGATCCCCGACGCGATCATCCTGCACTATACAGGGATCGCGACGGGCGCGGCCGCCCTTGATCATTTATGCTCGGAAGCTTCGCAAGTCTCCGCGCATTACCTCGTCCAGGAGAATGGCGAGCTTTTTCAGCTCGTGCCGGAGGAGCGCCGCGCCTGGCACGCAGGCATCGGTGTTTGGGCCGGCAACCGCGACATGAATAGTGTCTCGATTGGGATCGAGATTGCGAATTACGGTCACGCCGGGGGATTGCCGCCTTATCCCGAAGCCCAGATCGAAACTGTCATCGCGCTTTGCCAGGACATTTCCACGCGCTGGAAGATCGCACCGGCGCGCATTCTTGCCCATTCCGACCTCGCGCCCGACCGGAAAATTGATCCCGGCGAACATTTCCCTTGGTCCAAATTGGCCAAAGCCGGGGTTGGTCACTTCGTGGCACCTTGTGCCATCGAGGATGGTCCCTGTCTCGAACCCGGCACCGAGGGACCGCAGATAGAAGCGCTGCAAAGGATGCTCGCAACCTACGGCTATGGTCTTGAGGTGACCGGCCTCTATGACGCCAAGACCCAATCCACCGTCACCGCTTTTCAACGCCATTTCCGGCCCGCCCGGGTCGATGGGATAGCGGATATCTCAACCATAGAGACGTTGCGCAAGCTTATTGATGCATTGCCAGCCTCGTAAATAATCTTCCTGCCGTCTGTACGGCATTGCGTGCATAAAACAGCCCGCGGCGGGAGCCAAAGGTGCTCAAGTGAGGTAACCCGTGAATGACCCCTTAACGCCCGCAAAAATATTCGCGATCGGCTTTGGTTTTTGGGGATCGAAGGTACTGCTCAGCGCCGTGGAACTCGGATTATTCACCGAACTTGCCAAAGGGCCGGCCGATCTTGAAACACTCTCCCGGCGCCTTGGCTTGCATGACCGCGGCGCCCGCGATTTCTTGGATTCACTCGTCGCCCTGAAATTGCTCGGCCGGCGGGACGGATACTATAGCAATACCCCGGAGGCGGATTTCTTCCTTGACCCGGGCAAACCAAGCTATGTTGGCGGCCTTTTGGAAATGGCAAACGCCCGTCTCTATGAGGCATGGGGTTCATTGACCGAGGCGCTCAAGACCGGGCGCAATCAGAATGAAGCCAAGGAATCAGGCGATGTGTTCGCTGCGCTCTATTCCGATCCGGAGAGGTTGCGCGGGTTCCTGGCCGCCATGAGCGGGGTCAGTCTTGGCGCCGCCCAGGCGATTGCAGCGAAATTCCCGTGGAAGAACTACAACACTTTCGCCGACATTGGCTGTGCGCAGGGCATGGTGGCGGCAACACTTGCCACGGCACACCCGCATCTTTCCGGCATTGGATATGATCTGCCAGAGGTAAAGCCTGTCTTCGAGGAGTTTCTGGCAAAGCGCGGTGCCGGGGGGCGGGTCAAATTTACGTCCGGCAATTTCTTCTCGGACCCGCTGCCGTCTGCCGATGTCCTGATCATGGGCCATATTCTGCACGATTGGGATTTGCCTCAAAAGCGCATGCTCCTTGCCAAAGCATATGCGGCGCTTTCAGAGGGCGGAGCGCTTATTGTCTATGAGGCCCTCATCGACGATGAGCGGTGCGAGAATGCATTCGGTCTGATGATGAGCTTGAACATGCTGATTGAGACGGCGGGCGGTTTCGACTTCACAGGAGCCGATTGCCAAGCATGGATGCGCGAGGCTGGATTCTCACAAACGCGCGTTGAGCCACTTGTTGGGCCAGATTCAATGGTTATCGCCATTAAATGAGAAGCTTTAAAAAGAGATGCAGCAGGGCATTCCGGATTGAGCCTTGGCGGGCATCTGCCAGGTGCCGTCGCTGGGTTGGTAGGAATTGAGGGTGGCGTAGTCTCCGGGTGATCAACCTCGAATCATCCGGCGTTGAAGCGTCGGACTGGAGACCACGCCATGAAGAGCATTACCACG